>Ga0299913_10000265_pt1 | contig 30262 bp, 24 predicted proteins | sample RVTome_9_FD_201360 | JGI IMG/M metagenome (GOLD analysis project Ga0299913, IMG submission 201360) | Soil microbial communities from uranium-contaminated site in the Upper Colorado River Basin, Wyoming, United States - RVT155D38 (version 2) ... | reverse complement strand
GGACCGACCCGGCCCGGCTCGCCTACACGCTCGACCTCGCCCGCCTCCTCGCCGCCCTGTTGCCGGAGGACGCGGAGGAGGGGACGATCTCGACGCTGCCGCTCGGCTGGCGCTCGCCCTGGGGCGTCGGCGTGCTGGCCCGTGCCCGCGCGCAGCTCTCCCGCCTCGCCGGCTCGCTCGCCGAGCTCGAGGAGGAGACCGGCCGGCGGATCCGCATCGGCCTCGAGCCGGAGCCGGGCTGCGTGGTGGAGACGACGGAGCAGGCCGGCGCGCTCCTCTTCGACCTCGAGCCGGAACGGATCGGCGTCTGCCTGGACGCCTGCCATCTCGCCGTCCAGTTCGAGGAGCCCGCGGCGGCCGTCGCCTCGCTGCGCGCGGCCGGGGTCCCGATCGTCAAGGCCCAGGTCTCGAGCGCCCTCCGCGTCTCCTCGCCGCGCTCCCGGGCCTCCGCCGAGCGGCTCGCCGCGTTCGCCGAGCCCCGTTTCCTCCACCAGACCCGGGAGCGCCGCGGCGGCGTCGTCACGGGGGTCGACGACCTCGGCGACGCCATGGCCGGGGGCCTGCCCGGGGACGGCGAGTGGCGCGTGCACTTCCACGTCCCGGTTCACGCCAACGGCGGCGAGACCACCCAACCCGAGCTGGCGGCGACCCTCGAGGCGCTGCTCGGCAGCGAGGCGCCGCTTACACGCCACCTCGAGATCGAGACCTACACGTGGACGGTCCTCCCGGAGGAGAGGCGGCCGGGCCACGACGGCGCGCTCGTGGCCGCCCTGGCCCGCGAGGTCGGGTGGACGCGCGAGCGGCTCCTCGAGCTCGGGCTGGAGGAGGTCAGCTCGTGAGCCGGAAGCTGCTCGTCCTCGACGTCGTCGGGCTCACGCCCAAGCTCCTCGGCCACATGCCCCGCCTCTCGGCGCTCGCCGGCGAGGGCTTCCAGGCCGAGCTCGGCACCGTCCTGCCGGCGGTCACGTGCTCGGTGCAGTCGACGTTCCTCACCGGCCTCAAGCCCTCCGGCCACGGGATCGTCGGCAACGGCTGGTACTTCCGCGACCTCGGCGAGGTCTTCCTCTGGCGGCAGCACAACGCGCTCGTCCAGGGCGAGAAGCTCTGGGAGACGGCCAGGCGCGCCGAGCCGGGGCTGCGCGCCGCGAACCTCTGCTGGTGGTACGCGATGGGCGCCACGACCGACCTGACGCTGACGCCGCGGCCGGTCTACCACGCCGACGGTCGCAAGTCGCCCGATTGCTACACGATCCCCGCGTCCCTCCGTGACGAGCTCACCGCCGAGCTCGGCCCCTTCCCGCTCTTCCAGTACTGGGGCCCGACAGCGAGCATCGAGTCGTCGCGGTGGATCGGCAGGGCGGCGGAGCGCGTGCTCACCCGCGAGCAGCCCGAGCTGACCCTCGTCTACCTGCCGCACCTGGACTACGACCTGCAGCGCTTCGGGCCGGAGAGCCCCGAGGCGTACGAGGCGGCGCGGGCGGTCGACGAGGTCGCCGGGAGCCTGATCGGCGTCGCGCGCACCCGGGGCGCCGAGGTCGTCGTCCTCTCCGAGTACGGGATCACGCCGGCCGCCCGGCCCGTGGACGTCAACCGCCTCCTGCGGCGGGAGGGCCTGCTCGAGGTCTTCACGCAGGAGGGCATGGAGTACCTCGACCCGTGGACGTCCAAGGCCTTCGCGGTCGCCGACCACCAGCTCGCGCACCTGTACGTCCGCGAGCCGGAGCTCCTGCCCGCGGTGAGCGACCTGCTCACCGGGTTGGACGGCGTCGACCTCGTCCTCGACGACGAGGGGAAGCGCGCGCATGGGCTCGACCACCCGCGGGCCGGCGAGCTCGTCGCCGTCGCCGAGCAGGACGCCTGGTTCACGTACTACTACTGGCTCGACGACGAGCGCGCCCCCGACTTCGCGAGGACCATCGAGATCCACCGCAAGCCGGGGTACGACCCCGCCGAGCTCTTCTTCGATCCTGCCGATCCGCGGGTGAAGCTCCGCGCCGGCGCGGCGCTCGCGCGCAAGAAGCTCGGCTTCCGCTACACGCTGAGCGTGATCCCGCTCGACCCCTCCTGCGTGCGCGGCACCCACGGGCGCCTCCCTGCCGACCCGGCCGACGGCCCGGTGCTGATCGCCTCCGACGCGTCGGTGCGGCGCGACCGCCTGGAGGCCGTCGAGGTGCGCGACCTCCTCCTCCAGCTCCTGGGTGTGCCGCAGGCCGTACCCGCCGGGTAGAACCGCGGTCCCGTCCCGCCGCGGAGGTGAGGAGAACACGAACCGGAAGACGCCGGGTGGCGCCATCGCGGCCGCCGCAGGCGCGGCGTACAGTGGAGGAACCATGCGGGTTCCCGCCGCCTTCACCGAGCCCTTCCGCCTCCGCACCTGGCGCGAGACGGCCTACGCGATCGTGTCGCTGCCCCTGGGCGTCTTCTGGTTCAGCGCCTTCCTCACGCTCCTGACGACGAGCCTGAGCCTGATCGTCTTCGTCGTCGGCGTGCCGCTCCTCGCGCTCACGCTCTGGGCGGCCTGGGCGGCGGCGATCGCGCAGCGCGGGGTCGCGGGCGCGCTCCTCCGCCTGCGGATCCCGGAGCCGCCGCTCCTCCGCACGCCGGATGCCCGCCCGTTCCGGCGCTTCCTCGACCCGCTGCTCCAGCTCTCGACCTGGCGCGCGCTCGTCTACCTGCTCCTCTTCGCCTTCCCGCTCGGGCTGGCGAGCTTCCTCGTCGCTGTCGTCCTCTGGTCGCTCGCGCTCGGTTTCCTCAGCGCACCGGTCTGGTACTTCGCGATTCCGGAGGCAGACCGGGGCGACGTCTTCTGGGACGGGAACCACCTCGACTCGGGCTGGGAGTGGGGGGCGATCCTGGGCCTCGGCGTCTTCCTGCTCCTCCTCACCCCCTGGCTCGTCCGCGCCTTCGTCTCGCTCGACGCCCTGCTCATGCGCGCCCTGCTCGGGCCGACGCGCGGCGAGCTCGAGCGCGTGGCCGCCCGCAGCGCCGAGCAGCGCGACCTGGCCGTCGCGGCCGCGAGCGGCGACCGGCGGCAGATCGAGCGCGACCTGCACGACGGGGCCCAGGCGCGGCTCGTCTCGCTCGCGGTCGACCTCGGCCGCGCGCGCCGGCGCCTCGAGGACGGCGGCTCGCAGGACGAGGCGGCCGAGCTCGTCAGAAGCGCGCACGAGGAGGCGAAGCTCGCGCTCGCCGAGATCCGCGACCTCGCCCGCGGCATCCATCCTGCCGTCCTCACCGACCGCGGCCTCGACGCCGCGCTCTCCTCGCTCGCTGCCCGCTCGCCGGTACCGGTGGCCCTGCGCGCCGAGCTAGGGGCGGAGCGGGCGCCGGAGCAGGTGGAGTCGGCCGCCTACTTCGTCGTCGCCGAGGCGCTGACGAACGTCGCCCGCCACAGCGAGGCGACCCACGCCGCGGTCTCGGTCGTCCGCGACGACGGCGCCCTCCTCGTCGAGGTGCGGGACGACGGGGTCGGCGGGGCCGAGGCGGCGCCCGGCTCCGGCCTCGCCGGGCTGAGCGACCGCGTCGGCGCGCTCGGCGGGTCGCTCGTCGTCGAGAGCCCGCCCGGCGGGCCGACTGCGATCACGGCGGTGCTTCCGTGCGCGTAGTCATCGTCGAGGACTCCGGCCTCCTGCGCGACGCGCTGACCCGCCTGCTCGCGGACTTCGACATCGAGGTCGTGGCCGCCGTGCCGACCGCCGAGGAGCTTCGCCGTGCGGCCGAGGAGCACTCCCCCGACGTCTTCGTCGTCGACGTGCGCCTACCGCCGACCTTCACGGACGAGGGGGTGCGCGCGGCCGCCGACCTGCGAACGCGCGACCCCGAGGCGAAGGTGCTCCTCCTCTCCCAGGCCGTCGAGGAGCGCTACGCGCGCGACCTCCTCGCGCAGAAGAGCGAGGGCCTCGGCTACCTCCTCAAGGACCGGGTTGCCGACGGCGCCGAGTTCGTGGACGCGCTGCGCCGCGTGGCCGCCAACGGCACCGCCCTCGACCCCGAGGTCGTCCGCCAGCTGCTCGTCCGCACGCGCGCCATCGACGACCTGAGCCCGCGCGAGCGCGAGGTGCTGGAGCTCATGGCCGAGGGTCGGACGAACGCGGCGATCGCGCGGCGCCTCGTCGTCACCGACCGCGCGGTCGAGAAACACGTCGCGTCGATCTTCGCCAAGCTGCGCCTGCCTCCGAGCCAGGAGGACCACCGGCGCGTCCTCGCCGTGCTCGCCTGGCTCAACAGCGCCTGACGAGCTAGTCGCCGTCCCACTCGACCTGGTCGAAGTAGCGAAGCGCGCGCCGGCTCGTGCGCACGCGGGAGTGCAGGGCCGCGAGCTCCTCTTTGGAGATCTCGCCGAGCGCGTGCTTGAGGCCGAGGTACGGGAGGTTCAAATCCTCCTGGTAGACGATCGTCGAGATCCGCGGGTTGACCTCGATGACGAGGTCGCCGACCAGCTGCACGTTGAAGAAGTGCTCGATGGCGAGGGTGCGGACGGCCCGCTCCCCGACGGCGAGCAGCTCGGGGTCGTCGAGCGTGCGGAAGTACATGGCCAGCCCGGCGCGCATCGCCTCGCGCGTCTTCGGATGGCCGAGGAGGATGCGACCTGCCTTCGCGATCCCGTCGACGGTGCGCTCGCCCCCGCGGGCCAGCTCCATGACGAGGAGCTCGTCGCCGCCCTCCTCGGGCAGGAGCTCGGCGACGTCCTCGCGGCGCAGGGCGAGGCTGCCGGGCCGCTCGCGCAGCAGCTGATGGGCACGGTCGACGGTCGGGTCGAGAACGCGATAGCCGCGTGAGCCCGAGCTCGCGACCGGCTTGAAGCAGACGGGCTGCCCGGGATAGCCGAGCTCGGCCGCCGCCGCGACGAACGCGTCGCGGCCGCGAACGCGGCGGAAGGCAGGCACCGGCACGCCCGCCTCGTCCAGGAGCCGGTAGCACTCGGCCTTGTCGTTCGCGCGCCTGACGGTCTCCGGGGAGCTCACCAGCGCCGCCACCCCCGCGCTCTCGAGCTCTCCCCGCGCGGCGGCCAGGCCGGCGAGGTCGTGCGAGGACTGCGGGATCACGGCGTCGACGCCCTCGCGGGCGCACAGGTCGACGACCGCGCCGGGAAAGCCGGGGTCGGCGCCGGGAGGGACGACCGCGAACGTGTCGCAGAGGAAGCGTCCCACCGACCGCTCGCTCATGTCGCAGCCCACGAGCCGCAGCTCCCGCTCGCCGTTCTCCCTGAGCGCGCGCAGGAGGGCAGCCGTCCCCGGCGCCCCGGCCGCGGTGACGAGGACGGTCAGCGGGCTCATCGGCGGGTAGTATCGCGGCGATGGTCGCGAGAGCGCGTTCGGGCCGGCCGCTCGCGGCCGGGCGGGCGCGGTGGCCCCTTGGAATCGCGGCCGTCGCCGGCCTCGTCGTCCTCGCGGGGATCGGCTTCCAGCTCGCAGAGCGCCGGCTCGGCGTCGGCCTCTCGAGCGACTCGTACTCGTATCTCGCCTGGGCGGAGCGGTTCCTCGCCGACGGGGAGCTCGGCCACACGCCGTACGATTTCACGGCGCCGAAGCCGCTCGCCCTGGCCGTGGCGACGGTGGGGGACGCGCTCGGGATCCCGGTCGCCTTCTTCGGCACGTGGGGAGTGCTGACCTCCTTCGGCGCTGTCCTGGCGGCGGGTGCGCTCGCGAGGCGCTTCGCCGGCTGGCCGGCAGCCGTCGCCGCCGGCGTGCTCGCGGCGGCGCTGCCTTCGCTCGTCCGCGGCGGTTGGGCGGGCGATGCCACCGTCGCGTACGCGGCGTGCGTGGTCGGCGCGGCCGCCCTGCCTCCCGGGCGCGTCCGGCCGGCGGCCGTGCTGCTCGGCGTGGCGGGCCTGCTCCGCCCCGAGGCCTGGGGGCTCGCGGCCGTCTACGCGGCGCTCGCCTGGCGCGGCGCCGCCAGGGCCGAGCGCGCGACCGCCGTGGCCGCCGTGGTCGTGCCGCCGGCGCTCTGGCTCTCGTTCGACTGGATCGCCACGGGCGACCCGCTGTACGGCGCGCACGCCACCGACCGCTTCGGCGTCGTGGCCGTGCCGTTTCAGGACCTCCCCGGGATCGTCGGCGACCTCGTCCCGGAGCTCGTCGGCTGGCCGCTCCTCGTCCTCGGCCTCGTCGCCCTCGGCGCGGGCCTCAGGAGGTGCCCGCTCGACCCCGCGGTCGTGCTCCCGCTCGCCGTGCTGGCGAGTCTCCTCGTGGACATCGGGCTCGGCCTGATCGGAGAGGAGCCGCTGGGCCGGTACGCGCTCGGCGTCTTCCTCTTTGTGCCCGCCGGCGCCGCGATCGTCCTGGCGCAGGCGCCGGGACGGGCCCGCCTGCCCGTGCTCGCGGCCGGGACGGCGGCGTGCCTCGGGTTCCTCGCGGGCCCGCTGGGCGACAGCCGTGATCTCCTCGAGCAGCGCGGCCGCATGGCGGCGGAGCTCGACGAGGAGCTGGCGCCGGTCGTCGAGCGCGCGCTCGCGGGCGGCGGCCTGGTGGGGACGGAGCTCGACTGGGGCGGGGCGCTCGCGGTGTACAGCGACGTCCCCAGGCAGCGCATCGTGCCCGTCCGCGCCGTCGGCGGGGAGGTCGATGCCGACCTCGTCCGCGTCCTGCTCGTCCTCGCGGAACGGCAGGAGCGACGCGACGCGCGGGGCGCGGAGCTCCCTCCGGGCCGGGAGGCGGCCCGCTCCGCTCTCTGGCGCCTCTACGAGCCCGGCTGACCGCGGCGGAGGCGCCGGCGGATCGCCCGGCGCTCCCCGGGCTGGAGGAAGCCGCCGAGGAGGAGCGCCGCCGGGTAGGCGAGGGTGATCGCGAGCCGGACGGGCAGCGAGGCGGTGAAGGGCACCAGCGCGTCCACCGCGAGCGAGGCCAGCGCGAGGGCGACGGTGACCCCGATCGCCAGGCCGAGGCGCGACCAGTCCCACGGCACGGGGTAGATCCGCTGCGACGCGATGCCGACGAAGAGCGCCATCGCCCAGAGCCCGCCCGCCGTCGCCCACGCCGCGCCGACGAACCCGTAGGGAGGGATGAGCAGGAAGTAGAGGCCGACGGCCACGGCCGCCGCCGCGAGCGCGGTCACCGGGACCAGCCGCATGCGCTTCGTCACGTTCAGCCCGACGACGGTGACCGTGTAGGCGCCGGTCGCGAGCGCGGCGATGCTGAGCGGGGGGACGGCCCGCGCCGCTTCCCAGAAGCGCTCCGGCATGAGCAGGTGGAAGAGCGGCAGGATCCAGGCGGAGACCACGACGACCAGGAGCCCGAGCACGCCGAAGAACCAGCGCGCGCCCCTGGCGACCATCTCGGGATGGCGGTCGGTGTTGAGCCAGGAGTAGTGCCACTGCGGCCAGCCCATCCGGAACGCGAACACGCCGATGAGGACGATCTGGCTGTACCGGAATGCGACGCCGTACAGGCCGGTCTCGGCGGCGCCGTGGTAGTGCTTGACGAAGAAGCGGTCGAGCAGGTTGAGCGCGTAGAAGGCGAACGCGCTGATGACCGTCGGCCAGCCGAACGAGATCATCTCGCGGCCGACGTTCCAGTCGGCCCCCCGGACGAGGTCGAAGACGTACTCCTTGGCGCTGACGACGAACACGAGGCAGGCGGCCGTGAGCGAGGCGATCAGGATCCCCTTGACGCCCAGGTGCCACACGGCGACCAGGAGGATGGCCAGCGTCACGTACGTCAGCCCGCGGGTGAGGGCGTACGCGGCGAACGTCCAGGGCTTGCGCCGGAGTCGGGTGAGCGACATGGAGATGTCGACGATGTTGGTGAGGTACAGGTCGATCAGCGCGATCACGATCAGGCTCGAGTAGACGGCATCGCCCGCGACCGTGTCGGCGATCTGGCCGGCGAAGAGGAGCAGGCCGCCGATCAGGACGGCCGGGTAGATCGACTCGATGAGGAAGAAGAGCGTGATCGCCTGCTTGCGCCAGCGCGAGTCGTCCCGGTCGAAGTAGAAGCGTGCGAGGACGCCGCTCAGGTTGATGAACACGTCGACGAACGCCGCGAAGGCGAGGATCAGCTCCATGACGCCGAACTCCGCCGGCGTCAGGAAGCGGGCGTAGAGGGGGACGAGCAGGAAGGCGAGCGACTTGAGGAAGACGCGCACGCCGCCGTAGATCGCCGCGTCGTGGGCGAGCGCGCTGATGCCGAGCCGCCGCGGGACGTTCGCATCCTCGCGCGCGTCGGCCTGGAGCCCCTCCTCGGCGCGGACCTCGCTCACGGTGAGATCATGCCCCTCGCCCAGGCCGGTGGGCCCTGGGCGCTATTCGTAGCCGAGGTCGCGGAGGTGCTCGAGAATGGCGGCCTCCTCGTCGGCGGTGTAGGCGGACTCGTCGGCGGCTCCCGCGGTCGTCCCCGCCGCGACGCGCCGGCCCTCGCCGCCGCCCTCGAGGATCTCGACGATGGGGGCGCCGTCCACGCCATCGAGCTCGATCCCGAGCAGCCGGCAGAGCGTCGGCCCGATCTGCGTGATCTCGGCTGTGTCCGGAACCGCTCCGAAGGCGATGCCCGGCCCTGCCGCCGCCAGGATCCCGGTCAGGCCGTGGTTGCCCGAGTAGCCGTACGAGACCGCCGGGTCGAGGTGCTCGTGCCGCTCGAAGGGGGTCGTCCAGGAGCGGCGCGAGGGGTCGACGTGGATCCTCTCGTCGTGCGGGAGCAGCGTCAGCTCGGGCGCCTTGCCGAGGAAGGGCCCGTGGAAGAGCTCCTCCTTGCGCTTGACGGCGAACGCCCGCTCGCCGGTCTCGGGGTGGCGGATCTCGGCGAGCTCGCCGGCCAGCCGGTCGAGGTAGCGGGGATCGCGCACGGCTCCGCTCGCCTCGCCGAGGTAGAGCTGGCCTCCGCTCGCGTACGCGTAGGCGCCCGTCGAGCCGAAGTCGATGTCGGCGAACGTCCGCCGGGCGCCCGGGCGTGGGAGGAAGGGGAGCCGGTCGAGCCGGCGGGCGTAGCCCCGGCGGGTGCGCGCGAGCCGCTGGTCAACCCTCGCGAGCGAGTTGAGCCGCCCCCCCTTGAGCGGCTGGAGCGACCGCCGCCGGTACCGGAGGTGGCCGTTCTCCTCGAGCCAGCGGTTGAGGTGGAAGGTCCAGTAGATCGGCTTCATGCCGTGGTCGGAGAGGACGAGCACCGTCGGCTCCTCGCCGTAGAGCTCGCGGGCGAAGTCGATCAGCTCGCCGCAGGCGCGGTCGACGGCCTCGTAGACCTGGACGAGCTCGTCGCCGGCCTGCGCGGGGTCGTGGGCCGGGTGCTTGGGGTCGAAGCGGTTGTAGGCGAGATGCCCGATGTGATCCGACGACATGAAGTCGACGCAGAGGAGCGAGAGGTCGGGCTCGAGCTCCATGGCCAGCCTGCAGACGTCCGCCACCTCGTCCACGTGTCGGAGCAGCTTGCCGGCGTACCCCTCGAAGTCCTCCCACCAGCGCTCCTTCATCGGGTGGTGCGCCGTGACCAGGTCGGGATGGGCGGCGAGGATCCGCTCGCGCGCCGCGCCCGGGAGGATCTCCGGCTGCTCGGGGCCCCCGTAGCCGGTGACGACGACGCCGTCGATCTGCTCCGCCGGGTACGTGAACGGGATGAAGAGAAACGCGGAGCGCAGGCCGGCGGCGCCGAGGGCCCGCCAGATCGGGGCCCCGCCGCGGCTCGCGGCGCTCTCCAGCCGCGCGCGGCCGCGGTTCGGGTTCACGGAGAAGTTGAAGATCCCGTGGCGGCCCGGGTTGAGGCCGGTGAGGAGCGACGACCACGCGGTGGGCGTGAAGGCCGGGACGGTCGAGCGGAGCGGCCCGAAGGACCCTTCCTGCGCGAGCCTGGCCAGCGTCGGCAGGCGCCCCTCGGAGAGCAGCTGGCTGACGAGCTCGTGGTCGGCGCCGTCCAGGCCGAGGGCGAGGACCCTCATACGCCGGCGAGGAGCTCCTCGTAGACCTGCTCCATCTCGACGCTCGGGTCGCCGAAGCGCGCATGCACCTCACGGAGGTTTCGCTCGGCGTACCGGCGGCCTACCTCGGGCTCGCGGATCAGCCGCAACATGGCGGCGGCGACGGCGTCCACGTCGCGGCAGGGCACGACCTCAGCGCCCTCGTCCTGGGCGACCCATTCGTCGATGGAGGGCGCGATCCCGCAGACGAGCGGGGCGCCGCTGGCCATCGACTCGAGCAGGGCGGCGGGCGACGACTCGACCTCGGCGAGCATGACCACCGCGTCCACGGAGGCGAGCACCATGGGGATCTCCTCGCCCTGGAACTCGTGGATGGCGAGGTAGGGACGGAGGCCCAGCTCGTCGACCAGCTCCTCGGTCGCGTCGCGCGTCCAGCCGCCAGCCGCGGTCGACAGCAGGCGCGCCTCCGGCTCCTCCTCGCGCACCTTCGAGAACGCGCGCAGGACGATGTCGATGTTCGAGTAGGGCCGGAAGTTCTTGATCGAGAGGAGAAGCGGCGTGGACTCGGGCCAGCCGAACCGCTCGCGGAGCCCGGCGCGATCGGCCTTCTCCGGCGAGAAGTCGTCGATGCTCGCGTGCCAGAAGCTGCGCCTGATCCGCGCCGGGTCGGCTCCGAGCTCGACGGTCGCGCGCTCGAGCGCCGCGGAGTTGACGACGTAGAGCTTCCCGGGAGCGACCGCCTCGCGGGCCAGCTTGCGGGTCTCGGGGTCCTCGCGCGCCTCGACGAGCGCGTCGCGTCCCCAGGGGCTGACGACGAGCGGCTGCAGCCCGGCGCGGGCGACCCACCAGCCGTACGGCGTCAGGTCGTGGGAGTGGACGACGTCCGCGTTCACCTGCTCGCCGAGCTTGCGCACGGCCGGGACGATGCGGAAACGGCGGATCCCCTGGACCCTGAGGAGCGGATCGAGGTCGCGCAGGCGATGCGCGGTGATCCCGTCCAGGTCGTTGGGCCGGTCGGAGATCCGGTTCGAGAGAATGTGGACCTCGTGCCCGCCGTCGACGAGGCGGCGCGCCCACCTGATGAAGTGGCGCGAGCGCCCGTCCCCGACACCCAGCACGCGAAGCGGCTCTTTCGGCACGGGCGTTGATACTACCCGCGGGCTGCGGCCCGACCGCCGTAGCATCCGCCCGATGCCCGAGCACCGGCACGTCTTCGTCGGAGGCCTGCACCGGAGCGGCACGACGCTCCTCGCCCGGTGCCTCGCCGAGCATCCCGACGTCTCCGGCTTCGAGAACACGGGCGCTCCCGCCGACGAGGGCCAGCACCTGCAAAGCGTCTATCCGGTGGCCAAGGTCTACGGCGGCCCGGGCCTCTTTGCCTTCGACGCGAGAGCGCACCTGACGGAGGGCTCGCCCCTCGTCTCGGCGGCGAGCCGGGAGCAGCTCCTGGCCGACTGGTCGCCCTGGTGGGACCTGGCCAAACCGGTGCTCGTCGAGAAGTCGCCGCCGAACCTCATTCACCTGCGGTTCCTGCAGGCGCTCTTTCCCGCTGCCGCCTTCGTCGTCATCACGCGGCACCCGATTCCCGTCGCCTACGCGACGAACAAGTGGCGCTGGCAGCATTCGCTCCGCACGATGGTGCGCCACTGGGTCGTGGCGCACGAGATCTACCGACGCGATCGGCCGCGGATCGCGAAGCTCCTGGAGGTGCGGTTCGAAGACCTCGTCCGGGACGCGGACGCCGTGCTCGCCGAGGTCTTCGGCTTCCTGGGGCTGCCGCCGGTCCCGGCCGCGCTCGAGGTTCGGCCGGAGGCGAACGATCACTACCTCGAGCGCTGGCGGGCCGAGGGACGCTCGCTCCGGGGCCGGGTCGAGCACCGTCTCATCCGGCGCGAGCTCGGCGGACGGGTGCGTGAGCTCGGCTACAGCCTCGACGACGCGGACCTGAACCGCCGCGTCTAGGCCGGCTCGGCCTTTCGTACAATCGCCGCATGCGGGTACGCCGAGCGGTTCACGGTGGGCTCGTGCGCGTCTTCGGGCCGACCGTCGTCAAGCACTACGTCGAGCCCCGCCGCGTGCGCGGGACGCAGACGGCCTACGACGCGAGGCGCTTCTTCGAGTCCTGGCACGCCGCCTGTCCGGCCGACAACCTCTCGGACGCGGACACGCTCGCGCCCGGTCGCGGCGCGGTCGCGACGCGCTTTCACTACGACGCCGTCGAGTGCGCCATCCTCGACTGCCTCGCCGGAGAGCTGCCCGAGGGGCCGCGCGTGCTGGACGTCGGCTCGGGCGCCGGGCACTGGCTCGACTTCTACGCCGACGTGTTCGGCGCGCGCCGGCTCGTCGGCGTCGAGATCTCTCGCCCGGCGGCAGCGGCGCTTCGCGCCAGGTACGCGCACACCGAGGCCGTGGAGGTCGTCGAGGCCGACGTCTCGAGCCCGGACTTCGATCTCGACGAGGAGTTCGAGGTGGTGAACGCCATCGGGGTCATGTTCCACATCGTCGACGACGACGCCTGGAGGCGAGCCGTCTCGAACCTCGCCCGCCGGCTCGTTCCCGGAGGCTTCCTCGTCGTGGGCGGTCAGTTCGGGCGGGTGACGCAGAACGTCCAGTTCCACGCACGCGACGGGTTCGCGAGCTGGAAGGAGTTCCATGAGACCGGGCCGGCCGGGGAAGCAGTCCTGGTCAACAAGCGGATCCGCTCGCTGCGCGCGTGGCGCGGGTGCGCGCGGGAGGCCGGGCTCGAGGTCCAGGCTCTCCGCCGGACGGTGAAGAGCCGGCGGATCAGGACCCCGGAGAACAACGTCCTCGTTCTCAGGCGCCCAGCGACCGCGCCATCCGGGCGAACGGCCGCACGACCCTGAGCCCGCGCGAGGCGGTCTTGCGCACGATCGAGTAGGGCGCCGGCTCGCCCCCGAACGCGCGGAAGAAGCGCTCGACGCCGGGGAGCATGGAGCCCTCGAAGTCGAACCCGAGGCCGCGCTCGGCCGCGATCTCGATCGCCTTCCAGAGCACGAGCGAGCCGGCGCCGCTGCCTCGCAGCTCCGGCTCGCTCGCGCCGGAGAGGTAGTAGACGTAGTCGTCGTCGTGCACGAAGTAGCCCCCCGCGTGCACCAGGCCGTCCGCATCCCGCGCGAGCAGGATCGTGCGGCGACCGCGCGCGGCGGCGGCCGGCTCGATCCGGGCCAGCGCCGCGCTTCCGCCTCCCCCGGCATCGTGCGTGGCCCTCCGGCGGCGAAGCTCCTCGAACTCGCCCAGCGGGCTCTCGGCGACGGTGACGCCGCGCTTCTCGGCCTTCCGCACCTCGCGCCGGATGTTCTCACGGAGGTCCCCCCAGACGGACTCCGCGTCGAGCCCGCGCGGCAGCCGCCAGGTGTAGTGAGTTGTCTGCGAGAACCCGTGCCAGGCGAGCGGCGTCCAGTAGTCGAAGGCCGGATGGCACCGGGCCTCGAGGTACGCGAACGGTCCGATGCGCTCGAGCAGGAGCTCGAGGAGGTTGATCTCCTGCGCCCGCCGCTTGAGCGGCTTGCCGCGGGCCGCGTAGAGGGGACCGAGAAACGGCGTCAGCGGCGCGCCCGTGTGGACGGGCCCGAACCGGTTGCGCTTGACCACGGTCGGCCAGGCGGCCACGAGCTCGCCGCCGTCCTCGATCTCGTGCGCCCGCCAGGCGCCCGGCGCCACGGCGTCCAGCCACCAGGAGGAGGCAAACACCGAGCCCTGGGGGGAGCGGGCGACGAGCTCGTCGTACGCCCTCATGACGAGCCGGCCGCGCTCCGCGCGTGGCCGGCGATCCGCTCGAGGGCTTCGGGCTCGAGCTCGGCGGCCGGAGGACGATCGAAGCTCGGGGGGATCCGCCCTGCGCGCCGGGCGAGCCTCAGGCCGGCGCCCGCGGCGAAGGTCTCGATCTCCTGCAAGGTGTCCGCCGGCGAGGCGCAGACGGTCGCGTAGTCGAGGTCGAGGAAACGCCCCGTCCCGAGCCGCTCTCGCTCGGCGTCCACGAGCGCCTCGATGCGGAGAACCTGCTCGACCACCTGCTCGTGGGCCGGCCGGGCCAGCAGCTCGTCGAATCCGGGCGGCTCGGCCGACCACCAGCGTCGCTCGTCGCCGTGGACGGCGCGGCGTGCGAGCAGGAGCGAGGCGGCGTTGTCGACGAGGTCCCGGCGCACGACGAGGAAGAGCGCCTCGGGCAGCGCGGCTGCGATCGGCTCGAGACGCAGGGTGCAGATGAGGTTCTTGAACACGACGGGGCGGCGTGCTGCCGCCGCGAGCGCCCGGACCGAGGCGCGGAGCGCTCGGAGGCGCTCGGGGTCGGCCTCCGCCAGCGGAACGTACTGCGGCCGGCGCCTGAAGAAGCGGTACCAGTAGTCCCCGCACTCCGCCGGGCCGCCGAGACCCTCAGTCCTCCCGTGGGCCGAGCTGAAATCGCCGGGCGGAGAGAGCCAGCGCCCGGCCAGGTGCTGCACGAGGGCCGGCGATCCGTAGAAGGTGCAGTGGAGGTTCGAGAGATAGCAGACGTCGAACGCCTCCACGAGCAGCTGTTGGAGCAGGGTGCTGCCCGAGCGGGGCGCGCCGACGATCAGGATGGGCCGGGTGGGCAGCGGCCGGTCGCCGCCGTCCCCGCCGTCCAGGCGCGCGAGCGAGTGGTTCAGGGCCCGACGCGAGCGCCGTTGCAAGCCGTTTCTCGCCCGCTTCACGCCGGTTCGCATGCAACGAGACGATAGCGTGGCCGGTTGTGATCCCCGCCTGGGTCGAGTGTCGAGCCCGCTGGGTGCTCGACACCCTGGGCGCCCGCGACCTCGCTCTCGGCGACGGAATCCCCTTCCACGCGGAGGCCTGGGCCCAGGTCGAGCGCGGCGAGCGCCCGGAGGGCGACGAGGTCGCCGAGGCGTTCTGGCACCTGGCCCGCCTGGAGGAGCGGAACGCCGAGCGGGACCGGCACGGCCGCTTTCCGGCGGCCGAGTCGGCGCTCGACCCGCTCGACCCGCCGCTCGAGCGGCTGCGGGCACGGCTCGGGGTCGAGCCGCCCCGCTGGCGCGGCGCCCGCTTCGCAGTCGCGCTCACGCACGACGTCGACCGGCCCTGGCGCTGGACGGGCCGCGGGATCCGGAACGCCGCCGGCCGCCTCCGCGCCCGCGCGCTCGCGGGCGAGGGGCGGGAGGCGCTGCGGGAGGCGCGCGGCCTCGCGGCCGTGCCGGTGCACCGCCTGCGCGGAACCGACCCGAACTGGCGCTTCGGGCGGATCGCCGAGGTCGAGGGGGCCCGGGGCTCGAGCTCGACGCACTTCGTGCTCGCCGGCCACGGCCACCGGGAGGACGGGTTCGCGCCCGAGGTCTACGACCGCCTGCGGTCGCGCCTGGTCGAGACCCTGCTCGACGCCGGCGCCGAGATCGGCCTGCACGGGAGCTACCTGAGCGCCCGCGACCCGCTGCGCCTCGAGGCCGAGCGCGACGCGCTGCAGGCGCTCGCCGGCCCGCTCGCCGGGCAGCGCTACCACTTCCTCCGCGTCGACCCGCACGTCAACCTGGCCCCGCTCGCCGGTCTCGGCTTCGGCTACGACTGCACGCTCGGCTTCGCGGACGCGCCGGGCTTCCGCGCCGGCGTCATGCAGCCCTTCCGGCCCTGGAGCGAGGAGCTCGGGGCGCCGCTTCCGCTCGTGGAGATCCCGCTCGCGCTCATGGACACCACCCTGGCCGAGCCCCAGTACCTCGGCCTCTCGGCGGCGCAGGCGGAGGCGCGGGCCCTCGGGCTGCTCGACCTCGCGGCGGAGCGCGGCGGCGGGTTCGCGCTCCTCTGGCACACGAACCGCTTCGACCCGCCGACGGCCGCCGGCTGGGACCGCCTCTACGCGCGGATCCTCGACGGCGTGCTCGAGCGCGGCGGCGTCTGCCTGACCGCGGGTGAGCTGGCGGCCGAGGCCGCGGAGCGTCTACCCGCGTAGGAGCGCGTAGCCCTCGGCGAGGAAGGGCGTGCGGTCGACGAGGGCGGCGATCTCCTCCGGCGCGAAGACGCCCTCCTCGGTGGCGATCCGCGTGATCCGGTCGGCCGGGGTCAGGTCGACGCGGTCCTCCGTCGGCTTCCGGGGGTCGGCCGGCGCGATCTTCAGGATCTCCGAGGCGACGACCACCGGGACCTGCGCCTTGCCCGCCGCCTGGGCGAGCGAGCTCGTCCCCGCCTTGTTCAGGACCGAGCCGTCCCGGAAGACCGTGTCCGCGCCGAGGAGGAGGAGCTGCACGGTGGCGACCGCGTGCTCTGCGTCCTCGTCGGCGACGACCTCGGTGACGAGCCCGGCCTCCGCCAGCTCCTCCGCGAAGACTCGGCCCTCGCCCGTGGGCTCGGAGACCGTGCAGACGACCCGGCCAGGGCCGGCGTGGACGAGCGCCTCCCGCGCGGTGGCCGAGGCGGAGTGCGTCATGACGACCTTCTCCTCGAGCTCGGGCCGGAGCAGGACGGCGATCGTCGCCGCCGCGCGCTCGCGCGAGGAGAGCAGGGCCTCGGCCTCCTCGACGAGCTGCTCGGTCGTCCGGCCGGCGGCGAGCACGCGTCCGAGCGCGCCGCGGATTGCGCCGATGTCCGGGCGCGCGCGCACGAGCTCGCGCGCGAGGGCGAGCGGGTCCTCGCCGCGCTGCGCCGCCTCGACGACGGCGGTCACCGCCTTCCGGGCCAGCCAGCTCGACCCGTGGATCTCGTCGGCGGCGATTCGCTCCACCTGCGCTTCGGGTACGGCGTCCACGCGACGGCTAGCGTACCCGGAATGAGGTGGAGGATGACCGTGCTGGGCGTTGCGGTCACGCTCGTCTCGGCGTACTTCGCGCTCAGAAACGTCGACCTCGCCGAGGTCTGGAGCACCCTTCGCTCGAGCGACTACTGGTGGCTTCTTCCAGCGATCGCGGTGATGGCGCTCGCGGTTTTCGTGCGCGTGATCCGCTGGCGCTACCTCTTCACGGCGGAGCGCCGGCCGGCGCTCTGGTCCCTCTCCGAGGCGCTCCTCGTCGGCCACTTCTTCAACACGGTCCTCCCCGCGCGCGCCGGTGACCTGGCGCGGGGGGGGGCGATCAGCCTGCGGGCCGGGACCTCCAAGGCCGAGGCGCTCGCCACGGTCGTGGTCGAGCGGGTCTTCGACGTCCTCGCCCTGCTCCTGCTCCTCTTCGTCGCGCTCCCGTGGCTGCCGGAGGTGACCTGGGTGCGGGCGGCCGCGATCGTGGCCGTCGTCCTCGGCATCGGCTTCGCCGCCTGCGTCGTCGTCCTCACCGTCTACGGCGAGCGGCCGCTGCACGTCGTCCTCAGGCCTCTCGGCCGCCTGCCCTTCCTCCACGCCGACCGGCTGGAGGGGGCCGCGGCGAACCTCTCGGAGGGGCTGATGGGCCTCCGCCGGGCCCACCTCGGGGGGATCAGCTTCGCGCTCACGGTCGTCTCGTGGCTCCTCTTCGCGGTCTGCTTCTGGCTCGTGACGCTCTGCTTCGACCTCGGCCTCCCGGTCGGCGCCGGGCTCCTCGTCGTCATCGCCACCGGGTTCTCGCTCGCGCTCCCGGCAGGGCCGGCCGGCGTCGGCGTCTTCGAGGCGGCCACGATCGTCGCGCTCGCCGCCTACGGCGTGCCCAAGTCAGACGCGCTCTCCTACGCGCTCGTCCTGCACGCGGCCACGACCCTCCCGTTCCTCGTCGCGGGCGGCCTGCTCCTGAACGTCCACGGCGTCCGCCACGGACGCCGGCGGCGCTCAGCCGCCGCGCCGGTCCTGACGAGCGTGCACCAGCACGACGTCGCCGAGCCGGCCCACGGGAACCCGGACGTCCGCGACGCGTGAGAGGGCGGTGGCCGCCGGCCCCAGCGGCCCCAGGTTCGAGCCGAGGCGGCCGGCGACGTAGGAGACGCGGAACGACCGCGGGACGACGTTCCACTCGACGGGCCGCAGGCCGGTCGCGAGCAGCATGGCGTGGAGAGTCTCCGGGCTGAAGTAGTGAAGGTGCGGCCGGATCAGCCACGGCCAGCGCTCCTTCCGCAGGCGGGCGTGGATGCTGGAGACGTTGACGGTCGAAAGGGTGACGAGGCCGTCCGGGCCGGCGAGCGCGCCCAGGCGGCGGAGGGCCGCGAGCGGGTCGACGAGGTGCTCGAGCACGTCGAGCGAGACCACGGCGTCGAAGCTCCCCGGCGGCTCGTCCACGTCCTCGAGCACGCCTTCCCGCAAGTCGACGCCGAACCGCTGCCGGCCCGTCTCCACCGCCCAGCGCGACGGCTCGTAGCCGACGGCGTTCCAGCCGGCCGCGCGGGCGACGTCCAGGAACAGGCCGACGTTGGCGCCCAGCTCGAGCAGGCGCTGGCCCGGGACGACGTAGCCGGAGAGGGAGCGGAGCACCCAGGCGAAGAGCTCGCGCCGGCCCTCCTCCTCGGCCAGGTAGTCGTCGTCGACCACGCCCTCGTAGGCCTCCCTGATCCCCTCGGCGTCGAGGGCGGGTACGGAGCTGACCATCCCGCAGGCGCTGCACTGGACGATGTCGTCGTGCAGCGCGAGCGCGCCGCTCGTGCAGCTGAACTCGCCGGGAAGGGGCGGGCCGGACGTGCTCGCCGGATAGACGAGCGCCTGCGCCGTCGCGCCGCAGAGCGCGCACGCCCGCTCGACCCTGCGGGAGCCTCCGAGCGCGGGCCCGGGACGGGGCTCGCGCCAGGCGGCCGGGTTCCGGCGGCCGCGCCGGCCCCGCCTCGCGCTCTGCGCCGAGGCGTAGCCGAGGCTCTCGGCCACGTACCGGAAGGAGCGGGGCAGGTCGATCGACGACGACTCCAGCGTGTAGCGCGTGGCGATGGGCACCTCGACGATCCGCTGCCCGCCGGTGGCGGCGTCGACGAGCATCTGGGAGTCGAAGCTGAAGTCGTCGGTGTAGCGGAGGAACGGGAGCGAGAGCAGGCAGTCGCGCGTGTAGGCGCGCAGGCCGCTGTGCAGCTCCGTGAAGCGGGAGCCGAGCACGGCGTTCTCGAAGATCGTCGTCGCCCGGTTGCCGACGTAGCGGTAGAGCGGCATCCCCCCGCCGCGCGGGTCGCCCTGCCCGGCGAAGCGCGAGCCGAAGGTCAGGTCCGCCTGCCCGGCGAGGATCGGGGCGATCAGGAGCGGCACCGCCTTCGGGTCGTACTGGTAGTCCGGATGGAGGAGGACGACGATGTCGGCGCCGTCGGCGAGCGCCCGGAGGTAGCAGGTCTTCTGGTTCCCGCCGTAGCCGCGGTTCTCGGCGTGGACGAAGACGCGGATGCCGAGCGCCTCGGCGACCTCGACCGTGTGGTCGGGACTCGCGTCATCCACGACGATCACCTCGTCGGCGATCCCCGGCGGAATGTCGGCGACGGTCTTCGCCAGCGTGTGCTCGGCCCGGTAGGCCGGCAGCGCGATCACGACTCTGGACAAACCGGTCGTCATCCTACGGGCGTGCCGCGGGGAGGGAGCCGGGCCGCCGTCGCGCGCTTGTGACGGTGGTAGCCTGGCGCCGATGGCGGAGGCGAACCCCGTGGCCGAGGCCGCTCCCCGGGCGCTCGAGGAGCCGTTCCCGGGGGTCAGCCTCGTCGTCCCGGTCTTCAACGAGGAGGCGACGCTCGAGGAGGTCTGCCGGCGGGCGATCGCGACGCTCGAAGAGGGCGGGCGGCCGTTCGAGGTCATCGTCGTCGACGACGGCTCGCGCGACGGGACCTGGGCCGTCGTCGAGCGGCTCGCCGCCGCCGACCCGCGCGTCCGCGGCGTCCGCTTCAAGCGCAACTTCGGCCAGCACCCGGCGATGCACGCGGGGCTGGTGCGCGCGCGGGGCGACATCGTCGTGACGATGGACGCCGACCTCCAGAACGTCCCCGAGGACCTGCCGCGCCTGATCGCCGCGGTCGAGGGCGGCGCCGACGTCGCGAGCGGCCGGCGCGTGGGCCGCGAGGACTCCTGGGGCCGCACGCTGCCCTCGCGGCTCATCAACGGGATGCTGCGGCGCTTCACCGGCGCCCAGGTCTCCGACTTCGGCTGCGCCTTCAACGCGTACTCGCGCGCGGCGGTCGAGCCGGTGCTCGGCGTGATCGGGAAGCAGAAGTTCACGAAGGCCCTCGTTCTCTCGGCCGGCGCGAGCGTCGTCGAGGTCGACCTCACCCACCAGGCGCGGGCCGACAGCTCCCGCTACTCGCCCTTCCGGCTCGTCCGCCTGGCGCTGCACGTCCTGGCGGGCTTCTGGCCGCAGCCGATCCAGTGGGCCGGCGTGCTCATCGGCACGATCTGCGGCCTCCTCACGCTCGCCGTCGGCGTCTGGGGGATCGTCGTCTGGGTCGCCAGGGGCGACTTCCCCGGGCTCCTCTTCCTCGGCGGCCTCGTCCTCGGCGTGCTCGCGGTGCAGGGGTTCATCCTCGCGCTCGTCGGCGAGTACCTCGGGCGGATCCAGCGCGACGTGGAGGGGCGGCCGCTCTACACGATCGGCGAGGAGATCGGCGGGTAGCCAAGCGGCCGCGGGTACAATCGTCGCCCGTGCGCAAGCGCATCCTCGTGACCGGCGGCGCGGGGTTCATCTCGTCGAACTTCATCCGCCACCTGCTGACGGCGACGCCGTACGACGTCGTCTCCCTGGACGCCCTGACCTACGCGGGGAGCGTCGACAACCTCGCCGACGTCATGGGCCACGAGCGGCTGTCGTTCGTGCACGGGGACATCCGCGACCGGGCGCTCGTAGGCGAGATCGTCCGTGAGGTGGACGTCATCGTGAACGCGGCCGCCGAGTCCCACGTCGAGAAGTCGATCGTCGAGGGAGCGCGGGAGTTCGTGACGACGAACGTCGAGGGGACGCAGATCCTCCTCGACGCGGTCCGCGAGGATCCGGTCGAGCGCTTCATCCTCATCTCGTCGAGCGAGGTCTACGGGACGGCCGAGAGCGAGCCCATGGCCGAGGAGCACCCGCTGAACCCGCGCAGCCCGTACGCCGCCACGAAGGCGGGCGCGGACCGGCTCGCGTACTCCTACTACGTCACCTACGGGCTCCCGATCGTGATCGTGCGCCCGTTCAACAACTACGGCCCGTACCAGCACCCCGAGAAGGTCGTCCCGCGGTTCGTCACGGCCGCGCTCGCCGGCCTGCCGCTGACGGTGCACGGCGACGGCCACGCGAGCCGCGACTGGCTCTTCGTGGAAGACCACGCCGAGGCGATCGACGCGATCCTCGCCGCCGACGTCGACGACGTGGCGGGAGAGGTGCTGAACCTCGCGACCGGCGTCGACGTCTCGGTCGACCGGATCGCCGACCTCGTGCTCGAGCAGCTGGGCAAGCCCGCGGGCCTCAAGGTGCACGTCCCGGAGCGGCCCGGCCAGGTCGACCGGCACGTCGGCTCGACGGACAAGGCGGAGCGGCTCCTCGGCTGGCGGGCGCGGACGTCCTTCGAGGCCGGGCTCGAGCGCACCATCGCCTGGTACGAGCAGAATCGTCTCTGGTGGGAAGCAGCTCTCCGAGCGGTAGAGACCGCGAGCTGAAGCGCCTCCTAGTCCTCGGGGCCGGGCCGGCTCAGCTCGGCCTGCACCGGGCCGCGCGCGAGCGCGGCCTCTTCGTCATCGCCTGCGACCGCGACCCGACCGCCGTCGGCTTCGAGTACGTCGACCGGCGCGCGGTCGTCTCCGTCGAGGACGAGGCGGCGATCGGCCAGCTCGTCCGGGCCGAGCAGGTCGACGGGATCATCGCGCCCGGCATCGACTGGCCCGTCGCCATCGCGGCCAGGATCGCGGCCCACAACGGGCTCCCGCACCCGGTGACGCCCGAGACCGCGTCGCTCACCGTCCTCAAGCACCGGCAGCGCAAGCGCCTCGCCGAGCACGAGGTCCCGCAGCCGCGCTGGCAGGTCACGACCGAGGTCGTCGAGGGCCTGCCCCTCCCGGCCGTCGTCAAGCCGGTCGACCGGCAGGGCCAGAAGGGGCTCGCCGTCGTCCGCGACCGCGAGGAGCTGGGCGCGGCGATCGCGGCCGCGGTCGAGGCCTCCCGGAACGGGCTCGCGCTCGTCGAGGAGCTCGTGCCCGGCCCCGAGGTCACCGTCAACGCGTTCTCCGTCGGCGGCGTCTTCCACCCGCTGACCGTCACCGACCGCCTGACCGCGGGCGCGCCCGCCTTCGGCGTCGCCCTCGCCCACGTCTGGCCGAGCGAGCACGCGGTCGAGGAGGCGGTCGAGGCGGCGTGCCTCGCCGCCGATGCTCTCGGCGTGACCGAGGGGCCCACCTACACCCAGATCGTCCTCGGCCCCGACGGGCCGCGCGTGATGGAGCTCGCGGCGCGCCTCGGCGGCGGCCACGATGCCGAGCTCTGCCGCGTCGCGCTCGGAGTCGACCTCAACGGGCTCGCGCTCGCCGCCGCTCTCGGCGAGCCGCTCGAGACGCCCGAGCCGACCCCGTCCGGCGGGGCTGTCGTCCGCTTCCTCGTCCCGCCGCCCGGCGTGCTCGAGGACGTGGGCGGGCTCGAGGAGGCGCTCGCCCTGGACGGCGTCGTGGACGCCCGCGTCTACCGCCCGCCCGGCTGGGAGTTCGGCCCGTTTCGCCGGGGCAACGACCGCGCCGGCTACGTCCTCGCCCGCGGCGAGAGCCGGGACGAGGCGCTCGCCAGGGCCGACCGGGCCGCCGAGCTGATCCGCTTCAGGACCGCCGATGCCGAAGCTCTCGTCTGAAAGCCGCTCGAGGCGCAGCACCTTCCTGTCGTTCCAGCCTCCGGCGATCGGCGACGAGGAGATCGAGGCCGTCGCCGAGACGCTCAGGAGCGGCTGGCTCACCAGCGGGCCGCGCACCGAGGAGCTCGAGCGCCGCTTCGCCGAGTACGTCGGGGCGGGGCACGGGATCGCGCTCGCCTCCGGCACGGCGGCGATGCACCTCTCACTCCTCGCCGCCGGCGTCGGGCCCGGGGACGAGGTGATCACGTCGCCGATCACGTGGCCGGCGACCGGGAACGTCATCGTCCACTGCGGCGCACGGCCGGTGTTCGTTGACGTCCGCGACTCCGACCTGAACATCGACCCCGGCGCCGCCGCGGCGGCGGTGACGGAGCGGACGAAGGCGATCCTGCCCGTCCACCTCGCGGGCCAGCCGGCCGACCTCGACCCGCTCTTCGCGCTCGGCCTGCCGGTGGTCGAGGACGCCGCGCACGCGACCGAGTCGGCCTACCGCGGCCGCAAGCTCGGCGCGCTCTCCCTCGCCACGTGCTTCTCTCTCTACGCCACGAAGAACGTGGCCGCCGGCGAGGGCGGGATGGTGACGACCAACGACGAGGAGGTCGCCGCCGCGCTCAGGAACCTGCGGCTCATGCGCCGCGGCGAGGGCTCGCTCTACGACGTGACCGTGGCCGGCTTCAAGGCGAACCTCTCCGACGTCCTCGCGGCAATCGCCCTCGTCCAGCTCGAGAAGATCGAGGAGCACGCGGCGATCCGGCGGCGCCATGTCGCGGCCTACGACGCGGCCGTGGCGGAGCTGGCCGGCATCGAGCCGCTCGGCCGCGACCCGCGCGACCACCACGCGCTCCACCTCTACGTGGTGCGGATCGACGCCGAGCGGGCCGGCGCCGGCCGCGACGCCTACCAGCGCGCGCTCCGGGACGAGAACATCGGGACGAGCATCCACTTCCTGCCGGTGCACCGGCTGACGTACTACCGCCGGCGCTTCCCCGACCAGCCGCGCCTCCCGGTCGCGGAGCGGGCCGGGGACGAGGTGCTCTCGCTGCCGCTCTCGCCGGCGCACTCGGACGCCGACATCGAGGACGCGATCGACGCGCTCCGCCGCGTCCACGCCCGCTTCACCGGCGCGTGAGGCCTCGTCGTGAGACGAAGCGTCAAGCTCACCGTCCAGATCCTCGTCTCCGGCGGGGTGATCGCCTTCCTGCTCTGGTCGATCGACATCGAGCAGACGGTCGAGATCATCCGCGACAGCCACTGGGGCTACGTGCTCACGGCCTTCCTCATCTTCGTCGGTACGACCTGGCTCATGACGTGGCGCTGGAGCGAGCTCCTCCGGGCGAAGGGCGTGCACGAGCCGTTCTCCTGGCTCCTGCGCTTGTACTTCGTGAGCTACGCCTTCGGGCAGGTGCTGCCGACGGCGGTCGGCGGCGACGCCGTGCGGATCATCGAGCACTCGCGCCGCCGCCCGAACGCGAAGGCGGCCACCGCCGCCGCCGTGTTCATGGAGCGCGTCCTCGGCTCCGCGGGGACGCTCGTGCTCGTCGCGGTCGGCCTCGCCGTCGCCGTGGGCCGCTACGACGGCGTCCGCTTTCTCGTCGTCCTCGAGGTGGTGTTCGTCGCGGCCATGATCGTCCTCGGGCTCCTGCTCTTCTCCCGCCGGCTCGGCCTGACGCTCGAGCGGCGCCTCTTCCCGCTCGGGCGCAAGGTCAAGCTGGAGAAGCCGCTGCAGAGCCTGTACTGGGCGATGCACGAGTACCGGCTCGTGCCCGGCACCCTGGCGGTGGTGCTGGGCATCACGGTCGTCGCGCAGTTCCTGCGCGTGATCGCCATCTGGCTCTGCGGGGAGGCGGTCGGCGCCGACGTCTCGCCGCTCGTCTACGTCATCCTCGGCCCGCTTCTCTTCCTCGTGCAGATGGTGCCCTTCACGCTCAACGGGCTCGGCCTGCGGGAGGCGTTCTTCGTCCTCTTCCTCGGCCGCTTCGACGTCCCCGAGGACGTCGCCTTCGCGGCCGGGTTCCTCTACTACGCGGTGTCGATCGCGACGTGCATCCCCGGCGCGGCCATCCTCCTCTGGCGGAGCGTGCGCCCGGCCGCGCCCGCGCAGTGACGGTCTCGATCGTCATCGTCTCCTTCAATGCGCGCGAGCACCTGGAGCGCTGCCTGGAGGCGGTCGCCGGCGGCGCCCACGAGGTGGTCGTGGTCGACAACGCCTCCGCGGACGGAAGCGCAGCGCTCGTGCGCGAGCGTTTTCCCTCGGTGAAGCTGGTCGAGCTCGACGAGAACATTGGCTTCGGCGCCGCCAACAACGTCGGGATGGCCGCGGCCTCCGGCGACCTCTTCCTCCTCCTCAACTCCGATGCCTGGCCGGTGGAGGACGCGATCGAGCGGCTGGCGGCCTTCGCCGCCGAGCGGCCGCGCGCCGGGATCGTCGGCCCGCGGCTCTCGAACCCCGACGGCTCGCTCCAGCGCTCGGTGCGCGGCTGGCCGACGCCGTGGCGCCTGGCCACGGAGTACCTCTTCCTCCGGCGGCTCGGCCGGCGGACCCGTGCGCTGAACGCGTTCTACGGCGCCGGCTTCGACCACGGGTCCGTCCGGGCCGTCGAGGTCGTCAAGGGCGCCGTCCTGCTCGTCCGCCGGGTGGCCTACGAGGCGACCGGCGGCTTCGACCCGGCCTTCTTCATGTACGGGGAGGAGATGGATCTCTGCTACCGGGTCGGCAGGGCCGGCTGGGAGGTCGTCTTCGACCCGGGCGCGGAGTTCGTCCATGTCGGCGGCGTCTCCACGGGCGCCCGCTGGGGCGAGCGCCCCTCCTTCGGGCCGATGCGCCGGGAGCAGCTGCGCGGGCACCTCCGCTTCGTCGCCAAGCACCAGGGAGCGCGCAGCGCCGAGCGCGCGCGCCACGTCCTCGCCGCCGGCCTCCGCCTGCGCGCGCTGCTCTTCCGCGGCGACGCCGCCCGGGCCTACGGCGAGGCGGCGGCGTGGCTGCGCTCCGGCAGCACGGCCGAGCTCCTCGCCGGCCGCGGCTAGGTGGCGCCGAGGGCGTAGCGGGCGCGGCGGAGGAACCGCTCCGCCTCGCGGTCGTCCGGCTCGACCTCGAGCCAGGCCTCACGGAGGGCTGCGGCGAGCTCGACCAGCGCGCGCGGGTCGAGGGGCTCGGCCGAGCGGACGAGGAAGACGGACGGGGAGACGGTCACGACGTCGGCCCCGGGCACGTCCGCGAGCCGGGCGCGCGCGGAGGCCATGGTCGCCGGGGGCCCGGCGAAGATCCAGACGCCCGTGGCCGGGTCCCGGTCGGCGGCGGCGAAGGTCGCGAGCGCCTGCGCCTGGCCCTCGGGCGCCCGCGTCGCGCCGGGCCGCTCCAGCACGACGTACTCGTCCAGGAGGCCCGGGGGGCGCCCCCCGAACGAGCCGGCCCCGACTGCGCCGAAGAGGAGCTCGGGCCCGGGCGTGTCGGCCTTCGCGGCCAGGGGGACGAGGCGAAGGTCGCGGAGCTCGTCGAGGTTCCGCACGACGTCGGCGACCTGCCACGCGACGAGGCCGCAGAAGAGGAGGGCGCCGGCGATCGCCGCGACGCGGCCGAACGAGGCGATGCCGAGGCAGCCGGCGACGGCGAGCAGGAGGAAGAACGGCAGCGCGGGGAGGAGGTAGCGGGGAAAGAAGAAGGCCGTCCCGGTGGGCAGGAAGGTGAAGAAGGCGATCGGCACGAGCCCCCAGAGGGCGAGCGCGATCGCCACGCGCGGGCGGTCCCAGGCGAGCCAGGCGAGGCCGGCGAGCGCGAGCCCGAGGACGAAGAAGGAGCCGGCGAGCTCGCCCGGGCCGAGGCCGATCAGGCCCTGCTCCGGGACCGACCGGCCCGCGCCGCTGATCGCCTGGGCGCGCGGCGCCCCGAGCTCCACGTCGTAGCGGTCGCGGAGGACGCCGAGCGCGATGGCGTAGTACGGGACCTGGACGAGCGCGAGCGCGAGGGGGGCCGGCCACGCCACCCTGAGCAGGCGCCGGAAGGGCACGTCGGCGACCAGGAGCCCGGTGAGGACGACGAGCGCCGAGTAGAGCGGCGCCGCCGGGTGCACGTAGGCAAGCAGCCCTGCCGCGCCTCCCGCCAGGCCCCAGCCGAGAAGGCTGTCCCGCCTGGCCGCCCAGAGCGCCACCACCGTCGCCCAGAGCGTCGCGGCGAGGAGGAGCGAGTACATCCGCCCGAACGTGGCGAGCCCGACGGCGAGCGGCGCGCAGGCGAGCGCCAGGGGCAGGAGCGTCGCCGCGCGCCCGTCCACGAGGCGGGCCGCGAGGAGGCCGGCTGCGGGCAGCGCGAGGAGGAAGAAGACGATCGAGGGGACGCGGAGGCCCGCGAGCCCGTCCGCCCAGACCAGCACCAGCCGTTCGACGAGGAAGTGCAGCGGCGCGCCGCCGCGGTCCACGAAGATCTCGCGCAGGATCTCGACAGGAGCCAGGCGCGCGAAGCGCAGCGTCGCGAGCTCGTGGGGGTGCAGAGGCTCCCACCAGACGGCGGGAAGCGTCAGCGCCAGCGCGAGCGCGGCGGCGCCGAGCCAGGCGATCGCCGTCCACAGCCGCCCCCCTCGCTCGAGCACCCGGGGACTGTAGCGGTGGGTCCACACGGCCCCCTCCGGCGGCCTGCCGGAACGGCGCACGCCGTCGCCGGGAGCGGCGACAATACCGGGCGCGTGAGAAACGCTGTTCTTACCCCGTCGCGTCGGGCCGAGTTCAAGACGCACTGGTTCACTGCCGCCCTCGCGATGCCGTTTCTCCTGCTTGGAATCGGCCACCTTCTCCCCGCGGCGGGCGTGGGCGAGGCCGTGCGCCTGGGCGCTGCGGCCGCGATCCTCCTCCTCGTGCCCGGCGCGCTCGTCCAGCGGGCGCTCGGTTGGCCGGCCGAGATCGGGATTGCCCTCGCAGGATCGCTGGTCTGGAGCCTGATGCTGCTCTTCGTCGCCATGGCGATCACGTTCGCCGTCGGCGCCTCGTTCACGCTCACCCTCGTGCTCCTGGCCGCCCTCGCGCTCGGGGCGGCCTTCCTCGGTCGGCACCGTCCCCGGCCCGCGGCCGTGCGGCGGGACGTGCTCGCGGCGCTCGGCATCGCGGCGGTCAGCCTGCCGTTCCTCCCGCTCATGTGGATCGTCAACCGGACGGCCATCCGCGACTCCCTCTTCCACATCGCGTACGCGCGCAAGCTCGACGAGCTGCCGCAGCTCGACTCCCTCGAGGCAGTGGGCCACTTCAGCGGCGGCGGGCTGCATCCGGGCTACGCGTTCCCCCTCTGGCACGGTCTCCTCGCCGGGATCTCACGGCTCTCGGGCGTCGACATGGAATCCGTCGTGCTGCACCTGGGCCCGGTGCTCACGCCGCTCGCGCTCGTGATCGGCTACGGCCTGGGCGTGGCGTTGTTCCGCTCGATCTGGGGCGGGCTGGCCGTGGCGGCGATGTTCGGCGGCATCTCCTCCTTCGACGATCCCTACCTCGGCCTGTTCGCGACGCTGTCGGACCCCGCCTCGGCGGCGCGCGGTCTCCTGCTGCCCGCGCTGCTCGCCCTCACGTTTGCCTACGTCCTCGGGGAGCGACGCGGCCTGCTCTCCGTCGCGGCGGCGGGCTTCGCACTCGTCGTCGTCCATCCGAACTACGCGCCGTACGTCGCGCTGGTGCTCGCCGGCTGCGTCGGGGCGCGGTTCGTGATCATGCGGAAGGAGAGCGGGGACTGGCTGCGAGTCGCTGCCGCGGTCGGCGCGATCCTCCTCCCGAGCCTCCTGTTCATCGCCTGGCTCTGGCCCGTGCTCCAGGACACGACGCCCTTCACGCCCGACGCGCAGACCGTCGAACGTGACTGGGCCTATTACGAGGGCTTCTTCGTCGGCTCCATGGACTCGTTCCGCCTGAACGCCGAGGTCCTCACGCGCCACGGCGGGATCGTGATCGCGGGCTTCCTCGCCATTCCGCTGGCGGCCTTCGCGGCACGGCGGATCTGGTCTGCCTTCGTCCTCGGCGGCTCGATCATCGTTCTGGCCGTCGTCCTGACGCCCGTTCTCTTCACGCTCCTCTCGGACATTGCCTCGATCTCCCAGGCCCGCCGCCTGCCGGTCTTCCTGCCGCTCGCGGTCGCCCTCGCGGGCGCCGCGGTCGTCCTGGGGCGATTTCGGCTGCCGGCCGTCGCCGCCGCACTCGCCGCGGGGGTGCTCCTCAGCCTCCTCTATACCGCGGAGACGACCACAGCCCTCGGCGAGGGCGGTCCCAGCTGGCCCGTATGGGTGGCGGTCGCCGGAGGGGTCGCCGGCCTGGCCTACGCGGCCTTCAGGCGCCCCTTCGGCCCGGATCCGGCCCCCTGGGCCGTCGCGGTAACGGCCGCGTTCCTGGCCCCCTTCGCGATCGACTCGGTTGCGGGCCTCCAGCGGGAGTCCCCCGATCCCTTCCGCCTGAGCCCCGGCCTCGTTGCTGCGCTCGAGAGGGAGACCTCGGCCGGCGACGTCGTCATGGCGAAGCCCGAGACGCAGTACCGCCTCGTGGCGAGCGGGCCGCTGTACGTGGTCGCCGTGCCGAAGCAGCACACAGTCGACACGGCCACGGGCCGCGGGATCGAGCGGCTCCGCGACACGGCACGCTTCTTCGATCCGGGGGTGACGGCCGCGGAGCGCAACGAGATCCTCGAGCAGTACGGTGTCTCCTGGTTCGTCTTCGACCGGAACCAGGGCTATCCGCCCGACTTCAGGGAGTACATGCAGACGCTCGAGCCCGTCTACCGGGACAGGCGCTACGTCCTTTTCCGGACCGAGGCGACGTGAAGGTCCTCCTCGCCACGATGTACTGGCCGCCTGCGGGCGGTGGCGGCGTCCCGCGGCCGCTCAAGATGGCCACGTACCTTCCGGAGCTCGGGATCGAGACGCACGTGCTCGTCCCGGCCGATGCGAAGCGGCTGCACCGCGACGAGTCGCTCCTCCCGCCGCCGGCGGCGATCGTCCACGAGACGCGCAACCTGGCCCCGCACGTCCACCGGCCGCGCGCCGAGCTGGCGCAGGCCCGCGGCCTCGAGCGCCTTCGCCTCCAGGTCGCGCTCACCGGCCGCCGGCTGCTCGTGCCCGACGCCAGCTCGCCCTGGCTCCTGACGGCGGTCCCGGCCGCGATCAGGCTGGTGCGCCGCCACGGCATCGACGTGGTCGTCACCTCGTCGCCGCCCGGCTCGGTGAATCTCCTCGGCGCCGCGGTGAAGCGGGCGACCGGCGTGCGCTGGGTGGCCGATCTCCGGGACTCGCTCCTCTCCCACCCGCACCGCCGGCAGAACGTGCGGGGCGAGCGCAGGGTCGCCGGGCTCGTCGCCCGGTACGCGGACGCGATCGTCTGCGTGGCCCCGGCGGCCGTCGAGGAGATGCGGGCGCTCTCGCCGCGCGGGCCCGTGGAGCTGATCGACCACGGCGCCGACTTCGACGACTTCGACGGGCTCGAGTACACGCGCGGAGAGCGCTTCCGGATCACGCACACCGGGACGATCTTCGGCCGGCGCGACCCGAAGCCGTTCCTCCGGGCCCTGGCCCGCCTGGACGACGACGTGATCGCCCGCTTCGTCGGGGACTTTCGCGACGCCGACCGGGCCGCGATCGCCGAGCTCGGCCTCGGCGATCGCGTCGAGCTGATCCCCTACCAGCCGCGGCGGGAGGCGCTCGCGCTCCAGCGCGACTCGGAGGCGCTTCTCCTCCTCGTCCCCAGGGGCGAGGGGCGGGGCCGCTTCGTCGTGACGACGAAGATCTTCGAGTATCTCGCCGCCGGGCGCCCCATCCTTGCGGCC
>Ga0299913_10000264_pt1 | contig 30334 bp, 33 predicted proteins | sample RVTome_9_FD_201360 | JGI IMG/M metagenome (GOLD analysis project Ga0299913, IMG submission 201360) | Soil microbial communities from uranium-contaminated site in the Upper Colorado River Basin, Wyoming, United States - RVT155D38 (version 2) ... | reverse complement strand
GTCGTTCCTTGGCGACGGCGGCCGAGCCGTGGTGGCGAGTGGAGCGAAAGTAATTAAAAAAACCCATACCTTAATTCCCGAATAGACGCCTAAAAAATCCCTTCTTCTCGACAGCGAGGAAGCGATGGGGACGCTCTTCTCCCAAAAAGCGAGCGACCAAATCGCTGTAGGCGAGGCCGGCATCGCTGCTGTCTTCAAGGACGACCGGAATACCGGCATTGGAAGATTGCAAGACCGCCTGGGATTCAGGGATTACCCCTAGAAGCGGAATACCCAAGATCTCCATGACATCGTCCACGCTAAGCATATCGCCGCGATTAGCCCGGTCCGGCGCGTAACGGGCCAGGACCAGATGTTCCTTGATCGGATCATCACCCTGTTCGGCACGTCGGGACTTGCTGGCGAGGATACCGAGGATCCGATCCGAGTCTCGCACCGACGACACCTCCGGATTGGTGACTACCAAGGCCTCGTCGGCAAAATACAGGGCCATCAGGGCACCGCGTTCAATACCCGCCGGTGAATCGCAGATAATATAGTCGAAGGTCTGCTTCAACTCGTTCAGCACCCTATCCACCCCTTCCCGGGTAATGGCCTCCTTGTCACGGGTCTGGGAGGCGGGCAAAACATACAGGGTATCCACCCGTTTGTCCCTGATTAGGGTCTGATTGAGATTGGCCTCGGCGTTAATGACATTCACAAAATCATAAACCACGCGGCGCTCACACCCCATGATGAGATCAAGATTACGCAGCCCCACGTCGAAGTCAATGACCACCGTCTTGTGACCGCGCTGGGCGAGGCCTGCGGCAAAACTGGCACTGGTGGTGGTCTTGCCCACGCCCCCCTTGCCGGATGTAACGACAATCACTCTTGCCAAACTCTTATCCTCCAAACACCGCCAAACGAGGCCACTTCTTATCGCGATAAAGGCTCTATGATCAGGCGATCTTCCAACAAATACACCTGGACAGCTTTGCCACGGGTATCGGGGGCCAGTTGTTCAAAAACTCGATAATGACCGGCAATGGCCACCAACTCCGCCTCCAGATTCTGACAAAAGATCCTGGCCTCAGTATCGCCCTTGGCACCCGCCAGGGCGCGGCCCCGCAGAGTACCATAAATATGGATACTGCCGTCAGCCAGTACCTCGGCACCTGGGCTCACCGTTCCCATCAGAATCAGATCGCCATCCGGGGCATAGAGCTGCTGTCCCGAACGCACCGGCTGGGTAACGATCTTGCTGCGCTGCCCGGAGGGTCTATCCACTTTTTTCGCCACCACCGGGGAGCGATTATCCGGTAATACGGGTAGCCCGGCCTGGACAGCGGCCGCCTGCAACTTAGCGCTGCCGTTGCGGACCCCGACCGGTATCATACCGCGCCCCCGCAACAAATCGTATAGGCCCGCAAAGTCTATAAAATCATCAGTTTCCGTCAGGGTTTCCAAATCAATAACCACAGGGGCATTTTTGAAAAACCCAGGGGCCTGTCTGATCTTTTCAGCCAGGTGACGATCAATGGCTTCCCGATTACAGTGGCGCAAGTACATCACGGTCAGGGTAAACAGATTGCCCTTAAGCTCGAAAGGCTCCTGATCTTCTGAAGACTTTGTTGATGAAGACATCATGATGGTGTAAGGGCGCTATCCCTAACGATGGTCGTGATGCTGGTCATGGACGTGACCATGCGCCAGCTCCTGATCCGTAGCCTTACGCACCTCAAGGACCTCGACATTAAAATGTAGGGTCTTGCCCGCCAGGGGATGATTGCCATCCAGTACCACACCCTGTTCAGTCAGACCGACAACGGTAAAAGGTACCACCCCTTGGGGTCCTTGGCCTTCAACCCGCATCCCTACCTGGATGTCCTCGTTATCCGGAAACTGTTCCCGGGGTACTTCAAATACCACGTTTTCATTATGTTCGCCGTAACCCTCGGCAGGTGCCAATTCAACCTCGGATTTAAAACCGGCCTCGGCCCCTTCCAGGGCGTTCTCTAAACCGCTGATAATATTCCCGTGCCCATGAAGATAAGCAAAGGGTGCGCGCCCGCGACTGGAGTCAAGAGTAGTACCAACTTCATCGGTGAGCGTGTAGTGCATGGAGACAACCATGCCATTGGCTACTTTCATGTAAGATACCTCTGGTTTGAGTGCACTTATTCACTATACCGGATATAGCGAATCTATGCCCCCCTGATTGGAGAATTCCAATCCACCGGTAATCCATCCTTAAAGATCTCCAATCTGCCGGGACCCATAATAATCCAGTCCTCGTTAGCGGTCAGGGGGCGGGTTGCCACGACGGTGACAATATCATCCGGTGTCGTTTCTTGATGAAAATCCACCATCATCTCCGTGTCTACCAGACGGGCCTTGCCAAAAGGAGCACGGCGGGTCAGCCAGGATAGATGGGTGCTGCAATGCGCGTAGAGATAGTGGGAATCGCTGAGCAGGAAATTGAAGGTACCACGCTCATTTATTTCCGCCGCCAAGTCACGAATATAACGCCAAAGGGCCGAGGAAAGGCGCGGTCGCTGGGGAAAACGCTCGCGAATCCGGTTTAACATCCAGCAAAAGGCGTACTCGCTATCGGTGGTTCCTATCGGACGGTAAAACCCGGGCGGCAACCGCTTTACTCCTTTGAGTTCGCCGTTATGGGCAAAGACCCAGTAGCGCCCCCACAACTCCCGCCCAAAGGGATGGGTATTTTCCAAACACACCCGGCCACGATTTGCCCGACGGATATGACTGATAACGATCCGGCTCTTGATGGAATAGCGCTGCACCAGTCGGGCAATCTCCGACTCGGCACTCGGCGAGGGATCGTGAAAGGTACGACAACCCCGCCCCTCATAGAAGGCAATACCCCAGCCATCGCGGTGGGGTCCGGTGATACCCCCTCGCTGCATCAGCCCCGTAAAACTAAAGCAGATGTCCGTAGGGACGTTGGCGCTCATGCCCAGCAGTTCGCACATAGCAGCGGTTTTATCATGACTCGCCCCTCCTTAGGCAGAGCCGCTATGGCGGCCAGAGATTTAGCTTGCCAAAACCGAGGTCTGGACATGGGCAACAGCGGCGCCTACTGCGTCAGGGTCAACAGCAGACCGTTTAGACGCTGCACAAAACTGGCCGGGTCTTCGAGCTGACCGCCTTCGGCCAGCATGGCCTGCTCAAACAACAGATGAGTCCAGTCGACAAACCGGGTCTCATCCTGTTCTCCCTGGAGACGGGTAACCAGGGGATGCTCGGGGTTTAGTTCCAGGTGCGGCTTACTGAGGGGCACCGGCTGACCGGCCTCGCGTAACAGGCGTTCCAGATGGGCGCTCATGGCGTGTTCATCGACCACCAGGCAGGCGGGCGAGTCCGTCAAGCGCCGAGAGACACGCACCTCATTAACCTTATCACCCAAGGTCGCTTTGATCCGGGCGAGCAGCTCCTTGAAGGCCTCCTCGGCCTCTTTGTGTTTTTCTTGCTCGGCCTCGGATTCCACCTTGTCGAGATCCAGGGCACCTTTGGCAACGGATTGGAAGGCTTTGCCCTCAAACTCGGTCAGATGGGCCATCAGCCACTCATCCACCCGTTCGGCAAGCAGCAGTACTTCAATGCCCTTCTTGCGAAAGATCTCCAGGTGGGGGCTATGCCTGGCCGCGGCAAAGCTATCGGCGGTAATATAGTAGATCTTATCCTGGCCTGCTTTCATCCGTGCCATGTAGTCGGCCAGGGAGACGGTTTGCTCGGGGCTATCGGTATGGGTGGAGGCAAAGCGCAAGAGCCCGGCGACCTGCTCACGATTGGCGAAGTCTTCGCCCGGACCTTCCTTTAAGACCTGCCCAAATGCCTTCCAAAACCGCGTATATTTTTCAGGCTCATTCTTTGCCAGTTCGCCTAGCAGGCCCAAGACCTTTTTCACCGAACCGGCCCGCATACCATCGATAATCTTATTGCTCTGCAGGATCTCCCGGGAGATGTTCAGTGGCAGGTCATTGGAGTCTATGACCCCGCGTACAAAGCGCAGATAGCGGGGCATCAGGTGTTCGGCATCGTCCATAATAAACACCCGCTGCACATAGAGCTTAATACCGTGCCGCTGATCACGATCCCATAGGTCAAAGGGGGCATTGGCGGGTATATACAGCAGGGAGATATATTCAAGCTTGCCCTCGACCCGATTATGAGTCCAGGCCAGAGGGTCCTCGAAATCGTGAGCAACGTGCTTATAGAACTCCTTGTACTCCTCGTCACTGATCTCGCCCTTGGGGCGGGCCCAGAGCGCAGAGGCGCGGTTGATCTTTTCCCATTCCTTCTTCGGCGCCTTGCCCTCCTCCTCGGCCGGTCTTTCGACCTCCATTAATACCGGTAAAGTAATATGATCGGAATACTTGGTGATAATGCTGCGCAGGCGCCATTCATCGAGAAACTCGTCCTCCCCCTCCCGCAGATGTAAGATTACTTCGGTACCGCAAGTCGGTTTCTCAACCGTCTCCAAGGTATAGCTGCCCTCACCGTTGGATTCCCAACAGACGCCATGTTCAGGCCCCAGGCCGGCGCGGCGGGTGATCAAGGTGACCTTATCGGCGACGATAAAGCTGGAATAAAAGCCCACACCGAACTGGCCAATGAGATGAGCGTCTTTAGCCTGGTCTCCGGTCAAGGACTCGAAGAAATGGCGGGTACCGGAGCGGGCGATAATACCGATATTGTCCATTACCTCCTGGCGATTCATACCGATCCCGTTGTCGATCACGGTGATGGTACGCGCCTTCTTATCGTAGGCAACCCGAATCTTGAGCTCGGGGTCGTCTTCATAGAGTGCGCTATCGGTGAGGGCCTCGAAACGCAGCTTGTCGCAGGCATCGGAGGCATTGGAGATCAATTCCCGGAGAAAGATCTCCTTATTGGAATAAAGGGAATTGATCATCAGGTGCAGCAATTGCTTCACCTCGGCCTGAAAGCCCAGGGTTTCCTTGTGCGCTTCAACAGTCATAGGGTGTCATTCTCCTCCTCAGGGATTTACTGTCGGTAACATAGGGGCAGGGAGATGAAATTCAAGGGTAAGCATTTGAGCCCATTTCAGGAATCATGGGGCAGATAGGCCAGCCAGTCACGACGAGTGTCGCCGATGACTAGAAAGTAGGGATTGAGCAGGGACTCCTTGGTGTTATAGGCCAGCCGCCTGCCATCGACGGCGATTACACGGCCGCCAGCCTCCTCGACAATGCACTGGGCCGCCGCGGTATCCCACTCCGAGGTGGGGCCCAGGCGTGGGTAGATGTCGGCCCGGCCCTCCGCCACCAGACAAAATTTGAGGGAACTGCCTATAGGGACAAAGGTATACTCTCCCAGCTGGGAGACAAAGGCCTCCAGGCTGGGGCCGCTATGGGAACGACTGCCTACCACCCGAACCGACCCATTCCTCAGGGGCTGAACGGCAATGCGTTGTGCGGCCGCACCCGGCTCCTGGCGAAATGCTCCCTGTCCCCGAGCGGCGAAGTAGCAAAGCCCGCTGACGGGAACCAGCACCACGCCTAAGACCGGCTCATGGCCTTCTATGAGAGCGATATTGACGGTAAATTCCCCATTGCGTTTGATAAATTCCTTGGTACCGTCCAGGGGATCTACCAGCCAAAAGCGTTCCCAGTGGGCGCGTTCGGCGAAAGGTACCGTCAAGGATTCCTCGGAAAGGATAGGGATGCCAGGGGTCAGGTGGCGCAGGCCGGCCATAATGGCCTCATGAGAGGCCAAATCCGCGGCCGTTAAGGGACTGTTATCAGTCTTTTCATCGACGCTAAAGGCCGTCGTGTAGATTTCCATGATCCGGTTGCCGGCCTCGGTGGCAATTGCTTTCACTGGCCCTACCAGGGCCGCTATATCCATAGGCATACTGCATTCTCCCGTCTTGGGCCACTTTCCACTTTACAATCATCCAGATCGAGCGCCAGCTTAATAACAACTTACAGCAGGCATCCTCTAAATGCCCATCGCCAGCCTGGCTTAGAGTTTTTCCTTAATACGGGCAGCCTTGCCTTCCCGGCCACGCAGATAGTACAGCTTAGCGCGCCGTACAGCGCCACGCCGCTTGACCTTGATATCGGCGATGGTTGGGCTATAGGTCTGAAAGACCCGCTCCACGCCCTCGCCATGAGACATCTTGCGCACCGTAAAGGCCGAATTCAACCCGCGGTTACGCTTGGCGATCACCACACCCTCGAAGGCCTGCAACCGCTCACGGTTGCCTTCTTTTACCTTTACCTGGACAACCACGGTATCACCGGGGCCAAAGGATGGCACATCGCGGGTCATTTGCTCGCGTTCCAACTGCTCAATGAGTTTACTCATAATGCTACACTCTATTTTTTATCTGCCAAATCCCAGCAGCCATTGCCGGAAGCGCTTGTCTTTGATTGATATTCCCGGATAAAGTCATCCAGCAGCGCCTGTTGGTTGGCAGTCAGGCACAGCCGCCCCAACAGGTCCGGGCGTCGCCGCCAGGTTCGTCCCAGGGCCTGGCGAAGCCGCCAGCGGGCGATGGCGGCATGATCGCCGCTTAATAGCACCGGTGGTACCCGAAGCCCATCGATCTCTTCAGGCCGGGTATAGTGCGGATAATCCAATAAGCCATTCATAAAGGAGTCCTGCCAGACCGATGCCTCATCGCCCAAGGCCCCCGGCAGCAATCGGGTCACCGCGTCAATGATGACCGCCGCGGCCAATTCGCCACCACTCAACACATAATCACCGATCGACCATTCCTCGTCGACCTCGGCCTCGATAAGGCGCTCGTCGATACCCTCGTAACGCCCGGCAAGTAACACCAGGTGCGATGTCGAGGCCAGTTCCCGTACCCCTGCCTGGTCCAAGAGCCGCCCCTGGGGGCTTAGATAGATCGTTCGTCCGCGCGATCCTGCCGCCTGCCGGACACGCCTAAGGGCATCCCGCAGGGGCTGCACCTTCATAACCATGCCCGGTCCCCCTCCATAGGGCCGATCATCGACGCTACGATGACGGTCATGAGCCTCATTCCGGGGGTTCCAGGTCGCCAATTCCAGCAGGCCATGCTTGACGGCCCTGCCGGTGATGCCGCCACGCACTAAGGCCGTGAGCATCTCCGGAAACAAGGTGATGACGTCGATCCGCATAACGATGGCAGCACTAGGAACCGGTTCAGAATGCAGGGTCCCAATCGACCCACATCTCACCCCCTTCAAGATCGATCTTAACGATCACATCACCTTGTAGAAACGGAATAAGTCGTTCGCGCTCACCGGTTACGACTACCACATCGTTGGCCCCCGTCTCGAACAGGCGCTGCACTTTACCTAATGCCATCCCGTCCAGGGTTATCACCCGCAGGCCTTCTAGGTCCGCCCAGTAATACTCGCCGGGTGCCGCTAGCGGTAACTGCTCCCGGCGCACCGCAATATCACAACCGATCAGCGCAGCCGCGGCATCCCGATCTTCGTAACCAGCGAATTTGAGGATCAGGCCCTTGCCTTGCAGGCGTTTTTCCTCCACAGCAATCGGTTGCCACCTGCCTCCTCTATTCAGGTATAAGGGAGCGTAATCAGCGAGGCTATCGCGGGGCTGGGTATGGGAAATCACCTTGACCCAACCCAGCACGCCATAAAGGCCCGCAACCCGCCCCATCAGCACCCAGTCGGGCATAACAGCAACCACCTGAGCCCGCCTAGGCGGTGGTGGCCTTCTGTTGTTTAATCAAGCTAGCGACGCGCTCGGAGGTCTGGGCACCTTGACTTAGCCAGTACTGTAGGCGCTCCTGATCGAGCTTTAGACGCACTTCACCACCTTTAGCAATGGGATTAAAGAAACCCACGCGTTCGATGTAGCGTCCATCACGGCGGTTACGACTGTCGGTAACGACCACATGATAGAAAGGGCGCTTTTTAGCGCCGCCGCGAGACAGGCGTATGGTCACCATTCCTGCATTTATCCTCTTTACGACAAGACCTAAAGAAGCCACCCCTAGTAGAGGCCGCTAAAAACAAACTGCGAATTCTACGCGAAATTTAAGGAAAGTGAAGCCGTAGCTGAATACTATCAGGGAAACGGCGGCATCCCGCCCCCCATGCCCCCTAAAGGGAGCTTGCCCTTGATGCCGCGCATCATCTTCGCCAGTCCCCCCCCCTTCATCTTCTTCATCATCTTCTGCATTTGAGAGAACTGCTTGAGCAGTTTGTTTACTTCCTGTACGTGAGTACCGGAGCCGGCGGCGATCCGGCGTTTACGGGAGCCCTTGATGATATCGGGAAAGCGCCGTTCCTGCGGCGTCATGGAGTTGATAATGGCCATCAGGCGCTTGACCTCTTTGTCATTGACCTGGTCCTTAACGCCCTGGGGCAAAGCACCCATGCCGGGCAGTTTGTCGAGCAAACTGCCCAGGCCACCCATATTCATCATCTGATTCAGTTGCTCGCGGAAGTCCTCCAAATCAAATCCCTTACCCTTATTGAATTTTTCGGTAAGCTTCAGGGCCTTTTCCTTATCTATCTTGCGCTCCATCTCCTCCACTAGGCTAAGCACATCGCCCATCCCCAAGATACGCGAGGCGATCCGGTCGGGATAAAAGGGCTCTAGGGCGGCGGTCTTTTCGCCCACGCCCAAAAACTTGATCGGCTTGCCGGTAATATGGCGAATGGACAGCGCAGCCCCGCCCCGGGCATCACCATCGGCCTTGGTCAGTATCACCCCGCTAAGGGGCAGGGCCTCATTAAAGGCCCGGGCGGTATTGGCCGCATCCTGGCCGGTCATGCTGTCGACCACGAACAAGGTCTCTATCGGCTTGACCGTGGCGTGCAGGCGCTTGATCTCCTCCATCATCTCGCTATCCACGTGCAGACGACCGGCCGTGTCAACGATAAGCACGTCCATAAACTGGCGTCGGGCGAAATCCAGGGCATGACGGGCAATGTCATCAGGCGCCTGGGCAGGGTCGCTGGGGAAGAATTCCACCCCCACCTCCGCAGCCAGGGTCTTTAGCTGCTCGATGGCGGCCGGACGATAGACATCACAGCTGGTCACCATGACCTTTTTATGCCTGGCTTCCTTAAGCCACCGGGCCAGCTTGGCGGAACTGGTGGTCTTACCCGAACCTTGCAGACCGGCCATAAGGATGACTGCCGGGGGCTGGGTCTTGAGATCCAGTTCCTCATTGGCCTCACCCATGACCTTCACCAGTTCCTCATTGACGATCTTAACCAATACCTGGCCTGGTGTTAGGCTTTGCATGACCTCCTGGCCGATCGCTCGGTCCCGCACCCGATTGATAAACTCTCGCACCACCGGTAAGGCTACGTCCGCCTCCAGTAGCGCCATACGTACCTCACGCAGGGCGTCCTTGATATTGTCTTCGGTCAGGCGGCCTTGGCCGCGCAGGTTTTTAATAGTGCGTAGCAAGCGTTCGCTTAAACTTTCAAACATTCCTATTTACCGTTTTGGTAGCAGTTTCTTTAATCCCGGCGCACTTACCTGCACCGGCCATATAGAGTGAGATAGGCCAAGTATACCGGCAACGTCCTGCCTTAGTCTTGTCTTCGCCAAACCTTAAATCCCAATGCTTCATCCCAGTCCCCAGATATGCCATTATCACATGAGAGCAAGATCGAGTAGGCTTTAATGTACATTATGGTGATTGGCGGCTTGGCCGCCTCCCTTTATATCCTGACCGGTGGACTGCTTGGGATGCGGTTGTCGCGCGCCGGTTTGGGAAGACCCTGGGGCAAGGCCGGGCCGGTGGCCATTGGCCTAAGCGCTGTCCTTTTACACGCCGTCATCCTATTCCAGGCAGTCATCCGGCCCGAGGGCATGAATCTGGGCTTCTTTAATGCCTTGTCCTTTACCGGCTGGTTTATCGCTGCGGTGCTGCTGATCTCGGCTACGATCCGGCCTGTTGAAAATCTGGGCATCATTCTCCTGCCCTTTAGCGCCGCTACAGTCATTCTGGCCTTGGTCTTTCCGGCTGAGCGCATCATTGCCGACTCGAATCAGTGGCAGTTGGAACTGCATATTCTTATCTCTATTCTGGCTTATTCCCTACTGGCACTGGCCGCCGTGCAGGCCATTCTGCTGGCCATCCAGGACCGTCGACTGCGTAACCGTCACCCCGGCGGGTTCGTCCGCGGCATTCCACCCCTGATCACCATGGAGGCGTTACTGTTTCAAATGATCGGTGCCGGCTTCGTGCTGCTGAGCCTGGCGCTGCTAAGCGGGCTGTTGTTTTTAGAAGACATCTTTATGCAGCATCTGGTCCATAAGACTGTCCTTTCGCTCGCTGCCTGGGCAGTCTTTGGGATCCTATTATGGGGGCGCTGGCAGTTCGGCTGGCGGGGCCGCAAGGCCATACGCTGGACCCTGGGGGGGTTTGCTGCCCTGGCGCTGGCCTACTTCGGCAGCAAACTGGTATTGGAGTTGCTGTTGCAGCGCTAGTTCGCTACCCTCACAAACCAGCCCCTTAAACCGTAAAAACAATATCCGTACCCAATAAGAGGCCTCCTTGAATGATATCCCCTTAAGCGTGCTGTTTATCGCGCTTGCTGTCCTCATCGTCTGCTCCGGCTTCTTCTCTGGATCCGAGACGGGGCTTATGACCCTTAATCGCTACCGCCTGCGCCATCTTGCCAATGTCGGCCATAAAGGAGCGTTGCGTGCCAGCAAGCTGTTGGCCCGGCCGGATCGGCTGATCGGTCTTATCCTGCTTGGCAATAATTTTGTCAATATCCTGGCCTCCTCTATCGCCACAATCATTGCGCTCCGCCTGCTAGGCGAAGCCGGCATTGCTATAGCCGCCGTGGTGTTGACCTTGGTCATACTCATCTTCGCCGAAGTAGCCCCCAAGACCCTGGCCGCGCTTCACCCGGAGCGTATCGCCTATCCGGCCACCTTAGTACTCGCTCCGCTGCTTAAGCTGCTCTATCCCCTGGTATGGGCGGTGAATGGCGTAGCCAATCTCTTTCTAAAGCCTTTTGGCGTCTCCGATCTCGATCCGTCCCAGCAGTCCCTTAGCCCCGAGGAACTACGTACCGTGGTACTAGAGGCGGGCATTATGATCCCCAAGCGCCACCGCGCTATGCTGCTTAGCATCCTGGACTTGGAAGCCGTCACCGTTAACGACATTATGGTACCGCGTAGTGAAGTGACCGGGATCGACTTGGAAGATGATTGGGACGCTATCGTTGCTCAACTCACCCATAGCAATTACACCCGCCTGCTGGTTTATCGAGGCAATATCGATCACGTGGTTGGTTTCCTGCACCTGCGCAAGGTGGTAACCCTCCTGATCAAGAAACCCAACTGTGGACGTGAAGATCTAGAAGGCCTGATTCGAGAACCCTACTTTATTCCCGAGGGCACTACTTTGCACACCCAACTGCTGAATTTTCAGCAGCAGCACCAGCGTATCGGTTTGGTAGTGGACGAATATGGCGATGTGCTAGGCCTGGTTACCTTAGAGGATATTCTGGAAGAGATCGTCGGTGAATTTACTACCAACCCTTTGGCGATGGGCCGGAATATTATTCAACAGGGCGACGGGAGCTATTTAGTGGACGGCAGCGCCACTATACGTACCCTAAACCGGACCTTGAATTGGCAATTACCCACCGGCGGCCCCAAGACGCTCAATGGGCTGATCATGGAATACCTGGAGGCCATTCCGGAACCAGGCACCAGCCTGCTGCTGGCGGGTCATCCGGTGGAAATCGTCAAGACTTCCGGTAATCGAGTAAAGACAGTGCTGATAAGGCCGCGGCTTGGGATGGACAACCGTCAAGACAAAGATTAGCCTGTTACGCTCACGCGCCAGAAACGGCAGTTCCGTCAGCCATGGGCGGTCTTTAACGGAATGGCTTCAGGGGACGAACGGTCTTGAAGCTCCAACACCAGTTCCTGCATCAATATCCTAATGCGTTCCTCGTCATACCTTTCACAGGCCCGCCGCAGCGCATCCAGTGCCTTGAAAAACCGCGGCCAATCTACTCCCTGACGATGTTGAGCCAGAAGCAGCTTCGGATAAGAGGTAGGCATCAGGTCCTCTCCTTCATGAAATAGCTCCTCGCAGAGCTTCTCGCCCGGCCGTAAACCGGTAAACTGAATGGCAATGTCCCGGCCGGGCACTTTCCCGCTCAAGAGAATCATTTGCTCCGCCAGATAATGGATATTGATCGGCTCCCCCATATCCAGCACGTAGATTTCACCACCCTCACCAACGGCACCCGCCTGCATGATCAGTTGGCTGGCCTCCGGAATCGTCATAAAATAGCGTGAGACCTGCTGGTGGGTAACGGTAACCGGACCACCGGCCTCGATCTGGCGACGAAACAGGGGGACAACGCTGCCGGCCGAGTCCAATACATTACCAAACCGGACAATGACAAACTGCGTTACCGAGCGCCGGTTGAAATTCTGGCAATATACCTCCGCTAACTGCTTACTGGCTCCCATCATACTGGTAGGTTTAACGGCCTTGTCCGTAGAAATCAGCACGAACGTCTTGCAGCCATAACGATCGGCCGCCTTGGCGAGATTGATCGTACCGAACAGATTATTGCGTACTGCCTCACGGACCTGGAATTCCAGCAAGGGTACATGCTTGTAGGCTGCCGCGTGAAAGATTACATCGGGTCGATGCCTCTGCAGTAAATGATTGGTTAAGGTTTCATCGCAGACGTCACCGAGATGTGCATACAGGGTGAGCTCGGGGAAGCGAGCGCGCAGTTCCATATCGATCTGGTAAAGATTAAATTCTCCCCGCTCTACAATAATCAAGGCGGCCGGTTGCAGATCGGCAACCTGACGGCAGAGTTCTGAACCGATGGAGCCGCCGCCACCACTGATCAGCACCGTGCGTCCCGACAACTCTCGAGAGATCGTTTCCCAATCCAGGGAAACCGGCGCCCGTCCTAGCAGGTCTTCGATGGAAACGTCGCGCAATTCTTGCAATATGGCACGCCCGGAAAGCAGGTCCTGCCAACGCGGCAGGGTCCTAAATGGCTTGCCGCTCGCTTCACAACAGGCAACGATACGGCGCATGGCCTCAGCCGAGGCCGAGGGGATGGCGATAAAAATCAAATCGATCTGGTAGCGGTCAACCACCTCGGGGATCTTATCGCAGCGAGCGACTACCCGTATGCCACGGATCTCGGTACCGCTCTTGCACATATCGTCGTCTACGAAGACGACCGGTCGATAATCCCCCTCCGGATCTTGCAGCAGGTCCCTGGCCAATATCCTACCGGCCTGTCCGGCCCCTACGATCAGTACCTGGGCACCCGGCTTGTAATACAGTTCATGGTCCTTAATCCAGCGGTAAAAAAATCGTGGAGCACCGAGCAGGATCAGCAATAATAAAGCATGCAGAACAAAGACCGAACGCAGCCCCTGTTCCATCTGGCTGGTCACGAAGATCAATACCCCACAAATCCCTACTGCCGCCAACACCGCCTTCAGGATACGGATGAAGTCGGGCATGGAGGCGAATCGCCACACCCCCCGATACAGGCCAAAATAAAGGAACATAATAGCGTGGACGCTAAGAATAAAAGGAAAGAGGATCAGTGCCCGCTGCAAAAAGGCCTCAGGAATGATCTCTAGATTGAACCGCAGCCAAAAGGCACCAAACCAAGCGACTAGCACCATCAGTAAATCATGCACGAAGGCGGCGGTTCGATTGCGGAATCGGTAAATAAGCGTCTTCATGAGGCTGTCACCTTGGCACAATGCCGCTCAAGGCGTTGGATCCCCACCATCAAGAAAACATAGATCAGCAACCAAGTCACCAGCAAGCTGGTCTGGATTCCGACTGGCATATGCACGGCAACCAAGGCCGAAAGACTGCATGACAGCATTAATACATACTCCGCCAGTACCGTCCGACGATGTCCCCACCCCACCTGGACCAGCCGTTGATAATAATGGGTCTTATGAGGCCGCCAAATCCTCTCGCCATGCGCCAACCGCCGCAACAGGGTAACGCTGGCGTCGACCACGAAGGGTGAAAAAATCAGTACCGCCACCCAGAGTGAAAACAAGCCGTCCCGACTGGCCCATAGGCTGAATGCGGCGACCAGAAGACCCAGGAAAGAGGAACCCGTATCGCCCAAAAAAATCCTAGCCGGCGGAAAATTGAATAAAAGAAACCCTCCTACAGCCCCGGCTATCAACAGGCTGGCGCTCGCAAACAAGCCATTATCTCTACCCAGGATAGCGAACGTTACAAAACCGATCACAGCCATCCCCCCGGCAAGGCCGTCTATCCCATCCATGAAATTGTATAGATTGATCATCCAAACCACAAACAGTATCAAAACAGAGACTAGCACGCCCGGCGGGGGTATCCAAGCCGTACCGGACATCTCAAGACTATCCGGCCCATAACCTGCTCCTAATAAGACGATGGCTGCAAGAAAATGCACCAGCATACGAATGCCCGGATTGATGCCAAAGCGGTCATCGAGGAAGGAGATTAGGATCACCGGTGCAGCGCTGATCAGCAGGATACCGATTTCGCCGCTGACTGGATAAAGCGTATAGGCCAGCATTCCGCCCACCAGGATGCCTCCCAGGATAGCGACTCCGCCGCTACGCGGAATGGGTCGCGAATGCAGGGAACGCTCATTCGGGTGATCAAGAATATGCAGCCGGGAGGCGGGATCACAAAACTGTCGTGTAAGCCCGGCCGCTACCGCAAAGGCTGCCAGTACGGCTAAAACTGTCATTACTGCACTTTGCCTGGGAAAGATTATTCCTGCAAGATTTCCGGCCGGGATGGGATGTCATAAAGGTCAAGGCCTGAAACAGGACATCCTCTTCAAGCACCACATTGGGATTCAGGACCAGATAAAAGTCACAATTCCATCTGTGGATAGCCAGGTTATGTCCTGCACCGTAGCCGAGATTGCCATGCTTGCCAAGCAATTCTACGAACCCGGGATGGGGTTGCCATTCCTTGCTGGTCAGCGCCGTGCAATTTTTCCTCCCAAGCCTCCCCAGGAGCCTTATCCACAAGGCACAGCCGCGTCCGCCCAAGCGCACCCCCATGCCTTACATAGCCCAATGCACGATTTAAGCTAGATAATGTCTGCTGCACAACGGGCAAAGACGGCGCATAGGTAACGCTAGAAATGGCAAGGCCGGATGATTCTTGCATAGCAAAACACACTTAGGAGAGTTTACAATACGGTTCCTAAAAATCATGGAATACTTCCTATTTTTCCTATAACCACCACGCTTGGCGCAACCACATATATTAGAAGCACTATCAATCATCTCAATATATTTTTAATAGATAGCAATGTTAACGCCACATTATTTTGACTTAATACTGTACAAAGCTTATGCAGATCTGCGCTCAGAGGCTGAAAAAACCTATATTGGATTTTTATGGTGGATTCTTGATCCAATTATCTTTATGAGTATCTTTTATATCGTCTTTGGATTATTGTTAAAACGAGGAACAGAGGATTTTATTCCATTTCTACTTATTGGTTTGGTGGTATGGCGATGGTTTCAAAATACAGTATCTCATGGAGCCAATACAATCTTGATAAATCGTGGATTAATGCGCCAAGTGTATTTACCAAAGATCATTTTTCCTATTGTAGTTATTCTTATTGACTTAACTAAATTCGCTTTTGTTTTTATATTGTTACTCATTTATCTTTGGATTGAAGGATTTCCTATTGGTATTTCCTATTTTGCTCTACCTATTCTCCTTACCATACAGCTTATCTTAATTATAGCACTCACCTGTTTTGCTGCCGCATTAGTGCCTTTTTTGCCGGACCTTAAGATATTAATAGATCATGCCTTACATATCTTATTTTTCCTCTCAGGAATCTTCTTTGCAGGCTCCTCGATACCAGAGCAATATCAATTTTATTTCTATCTTAATCCTATGGCCAGCATTATCGAAGGGTATCGAGAAATCCTTATGTATAATCAATGGCCTAATGGATATGCCTTGCTAGTGATTGGATCTCTTTCCTTACTCGGTATCGTTGGCTCTTATCGTCTTTTGGAACACTACGACCACGTTTATCCAAAGATTGCTATCTAATGAATCTACAAAAAGAGAGAAGAAATACTCTATTATCATTACGGAATGTGGGCGCATATTACTGGCGCCGTAAGAACTATTTTAGAAGAGAACGCTTATGGGCACTAAAAAATATCTCTTTTGATCTACATCAGGGTGAATCTTTAGGAATTATTGGCCGTAATGGCGCGGGAAAGAGTACACTCTTGCAACTTCTGGCTGGAATTATTAAACCTGATCAAGGCACTCTTATAAACCATGGAGCTCAGGCTGCATTACTTTCCTTGCAAATTGGGTTTGCTCCTCATCTGACAGGACGTGAAAATGCTATTTTGAGTGGCATGATGCTCGGTATACAGAAAGCAGAAATCGAGGCAAAAATAGATAACATAATTCAATTCTCTGGTTTAGGAGATTTTTTCGATGATCCGATTAATTTTTATTCTACGGGAATGAAGGCTCGTCTCGGCTTCTCCGTAGCATTCCAATTAGATCCTGATATTTTATTAATTGATGAAATATTAGGTGTTGGAGATGCGGAATTTAGAGAAAAATCATCTACCCAAATGCGCGAAAAAATTCGCTCTAATAAAACAATCATATTGGTTTCGCACAGTGCCAGAACAGTTGAACAACTTTGCGACCGAGCTGTTTGGATAGAAAATGGTACAACCATGGAAGAAGGGGATACAGCCACTGTTCTTCAATCTTATGAAAAGTTCCTAAAAAAACATGGTTGATTTTATCATGGCTAGATCTCGGAAATGATAGCAATATAGCTTTAATTAACTATAGGTGTTGGAAGACCTTAGCAGCGAGATCTGGTGTATACAGGCAGTAGCTATTAGTCCCTTGGGATTTGGCATAGTAACTGGCAGCATCGGCATTACGCATGAGGGTTTCGATATCGCTGCCATCGTCGGGAAAGTGAGCTATGCCAACACTGGTGGCCACCCGTACCTCATGGCCTTCTATCTGAAAGGGAGGTGACAAAGCGTCAATAAGACGCTCGGCGTAAGCTGCAGCACAAAGGGAGTCAACATCCTCTAAGAGCACCATAAATTCATCCCCGCCAAGGCGCGCTAGGAGGTCTTTCTCCCGCAAATGGCCCTTGAGACGACTAGCGACTGCCTGCAATAGTTCATCGCCGGCCTGGTGTCCAAGGGTATCATTGATCAATTTGAAGCGGTCCAAGTCCAGATAAAGCACTGCAAACCGACTATTGCGCTGCCGGGCACGAGCCAAGGTTTGCTCCAGACACGCCTGACCATAGCCCCGGTTGGGCAAACCAGTCAACGGATCATGGTTTGCCAGATGATACAAGCGCTCTTGAGTCTTTCTTACATCGGTAATGTCGGCATGGATGCCAACGGTGCCACCGCTGCGGGTACGGCGTTCGGTGATGCGAATCCGCCGTCCATCCCGCAGTTCATGCTCGAAGGGTGGACCAGGATGATAATGATGTGCCATACGTGCCGCCAAGGCCTCTTCCTCGCGATTTTCAGTACCAATAATCGAGTACGTCTGAAAAAAGGCCCGGGCCACCTCGACAAAGGGCGTACCGGGCACGGCTAAATCCCAGATACCGGGATACATACGCCGATAACGTTCATTGCATACCAGTAACCGGTCCTGGGCGTCGCACAGCACAAAACCTTCAGGAATACTTTCGATGGCATCCGCGAATTGCTCGCGCAGGACAGTAAGCTGTCTTTCAATCTGTCGCTTACGCAAGAATAGGATCACCCCTATCGATGCCAGCACGACCAAGGCCGCCAACAGGAGCGGCACGATTCCTTGAAACCGGTCTAGCTCCAAGTACACTGCCTAATCCATGACGGTAACATTGAAGGAGTGCAGGGATGCACGACGACCCCGCCGGTTTAAGCCATTTGAGCGGCGCCATCGCAGACTGGCGCGCCTAGAGGCGCGTCCGGCGGCATTGTAATATCTTGTTTCGCCATGAAATTCGCGTTTCGGGGTTGGTATAATCCACAAATGGTTATTCGAGCTTACCGACTCCGGTTTTATCCCAATGCTGCCCAACGGCAACAGCTTGCTGTTGACTTCGGTTGTGCGCGCTGGGTCTGGAATGCGGCCTTGGATGCCAGGGGCTTGGCCTATCGCGCCCTGGGACGCTCCGAGAATCACGTTTCGCTGGGCAAGGCCATCACCGAACTGAAGCAAGACCCGGACTACGCGTGGCTTAAGGACGCCAATAGCACCGTATTGACCCAGACCCTTTTGGACCAGGACAAGGCCTTTCAGAACTTCTTCGAGGACCGCGCTGAGTATCCCCAGTTCAAAAAGAAGCAGGGTCCGCAATCGGTTCGCTACCAACTGGACCAGCGGCACATCGGACGGACTTTTAACGCCGAAAGCGGGCTGCTGAAACTCCCTAAGCTCGGGGCGCTCAAGCTGCGCTGGTCGCGGGCCGTCGAGGGTACGCCCAAGATGGTGACGGTCAGCCGGGATGCGTGCGGCCGGTACTTCGTGGCGTTCGGCTGTGAAGTCGAGATTCAGCCGTTGCCGCCACGCTTGAATAGCATTGGCGTGGATGTAGGGGTTAAGGATGTCGTGGTGACTTCCGACGGCTTTAAGTCCGGCGCGCCCAAGTACACCTACCGCTATGCCCGCCGGTTGAAGCTGGCCCAACGGCGGCTGAAACGGAAACGCCGGGGATCGAATCGCTACCAGAAACAGCAACAGCGGATTGCCCGTATTCATGTCCGGATTGCCGATAGCCGCCGGGATTTTCTGCACCAAACCTCCACCAAGCTGGTGAACGAAAACCAAGTGATCTGCTTGGAGGATCTGAATATCAAGGGCATGCTGAGAAACCGCTGTCTGAGCAAGGCGGTTGCTGATAGCGGGCTGTCTGAGCTGCGCCGGCAGATTGAATACAAGGCCCAATGGTACGGCCGGGATATTGTGGTGATAGACCGCTGGGCGCCCAGCAGCAAGACCTGTAGCGCGTGCGGCTCGGTGCAAGCGGAAATGCCGCTGAAGGTCCGAGTATGGACCTGTCCTGATTGTGGGATGGCCCACGACCGGGACGTGAACGCGGCGAAGAATATTTTGTTTTTCGGTACGGCGGGGAGCGCCGGAACCACCCGCAAGGGGAAAGCGCGTGGAGCGGTAAAGACCCCGAGAGCCGTCGCCTAGCGGCCGCTCAAGGACTGCTGAGAAACGCGAATTTGTTGGGCTGAGGAGGTGAGGATGGACCGAACCGAACTCAATCATGGCGAAACTCCAAATGATGCTGTACAGCTAGAGCTTAAAGCAAACTGCTGGTTAAGCCGCCTATCACAACGATCCTAGCCAGTCGCTGTAGGCAGGGAGTCCAACAAGATGCCACAAAATACTACCAAGCCGAACCAGTTGTTGTTTAAAAAGGCCTTAAAGCAACCATCAGGCTCCCGACTTCGAATCAAATACTGCTGATACAGTGCGAACCAGGCCGCAGCGAATAGCCCCAGATAATAGGCCCAGCCCAGATCAGCCAGCACCCCTACCAGGATTAGCAGTATCATTAGCAAGATCTGCAAATAGCCAATGATACGCTTATCCTGCGCTCCAAACAGGATGGCGGTGGACTTCATTCCCACCTGCAGATCGTCCTCCCGATCCACCATGGCATATAGGGTATCGTAAACAATCGACCATACCACATTGGCGGCAAACAACAGCCAAGCCAAAGCAGGCACCGTACCGGTAATGGCAGCAAAGGCCATGGGAATGGACCAGCCGAAGGCAGCCCCTAGGTGAGCCTGGGGCAGATAATGAAAGCGCTTCATAAAAGGATAACTGGCGGCCAAGGCAACCCCTACCAATGACAGCAGAATAGTCAGGGTATTCATCATGAGCACCAGGGCAAAAGCCACCAGGCACAGCACGATAAACAACCAAAGCGCCTCACGCACCGATACCCGTCTGGCCGCCAGCGGGCGCTGCCGGGTACGGGCGACAAAGGGGTCAACATCCCGGTCGGCAATATCGTTGATCACGCAACCTGCTGAGCGCATCAGAAATACCCCTGTTATAAACACCACAACCACCTCTTGCGCCGGTTGTCCCTGCCCGGCCAGCCATAAGGCCCATAGCGTAGGCCATAACAACAGGAAAATGCCGATAGGCCTATCTAGACGCATTAACAAAGCATATTCGCCCAGGCGATCTTCGAGTCGTGCAAGATTCATAGCGATCAGCAAAGTACGTTAGTCAACAGGTCAGCGGATTGGCAGGTCGGGTAGAAAGATCTCACAGACCAGCAATGGTCGACCACCGATGCGAAATACCGACCGCCGCCCCCAGATAACATCCGATTTCTCTGGCAGATCGCCAAAGGCCCGCCGGTGCAAGCGCTGCGAGCCAAGGATGCAGGCCACCTCCACGTCACCACGTTGTATCTTGGGGTCGGCAAACAATATCTCTCCCAATGGCCGAGTGCCGAGCCGGGTTAGGCGCTGGCAGCGCCCGCGCAGGCTTGCCAGTGGAATTAGCGTGCGGGCAAATACCCAGGGATGATCATCGCACAAGAGTTGCACTTCCCGCACCCAGACATAGCCCTGGCGTTTGAGTTTAAGGCTTTTAGCCTCGCTAGGCAGCGGCCGTGCCCAGTATTGCCCTAGCACCCGCACGCTAAATTGGCCCGGACAGACCTGCCGCAAGCGTCGAGTCAGGGAACCCGAATCCAACAGCCAATCCGCCAAGCCGGTGGGCAACTCAGCTTGGCGCAACTGAGCAGGGGGGCGCCAGTGTGGTTCTAGGTGTAACTGATAACGGCGGATGGCGGGCTTCCAGACTTAAGGTTCTTAAAGATGGGTAAAAAATTATCGCATGAGTACCGACCATTATGCATCAGAAAACACAATTGGCCCAAATAATGCTTGAAAAAATAAAGTAACTAAGGTGAAATCCCGCTAGGGTACAGAGTTATTCCTCATTAGAAGGCAAACCTTTGGTATTATAAACTGCTATATCAACCTTACTCACCAAGACTTAAGGTGGATACAGTGGGCATGCAACGCCCTGGAGACTAGCTCTGGAGGAAGGAAACATGAGTCTGAGCGCGCTGACACGGCATAACACACCTCTTATTCTGATAGTGGATGACGATCAGCTGATGCGGTTGATGATGCGTCATATGCTGGAGCGCGAAGGGTATCAGATCCATGAGGTCACCGACGGTAGTGAGGCCGTGGCGGCCTTTGAACGTCTGCTCCCGGATATGGTGTTGATGGATGCCGTCATGCCGGAAATGGATGGTTTTAAGGCCTGCCAACAGATCAAGGCGCTGTCCCATGGTAATGAAATTCCTATACTGATGATCACCGGTCTTGATGACGATGACTCCGTAAAGCAGGCCTTTGCGATGGGCGCGCATGATTACGTGACCAAACCGATCCATTGGGCGGTCTTATGCCAGCGTACCCGCCGCATGCTCGAGGCTAGTCGGGCGGAGCGGCACGTACGGCATCTGGCTTACTACGACATACTGACCGGACTGCCTAACCGGGTATTACTGGCAGACCGCCTAGGCCAGGCGCTTGCCAAAGCACAGCGTGAACCCCATACGCTGGCAGTCTTGTTTGTGGATCTGGACCGATTCAAGCAGGTCAACGACACCTTCGGGCACGATGCCGGGGATAAATTGCTAAAGGAGGTGGCTAAACGGCTAACTCAACGGGTGCGAGAAAACGATACCGTAGCGCGACTCGGAGGAGATGAATTTATTGTCCTGCTAGACGGCATCCAGTCGGCTGAGGATGCCGCCCTGGTTGCACGAAAATTGCTTGAGGGGCTTAAGGCACCGTTCGATATTGGCGATCTGGAAATAGCGATTACCGCAAGCATCGGCATCGCAGTGCATCCTTATGACGGCAATGACATTGGACGGCTTGTCAAGCATGCCGATACAGCGATGTATCGGGCCAAGGAGTACGGTCTTAACCGGTATGAGTTCTATCAGGCCAAAATGACTACGCAAGCCCTCAGGCACCTAGAACTCGAAAACCGTCTGCGACGGGCGCTAGAGCAAGATAATCTGGAAGTACATTATCAGCCACAGGTGGAACTAGCTACCGGCCAAGTAATCGGTGTCGAAGCCCTGGCTCGCTGGCGATGTACAGAGGGCCTGATTCCACCTGCCGAGTTTATCACCCTTGCCGAGAACACGGGACTCATTGCATCCCTTGGAGAGCGCATATTACGGCTTGCCTGCGCGCAGCAGCACGCTTGGTGTCAGGCCGGCTTACCTTGGCCGAGAGTAGCCGTGAACGTCTCCAGACGACAAATTCACCAGCCGGGGTTTCTGACAGTAGTCACTCGTGTCCTTGAAGATACCGGACTTGAGGCCAGCTATCTGGTCTTAGAATTCACCGAAAACACACTGATGGAGGACCCTGAGGCAATAGCTCCCATCTTAAAGGCATTGAAGGCGCTGGGCATCGGTCTGGCCATCGATAACTTCGGTACGGGGTACTCATCTTTAAGCTATCTCAAGCGATTTCCCATTGATATACTCAAGATCGATCATTCCTTTATCCGCCACCTACCCGGGGATCCGGACGCGACGGCCATTGTATCGGCGATTATCGCCCTAGGACGTAATTTGCGTCTCCAAGTGATTGCGGAAGGGATCGAGACCCTGGCTCAGGCGACCTTCCTGCGTGCCCATAGCTGCCATGGCGTCCAGGGACCCCTGTATGGTAAGCCGTTTCCGGCTGAAGAATTGAGCTTATCAAATAGTGACCTGGCGGAGCGTATCACAGCGGCAGTTCAGCAGAAAATTCACTGCTGGCCCTGATGGCAACCTGTTAAATACCCTGCAACAGATTTCTTAGCATAGCGGCTGCTCAAGGACCTCGAGAGGCACTTCCCATGGCTTTTGTGGTCTTGTCAGAATAAGAACTGCCAAGCTGGGGAACTTATCATGTTGCGTGCCACGGTAATTATTTGTGGAATTCTGCTGGGCCTTCTGCTGGCCGCTATCGGTGCGGCGCTTAGCCATAGCAATCCGCTGGAGGGTCTCAATCGTCTGCTGGCCAACCCCTGGGGTTTAGTAACGCTCGTGGACCTGAGTATAAGCTTGCTGTTTATTGCCACTTGGTTGGCGGTGATGGAGCCTCGTCCGCTCTCTGCGCTGGCCTGGATCATCGCCTTGTTCCTGCTAGGCAATGTAGTTACCCTTGTCTATTTGCTCTGTCGGACCCGATATACACGACACTTTGCCGATTTGTTCCTACCCTCCCATCAAAGGGATCGGACAACACCGTAACACGCCCATAAACAGAGTCTTAATCTGGATCAAAGCAGCCACGTCCAAAGCCAATGATCAAGCAAACCCCTAAAGACCTTGGCCTATTGCTACAAGGCATGGACTACGTCTTGATCTACCCGTAATCGAGCGGTCAAAGTGTGACGTAGCAGCAAGACGGTGAACCGACTATCGGTTATCGGTGCTTCCATGACGGATTTTTCTTCTTGGAGAGATAACGCGTGTAGGGCCCCCAATAAACCCACGGAGCGCACCGTCGCCACCAGACCACGATGTGAAATATCGGCAGCAATATCAATGCCCTGGTGCTCGTCCGCGACCGCCGTAAGGCTAAATAGTATCAGCAAAGGTATCAAGGGTTTCGTTAGCCGGGACATAACACACCTCCAAATCGACCACTGGGTTGCGTGACCTACCAGACCGCAATTAAATGTTTACAAATACTATACATGAAGTATTGCGCTCATATAATAACACTTTGTAAAACGAAAATAATATTTCTTAATCAGGTTGTACAAATATATTATAGACTCGCCGGGGTTCAGAAGTACCTTAGCTTCCTTACTGCTTCACGACAGATAAAAAAGCCCCGCTTAGCAGGGCTTTTTATCTTGAGGCGTACCGTTCCTGGTACGCCCCTTCAGATATGGGCAGCCGGACTTACATCATGCCGCCCATGCCGCCCATGCCGCCCATGCCGCCCATGCCGCCCATATCGGGCATGCCGGGTTCCTCCTTCTTCGGCAGTTCGGCCACCATAGCCTCGGTAGTGATAAGCAGGGCAGCCACACTTGCGGCATTCTGCAAGGCGTAACGCGCTACCTTGGTAGGATCCAAAATACCTAAGTCAATCATATCGCCGAATTCACCGGTGGCCGCATCATAGCCGAAGTTACCCTCGCCCTCGACCACTCGGTTGAGAACCACGGAAGGCGAATCCCCGGCATTGGCCACAATCTGGCGCAGCGGTTCTTCCATAGCACGACATGCAATACTAATGCCAACATCCTGATCATGGTTGCTGCCCTTGAGGCCCTTGATATTCTGAAGAGCACGGATTAAGGCCACACCTCCACCGGGAACTACGCCTTCTTCCACGGCAGCACGGGTGGCGTGCAGGGCATCTTCCACACGGGCCTTCTTTTCCTTCATCTCTATCTCGGTAGCAGCACCCACCTTGATGACGGCCACACCGCCGGCCAGCTTGGCGACCCGCTCCTGCAGCTTCTCCTTATCATAGTCAGAAGTGGCCTCTTCAATCTGGGCACGGATCTGTTGGACACGCGCCTTGATCTCGGACTCAGTGCCGGCACCGTCAATAAGAGTGGTGTTCTCCTTACTGACCACGACTTTTCTAGCCGTACCCAGATCATTTAAGGTCGCCTTCTCCAAGGTGAGTCCAACCTCCTCAGAGATAACCTGGCCGCCGGTCAGAATAGCAATATCCTGCAACATGGCCTTACGCCGATCCCCAAAACCGGGGGCCTTGACGGCAGCGACCTTGACAATGCCGCGAATGGTGTTTACTACCAGGGTGGCCAAGGCTTCGCCCTCGACATCCTCAGCAACGATCAGCAAGGGCTTACCGGACTTGGCAACACCCTCCAGGACCGGCAGCAGGTCACGAATAGAGGAGATCTTCTTGTCATAGAGCAGGATGAAGGGGTTCTCCAGTTCCGCTGCCATACTCTGTTGATTGTTGATAAAGTAAGGAGAGAGATAGCCACGGTCAAATTGCATACCCTCGACCACGTCCAGCTGATTCTCAAGACCGGAACCCTCCTCGACAGTAATGACACCTTCCTTGCCCACCTTCTGCATGGCCTCGGCGATGATATCACCGATAGCGGTGTCGGCGTTGGCAGAGATAGTGCCCACTTGAGCGATAGCCTTATCATCGGCGCAGGGCTTGGACAGCTTCTTAAGCTCCTCCACAGCAGCGATCACGGCCTTGTCAATACCGCGTTTTAAGTCCATGGGGTTCATACCGGCGGCCACGGCCTTCATACCTTCGCGGACAATGGCCTGGGCCAATACGGTAGCCGTGGTAGTGCCGTCCCCGGCTACATCAGAGGTGTGAGAGGCAACCTCTTTTACCATCTGGGCACCCATGTTCTCGAACTTGTCGTCTAGTTCGATTTCCTTGGCAACCGATACGCCGTCTTTGGTTACCGTGGGAGCACCAAAGGCCTTGTCCAGGAGAACATTGCGGCCTTTGGGACCAAGCGTGACTTTGACGGCATTGGCCAGGATATTGATGCCGCGCACCATACGGCTACGGGCGTCGTCGCTGAATCGTACTTCTTTTGCTGCCATGTGTACTTCCTCTAAACCTTTTGAATCGCGTTACTAGGGGACGGCTAGTCTTCGATAATGGCCATGATCTCTTCTTCGCGCATAACGATCAGATCTTCGCCATCTACCTTTACCTCACTACCGGAGTACTTGCCGAACAGGACGTGATCGCCAACGCGAACGTCCAGCGAGCGCACCTCGCCGCTTTCCAAGATCTTGCCCCTGCCGACGGCGACTACCGTACCACGAGATGGCTTTTCAGCAGCGGAACCGGGAAGAACTATACCACCAGGCGTAGTGGTCTCTTCCTCCATACGCTTGATGATCACACGATCATGCAACGGACGAATGTTCATTGAAATCGTCTCCTTATCATTGTTTAAACCAATGGCTTATGCCTTGCGTTATTAGCACTCACTTCAGGTGAGTGCTAATGATAACCACCAAAACCCCCCTGTCAAGAGATGACTCGGGGACGGAGGAGGAAGATAAGGAATTTCAGGAGAACGCTCTATCAAGCAAGGGGGCCCTGGTAGGCTAAGCTTGGGCTACTGCCGGTGGTTATCGTCTTCACGCTTCCATTCCCCTTCGATAATACGCGAGCGAGGGGTAGCCGACGGCTCACTTTCAGGGCGAACGACCTGAATATTCTTCGTCAGTCTGGCCAAGAACCAGTGACGTGTCTGTGGAAGCAGACAGAGAAAGCCTACCGCATCGGTGCAGAAACCCGGGACGAGCAGGAGTGCACCGCCGATCAGCAAAACCACCCCCTCCAGGATCTCCCGAGCTGGAAGCTGACCGCTATCCAAGGCGGCACGGGCCCGTTGCAAGGTGGCAAATCCTTGCCGACGCAACATAAAAACTCCAATGACTGCCGTAAGAATGACAAGGCCTACGGTAGCCAAGGGTCCGATAACACTGCCGATGCGGATCAATAAATAGAGCTCAACAATGGGTACCACGAAAAACAGGAGAAGTAGGAAGTAGGCAGGTTTCACAGTGTCTGTCCTGGTTGATTACGTACGTTTACCAAACAGTACTTTATAATTAACGAGCCGTTATGCAAACGCTGATTAAAGATCGAGCCTATCATGGATAAACAACCTCTCGTGATTTATTGTACCTGCCCCGACCGGGCAGTGGCGGAGCACATCGCTACCGCCTTGGTGGATGAAGGCCTTGCCGCCTGCGTAAACATCCTGCCTGGCCTTACCTCGATTTACCGTTGGCAAGGCCAACGCCAATGCGACTCCGAGTTACTACTGATCATCAAGACCCTGAATCAGGTCTATCCAAGCCTGGAAACCCGGATCCGCGAGCTTCATCCCTATGAAGTGGTGGAAGTGATTGCGTTGCCCATCCTGCAAGGTGCCGCCGATTATCTCGCCTGGATCGAGGCCAGCCTTAACAAGGCCACCGAGGACAGTGGACCGACAACGTTGGAATGAGCAGTCCACCGGTTTCCCGGTCAGGCTACTGACCTACCCCTCTAGCAAGGTAGAGGTCCGCGGTAATGACAAAAGCAAGTAAACTCCGGCAATTTAGCGACTATCTCGCAATGATCTTCCAAGAACTGGCATTTTTTATCTAGACAACCCCTGTATGTTTGGGCAGAATGCCGGGTTTAAATACGACATCGGCTGCGCGATTTCGCGGGCTAATTCCATCATGGCAAAATTGCTTATCCTCAACGGACCCAATCTCAACCTGCTTGGCACCCGCGAACCAGCTGTCTACAGTTCCATTACCTTAAAAGATATCGACCGACGCTGCCAGACATTGGCCAACCGCCTGAGGCATGAATTGCTTTGCTTCCAGATCAGTGGGCTAGGCACATACGGTTATGAACCGGCTCTTCAGGCCGCGGACCGTTATTTAGCGAATCGCTAGAGGAAAGGCTGTCCATGGATATTCGAAAAATTAAGAAACTTATTGAATTATTAGAAGAATCGGGTATTTCTGAAATCGAAATCCAGGAGGGTGAAGAATCGGTGCGCATCAGCCGCCATCATCCCCAGGGAACGGCGTTAATGGTGCAGCCCGCCACCCCTGCTTGGGGCGGTCCGGCCTATGCAGCGCCCACGGCGCCCTCAGCCGCTGGGGAACATATGCCAACCAAGGCTGCCGAGCCCGCCCTTAAAGGCCATATCATCAAATCACCCATGGTAGGTACCTTCTACCGCTCGGCCTCGCCGGGCGCCAAGCCCTTTGTAGAGATTGGCCAGCATGTCAGTGCTGGGGATACCATTTGCATCATTGAGGCCATGAAGATGTTCAATCAGATCGAGGCCGATCAGTCTGGAATCATTATTGATATCCTGGCCGAAAATGGTCAGCCGGTGGAATACGATCAGCCGCTATTCGTGATCGAGTAGGCCTCTTTAGCGGCCATGACATCGGGAAAGACGGACTAGGTCCTTGCCATGCTAGATAAAGTTGTTATCGCCAATCGAGGCGAGATCGCTCTGCGCATATTACGCGCCTGTCGGGAGCTCGGCATTAAGACCGTAGCGGTCCATTCCACGGTGGATCGGGATCTAAAACACGTGCGACTCGCCGATGAGACGGTATGTATCGGCCCTCCTTCCTCCAGTGAAAGCTATCTAAATATGCCGGCCTTAATCAGTGCGGCGGAAGTTACTGATGCAGTAGCCATTCATCCAGGCTATGGCTTTCTAGCAGAGAACGCCGATTTCGCTGAGCGGGTCGAGCAATCCGGCTTTATCTTTATTGGTCCGCGTCCAGACACCATTCGCCTGATGGGCGACAAGGTCTCCGCCATTCGCGCTATGAAAGAGGCCGCCGTGCCCTGCGTACCCGGCTCCGATGGTCCTCTGGGGGACGAAGACACTGCTAACCTGCGTCTTGCCAAAGCGATCGGCTATCCGGTGATCATCAAGGCGGCCGGGGGCGGGGGCGGCCGCGGTATGCGGGTGGTACACAGCGAGGCCGCCCTGCTCAATGCCATCGCCCTGACCCGCAGCGAGGCCAGCGCTGCCTTCGGCAATGCTATGGTATATATGGAGAAATACCTGGATCATCCGCGTCACATAGAGATTCAGGTCCTGGCCGATACCCATGGTAATGCCATCTATCTGGGGGAACGGGACTGCTCTATGCAACGCCGTCACCAAAAGGTGGTGGAAGAGGCCCCCGCTCCCGGCATTACTCCCGAGCAGCGCCGCAAGATCGGCGAGACCTGTGTCGAGGCCTGCTGGCGGATTGGTTATCGTGGCGCCGGCACCTTTGAGTTTCTCTATCAGGACGGGGAATTCTATTTTATAGAGATGAACACCCGCATCCAGGTGGAACATCCGGTCACCGAGCTGATTACCGGTGTGGACCTCGTCAAGCAACAGCTCCTTATCGCCGCCGGTGAGCCGCTAGGCTATAAGCAGGATGCTATTCAGATCAATGGTCACGCCATCGAGTGCCGCATCAATGCCGAGGACCCCAATAACTTTATGCCCTCTCCCGGCACTATCACCCAATACCACGCCCCCGGTGGCCCCGGGATACGGGTCGATTCCCATATCTATAATGGCTATCGAGTACCCCCCAATTACGATTCCATGATCGGCAAGTTGATTGCGCACGGTGAAAACCGCACCGCGGCCCTGGCGCGGATGCGCAATGCCCTAGCCGAACTGGTGATCGAGGGCATCAAGACCAATGCCCCCCTGCACCGCCGTATCTTCAACGATGTCAACTTTATCCAAGGGGGCACGGACATCCACTATTTGGAACAACAACTGGGGCAGTAGGTTATGGACGGTGAAATCCTGGCGTCTTGGCTACAACTTACGTTGCAGGCTGTTCAACATACTCCCGAACAACTGGAGGATGCTCTCTTCGAGGCCGGGGCTATCGCCGTAACCCTGCAAGATGCCGGCGATCAGCCGGTCCTGGAACCCGCCCCCGGTGAGACCCCGCTATGGCCCCACACCCGGGTCACCGGACTGTTCGATGCCCAGACCGATATCGAACGGGTCAAACAGATCCTGCGCCGGGTCCTGCACAGTGATGACCTGCCGGAATGCCGGATGGAAGGCCTTAAGACGCGGGACTGGGTACGCGCCTGGCTAGAGGACTTTCACCCCATGCGCTTCGGCACTCGGCTATGGGTTTGCCCTAGCCAGCAAACCCCGCCGGAACCTTTGGCCGTCAATCTACTGTTAGATCCAGGGCTGGCCTTTGGCACCGGCACTCATCCCACGACCGCCCTCTGCCTGGAGTGGCTGGATGGCACGGATATGGCTGCCAAGACAGTCATCGACTATGGCTGTGGCTCGGGTATCCTGGCCATCGCCGCCGCCAGACTCGGCGCCTATCAGGTGTGGGCGGTGGATATCGATCCTCAGGCCCTGTTGGCCTGCGAGCATAATGCCGCTGCCAACGGGGTGGCGGAATATATACGGCTCGCGGCGCCCGCAGCGCTCCCCGTGATTCAGGCAGACGCCCTGCTGGCGAATATCCTGGCCGGCCCCTTAATCGCCCTGGCGTCGCACTTCGGCGCTCTGGTAAAGCCCGGCGGCCAGGTGGTGCTGTCCGGGATTCTCGACCATCAGGCCGATAGGGTGGAGGCCGCCTTTACACCTTGGTTTGAGTTTGGCCCACGCCAGCAGCGCGAGGACTGGATACTGATGCAGGCCAGCCGTAAGGACCTGCGCAAAAATAACTTGATTATTTGACGTAGGGCGGGTTAGCGAAGC
>Ga0299913_10000263_pt1 | contig 30336 bp, 26 predicted proteins | sample RVTome_9_FD_201360 | JGI IMG/M metagenome (GOLD analysis project Ga0299913, IMG submission 201360) | Soil microbial communities from uranium-contaminated site in the Upper Colorado River Basin, Wyoming, United States - RVT155D38 (version 2) ... | reverse complement strand
CTCCACGTCGGCGGGTCCCACCCGCGTGTCGACGTACCCCTCGAGGGCGTAGTAGGAGCGCAGGTTGCGCAGGTCCTCTTCGAGCCAGGCGTCGACGAGCCGACCACTGCCCCTCGAGAGGACCTTTTTCGGCGTGGTCTTCATGAGCGGCAGGAGCTCGTCGTCGGGAACCGCCTGGTTGCCGTCCAGCGCCACCTCCGTCAGCTCCAGAACCGGTCCGGGCTCGATCGTGTACACGATGCGACGGACGCCGTCGTCGAGGCTCTCCGAACGCTCCACCGCGACGCGGTAGTTCCCGCGCTGCTGGTACCAGGACACCAGGTCCTCCACCGCCGCGACCGCCAGCGCCTCGTCGTACCTCTGCGTATCCATGAACGGCAGAAGGCCTTCTTTCACCAACCGCTCGCGGTCCGCACCCACGACTTCGAACTCGAAGCGGGGGCCCAGGCGGACCGGATAGGAGACGTCGACTGCGTCGGCGTCCTTCTCGTACTCGGTCGAGGCGGCCCCGATCGAGGCCGTGCGGTAGCCCTGCCCCACCAGCCAGACCTCCAGCCTGAAGCGATCCTGGCGAACGACGCTCGCCTCGTACGTGGTGCCCGGTGCGCCGCGGAGCCGCGCCGAGAGCGCGTCACTCGAGAACGGGGAGATCTCGCCGTCGAAGAGCACCCGCCGCACCGTGGCCCTCGGACCGGAGTCCAGCTGGAAGACGACGGTGGCCTGCTGGCGCGCAGGGTGCTCGTCCACGCGCACCCGCACGCTGGCCTCGAGGTAGCCCCGTTCGCGGTAGAGCTCCTGCAAACGGTAGACGCTCCGAAAGACCCTGTCCTCGTACAGGGGCACGCTCACTCCCTGTGCGACCGCACTGTGCAGTGTCGCCTCGGGTAGGCCGAGGTCGCCCTCGAGCACGACCTCGTCGACCACCATCCGGCCCCAGAGATCGAAGACGAGCTCCACGCCGTCTGCGCCGTCGCGCCGGTACGCCGCCACCTCCCCGACCCGTCCCGACAGGCTGAGATTGCGAAGGCTGCGCGACACGGCGGGCTCGGAGAAGACATCCCCCGGCTGGATGGTGACGAGGTCCCGCAGCTCGTCCGCGTCGGTGAGGTCGCTGCGCAGCTCGACACTCCTCACCACAGGCCCCGCGGCGGCCGGCGCTTCGGACTCCTGCGCCCCGAGACCCGCAGCGACGAGCCCGACCGCGAACGCCGCGACGGACCTAGAAGCTCTTCTGCCAGCGCACATCGAGCGCGTAGGTCCCGTCACCGTTCTGGGTCGCGATGATCGTCGCGACCCGGCTCATCTGCCATTCGAGCTCGAGGATCTGGATGTCGGTCCGGCTCGGATCGTAGGAGTAGGTCGCGAAGAGATCGTTGGAGAGGCGCTCGCCCACCGTGACGCGGGCCGACTCGAGGCCCCCGCTCGCCTCGGTCAAGGGGTCGATGCGGAACTTGTCGAGGCCGAAGAGTCGGTTGAACCGCTTGGCCACCGCCGATGCCGCCTGGCCGTAGAGGAGCCCGGCCGCGCTCCCCTGCTCATCGGAGGAGGACGAGGGCTCTCCGGTCTCGGGAAGGTCTCCGCCCGAGGTGAGGAGAGCGAGCACGTCGAGGTCGGCCAGGGGCGGATCGGAGACCACGGTCGCCGAGAGCTGATCGAGGGTCCCGGCCAGCGTCAGGGTGACGTCGTACTCGCGCAGCTCAGTGGTTGCGACCAGGTCGATGATCGGCTCGATCCGGAAGGGATTGGCGAAGGTCAGGACGGCCCGCTGAACGATGTACTCGTTTCCGGAATAGACGAGGCTCCCGCCCTCCTCTACCTCCACGCTGCCGAAAACGACGGGTCTGGCCGCCGTTCCCCGCACGGCGAGGTCGATGTCGCCGTCCAGATCCGCGACGTTGTTGCGTACCGACAGGGCGTCCGGGCCGCGGACGAGGATGTTGAGCTCGGTGGTGGCCAGCAGCTCGTCTGTCTCACGCACCTGAAGCCGCTCCCGCTGGAAGACGCGTTGGAGGAGCTGAGAGAACCCGATTGGCACGTCCTCGAGGTAGAACGCCCGGTCGAGCTCCACGACGCCGCTGATCCGCCGACCCTCCGCCGTCGACGCCACACCCACCTCGGCCCCCCCGCGCAGCAGGAAGCCCTCCGGAAAGCGGACCGTGACCCCCTCCGCCGAGGCCTGGAGCTGGTACTGGACCCCGTCGGTCTCCCCGCCCGGGAGTGCCACGGCGCCTTCGGCGCGTAGGGCGCCGCCCGCGAACTCGGCACGGAAGCTGTCGAGTACGATGCGTCCGGGGTCGAAGAGCACGTAGCCGGCGATCTCCTGGAGGCTCCCCGGCACACCGGGAATCAGCAGACTGCTCTGGGTCACCTCTCCCTGACCGCTGACCCGCGGATCGTCCGCCGTGCCGCGGATCGCACCGAGGCCCTCGAAGCGCCCCGGACCCAGCGTCCAGCCCGGCAACAGCGGCTCGGCCCAGGCCGACGAGAGCGCCACCTGGACCCGGAGATCGAATGGCTCTCCCTCTGTCAGAGGAAGCGCGCCGAACAGGAACAGCTCGCTGTCGCCAGCCTCGTCTCCGAGGAACAGGCTCTCCACCCTCACCCCGCCGTCTGCCAGGGTGATCCGGTACGGTTCCAGGAGCCGCAGGTCGCGGTCCGCCCACGAGAGCTCGAGGGCCTCGCCGGTGAGGGACGCCTGCAGGTCCCCGCCGGCCCAGGTCCCGGACGCGGTCAGCTCGCCGCTCACGTGGCCGCCGAGATCCGGATAGAACGTGCCGGAGGCGAGGTGGATCAGGTCCTCGATCCGCTCGCTCGAGAGATCCAGGGAAAGGTCGAAGCGCTCCGTGTCGGCGGTCCCGCCGCCGGAGATCTCGACGAGACCGAGCAGGGTGCCGTCGAGGCGAGCCTCCCCTGAGCGCCACTCAAGGTCGAGGCGTCCCGAGCCGGCGGCCCCCAGTGTCCTCTCCCCGAGGGCGAGCTCGCGCCCCACGAGGGAGGCGACGACGGCCGGCCGATCGAGCGAGCCGGTGAGCCGTGCCTCCACATCGAGCTCCCCGGCCAGCGATCCCGACGTCAGCGTCGAGAAGGGCTCCGCGGTCAACGAGAGCGCGGCTCCTTGCAGACGCAGATCCGCCTCCTCACCCAGCGAGCCCGTCAGGACGATCTCCCCGGCCGGAGCTCCGACTCTGATCTCGTTGACCTCGACGCGACCGCCGATCAGTCCCAGATCGACCGTCAGCCCGTCGACCGCCACGCCCGCGACGCTGGCCTCGGCGACGTGCGCGGCAACGAAGCCGTCGAGCGCCTCGACGTCGCCGCCGAGCGCGATCGAGCCGGAGACCTCGCCCTCGACCGGCAGCTCCCAGGGGAGCCACGCCGAGACGTCCTGCCAGGGCCACGAGGCGGCCTCCACCTGGACGGAGAGGGCGCCCGCGGCGCCGGCGTCGCCGAAGGGCACCCTCCCCTGCACGACGAGGGCAGCCTCCGGCCGCGACAGCTCGAGGCGCATACCCTCGACCCCGGCCCCGGAGAGCGTGAGCTGGCCCTGCAGCCGATCGGCCGAGTAGCCCGCCGCACGCACGTCCGAGAGGTCCAGTGCCAGGCGCGCACGTTGGTGTCCCGGCGTCAGGCTCAGCGAGCCGGTCACCTCCCCGGTTCCGGCGACCGGTCGCCAGGTCGAGGGCACACCGGCCTCCTCGGGCACCAGGACGGCGAGGAGCCTCTGGGGGTCGGTGACCTGGGAGCGCAGATCGAAGCTGCCCTTCCCCGAGGCCAGGTCGTAGGAGCCGCTGAGCTCCGCCTCTGCCGCGGGTGTCTCCAGGTGGATGGCACGGCTCGACAGGAGACCGGCCTCGATCAGCAGAGGCGCCCGACCGCGTACGGGCAACCCACCGCCGCCCTCCGGCCCCGCCGCTTGCACCACGAGGTCCGCCCAGCCGGTGCCATCGAGCGGCGCCGCATCGTCGAAGCGATACTCGAAGGACCCGTCCACCGTGCCGGCCAGCCCTTCGAGCTCCAGGCCCTGGTCCGCGAGGATGCCCTCGATCCTGCCGCCCTCGAGGCGACCCCGAACGAGGATCGACCGGTCCGCCCCGAGTGGCGTGACCGTCACGTCGGCCGACAGCGCGCCTCCGCGGTATCCCGCCTCGGCCCCCTCGAGACGCACCGCCGCGGGATCGGCCCGCAGCGCGGCGGTCAGGTCGGAGAGGGTGCGTCCGAGCAGGGTCAGTCGTCGCGACTCGACGTGCCCCGCCAGCAGCCAGCTCGCTGCACGCCAGGTCAGCGCGCCCTCGAAGTGCGCCGCGCCCTGCACGGCGTCGGTCAGGCCGAGACGTGGCAGGATGCCGCCGGCGCCGTCCACGACGAGCCGCAGCTCGGCGCTCGACCGGTCAGCCCACGAGATCGTGCCGCTGACCAACGCTTCCAGGCTCTCTCCCCGGAGGCGGCTCTCGAGGATCTCCAGGCCGCGGGCGCCGAGACGCACCCTGCCCCGGATGCTCCCCTCGTACGGCTCGAGCCCCGCGACCTCCACGGTGGTCTCCCTCGAGCTGACCGAGCCCACGAGCTCGAAGTCGTCGCCCCTCCCCGCGGTCCACTGCGCGTCGAGATCCCTTGCCGCCAGGTCCAGCGGCACCCCGCGGTCCTCCACCCACACCACGCCGCCGCGCACGAGAAGCCGGTCGAGCGTGACCCGCCTCCCGCCACCGCCTCCCCGGCGACGCGGGATCGGCACGTTGTGCGAACCGTCGTCGCGGCGCTCGATGCGTACCCGCGGCGCGTCGACGATCACCGTGCGCAGCCGTGGCTCACGTCGCAGCAGGCTGCGGAGGTCGGCGACGACCTCGACCCGGGAGGCCGAGGCGAAGGGCTCCTCGCCGGGCTCCCCGGCCACCGCCACGCCGCCGGCTACGACGGAGGGGGGCAGCAGGTCGAGCTCGAGCGTCTCGATCGTGATCGCGCGCCCCAGGTACTCCTCGCCGCGTTGCTCGGCGAGCCCCAGCGCCTTCTCCGCCAACCAGTCACTGCGCAGGACTCCCACGGCGAGGAGGGCGAGGACGGCGAGGAGCGCCGGCGACCACGCCAGGCCCCGGAGGAGCCACCGCCGCATCCAGCCTGCTCGTCTAGGTCTGTCGTCGCTCAATCCGCTGGGCCCTCGTCCGGCGGAGCGGTCCGCGTCTCGCCACCGCTCCGGGCTCGGCTCGACGGTCCACGGGTGCGAGCTCGGTGCCGCTGGCCCACCACGCGGCGGTGCCGCACCGGACTAGCCTCCCCAGTGTAGCTTGTCTCTGAGGCCGTCGTAGAAGGTCCGTCCGCTGATCCGGACCAGGCAGATCGACCGGTCGCCGCGGGTGGCGCGCACCCTGTCGCGATAGGCGAGATCCGTTCCCTCCTGGCCGTCGAGCGTGAGGTAGACCTCCTCCTGCGACGTCTCGAGGGTCACCTCGATGGAGCTGGTGTCGGGAACCACGACGGGCCGCAGAGAGAAGGTGTGAGGACAGATCGGGGTGAGGACGGTGACCGGCAGGAGGGGATTGACGATCGGCCCGCCGGCGGAGAGGTTGTAGGCGGTCGAGCCGGTCGGGGTGGAGAGGATCAAGCCGTCGGAGCGGTAGGTGGCCACGAGCCGGCCGTCGACCTGCAGCGTCAGCTCGATGATCCGCGCCAGGGCGCTCTTGGCGATCACGGCGTCGTTGAGACAGCGGTAGGTCACCGTCTCGCCCGAGGCGCGCTCCAGCCGGACGTCGAGCAGGGCGCGCTCTTCGAGCTCGTAGTCGCCCTCCAGGACCCGGACGAGCCCGGGATAGAGCTCGTCGCGGCCGATCTCGGTGAGGAAGCCGAGGCTGCCCAGGTTGACGCCGAGGATGGGCAGATCCGGACCGAGGCGGCGGGCGACCGACAGCAGGGTGCCGTCGCCGCCGAGAACGACCACCAGGTCTTGCCTGGCCTCCGGGCTCCACGCCTCGTAGTGCTCGGTGCCCGCCGCGGCCACCGCCTCGTCGAGGAGGACCTCGCAGTCGCGCCGTCGCAGCCACCGCGTCAACTCGACCGCCGCCCGCGCCGCTGCCTCGTCGGCCGGCTTGACGACGACCCCGACGCGGCGGAAGCGGCTCGTTTCGCTCATCGCTTGGTGAACAACGCGAAGGTCTCCAGATTACCGCGCGGACCGTGGATCGGCGCATCGCAGAGCCCCTGCGGGTCGAGGCCGAGGGCGGCGATCGCCGTCGCGGTCTCTTCGACCACCCGCCGACGCACCGCCGGGTCGCGCACCACTCCTCCCTTGCCGACCAGGTCGCGCCCCGCCTCGAACTGCGGCTTGATCATCGGCAGCAGCAGACCGCCGCGCTCGAGATGCGGCAGGATCGCCGGAACGACCTTGAGGAGAGAGATGAAGGAGAGGTCCATCACGGCCAGAGAGCAGGCCTCGGGAAGGTCACCCGGCGCGAGGTTGCGGGCGTTGCACCGCTCCCGCACCACCACCCGCGGGTCTCGGCGCAGCTCGAGGGCGAGCTGTCCGTAGCCGACGTCGATGGCGTAGACCCGACGCGCGCCGCGCTGCAACAGACAGTCCGTGAACCCTCCCGTCGAGGCTCCGACGTCGACGCAGAGCCGGCCGGAGACGTCCACGGCAAACAACTCCAGGGCATGATCGAGCTTGCGCCCTCCCCGCGAGACGAACGGCTCAGCCGGCTCCCGGATCCGGAGCAGGCTCTCCGCTCGCGTCCGGGTGCCCGGCTTGTCGACGCGGCGGCCGTCGACCTCGACGAGTCCCGCCATCACCGCCCGCCGCGCCTTCTCCCGACTGGCGAAGAGACCGCGCTCGACCAGCAGCTGATCGAGACGGGTCATCGATCGCGACCAGAGAGGTAGCCCACCAGGGAGGTGAAGATCTCGTGACCGACGGGCAGCTGCTCGACCTGCGCCAAGGCCCGCTCGCCGACCGCCGCCAGCAGGGAGCGGCTTCCCTCCAGGCCATGCAGGGCCGGATAGGTGAGCTTCCTCGCCTCCATGTCCTTGCGCGCCGACTTGCCCGTCGTCTCGGGCGAACCCTCGACGTCCAGGATGTCGTCGGCGATCTGGAACATCAGGCCGAGACTGTCGCCCAGCTCGGACAGCAGGCGATCTTCCTCGGCGCTGCAGCCGCCGTAGATCCCGCCCAAGCGGAGACTGACGCTGAGGAGGGCCCCGGTCTTGCGCCGGTGGATCGACTCCAGGGCCGGCACGGGCTCGGCGGGCCAGTCGTCCTCGGCCAGGAGGTCGTCCATCTGGCCGCCGATCATTCCGTGCGAGCCGACGGCCCGGGCCACGATCGAGGTGGCCCGCGATCGGCTCTCGACCGGCACGTCACCCGGCTGCTCGACGAGGACCTGGAGGCCGAGCGCTAGAAGAGCGTCGCCGACGAGCACCGCCGTCGCCTCGTCGTAGCGCCTGTGGACCGTCTGACGGCCGCGACGCAGGTCGTCGTCGTCGAGGGGCGGAAGATCGTCGTGCACGAGGCTGAAGGTGTGGATCAGCTCGAGAGCCGCGGCGCCCGGGAGCAGGCGCTCGCGGCTCGCCCCCCAGCATTCCCCGGCGAGGAGGACGAGGAGGGGGCGGATCCTCTTGCCGCCGGCGAAGACGCTGTAGCGCATCGCCTCGTGCAGGCGGCCAGGGACGGCCTCCGCCGGGGGGAGCAGGCGGTCGAGCGCCTCGTCGACGAGAGGGCGCGCCTCCCGTGTCAGCGCCACGAAGGAGGTCATCCGCTCTCCGGGTCGGAGGCCGGCGCCTCGTCGACCGCTTCCATGCACCAGGGCATCGCGATCAAGAAGAGAGCGACGCGCTGGACCTCGGTGTCACCCCAGTTGTACTCGAAGAGTCCCGCGAGATTGAAGCCGGCCAGGGCCAGCAACCCTCCCAGGTAGAGGCCCGGGGTCGCTCCGTCGGCATGCATCGAGCGACGATATCCCCGGTACCCCAGGAGCAGGCTCCCCGCGGTCAGCCACAGATAGGCGGCGAGCGTCGGCAGCCCCTCCTCGGCGGCGATGTGGACCAGGTTGTTGTGTAGGTGCGGGACCCAACGCCGCGGCGCCGAAGGGTGTCGGTAGAGGGGATAGGCGCGGCGCACCATCCCCGGTCCGAGGCCGACGAGGGGGCGCTCCGCGACCATCGACAGGCCCGCTTCGACCATGCAGATGCGATCGTAGTTGGAGACGTCCTGGAGGTCGAAGATGGAGATCACCCGCTGGACCACCGGCGATGGTGCCAGGACGGCGAAGAGCAGGGCCGCCGGGAGGTAGGCCAGCACCCAGCGGGGGCGGCGCAAGAGCAGGCACAGGGTCAGGGCGACGACGAAGGCGACCCACGCCGACCGGGTCAGGGTCGAGAGCAGGGCCAGGTTGATCAGCAGCAACGCCGCCCAGCGCCAGAGACTGCGGTGCCCACCGCAGAGCAGGGAGCCGATCAACAGGAGATCGGCCATGAGCAGGATCCCGGCGAAGGTCATGTAGTGCGAAAAGGGCCCGGGAACTCTGTTGTCGATACCGCCGTAGCCGAAGAAGAGGAGCTGGATCAAACCGTAGACCGCGCACAGCGCGGCCACCACCAGCAGGCCGTCCACCACCAGGCGCGCCCTGCGCTCACCGCGCACCAGGAGCAGCGCCATGGGGATCGTGGCCAGCGACAGCAGCTCGTGCGCACCGCCGAGGCTCGCCTTGGCATCGTGCGACATCAACATCGACACCAGGACGCAGGTCGTGTAGAGCCCGAGCGGCAGGAGGACGGCGCGATGGCGCGACCAGTCGGTGCGCCCCCGGCGCAACCGCGCCAGGCTCGTCAGCGCCGCCAGTCCAAAGAAGGCGTTGGACAGCGCCAACCCGAACACCGTCCAGAGGTGGAAGGCGAAGAACGCGAAGCCGCGGTCTCCGAGCGGCGCGGTCGGAGTGCGCTCAGCGGGCGTCACGGCCGCACCGGGAGTCAGCGGCCGATGCTCTCGGCGGGCAGGGCCTCGTCGACGAGCATGATCGGGATGTCCGAGACGATCGGATAGACCAATCGAGACTCGGGACAGTAGAGTCCCTGCTCGACGGTCGGCTCCTCGTCACGAAAGTGCTCACGGTACTTCTCCGCCAGCTGATGACGAAGCTCCTCGGGCAGGCTCACCAGCTCAAGCGAGCCCTTGGACTGTGGGCAGACGAGGATGTCGAGCAGCTCGGGGTCGACTGGCATGAACGCCTCGAAGCGGCGACGTTACCATACGGCACGCTTCGGAACGGGCCCCCCGGAGGGATGCGGAAGGACCCCTCGTGAGAGCTCCGAGCCGGGGCGAGCGCGTCGCCGGAGTGGTCGGAGCCGCCGCCCTCGCCACCGCGCTGCGCGTTCTCGAAGCGTCGCCTGCCGTGCACCCTCTCTGGATCTACAAGGCGATGGCGACACGGACCGCCCTCGGTGCCGGCGGCGCGCTCCTCCTCGGTCTCGCTGTCTGGTCGTGGATCCGCCAGCGTGGCGAGGCCGCACGCCGACGCTCGCTGGCGGCGGCCGGACGGATCGCCTTGGCCGCGGCCAGCGCCGGCATCACCCTGGTCGCCGTCGAGGCCGTCCTGCAGTGGGTCTCGCCCGAGCCGCCGGCGAACTGGATCCGGCCGGATTCGACCTTCCATCACTCGCAGCGCCCCGGCATCGAGACGAGGTTCGTCTCGTCGGAGTGGGACACCTCGGTGGTGATCAACTCCCTGGGGCTGCGCGACGACGAGCTCCTCCCCAAGCCCGTGGGAACCACCCGCATCGTGGTGCTCGGCGACTCCTACACCTTCGGCTACGGCGTCGAGGCCGCAGAGGCCTTCCCCAGCGTGCTCGAACGACTCGTCGCCGGGCGCGACCCGGCGGTCGACGTCGTCAACGCCGGCATCCCCTCCTACTCTCCGACCCTCGAGTACCTCTGGTTGCGGGAGCGCTGGGAGCAGGTCGCGCCCGACATCGTCGTCCTGCCGCTCGACATGTCCGACTTCCAGGACGACCTCTGGTTCGAGGATCTGGCTGTCTACGACGCGGAGGGCAGGCTCGAGCGCGTCCGCCCGAGCCCCCGGCCGGGGCGCATCGAGAGCCTGTACAAGGACCTGCTCCTGGTGCGCATGTTCCGCTCCGTCCTCGACCGGGCCTACGCCCGCCTGCGCAGCGGCGAGGAGCTCGACCTGCCACAGACCCGCGACCTGGCGCGCAACCGCTTCGCCCTCACGCGCGACGATCTGACGCCCGCAGACTCCGAGCCGCACTGGCGCCGGACGCTGGGTTGGATGGAGGCGATCGCGGACCTCGCCGCCGCACGGAGTGCGCGCCTCCTCGTGATGACCTATCCGTACGGGCACCAGGTGAGGGTCGACGAGTGGGAGAGCGGCCGTCAACACTACGGCTTCGCCGGCGACAAGGTCTACCCGGCGACCCCCGGCGAGCGCCTCGAGGCGTGGGCCGGCGACGTCGGAGTCCCGGCCCTGAACCTGTTTCCGACCCTTCGCCAGCAGGCCGACGGCACGTTCTACTTCGCCTGGGACGGCCACTTCACTCCCGCGGCCCACCTCCTGGCGGGCACCGAGCTGCACCGCCGCCTCGCGGAGCTGGGATGGCTGGGGACGCCGAGCCCGCCCCCTTCGTCCGCGCGCTGACGCGTGCTATCCTGCATATCGCCCCGGACGGCGCGCCTTCCGAGGGCTGGCCCGAACGCCGACCACACCTCCTCGTCCCGCCCACTGCCGACCCGCCGGAGGTCCAGATGCTCCGACAGATCGCCCTGGTATTCCTGCGCAGCACCTCGAAGGGCTCCCTGCGGGAAGCCCTGCCCGGCGAGGAGCCGAGCCCGCTGAGCCGCCTCCTGCACGCCCTGCGCATCCCGCTGCTGTTCGCCGGCTTGGGACGATTCGTCGGACGGTTCCTCAGCGCCCAGCAGAAGGCGAGGATCCAGGACGCGCTGATCAACCGCGCCCGCATCCCCGTCAACCTGCAGCGAGACGACCACGGCTTGCGCTCCGTCCTGCGGCGCAGCGTGCGCCAGATGAGCAGCAAGAAGGGTCGGGAGGGTCTCGGTGACTACCTGGAGTTCGGCGTCTATCAGGGCAACTCGCTGATCCACGTGCACGACATCTTGCGGGAGGAGGGCCTCGACCACGTCCGCCTCTTCGGCTTCGACTCCTTCCAGGGCCTTCCCGACACTGCCGAGGAGGAGGGCGTGTGGTCGAACGGTCAGTACCGGGTCGACCTCGACTTCACCCGCGAGCGCCTGGAGGAGAGCGGTGTCGATCTCGAGCGCACCATCCTCGTTCCCGGGTTCTTTTCCGAGACCCTGTCCGAGGAGCTCGTCCGGGAGCATGGGATCGAGAGCTCCAGTCTCATCTTGATCGACTGCGATCTCTACAGCTCGACCCGTGAGGCGCTCGACTTCTGCGAGCCGCTGATCCGCGACGAGGCGGTGATCCTCTTCGACGACTGGCACTCGACCGCGGAGGGCGAAGGCGAGCAGCGGGCCTTCGCCGAGTTCCTGGAGCGCAACCCCCACTTCGAAGCGGAGCCCTACGAGGCGTACTCGGAGAACTCCAGGGCCTTCCTTCTGCGGCGTCTGGCCTGCCTGCTCACGGGCTCCTGCGAGGCCCTCGAGTGGGCCGGCCTCGTCGAGTGGGTCGCCCTAGCCGAGCTGTTGCCCATCGTCTGAGTTCATGGCCGACGCACTCCGGAGCTCGGCGACGCCGGAGAGGCGCTCGCCGGACGCGCACGCCGGCGTCTGCCGCGCCTGCGATGCCCCCCTGCAGCGGGTCTTCGCCGATCTGCGTTCCTCGCCGCTGGCGAATTCCTACCTCGAGCCGGAGGATCTCGCCCGGGCCGAGCCCTTCTACCCGCTCACCGTCTTCGTCTGCGAGCGCTGCCGGCTGGTGCAGCTGCCCGCCTGGGAGAGCCCGGAGAACATCTTCTCCGACTACGCCTACTTCTCCTCCTTCTCCGACTCCTGGTTGGCCCACGCGCGGCGTTACGTCGAGGCGATGGTGGACCGGTTCGGCATCGGCGAGGCGAGCCAGGTAGTCGAGGTCGCCTCCAACGACGGCTACCTGCTGCAGTACTTCCGGGAGCGCGGCGTGCCGGTCCTGGGCATCGAGCCGGCCGCCAACGTCGCCGCGGCGGCCGCCGAGAAGGGGATCCCGACCCGGGTGGAGTTCTTCGGCTCCCAGGGCGCGTCGCGCCTCGTCGAGGAGGGCGTACGGGCCGACCTGCTGCTGGGCAACAACGTGCTGGCCCACGTCCCCGACCTGCGGGACTTCGTGACCGGCCTGGCCACCCTGCTGGCGCCCACCGGGATCCTCACGATGGAGTTCCCCCACCTGCTGCGCCTCATCGAGCGCAACCAGTTCGACACCATCTACCACGAGCACTATTCCTACCTCTCCTTCGCGGTCGTCCAGCGGGTCTTCGCCGAGCACGGCCTGACCGCGTTCCACGTCGAAGAGCTCGCCACCCACGGGGGGTCCCTGCGCGTCTACGCGCGGCACGCCGACGACGCCTCCAGACCGGTGGGCGAGCGGATCGAGGCGCTGCTCGCGGCCGAGCGCGAGGCGGGACTCGAGAGTCTCGAGACATACGACCGTTTCGGCGAGCGAGTGCGGGAGACCAAACGCAAGCTGCTCGAGTTCCTCATCCGCGTCCGTCGCGAGGGAGCCTCGGTGGTGGGTTACGGCGCCGCCGCCAAGGGAAACACCCTGCTCAACTACTGCGGCGTGGGGACGGACCTCGTGGACTACGTGGTCGACCGCAGCCCGCACAAGCAGGGCCGCTACCTGCCGGGCAGCCGGCTGCCGATCTTCCCGCCCGAGAGGATTGCCGAGACCCGGCCCGACTACGTCCTGGTCCTGCCCTGGAACCTGCTCGACGAGATCGTCGAGCAGATGGCCCACGTCCGTGACTGGGGCGGCCGCTTCGCCGTCGCCATTCCCGAGCTGACCGTCGTCGGGTAACCTCCCCCCGTGCGCTTCCGCGAGACCGCGATCCCCGGCGCCTGGGTCCTGGAGCCCGAGCGCCTCGAGGACGAGCGCGGCTTCTTCGCCCGCACCTTCTGCCGCGAGGAGGCGGGCGAGAGGGGTCTGGTCACCGACATCGCCCAGGCGAGCGTTTCCTTCAATCCCGTGCGCGGGACCCTCCGCGGCCTCCACTGGCAGGCGGCGCCCCACGAGGAGATCAAGTGGGTCCGTTGCACCAGGGGCGCGATCTGGGACGTCATCGTCGACCTCCGCCCGGGCTCTCCGAGCCGCCTGCGTCACGTCGGCCTCGAGCTCTCCGCGGACAACGGCCTGCAGCTCTACGTGCCGGATGGCGTCGCCCACGGCTTCGTGACCCTGGCGCCCGACACCGAGGTCTCCTACCGGATGTCGGTTCCCTACCACTCCGGCTCGGCGCGGGGGGCCCGCTGGGACGACCCCGCCTTCGCCATCGAGTGGCCGCTCGAGCCGGTGCTGATGTCCGAGCGCGACCGGAGCTACGCGGACTTCGTGCCATGAGCCGTCCGGGAGCGCACCTCGGCCCCCTGGACGGGACCGAACGCGCCGCCGTGGGCGCCGAGATGCACGCCCTCGCCGAGCGCCTCTACCCGATCTGCCGCTCGATCACCGGCGACGGCGTGCGTCGGACCCTCTCGATTCTCGGCGAGCGCATTCCGCTCGAGGTCGTCGAGGTGCCCAGCGGCGCCGAGGTCTTCGACTGGCGCGTTCCCAAGGAATGGAACGTCCGGGAGGCCTGGATCGAGGGCCCGGACGGCGAGCGGGTGGTCGACTTCGCCGACCACAACCTGCACCTGCTCTCCTACAGCGTGCCGGTGCGCGCCAGGATGCCGCTCGCGGAGCTGCAGGAGCACCTCTCGTCCCTTCCGGAGCAACCCGACCTCATCCCGTACCGCACCTCCTACTACGTCGAGCGTTGGGGTTTCTGCCTTGCGCACCGGCAGCGCGAGCGCCTGGCCGAGGGCGAGTACGAGGTCTGCGTCGATTCGACCCTGGAGGACGGCCGCCTCACCTACGGCGAGCTCCACCTGCCCGGCGAGATCGAGGACGAGATGTTGATCTCGACCCACGTCTGCCACCCGTCGCTCGCCAACGACAACCTCTCCGGGATCGCCGTCGCCACCTTGCTCGCCGAACGGCTCGCCCGGGCTCCCCGCCACTGGTCCTACCGTTTCCTCTTCGTGCCCGGAACCATCGGATCGATCACCTGGCTGGCGCGCAACCGGGAGACGGCGCACCGGGTGAAGGCGGGCCTGGTGGCGGCCAACCTCGGCGACGCCGGCGGTTTCCACTACAAGCGCAGCTTCGCGGGGCGCTCGCTGATCGACCACGCGGTGGCGCGGGCGTCGAGGGAGCTCGGAGAGCCGGTGAGAACGGAGGACTTCGTCCCCTACGGGTACGACGAGCGGCAGTACTCGGCACCCGCATTCCGCCTGCCGGTGGGCTCGCTGACCCGGACCCCCTACGGCCGCTATCCCGAGTACCACACGTCGGCCGACAATCTCTCCTTCCTGCGGCCGGACGCCCTGGCCGGCTCCCTCGCCGCCTATCTGACCGTCGCCGGCATCGTCGACTCGGAGCGCCGGTACGTCTCGACCCATCCCTGGTCGGAACCCCAGCTGGGCAGACGGGGCCTCTACCGGACCCTCGGCGGCAGCGACCGCGGGCGCGCTCGCGAGCTCGCCCTCCTCTGGGTCCTGTCGCTCGGCGACGGCCGGCACACCCTCCTCGACGTCGCCGAGCGGTCGGGACTCCCGCGAGCCTCCGTCGATGAGGCCGCTACGGCCCTTCGCGAGGAGGGTCTGATCCGGGACGCCGACTGACCTCGACTCCGGCCGCGGAGACGACCTTGCTGCGGGCCGGGACGTCCTCGGTCACGACGGCGTTGGCCCCCACGAAGGCCCCGTCGCCGACGGTGATGTCGCCCAGCACGCAAGCGCCGGCGCCGACGAAGACGTCGTCTCCCAGGCGCGGCATCTCGGCGCGGTGGCGCGGAGTCGTCCCCCCGAGGGTCACGCCGTGGAGGAGGTGGGCCCGCGCCCCGACGCGGACCTTGTGGCCGACCACCAGGCCGACGCCATGCCCGATCATCAGGCCGGGCCCGAACTCGGCCGCCGGCGCGATGTCGGCGCCGGTGAGCCAGATCGACCAGCGGTGGACCAGGGCCGGCAGCACCGGCACGCCGTGCCGCTTCAGCCAGTGGGAGAGCCGGTAGAGCACCACCGCCTGGTAGCCGTTCTCGAAGAGCAGCGACTCGACCACGTACCAGGGCGCGCCGTGGCTCTTGATCTCGCGCAGCCGGCGGGTGTCGGCTTCGAGGTTCTCCCACATCACCGCCCCCTCCAAGCCGGAGGGGGAGCCAGGGGCGCCCTCAGGCCGGCTGCCACGCCCCGCAGCTTCGCCCAGGCTGCGCCCTGGTTGCCCCGCGGCAGCTCGCGCAGAAACGCCGCCGGAAACGCCATGCTCATGAACAGAAGGAAACTACACCATTGCAGCGGACTGGCGTAGCGGCGCACGAAGATCGCCGTCGAACGACCGGTCTGGAAGGTGCGCCCGGCGTTGTACCCGCCGGTGGTGTGCGAGACCATGTGCCAGAGGCGGGCGCTCGGCACGTAGAGGCAGCGGTAGCCGGCCCGCCGCATGCGCACACACCAGTCCGCGTCCTCCACCGACACCACGTAGAGCGGATCGAAGAGCCCGACCTCGCGCAGGACCGAGGCGCGGATCAAGGCGGCACAGCCGTTGACGTAGTCGACATCCGCCGGTTCGTCGAACCGACCATCGTCGACCTCCCCCATGCCGCGCTCCCGGGTCACCGTCTCGCGGAACATCAGGCGTCCTCCGGCCGACCAGATGCGCTCGCGGTCCCAGTAGTAGTAGGCCTTGGGTCCGACGATGCCGACGGCCGGGTCGCGCTCGGCTGCGCGCACCATCTCGCCGAGCATCGCAGGCTCGACCTCGATGTCGTTGTTGAGGATCAGGACGTAGTCGTAGCCCCCTTCGAGGCCCCAGGCCACGCCTCGGTTCAGCCCGTGGGCGATCCCTCGATTCTCCTCCACCTTGAGCTGGGTGAGATCGGGGTGGGCCTCGGCGACTGCCTGCCAGGAGCCGTCCGTCGAGCCGTTGTCGACCACCACGATGTCGACCGCCCGGTAGTCGAGGCGCCGCAGGCTCTCCAGGGTCTGCAGGGTGACGTCGCGGCCGTTGTAGTTGAGGACGACGGCGGCGACGCGCGGCGAGAAGTCTGGCATGGTGGGGACGACCGGGGGGAGAGCGGCAGGATGCTAGCAGGATGGAGCCTGCTACAGTGCCCGCCGTTCGATGGTCCGACACGTAGTCACGTTGCTCCTCGGCCTGCTCGCCGCGGGTTGCGCACCCTCCCCGCCCAACATCGTCTTCGTCCTCGCCGACGACCTCGGCTACGGGGACCTCGGCTGCTACGGCAGCACCAGGATCTCGACGCCCTACCTCGATCGGATGGCCGCCGAGGGGACCCGGTTCACCCAGGCCTATTCGGCGGGGCCGATCTGCGCTCCCACCCGCTGCGGCGTCATGACCGGGCTCCACACCGGCCACTGCACCGTGCGCGACAACCTCTCCAAGAGGCGGGGCTCGCGCGAGGAGCGCATCGTCCCTCTGCGCGACGAGGACCTGACAGTGGCCGAGCTGCTGCGAGCCAGGGGCTACGCGACCGGCGGCTTCGGCAAGTGGGGGCTGGGCACGGCGGGAACCGCCGGCTCGCCGCAGCGCCAGGGCTTCGATGAGTTCTTCGGCTACCTCGATCAGCGCCACGCCTCGGAGCCGTACAGCGACCACCTGTACCGGAACGACCGGCAGGTCGAGATCGCGGAGAACCGCGACGGCCGGCGCGGTCGCTATCTGGCCGACCTGCTCTTCGACGAGGCCCTCTCCTTCATCGAGCGTCACCGCCAAGGGCCGTTCTTCCTCTACCTGCCGACCAGCCTGCCGCATCCGCCCTTTCAGGCGCTCGACCTCGGCCCCTACGAGGCGGCGGACTGGCGCTATGCCCACCGCCACTATGCGGCGATGGTGTCGCACCTCGACGGTCAGGTGGGCCGGCTCCTCGACAGGCTCGACGCACTCGGTCTCTCCGAGCGCACCGTGGTCTTCCTCTCCAGCGACAACGGTCCGGAGGCGCTGGTGCGCGAGTTCTTCGACAGCACGGCCGGTCTGCGCGGCGGCAAGGAGTCGCTCTTCGAGGGCGCCCTCAGGGTGCCCATGCTGGTGCGGTGGCCCGGGACGGTCCCCGCCGGCAGCGTCAGCGACGCCGTCTGGTGGCAGGTCGACTTCCTGCCCACGGCCGCGGAGCTGGCCGGCGCGCCGGTCCCGCCGGGGCTCGACGGCCGGTCGGTGGCGGACCTGCTGCGCGGCGGTCGCGGTACGCAGAGCCGTACGCTCTACTGGGAGCTCCACCGCCCCTTCCTCCAGGCCGTACGCTGGGGTCGCTGGAAGGGGCTCCGCCTCGCAGTCACGGAACCCCTCCAGCTCTACGACCTGGAGGCGGATCCAGGCGAGACGACCGACCGCGCCGCCGAGGAGCCGGACGTCGTCGCTCGTCTGGAGGAGATCCTGGCATCCTCGCGGAGCGAGAGCGTCCACTGGCCGGTCCGCTGGCGCGGCGGTCCTCGCTCCGGCTCTTGACGACCACGCCCCCGGGGGGCCGCCGCCCGGAGGCGTGAAAATCTTACCGCCGAGAGGAAAGACCTCCGCTCAGCGCAGGCCCCGCTGACGCTCCCACTCCTCGAGCTCCTGCTCGGCCTGATGCCGGGCCTGGCCGTAGGCCTGCTGGATCTTGCCGACCAGCTGGTCCCGGCGCCCCTCGATCATGTCGAGGTCGTCGTCGGTCAGCTTCCCCCAGCGCTCCTTCACCGCGCCCTTGAGCTCGTTCCACTTCCCCTTCAGCGTCGGTTGGTTGAGGGCGGTATCGGTCATGGTCTGGCTCCTTTCGAAGTTCTGGTGGCTCGTGCCGGACGAAAGCATTCAAGAACCGTTCCAGCCGCAACCCGCTACGACGCGAGAAAGCGGACGGCCGATTCGACGCTCTGGGCCGGGCTCACCTTCACCTGCGCGTCGAGGAGCTTCCCGGTCTCGTCGATCACCCAGTGGGAACGCAGGACGCCCTGGACCTTGCGGCCGTACATCGACTTCTCGCCCCAGGCGCCCAGCCGCTCCAGGGTCTCGTGCGCGGGGTCGGAGAGCAGGTCGTAGGGCAGGCTCTCCTTCGCCTTCCAGCGGGCCAGCGCCGTCGGGGAATCCGGCGAGATGCCGAGCACGACGGCGCCGGCTTCCTGCAGCTCGCCGAAGTGGTCCCGGAAGCCGCAGGCCTGGCTCGTGCAGCCGGGCGTGTCGGCCTTGGGGAAGGCGAAGAGCACGACCTTGCGGCCGCGGTAGTCCGCCAGCCTGACGGTCTCGCCGTCCTGGTTGGAGAGCGCGAATTCGGGGAACGCGTCGCCGGGCTCGATCATGACGTCGGAGGATACCCGAGCCGGAGGCGCAGGCGTGGGATGCAGTATCCTCTGGCCGACTCCGACGACCGGCGATCCGTCTCCATGGCGTCCCCCCGTCCCCTCCGCGCCGTCCTCACCGGCGGCTCCAGCGGCATCGGCCGCGCCGTGGCGCTGCGCTTGGCGGGACCGGGGGCCGTCCTCCACCTCCCCGGGCGCAACGCCGACCGCCTCGAGGCGACCCGACGGGAGATCGTCGCGGCGGGGGGACAGGCGGTCACCGACCCTCTGGACTTCGCCGACGGCGCCGCGGTGAGGAGCTGGGCCCGCTCGCTCGCGCTCGCCGAAGGGCTCGATCTGCTGGTCCACGCCGCCGGGACGATCCGGCTCGGGCCCCTCGCCGACGCAACCGACGACGATTTCGAGCGCCACTTCGCGGTCAACGTCGCGGCGCCGTTCCTGCTGACACGAGAGCTCCTCCCGGCACTGCGCCGGGCCGCCGGTCAGGTCGCCTTCGTCAACTCGACCAGCGGTCGCGGGGCTCCCGGCAGGGGCGCTGGCCTCTATGCCGCCAGCAAGCACGCCCTGCGCGCGATGGCCGACGCCCTGCGCAGCGAGGAGAACCGGCACGGCGTCCGCGTTCTCTCGGTGTTCCCCGGACGCACCGCGACCCCGATGCAGGAAGAGGTCGTGGCGTTCGAGGGCGGTGCCTACCGGCCCGAGCGCCTGCTGCAGCCGGAGGACGTGGCGGAGGCCCTCGTCCACGCCCTCTCCATGCCGCGAACGGCCGAGGTGACCGACGTCGACCTGCGGCCCTTCCAGCCCCCGGACTGACGCTTGACCGACGAGTCCACGGAGCGTCGGTTCTACCGGTCGACGGTCGCCGCCACCCTCTCGCAGCTCTGGCGGGTGATGGTGACCCTGGGGACCAGGATCGTCCTGCGACGTCTGGTCGATCCGGCCGACTGGGGCGTGTGGGACTGGGCCCTCGCCGTCTTTCTGGTGCTCGGGGCCCTGCGCGATCTCGGGCTCCTCTACCACGTGGTCCGCGTCAGACCGCGCCCCTACGGCAACCTGCTGGCGGTGGAGGCCCTGTGGGGGGGAGCGCTCGCCCTGATCACGATCGTCGGCGCTCCGGTCCTCGCCCTGGCCTTCCACGATCCCCATCCCGCCGTCGTCCCCGTCCTGCGCTGGCTGGCGCTCTTCCTCTTCCTCGAGGGCATGGCCTCGGTGCCGCGAACCTACTTCGAGTGCGAGCTCGAGATCGGCCGCGTGGTCGTGCCGGAGCTGATTCGCAACCTGCTCTTCGCCGGGCTCTCGCTCGGGCTCGCCTGGGCCGGTTGGGGCGTCTGGAGCCTGGTGGCGGCCTACACGACGGGCACCGGGGTCTACGCCGCCATGCTCTGGTGGCGGGCCCGAGGTCGCATGCCCCTGACCTGGCTTCCCGGCCAGACGCTGGCCCTGCTGCGCCGTTCGCTCCCGCTCGCCTTCATCTGGTTCCTCATCATCCTGATCCACAACGTCGACCCGCTGATCCTCGGGGCGCGCTTCGTCGCCGGCGTGGTCGGCAACTACAAGTTCGCCTACGAGGCGGCCTTCATGGCGGTGACCGTCCTGCAGCCGGCGGTGGCGCGCGCCCTCTACCCGGCGCTGGCGGCGCTGGCCGGCAAGCCGCACAAGCTCTTCGAGGCCTACCGTCTGGGAACGTTGCTGCTCTCGGCCATCGAGGTTCCGGCGGCGATCTTCTTCGTCCTCAATGCCGAAGTCGCCGTGCGCATCCTGGGGGGCGGCTCGTGGGAGACGGCGCCGACCTTCCTGCGCATCCTGGCGCTGGCGCCGTTGATCGATCCCTTCACGCGGCTGGGGGGAGAGCTGCTCAAGGTCCACGACGACGACCGCTGGTGGATCCTCTCCTCCCTGGCGACCCTGGCGAGCTTCGCCGTCGTCGGCTGGCTGGCGACGGCGACCCTCGGACCGACCGGGATGGCGTGGACGAACTTCCTGCCGCTCGGCGTGGTGGTGATGGCGTGGGCCCTCCACCGGATCGATCCCCCCGGCTTCCGCCGACTCGTCCGGGACCTGGCCTGGATCTACCTCCCCGCCCTCGTTCCCTTCGGCCTGGCGGCGCTCCTGGCCGGCGACCGGCTCTGGCTTCGCTTCGGCCTCTCCGTCCTCGCGGGCGGTGTCTGCATCCTCCTGAGCTACCGTCGCTTCGGTCACTCCTTCGTCGCCTTCCTGCGCGATCCGAAGGCCGAGGCCGAGGCCGCTGCGGCGGAGGAATGAGCGCGGGCGCCGCCGGACCGGCCGGCGAGCGGGGATCCCGCCTCGAGGCGATCCCGCGAGCGGACGTCCTGGCCCTGATCCCGGCGGCAGGCCGGGCCCTCCGCCTCCGACCTCTGGAGATGAGCAAGGAGATCCTCCCGGTCGGCGATCGCATCGCCTGCCAGGACCTGCTGGAGGCCTTCGACGCGGCCGGCATCCGCCGCGGGCTGCTGCTGACCCGGCGCGAGAAGCTGGATGTGCCCCGGCGCATCGACAGGCTCTCCCTGACCTCGCTCCGGTTGGCGACCCTCCTCGTGCCCGAGACGCCGAGCGTTTCGCACACCCTCGACCACGCCTGGCCGTTCGTGCGCGGCCGCACCGTCGCGCTCGGCTTCCCCGACGTCCTCCTCGAGCCTCCGACCGTCTTCCGAGAGCTGCTCGACCGCTACGCCGAGACAGGTGCAGACCTCGTGCTCGGACTCTTCCCCGCCGACGAGCCCGCGCGCTCCGACCTGGTCGCCGTCGACGAGGCCGGACGGGTGCTCGAGGTTCTGGTCAAGCCCCCCGCCAGCCCGCTCACCCGCACCTGGATGGCCGCCGTCTGGTCCCCCCGCTTCACCGACCACCTCCACCGCTCCCTCGCCGCCCCGCCGCCGCTCGGAGCCACGGAGCTCCAGCTCGGCCACCTCGTCCGCTCCGCCCTCGCCGCCGGCCTCCCGGTCCAGAGCGTCGACTTCCCCCGCGGCCGCGCCCTCGACATCGGAACCCCCGAGGCCCTCTCGCGCGCCCGGACCCGGGCCGAGGACGCGTGATCCGCCGTCGAGGTCGTGTCGCCTACTTGTGCGAGGCGCAGGCCGGGCCGCGGATGGTGACGTAGAGGTTGTAGATCACCGAGTCGCCGGGGGTCACGCTCCAGTCGATGGACGGCGTCCAGGTCGAGGCGCCGGAGACGAAGCCGGCGGGGAGGCCGCCCGACGGCGGCACGGTGTGGCCCTCGCCCTCGGGCACGCTGCTCAGAAACTCGGCGCTGTCGAGGACCCAGCCGTTCTTCAAGGCGATCCGGAAGCTGTCCGTCCCGGAGTCGTCGCCGACGGCGCCCCAGCAGTTGGCGTGGTAGCCGACGGCGGCAGGGCCCTGCGGGCCGAGCAGGCGTCCCTCCCGGTCGAGGCCGACGAACCAGGGCGGGAAGTACTGGCCGGCGCAGGAGTCCCCATCGACGACGTTCGAGTTGCACGTGTTCTCGTTGCCGTCGTCGCCGCAGCTGACGACCTCCACGTCCTCGGCCGGCAGGAGCTTGCGCTCCTGCGGCACGTGGACGCTCCACGCGTTGCTGCTCACCCCGTCGGTCGTGCGCACCAGGACTCTCCCGGTCGGGCAGATCGGGGTGACGTCCTGCGGCACCGTGCCCGAGATCGACGTCGAGCTCCAGCTGTCGACCTCGAGCTCGGCCTCGCCGGCGGTCCCCATCAGCCGCACCTGGCCGGGATCGTCGCCGAACAGCCTGCCCGCGATCAGCACCGAGGCCCCCGGCTCGATCCCGAAGGTGAGAGCGGCCTCGATCTTGGGGATGGCGACCGCCCGTCGACTGGGCCTGATCGGTCCGATCGGGCGATCCGGCGCCCGCCCGGCGACCAGGCCGCCGCAGGAGCGCACCTCGACGTCGACCGAGGCGCGACCGCCGCAGTCCGCCGAGACCGTCGAGGCGGTGAAGGTGCCGGCGGCGGCGTAGGCGTGGTCGGCCCCGAAGGGCAGGCTCGCGAACTCCACCGCCGGCGAGCCGTCCCCGAAGTCGAGCTTGCCGCTGCAGGCCCCCGTCCCGGTCACCGTGAGCTCGACGGGGTCGTCGACGCAGGGGCTCGCGGGCTCCACCGTCAACCCTTGGATCTGTGCGCCGGCCGGCGAGGACGACGCCCAAGTCGCCATCACGCAGGCGAGGCCCCATCGCATCACGGACTTCCACATGCTGTCCCCTTTCCCCGACCTGGATGCGGCGCCGGGATCCGGTCGATCCGTAAGAGTCGGCAGCGACCGTATCACGGGGGTCGCCACCGGCGCGCCGGACCGGCTTCGGTTGCGGCCTCGCGCGACCTCGCGCCCTCGTCGATGGGGACGCTACAATCCGGCGCGACATGTTCCTGGACGCTCGGGAGATCGCGGCGGGAAGCGTGCTCGACGCCGATGTCGCGATCGTCGGAGCCGGAGCCGCCGGCATCGCGATCGCCCGCGAGCTGGCCCAGCGGGGGCACTCCGTGCTCGTCCTCGAGAGCGGCGGCTTCGAGTACGAGGAGGACACCCAGTCCCTCTACCTCGGCACGGCGACCGGGCCGTTCCTCGGCGAGCGCTCCGGGTATCTCACGGCCAGCCGCCTGCGCTATCTCGGTGGATCGACCAACCACTGGAACGGATGGTGCCGGCCCCTCGACCCCGAAGACTTCGAGGAGCGCCCCTGGCGGCTCCCGAGCGGCTGGCCGATCGGCCCCGCCGACCTGGCTCCGTACTACGAGCGCGCAGCGGCGATCCTGGGCATCACTCCCTTCGACTACGACCCGGCCGAGGCGGGCCACTACCGCCATCTGCTGGCCAAGGACGAAGCCTTCGAGACCGTCTTCTTCCACATCAGCCCGCCGGTGCGCTTCGGCCAGGCCTTCCGGCGGGAGCTCGCAGGCTCGGCCCTCACCAATGTGGTCCTGCACGCCAACGCCCTGCGCATCCTCACCACCGCCGCGGCCGATCACGCCACGGGGATCGAGTGTGCCGCCCTCGGTCGCGCACCCTTCACCGCCCGCGCTCGCAGCTACGTGCTGGCCACCGGCGGCATCGAGAACGCCCGGCTCCTCCTGGTCTCGGACGACGTCCAGGCCGGCGGTCTCGGCAACGGCCTGGACCTCGTGGGGCGCTTCTTCATGGACCACCCCTTCGTCGACCTGGGGAAAGTGGTCCTTCCGTACTGGCGGATCCTCATGCGCACGTACCAGCAGGGGATGGTCCGCGAACGGGGCCACGCCGTGCGCGCCGCCCTCCGGCCCACCGACCGGCTGGAGAACCGGGAGCAGCTGCTCAACGCGGTGCTCGTCTTCGAGCCCCAGGCGGCGGATCCGCTCCCCGAGCTCGCCCCCGAGGTCGCCTGGCTGTCGACCGACGCCATCCAGCTCACCACCGACGTGCCCGACCCGGAGGACGGCACGATCTACTTCGGCCGGCTGGAGATGGGCTCCGAGCAGCTCCCCAACTACACGAGCCGCGTGTCGCTGGCGCAGGAACGGGACGCGCTCGGCGTACGCAGAGTCGCTCTCGACTGGCGCTTCACCGACGAGGATGCGAGCAGCATCCTGCGTACCGCGCGCTGGCTCATCAGACGGCTGGGCGAGCGCCTGGTCGGCAGGGTGCGCCTGCAGGTGGACGAGACGACGCTCTGGGAGCGTACGCGCTGGAGCAACCATCACATGGGCACCACCAGGATGGCGGCCTCGCGCAGCCAGGGAGTGGTGGACCCGGAGTGCTGCGTGCACGGCCTGGACAACCTCTTCGTCGCCGGCAGCTCCGTCTTTCCGACCAGCGGATGCTCGAATCCGACCTACACCCTCGTCGCCCTGGCTCTCCGGCTCGCCGACCGACTGCACCACGGACTGAACGGGGACGCGTGATGGATCCCCTGGACCGGCGCGAGCTCCTGCGCGCCCTGGCGGCTGCTCTGATGTTCCCCGGCGCCTTCACCGCCTGCGGCTCCGGGCCCGAGCCCCAGCTCCTCCACCCACCGCTCTCTTCCGCCCTGCGCCGCAGCGGGCTCTGCGAGGCGTTGGGACGGTCCCTCCTCGACGGCGGCGACATCCCCCGCAGCGCGCGCCGCCTCGCCGCGGAGCTCGGCGCCACGCTCGCCTGGGAGCCGGCGCAGCCGGCCGAGGAGCTCGCGAAGCGCCTCGACGAGGCCATCCGGAGAGACCACGCGGAGGAGCGCTGGGTGGTGGCGGCAGGCTGGCACCTCGCCCGCACCGAGGCGCTCGCCCTGGCCTTCCTGACCCTCGAGGTCGGGCGCTGAGCGGCTTGCAACCAGCGGTCACCCGGATAACATTCGCTCCGGCGCCGCCCGAGCGGGCCGTCCCCCAGACCGCTTCAGAGTGTCTTCGCTGCAGAGAGGGATCGTGTCCGTGAGCCCAGCCGATCGAGACCGCAGCGCCCGCGCCAGCCGTCTGGCGCTCGCCGCACTGACCGTCCTGCTGGTCTCCATTCCGCTGGGACTGCCGAAGCCTGGGCTGCCCACCGTTCTCAAGGCCGACGAGCCCGCCTACTACCTGATGGCGCGGAGCCTCGCCGAGGACGGAGACCTGCGCTGCGAGACTCGCGACCTCGAGCGCCTCTTCGAGGAGTTCCCCTACCGGTCGGTCGAGAACCTGATCCTGATGACCGATGACGGCTGGCGCACGGTCTACTACGGCAAGCCCTACGCCTACTCGCTCCTCGCCGCGCCGGCTGCGGCCCTCTTCCGGGGCAACGGAATCGTCGCCTTCAACCTGTTGCTCCTGATGGCGATGGTCTGGATGGGCAAGGCGTATCTCGCCCGTTTCAACGGGCACGGGCTCGCGGCCGTCTACTCAGCCTCCTTCTTCCTGGTCAGCCTCGGCCTCGCCTACGGGTTCTGGATCCACCCCGAGGTCTTCATGATGACCTCGGTGACCACCTGTCTCTTCCTCGCTTTCCACGAGCCGGAGAGGCGACCGCCCGCGCTCGGCCGCTGGAGCCGGTTCTGGCGGCGGTTCATCGGACCGGGGACCTGGCCCTTCTGGTCCGGAGCCGCGCTCGCCCTCGGCACCTACCACAAGCCGATGCTGATCGCGATGGGCCTGCCCGCCCTCGTCGCCTTCCAGCGCCGCCGGGGGTGGCGAGCGGTCTTTCCCTGGGTCGTCGGCTTCGCTCTCCTCGCCGCGGCGCTCTCCGCGGGTGGGATCGCGATGACCGGCCATCCCAGCGCCTACCTGGGCGTCGAGCGCATGGGAACCAAGGTGGAGGACCCCTCCGTCATGCCGGTGGCGCCGCGCGAGACGGAGCTCGAGGAGCCGACGCGCAACTCCTGGACCTGGCTGGCCCGGATCCCGGAGGTGAAGCCGCGCCAGCTGCTCGGCAACGCCGAGTCGTTCCTGGTCGGCCGGCATACCGGCCTCGTCCCCTACCTGCCATTCGCCGTCGTCTCGGTGCTGTTCTTCCTCCTCCACGGTCGCCGGTCGGGAACCCGCTGGCTGCTGCTCGCCTCGACGGCGGCAGTCGCCCTGTTCTTCCTGATCTGGATCCCTTTCAACTGGCATGGCGGGGGCGGCTTCGTGGGCAACCGCTACTTCGTCAACGTCTACCCCGCCTTCCTCTTCCTGGTCACGGCGGTCCGCCCGGCCCCGCTGCTCTTCCTGGGACAGCTCGGCGGCGGGCTCTACCTCGGGGCTCTCCTGCTCACGCCCTGGGGCGCGCCGGTCGCCTATCCGACTCTCCAGGCACATGTCCGGGGCCCGGCGTTCGATCTGCTGCCGGGCGAGGCCACTGTGATGAGGCGGATCCCCGGCTACGTCGGGATCTCGCAGAGCGGCGCCTGGTTCCGCGCCCGCAAGGATGTCGTCGACCAGCGCGGCAGCCAGATGTGGATCCAGGCCGGACCGGACGTCGAGCTCTGGATGATCACGTCCCAGCCAACGGGAAGCGCGCTGTTCGAGGTGCGCACGGAGGCGCCGGACAACGAGATCCGGATCCGGACCCCAGGCGACGAGGCCACGGTGGTCTTCGAGAACGCCCAGCGCAAGGTCGACAAGGTGCAGTCCGTTCAGCTCGAGACCGGCAGGCCCCGCTTCATCCACCCAGTCGAAGGGCCGCCCGGCTATCTCTACGAGATCCAGGTCCGCGCCTCGCGGGGTCGGAGTCCGCGGCGAGCGGACGGCCGCTGGGTCGAGCCGAGGTTCCACCTCGGCGCCGCCCTCACCTACCTCGGGAGCGCCGAGAGGCTGCGGGATTCCCGTTTCTACGAGGTGGAGTGGCTCGAGTGCTCCGCCCCCGAGGCGGTGCAGGCCGGCGCCGAGTTCGAGGTCCGCACCCGCGTCGTGAACCAGACTCCCGACGCGTGGCCGGCCTTCCCCCTGGTGACCCAGGTCGCCCTCGGATACCACTGGTACACGGAAGCCGGGACCCTGGTGACCTGGGACGGCGTTCGCACCGGCCTGCAGGAGCCACTCCGACCGGGGGAGGAGCTGGCGGCCGATCAGCGCGTCGTCGCTCCCCAGACGCCGGGCACGTACAGGCTGGCGATCGACCTGGCCCGGGAGACGATCTCGTGGTTCTCGGAGCGCAACGGAGGAAACACCTGTGATGCCATGGTGCGTGTCGAGGCGCCGGGGCCCGGGTGACGCGCCGCAGGCGTGGGGCGCTCCTCGTGGTCGGCGGCGCCCTCGGCCCGGTCTCCGAGGAGCTGCGCCGGAACCTCGAGGCCCTGGGCTACGTGGACTGACTCCTTCCCCCGGCGCCGGGGCCATACAATGCCGCGGGTCCCCAGCGCAGAGCATGCACGACACCCTGAGCGAGAGCGAGTTCGTCGTCGTCGGCGGCGGCCTGATCGGGCTGGCGACGGCGCGCGCGCTCGCTCGTGGGGGCGCCGACGTCCTGGTCCTCGAAGCGGAGTCCCGCCTGGCCACCCACCAGAGCGGCCACAACAGCGGGATCATCCACTCGGGGCTCTACTACCGGCCCGGATCGCTCAAGGCCGAGCTCTGCGCCGAGGGACGCGCCGCGCTCTACGAGCTGTGCGACGATCGTGGCATCGCCCACGAACGGTGCGGCAAGCTGGTGCTGGCGACCCGGTCCGACGAGCTGCCCCGGCTCGAGGAGCTCGAGCGGCGGGGTGCTGCCAACGGCCTGCGCGGGCTCCAGCGCCTCGACCCCGACCAAATCCGCGAGCACGAGCCCTGCGCGAGGGGCCTCGCCGGGCTCTGGGTGCCCGAGACCGGGATCGTCGACTACTCCGGGGTCGCCCGGGCCTACGCCGACGGGATCCGCTCCGCCGGCGGCCGGGTGGCGACCTCCGCGGCCTTGACCGCGGTGCGCCCGCGGGCCGGCGGGCTCGAGCTCGCGACGACGGCCGGGCCCGTCCGCAGCCGTTGGCTGGTCAATTGCGCCGGCCTGCAGAGCGACCGCGTGGCCCGGCTCTGCGGCGCCGACCCTGCGGTACGGATCGTCCCCTTCCGCGGCGACTACTATCTGCTGGGCGGGGAGAGCCGGAGCCGCGTGCGTGGCCTCATCTACCCGGTGCCGGATCCGGCGTTCCCTTTCCTGGGCGTGCACCTCACACGGACCGTGAGCGGCGAGGTGGAAGCCGGTCCCAACGCCGTCCTGGCCTGGAATCGCCACGGCTACCAGCCTCCTTCGATCTCGGCCAGAGATGCGGCTTCGACCCTCGGCTACGTGGGGTTCTGGCGGCTGGCGGCCCGCCACTGGCGCACCGGGGCCTACGAATGGCGGCGCTCGCTCTCCAGGCGCCTCTTCGCGCGCGACCTGCGACGGCTGGTGCCGGAGATCGTCGAGGCCGACCTGCGCCGCGGCGGCTGCGGCATCCGTGCCCAGGCCGTCGGCCGCGACGGCTCTCTGGCGGACGACTTCGTCATCGAGCACAGCGACCGGGCGCTCCACGTCCTCAACGCCCCCTCCCCGGGCGCCACCGCCTCCGCGGCGATCGGACGCTACCTCTGCGAGCGCGCCGTCGAGCTCGCCGGCTGACCGCGCGCGGCCTACTGGTCGGCGCCCTCGCCGATCATCGGCACGAAGCGCACCGGAACCACCCGTTCGCGGGCCAGGCCGTCGGGGGTCTTGGTGATGAGCACCAGGTCCTGGATGTAGCTCCCCACGGGGACCACCATCCTGCCGCCCAGCTTGAGCTGGGCGACCAGGGTGTCGGGCAGCTTCTCCGGCGCCGCGGTCACGATGATCGCGTCGAAGGGCGCTTCCTCGGGCCACCCGAGGTAGCCGTTGCCGATCCGCACCTCGACGTTGTCGAAGCCCAGCTCCGCCAGGGTCTGCTCGGCGTGGCGGCCGAGGCCCTCGCGGATCTCGATGCTGTAGACCCTGCCGGCCAGCCGCGACAGGATGGCCGCCTGGTAGCCCGAGCCCGTGCCGATCTCGAGGACCTTGTCCGCGGGACCCAGATCGAGAAGGGAGGTCATCAGCGCCACGATGTAGGGCTGCGAGATCGTCTGAGCGTCGCCGATGGGCAGCGGCTCGTCGATGTAGGCCTGATCGCGTACCGACTCGGGAACGAAGAGGTGACGCGGCACGTCGCGCATCGCCGCGAGCACGCCGGGGGCGTCCACGCCTCGCTGCACGATCTGCTCCTCGACCATGCGCTGGCGCGACTCCGCGAAGGGATCCTGCGCCCCGACGCCGGCAGCCATCGAGATCGAGACTAGCAGGGCCCGGAGGACTCGCCCGGAGTGGCCCGCGCCCATGCCGTTCACTCCCCGTCCCGTCGGTACGCCAGCTCCCCGTCGACGAAGGTGTAGACGACGTCGAGCTCCGGGATGCGCTCCGCCGGAACGGCCACGGGATCGCCGTCGAAGACCACCAGGTCGGCCCGCTTCCCCGGCTCGAGGCTGCCGACCTCGCCGTCGAGGAAGAGGGACCACGCGGCGTCCAGGGTGAAGCCCCGAAGGGCCTCCTCGCGGGTCAGCCGCTGCTCCGGAAGCCAGCCGCCCGCCGGCTCTCCCCGCGCGTCTTGCCGCGTCACGGCGGCGTGGAAGCCCAGCAGCGGGTCGACCTGCTCGACGGGGAAGTCGCTCCCCAACGCCAGCGTCGCGCCTGCCTCGACCATCCGCCGCCACGCGTAGGCGCCGAGGATGCGGAGCCCCCCCACCCGTTGCTCCGCCCACGGCATGTCCGAGGTGGCGTGCGTCGGCTGGACGGACCCGATCACCCCCAGCCTCCCCATGCGCTCGATGTCGGCGAGACGCATCACCTGGGCGTGCTCGAGCCGGAAGCGGAGGTCGGGCCGCGGGCGCCCCGCGAACGCCGCCTCCATGGCGTCGAGGGCGATCAGGGAGCCGCGATCTCCGATCGCGTGGATGCCGACCTGGAAGCCGGCCTGGAGGGCCTCCGCGGCGACCGCGCCCAGCTCCTCGCCGGGGGTCACCAGCAGCCCCAGGTTGCCGGGGTCGTCCGAGTAGGGCTCGAGAAGAGCCGCCCCCCGGCTGCCGAGGGCGCCGTCGGCGTAGAGCTTCACCCCGCGCACCGTGAGGCGGTGCGTAGGGTCGATCCAGGGACCGCGGTCGAGCCATTGATCGAGCAGACCGGCGTCGGAGCCGTCGAGGAAGAGCGCCGCCCGCAGGGGCAGCTCGCCGGCTTCCGCGGCGGCTCGGTAGGCGGCCACTGCCGCGGACCCGAGCCCCATGTCGGTGACGGTGGTGAGCCCTCGCTCCAGGCAGTACGCCGCGGCCCTGGTCAGCCGTTTTCGCAGCTCCGGCTCGTCTGCCGCGGGGATCCTCGCGCCGACGTCCATCGCGGCGTCGACGAGCACCCCCGTCGGCCGTCCGGAGGCGTCGCGGTGGAAGCGCCCGCCGCTCGGGTCGGGCGTCGCTTCGTCAAGGCCCAGAAGC
>Ga0299913_10000262_pt1 | contig 30342 bp, 25 predicted proteins | sample RVTome_9_FD_201360 | JGI IMG/M metagenome (GOLD analysis project Ga0299913, IMG submission 201360) | Soil microbial communities from uranium-contaminated site in the Upper Colorado River Basin, Wyoming, United States - RVT155D38 (version 2) ... | reverse complement strand
ACTTCGACGATGCACTGCTGAACCTGTACAAGGCCGGCACCATCACGCTCGAAGAGGCAATGTCTCACGCCGACTCTCGTTCGAACCTGGAAGCAAAGGTCAACTTCGGGTAGGAGCCCGCCGTTGCGGGCGACCACGCCAGTCGGAACTACGTCGCGTCTGTCTGGTGCGACTTCCGGGACTGTGCGGGTCGTAACGATAACCGAAGGCGGCGAGTATGCGCCTGGCAGGACTGGACCTGTGACGTCGCGGTTCGCTGCGATTGTCGCCGGCAATGGCGGCAGATAACCGCTCCTGCGTGATCTGCACTCCCGCCATCCGTGGCGGTCGGCAGATAACCGCTCCTGCGTGACCTGCACTCCCGCCATCCATGGCAGTCGGCACTCCCGCCATCTGTGGCGGTCGGGCTGCTACAGAAACACTGTTGAGGCGTCGAACATCGGGCCGTCTACGCAGACGCGCTTCATCGCCGGGCCTTCGGGCGTCCGCACGAGCACCGTACAGCCGGCGCAGCCGCCTACCGCGCAGGCCATGTACTCTTCGAGCGAAGCCTGGCACGGCACGTCGAATTCGCGCGCCAGGGCGGCAACCACCTCGAGCATCGGTGTGGGGCCGCACGTGAAGATTTCGGTTTGCGCGAGATCCTCGCCCGTCTGCGCTTCGAGCCATTTTCTGGCGAGGTCCGTGACGTAGCCGCGAAACACGCCGTCAAATTCGGTCATGCTCGCGAGCCGGCTGGGAATGCGCCAGTCTTCCATCAGTGGCATTGCCGATCCGAACTCCTTGCCCAGCCACTCCGTCGCAATGAGCGATGTCCCCAGTTCGAACGGAAAGGGAATCTCGGAGCCCATCAGCACCAGTGCCTGCCAGTCGAAATCGTCCGCTTGCATGCGCTCTGCAAGAAAAATCATGGGCGGAATGCCGACGCCGCCGCCAATCAGTAATGCGCGCGGCCGCCGTCTCGACGGCTCGAAGCCCCTGCCGATCGGGCCCACGAGACTCATATGGTCCCCGGGTTCCTTGTGCCCCAGGGAGCGCAGGCCGTTTCCAACGACCTTGAACAGCACTTCGATCCAGCCCTCCTCGTTGTGCGCCCGCATGATCGAGAGCGGGCGGCGCATGGGAATGGCGTCGTCGCAGCGGATATGCACGAAACTTCCGGGAACGGCGCGCCCTGCGGTCTGCGGTGCGTACAGCCTCAGGATGTACTGGTTTCCGGGAAAGGTCCTGACCTCGGTGACGCGCGCATCCTCCACAAAGATCGTGCCGCGGTTGCGTTTTGCCGCGGCCTGTTCCGGCGTGCGGTCGGTCACCCGGTTTCCAGCGTCTCGGTAACGGCGCTCAGAATTGCCATGCGGACGGCGACGCCATTGGTCACCTGTTTCCTAATCACAGACCGGCGGCTGTCGGCCAGGCTGGATTCGATTTCAATGCCGCGGTTCATGGGGCCGGGATGCATCACGATTGCGTCCGGCGCCGCCAGCTTCATCCGCTCGTGGCTGACTCCGTAGTTGGCAAAATATTCGTCGATGCCGGGAATGCCGTCGAGATTGCCGATGCGCTCGCGCTGAATGCGTAACGCCATGACAACGTCAGCGCCACGGACACCATCCTCCAGGCGATGCAGAATGCGGGCAGAGGGCATCTCAGCAGGGTCGGGCGCAAGCGCCCGCGGCGACACCAGGCGTATTTCGCCGGCGCCCATGGTTGTCAGTCCCTGCACAGCTGAACGCGCGACCCTCGAATGCGCAATGTCGCCGACGATGGCTACCGTAAGATTCTCGAAGTCCGGCTTGTGCTGACGAATAGTCAGCAGGTCCAGCAGTCCCTGAGTCGGGTGCGACACGTCCGACTCACCCGCGTTGAGAATGCTGACATAGTCATCGACGTGGCGCGCTATGTAAGCCGGTACCCCGGCACTGGCATCACGCACCACGAACACATCGATCTGCATAGCCTGGAGCGTGTACATCATGTCGAGGATGCCCTCGCCCTTTTTACGCGACGAAGTGTTCACATCGAGATTCAGAACGTCCGCGCCGAGGCGTTTTGCCGCGAGATCGAACGACGCACGCGTTCTGGTACTGGGCTCGAAAAAGAGATTGGCAACGGTGCGGCCCTCGAGCGCGTCCGTGCGGACAGCCGGTCCCCCTTCCGGACTCAGGAACGTTTCCGCCCGGTCCAGAATCGCGGTAAGTTGGTGACGACTCAGGCCGCGCAAGGTCAGCAAATGTCGCAAACCTCCGGATGGCGTCACCTGGAGATCGGGTTCGTCATCGACTCGTGGCCGTTCAAAAAGTTCTGTTACTGACATCGCGTCGGCAGTTTACTCTCATTTCCCGATTCGTTCCGCGCCGGCATCACCGTCCTTCAGCCATCGTTCTGCGATCAGGGTCGCGGCAGCGGCATCGAGGGTTTCCTTGCCGATCTTCCCGCGTACCCCGAGTTTGCGTTTCAGGACGAGCATTTGCTGCGCTTCGGAGGAGGAGTATCGCTCATCGGTGGCCTCTACCGGCAACGAGAAACGCATCAGGCCTTTCATGAAGGCGTCGACTTGAATGGAGATCTGCGAGGGTGAGCCGTCGACGTTGAACGGCATGCCGACCACGAGCCGATCAGCGCCCCATTCCTTTATGATCGTCGCTATTCGCTGCCAGTCCGGACCGTTGCTGCTGTTGGAAACGATACCGACCGGGCTTGCCGAGCGGGTCACGGTCTGGCCGACGGCAACCCCGATGCGTCGCAGGCCGAAATCGAACGCCAGTATTGTTTCGGCCCGGGTGTCAGGCGTGGCCGGCATGCGACGACAGGCGGCTCAAGTCGACCCCCAGAATGTCGGCAGCGGTTATCCAGCGCCTGGAAAACGGTACATCGAAGATGATCTCGGGCGTCGCCGGCACGCTGAGCCAGGCATTCGCCAGCATCTCCGCTTCGAGCTGACCGGGCTGCCAGCCGGCATAACCCAGCGCGACGAGCGCCTTTTTCGGTCCGTGGCCTGCGGCAATCGCATCCAGTATGTCGCGCGAGAGCGTTAGCTGGATATCCGGGGAAACTGCCACGGAACTCTCGAATTCGGCGTGCGGATTGTGCAGCACGAACCCCCTCTCCTTAGCCACCGGGCCGCCGTCCAGAACCGGAATTCGCGCGGCCGCACCGTCGAGCCCGGGCACGGAGAGTTGCTGGAAAAGGCCGGCAAGGTTCAGGTTCATCGGCCGGTTGATGACTATGCCGAGCGCGCCGTCCGAGTTGTGTTCGCAGATCAGCGTTACGGTGGTGCTGAAATTGGGATCGGCCATGCCGGGCATGGCAATCAACAGCTGATTGTTGAATGAACCCTCGATTTCCATGCCTCAAGTATCGACCTTGTTCCCGGCGCAGACAACTGCTTTTCAGAACCTGAAATGCCGGCCTCTGAGACCGTCGCGCGATGAATCGGCCGAATCCTGCGCGGTAGGAGCCCGCCATTGCGGGCGACCCCCTAATTCACGTTGGCAGCCGTTGGCGCCCCGGACCCGCTGAACTGCCACTTGTAAGCAAAACGGAGCTGGTCATAGTCGATGCGAATCGCCTCGGGAAACGGGTCGAACGGCGCGGCGCGCCGCAGAATATTGAGCGCCGCCTGGTCCAGCACCTGGGAACCGGACGAGCGGCGGACTATCACTTCGTGCAGCTGGCCAGACGCGTCGATTGTGACCTCCAGCGTCGGACTTCCGGTGAGTTCGCTTAGCACGGACTGCTCCGGGAAATACCGGATTCCGGTCGTCTCGATCTTGCGCTTCCAGCTGTCCAGGTAACCGGCGACGACGGATTCACGCGTGTCGACGCTGGTGACCAGTTCCCGCGGATTGTCATCGTGAATCTGCAACTGCACTTCATCGTCCTGCGGCAGCGGCAGCGTCGTTTCGGCGCCCGCCTCCAGCGCCAATGCGATCGCTTCATCCGGCCTGGGTTCTACCCGCGGCCGGTCGGGCACCGCGGTCTCCGTCTCACGCGAGGTAGCGAGCAGCTGATCGGCGGCGAGATCATGCGTTTGCGAGGGATCGAGGCTGTTGCCGTCGGCCTCGCCGGCATTGTCGACCGGCACATTGCTTTCGGCGAGCGCGCCGGGACGAACCTGCAGCAATGTATTGCCGCCGCCTTCCTGGCTCGCCTGAGCGAGGTAATCGGCATCGTCCGGCATGGCATTCGATCGGTCCGGATCTGCGAGTATGGTGACTTCGAGCGAAATCGCATCCGCATAGCCATTGCCCATCACGGCGTTGAAGGTAATGCCGATGATCAGGATGCCGTGCACGAGCGCAGCCAGAAACAGCATCGGCGGCAGCCGATCCGGCTTCTTCTTCTCTTCGCGGGCTCCCGGATAAACCAGGGAATCGAGATCTTCCGCCTCGTCGATCTCCGCGAAGGCATCTGCTGTCAGTGCTCTCTCGGCCATTTCTAAGAGTCGGTCAGTGGCCTCCGGTCGAGGCATTGTGGCACAGGAATTGCGCGTCAGACCCGCATTTTACCCCGCAGGACGCGCAACAGATGAGACGCAGGTCCAGCTCGCGTTCATGAATCGCGTGAACTGGGCCGGCAACGAAGGTACACGTTTCAGCGACGGTTACCATCGAGCGCCTCCTCGATCGCATCGAACAAGGTGCCCGCGATATTGAGCCCGTACTTACTGTCCAGCTCGCGGATGCCCGTCGGACTGGTGACGTTGATTTCGGTCAGGTAGTCGCCGATGACGTCGATGCCGGCGAAAATGACACCGCGCTCCTTTAGCACCGGCCCGACCCGCGAACATATCCAGCGGTCGCGCTCGGTGAGTTCCCGGCCTTCGCCGATCGCGCCCATGACGAGATTGCCGCGATTGTCGTCCCGGGACGGGATGCGCGCCAGCGCGTAGGGTATGGGATCGCCGTTAATGAGGAGGATGCGCTTGTCCCCGGAGCTGATCTCGGGGATAAACACCTGTGCCACGGCGAAACGGCGGCCATTGTCGGTCAACGTCTCGAAAATCACATTGGCGTTGGTATCGCCCTCGGCGACGACGAATATGGACCGGCCGCCCATACCGTCGAGCGGTTTGACCACGATGCGACGGTATTCTTTCAGAAGCGCCTTCATGTCGGCCATCGAGCGCGTGACCAGGGTGACGGGCGAGCAATCGGCAAACCAGGCGGTATATGCTTTTTCGTTCATGTCTCGCAGGCTTTGCGGCTCGTTGACCACCAGCGCGCCCCCCTGCTCGGCACGCTCCAGGATATAGGTGGTGTAGACGTACTCCATGTCGAACGGCGGATCCTTGCGCATCAGGATGACGTCCAGCTTCGCGAGCGGGGTGTCCGTCGAGCTGCCGAATTCGAACCAGTCGTCGAGGCTGTCCTTTACCGACACGATACGGGAGCGTCCGAAGGCTTCGCCGCGAACGAGCCTCAGGTCTCGTTGCTCGAGGTAGTGAATCGTGGCGCCGCGCCTGGAGGCTTCGAGCATCATGGCGAGCGTGCTGTCCTTTTTCGGCGTAATCGTCTCTATCGGGTCCATGACGACCCCGATCTGCATGGTTCGCTGCGACATCCTGATTTTTTTCCTGCCTTGTCGGAGTGGCTTTGGCGGCTAACTATACAGCGCCCGGGCCATGCGCAAATACCGCCGGACGGCATGGCGGGCGGCGATCGGAAGCTGCCGCCGGCGGCCGCCTGATCGTTTTTCGCGATTTTGCCGCGAGCCTGCGGTATGTGGTTACGGACCAAGCGAAAAATGAATAAAATCAGCAAACTTGCGGCATGTGGCGGCCATCGTGGCGACCCCCTGATCAATATGGTACAAGTCGCTTTGGGGACGCGTTCTTACTCTTTGAGGACGCATTGGGGCGAGGAAATTCGGTGTCAAATAATGCATCTCGAAGTCTGAACGGACTCAAGATCCTGGTTGTGGACGACAGCAAAACGATACGCCGCACGGCGGAAACGCTGTTGTCCAAGGAAGGTTGCCAGGTCTTCACGGCAATCGACGGATTCGATGCGTTGTCGAAGATCGCGGACCACCAGCCGGACCTGATTTTCGTGGATATCATGATGCCGCGGCTGGACGGCTATCAGACCTGCTCGCTGATCAAGCACAACAAGGTGTTCCGGGACACGCCCGTCATCATGTTGTCGAGCAAGGACGGGCTGTTCGACCGCGCGAGGGGCCGTATCGTGGGGTCGGAACAGTATCTGACGAAGCCCTTCACCAAGGACGAATTGCTGGGCGCCATCTCGAACCAGATCAATTAAGGAAACCCGTATGGCTGTGATTCTGATCATTGACGATTCGCCGACCGAGCTGCATCTGTTTCAGAACATGCTGGAAAAGAACGGCTTCCGGACCCTCGTTGCCGACAGCGGTGAAGAAGGAATCCGGCAGGCCCAGTCGCAAAAGCCGGACTGCATCCTGATGGACGTGGTGATGCCCGGTATGAACGGTTTTCAGGCAACGCGCAAACTGACCAAAGACCCCGGCACGTCGGACATTCCGGTCATCATGATCACGACAAAGGATCAGGAAACCGACAAGATATGGGGAATGCGGCAGGGCGCAGTGGAATACCTGGTGAAGCCTGTCGCCGAAAATGAGCTGGTTGCGAAAATCAATGCGGTCGTGGCCCGCTGAATGAACCACGCCGTCGATCTCACGTCGCTGGTTGAACAGCCGTTCGACCTGCTGCAGGAACTCGAGCGTCGCAGTCGCGCGGCTTTGGCCGGCAAGGGCAGCAGCGGAGGCTTGTCGTCGGAGTGGGTCGGTGTCGGTTTTCGCATTGGCGATGAGCAATTCGTGGCAAATCGCAAGGAGGTCCGCGAGGTCCTGATGCTGCCGGAGTCGATGACCCGCGTTCCTGGCGCGAAGCGCTGGGTCCTCGGCATTGCAAATTTGCGCGGACATCTGTTGCCGCTGATCGATCTCAAGATGATGCTCGGCAGCGGGCGCACGGCGCTCAAGCGTTCGACACGCGTGATCTCGGTAAACCACCGCGAAATCCCGGCCGGCCTGGTCGTGGACGAAGTACTCGGCTTTCGCCGATTCGTCGATAACGAATTCACCACGAAATGTCCGCCGACGGTGGTTCGTTGCGACCGATATCTGTCGGGCGGATACCAGCGTGGTCACGACAGCTGGCCGATTTTCAGGCTTTACGATCTCGTGGAAAGCAATTCGTTTCTCCAGGCCGCCGCAGATTGATGCAGCGGGCGTACCCATCAACAGAATAGTGCAAAGCCATGGTTAAGAAATCCGAGAATACCTCCGCCTTTACGCCGATGGCGCTGCTGACGGCGGTGCTGCTGCTGACGGCGGCTGTCGTTCTGTATTTCCAATCGGGCAGAGAGGCGGAGGGCGAATCTCCTACCCACGAGCTCGCAGCTCTGTCGCAGGCGGTGCCGCTGCATGCGGCCAACGCCGTCGCGGGAGATGAACGAGCGTTCGGCCGCCTCGAGGAAGCTTTGACGCGGCTGACCACGCTTCGCGCAGGCATGTCCGGGCTTCCCGGCGGTGATTCCCAATGGACGAACCTGGAACAACACGCCCGCGCCATTCTTGCGAATCGACGCGATATAGAGCAGATCGCAGAAGCGTCCACATATGTGGATGAACATATGCCGCAGATGCTCGAGGCGTCGAATGCGCTGCTCGACGTGTCCGGAGCCACTGCGGTCATCCAGGAATTCCAGGCGCGCGCTCTGAACCTGCATCAGTCTCTGGGCCAACTGCTCCTCATCAGCGATGCGAGAACGCTCGCCGCCGCTATGGGCGATGATATGGAGTTCCTGAAACGGGTGACGGACGCGCTTGCAGGCGCGGACACCGGGCTGGACGTGGCCGCGCTGGATGCCGAAACGCGCGACGCTGCGCTGGTACCGATCGTCAGCCAGTTGCTGGAGATCGAGGCGCGCGTCGAACAGGCGCGTTCGGCGGCAGGCACCCTGGGCAATCCCGCAGCAAACGTTGCGGCGTTGTCGGCGGTAGCAAGCACGTTGTTCGATGCCGTGCGCGCGCCGGGCGATGTGCGAAGCGGCGGCTTGCTGATGCATCCGTGGCTGCCGTTCGCGCTGGTCGTTCTTGCACTGCTGCTCCTCGGTTTTCTAGCCATAATGCACTCCAGGACCGCGGTGTTCGAACGCGCCTCCAAAGAACAGACGGAACAGAACGAGCGCAACCAGCAGGCAATCCTGCGTCTGCTGGACGAGCTGGGTAGTCTCGCGGACGGCGACCTCACCGTGGAGGCGACGGTTACCGAGGACATAACCGGTGCGATCGCCGACTCGATCAATTACGCGATCGAAAAGTTGCGAGAGCTGGTCGCCACGATCAACGAAACGGCCATCATGGTCGATTCCGCGGCGAAACAGACCGAGAGCACGGCCGTGCACATGGCACGAGCTGCGAAAAACCAGAATGCCGAAATCCGCGCCGCAACCGAGTCGATCGAATCGATGGCCGGCTCGATCGAGGAGGTGTCGGGCAATGCCGAACGTTCGTCCGACGTTGCGAGGCATTCAGTCGATGTTGCGCACAAGGGCGGCGAAGCCGTGCGCCGCACGATCGACGGCATGAATGCCATTCGCGAGACCATCCAGGACACATCGAAGCGCATCAAGCGCCTGGGCGAAAGCTCTCAGGAAATCGGCAACATCATCGAGCTGATCAACGACATCGCGGAGCAGACCAACATTCTGGCGCTGAATGCTTCCATCCAGGCGTCGATGGCCGGCGAAGCGGGCCGCGGTTTCGCGGTAGTTGCAGACGAAGTTCAGCGACTGGCAGAACGTTCCACGAACGCCACCAAACAGATCGAGGTCCTGGTGCGAACGATTCAGTCGGACACCAACGAAGCGGTGATTTCCATGGAACGCAGTACCACCGACGTAGTCGGCGGCGCGCTGCTTGCCGAGAATGCCGGTGCGGCGCTCGACGAGATCGAGCAGGTTTCCAACCAGATCGCAAACCTGGTACAGAACATTTCCGGTTCTGCGCGCGAACAGGCGAGTTCCGCAGCAGACGTGACGCGGCGGACGGCCCGGCTCAAGGAGATCAGCGACCAGACTGGCAGAGCGACGACGGCGACCGCCGCGGCTATTTCGAAGCTCTCGGTACTGGCTTCGCAGCTCAGACAGACCGTGGCCGGATTCACGTTGCCCAATTCGGCGTTTGAATCGAGCGCGTTCTCGCCGAGAAAACCGACGCCGGTGCCGCAAAGTGCGCCGAAGGACAAAGTGGCGGGTTGAAGTCGGTGCCCAGAGACGTACAGAGTGACGCGCCGGCGGCGATGAGCAGCCTGACCGGTATCCGGCCGCAGCTTGCCGAGGAAGGCACTTTGGAGGCCGCGGCCAGCGCGCTTGCCATTGTCAGCCAGGAGCTGATGGAAACCCTTCGCAGCGCACACCTGGCACTGGAAGACTGCGTCGAGGGGCGTGGGGGCACCGAGGCGCTGGTACGTTGCGGCCAGCATCTGCATCACGCACGTGGTGCGCTGCGCATGACCGAAACCTACGGGGCCGCGCTGCTGGCCGAGGAAATGGAACTGGTCTGCGGCTACCTTTCCGGTCTGCGTCCAGGCAAGGGGCGGGAGGATGGGCTCGATGCGCTGACTCGCTCGATGGTGCAACTGCCGATCTATATCGAACGCCTTCTGGGCGGCGGCCGGGACATCGCCCTCGTGCTGCTGCCGATGCTGAACGACTTGCGCGCCGCGCGCGGGCAGCCGCTTTTGTCCGAAAGCACCTTGTTGCTGCTGAACCTGTCGCCGTCGCGCAAAGCCGACGGCCGGACGGCGCGAGAGTCGGACGGCGAAAATCCCGTTGCCGTCGCCATTCGTCTGCGACCGAAGTTCCAGCTCGCGCTGTTGGGCTGGATACAGGGCGGCGATGCGAAGCGGCACCTGGAGACCCTGTCCACCGTCGCGGGTGCCCTGGAGCGGGCGTCGGCCCGCGACGATATGCACCAGCTCTGGTGGGTGGTCGGCGCGGTGCTGGAATCGCTTCGGGACGGCGGGCTCGAAACTTCGGTTGCTTTAAAGCGCCTTCTAGGCCAGTGCGACCGTCGCATGAAGCTACTGATCGACAAGGGTCCGGAGTCCTTCGAAACCAATCCGGCCACCGATCTTCTGAACAATCTCCTTTATTACGTTGCGCGCTCCAGCACCGCCGGCGAGCGCATCAGCGAGATCCGCGCCGCCTTCAACCTCGCAGAACTCCTGCCGGGGGACGAACAGGTGGAGCATGCGAGGGAAAGGCTCGCGGCACCCAGCGTGAAGCTGATGCAGACGGTGGCGGCGGCCATCAGGGAAGACCTTGGGCGCGTCAAGGATGTGCTCGATATCTACGTGCGCACCGGCATGAACAAGTCCTCGGAGCTCGTGCCGCAGCTCGATCTGCTGAAGAAGATCAGCGATACGCTCGGCGTGCTCGGGCTCGGCGAACTGCGCGGGGACGTCGAAGGAGAAATAGAACGCCTCAAAGCTGTGGTCACCAAGGGTGGCGGCGCCAGTGAGCACACCATCGTCGAGATTGCTTCGACGCTTCTGAAGGTGGAAGACCGCCTGGATCAGCAGCTCGTGCGGCTCATCGTTCCAGCCGAACCGCTGCGGCCGGGCGAGGTCGCCGAACCGGGCGACGACGACGCGGAATACAAGCAGGTAGCGGAAGCGGTGATGCGCGAAAGCATCATCAATCTTGCACGTATCAAGGAGACCTTCAGCCAGAGCCTGGCGAACGGCGGACACTCGCAGGGCGTGGACAGCGTGCCGTCCCTGTTTCGCGGCATCAAGGCCGGCCTTCTGATGCTGAACAAGACGCGCGCCATGGATGTTGTCGATCGCATCGGCAAGCTGATGCTGCTCGCGTTGCAAGGCGGCGGACCCGGTCGCCTGACGCAGAAGGAAACCGATCGGCTGGCCGACGCGATCGTCAGCATCGAGTACTACATGGAGACGGTAAAAGCGGGTCGCCGCGAACCCTCTTACATGCTCGACAACGCGGAGACCTGCCTCACGGTACTGCGCGATCTCGAAAACCGCCTGGCGCGCGAGAAGACCATCGATCTTCCGACCGTGGCGGGCGGCGAACCTGTCGCGGAACCCCGCGAGGCAAGGGTTGCGGAAGGGGATTCGGTGCTGCAGTCGACCGAGATCATCCCGATGCCGGTCATCGCACAAGACGCCGAACACCTCGACCCTGAGCTGCTTGAGCTGTTCATCGAGGAAGCCAAGGAAGAAATCACCTCGATCAAGCGCAACCTGCCGCAGTGGGCCGACTCCCCGGACGACATGGAAACGCTCATTACCGTGCGCCGCTCTTTCCATACGCTGAAAGGCAGCGGCCGCATGGTCGGTGCCGAGCGTATCGGCGAGTACTGCTGGAGCGTCGAGAACCTTCTGAATCGACTGATCAACCGCACTCTTACCCGTACGCCGCCGATGGTGCGATTCATTCTGGAAGCGGCATCCATCGTTCCGGAACTGGTGGAGCAGCTCGAGTCCGGAAAAGAGCCCGAGTCGGATGTTAATTTGCTGATCGCCAAGGCGAACGCATTCTCCGAAGGCGACCCGAATGCAGGTGTGCTCACGCTCGAGCGACGGGAAGAGGCCGGTGAGGCGGAATTGCCGCCTGCGCTCGAGATGGACCCCGTACTGCTCGATATTTTCGCGAAGGAGACAGACGGGCACCTCAGGGTCATCACCGAATTCATTACCGCCTGTGAAGGTCACCGGCCGCCATTTCACATCACCGACAGATTGCATCGCGCCTGCCACACCTTGCATGGCAGCGCCAACATGGCGAACGTGGAACGCGGTATTGCCGTAGCCGGCGCGCTCAACCGTTATGTCAGGCGAGCCTACGATTACAACTTAGGCTTCGAGAAAGCAGGCATCGAGGCCCTGAGGGCAGCAGCCAAGGCGATACGCACTATCGTCGCCGATATCAATCAGCCGGACCGTCGGCGCGCCGACTTTGACGAACTGATAAGGCAGCTGTCAGGCCTTGCCGAGTCCATCGAGGCACCTGCGGCAGAAGAGAAAGCGGCAGAACCGGACGTCGCGCAACACGAAGCCGCCGAGACAACACTGCTTCAGGAGCCCGGACAGGAAGAGGAAGGCGAATACGACGCCGAAATTGCCGCCATTTTCTCCGAGGAAGCGGCCGAGCTTCTGGAAGAAGCGGACCGGGTTCTCGTGCTGTGGAGCAAGGAAAAGTCATCGCGCGAGCATTCCGAGGAACTCAAACGGCACCTGCATACCCTGAAGGGCGGCGCCCGGATGGCCGGCATCACGCCGATGGGCAACCTGAGCCACGAACTCGAAACTCTGCTGATCGGTATAGACGAAGGCCGCATACCCGGGTCGCAGGATCTCGATGCGCTGTTGCAGCAGAGTATCGACGAACTGCATCGCATGCGGGATACCGTGATCTCCGGCAAGAGAGTAATGCCGGCTGCAGAACTCGAGCAGGTCATACACAGAATCAACGCCGGCGATTTTTCTGCAGCGTCGTCTTTCCTTGCACAACCGGCCGACACCATCATGGAAGAGGCCGTGTCGGAAGACTCGGTTTCCGTGGAGTTCACGTCGGAACCCCGGGAAACCGTCAGCATGGTGATTGTCGAGGCGGCCGAGCCGGCGCCAGCAGACGTTGCGCCTGTCGAAGCGCAGGCGGAAGGGGAGGCGGCACAGGCCGAACCCGTCGAGGCAGAGACCGCAAGCGCGGACATGGCCGCCGTCGTCGACGAACTGCCGCTCGCAGACGTCGAGGGGCAGCCCGTCGCCGGGGAGCTTGCCGCGGAAGCGCCTGAAGCGGAAATGCTCGCGCCGGAAGAGGCGTTTCTGCCGCCCCCTGAAAGGGCGGACGTGCCGCTGGCATCCGGAATTTTCGAGGAGCCTGCCGCCGAACCCGAACCCGAACCCGAACCCGAACCCGAACCCGAACCAGAGCCCGAACCCGAACCAGAGCCCGAACCCGAGCTGCCCGAGCTTGCGATCGAAGCGGCGGACCGGCCCCGTGAGCCACAGGCTGCGTCAGCGGAATCGCGCCAGGAGTTCGCGCGAATCGATGCCGAACTGCTCGAGGACCTGCTGAACGCAGCCGGCGAGATCAGTATCTATCACTCGCGCCTGAGCCAGCAGATAAGCTCGATCGAATTTCACATCGACGAACTCGAGCAAACGGTCAGCCGCCTGCGTCAACAGTTGCGCAAGCTGGAGATCGAGACGGAAGCCCAGATCATGCACGGGCACCAGGATACGTTCACTTCACGCGATTTCGATCCGCTGGAAATGGACCGTTACTCGAACATACAACAGTTGTCGCGGGCACTCGCGGAATCGTCGAACGACCTCGGGAGCCTCAAGGATCTGCTGCGCACGCAGACTTCCGACGCAGAGACATTGCTGGTGCAGCAATCCAGAGTCACTGCGGAACTGCAGGACGGATTGATGCGTACGCGCATGGTGCCCTTCCAGCGGCACGTTCCGCGGCTGACGCGGCTGGTCCGGCAGACTGCCGCCGAAGTAAGCAAGCGGGCGGAACTGGCGGTCGAAGGTGCCTCGGGAGAACTGGACCGGCAGGTGCTGGACAAAATGCTGCCGCCATTCGAGCATATGATGCGCAATGCGGTCATCCACGGCATCGAAAAGCCGAACGCGCGTCAGAAAAAGGGCAAGCCGGCAACCGGCCGCATCACCATTCGCCTGCATCGAGAAGGCGCGGAAATGGTGATCGACGTATCCGACGACGGCGCGGGTCTCGACGTCCAGGCGATTCGCCGCAAAGCCTACGAACGAGGACTGCTCAAGGCGGAGAGCAAAGCCACCGACGAAGACATCATGCAGCTCATCCTGACGCCCGGGTTCAGCACTGCCGCGAAGATCACGCAGGCGGCCGGCCGCGGCGTGGGCATGGACGTGGTGGCAAACGAAGTGAAGAAGCTCGGCGGTTCCCTGCAGATTTCCTCGGTAATCGGCCAAGGCACGAACTTTACGGTCAGGCTGCCGTTCACGCTCGCAATCACGCAGGCGCTCATCGTGCGGACCGGCGAGGAAATCTACGCGCTCCCTCTGCCGACCGTCGAGGGCGTGGCGCGAATTGCGAGAGCCGAACTCGAAAGCCTGCTCCATCAGAGTGAGCCCAGGTACGAGTACGGTGAACAGACTTACCGGTTCCGTCATCTCGGCCTTTACCTTGGCGGACAACCGGCGAAGTTCTCCGAGGACGATGCCTATGTGCCGATCATCCTGGTGCGCGCCGGGGACTACTCGGCGGCGCTGCTGGTCGATGAAATGCTCACCAGCCGTGAAATCGTCGTGAAATCCGTCGGTCCGCAGCTCGCGGGCGTCCGGGGCATCTCCGGAGCTACGATTCTCGGCGACGGCAGTATCGTCCTCATCCTCGATATCAATGCACTCGTCAGGACCGGCGCGCCGATAGTGGAGCTCAAAGGCGCCGCACCGGTTGCGGACGTCCGGCCGCTCGCCATGGTGGTCGATGATTCCATCACGGTGCGGCGTGTCATGGAGCGCTTTCTGCAGCGTAACGGCATGCGCGTGGTGACCGCCAAGGATGGTCTCGATGCGATCAGCGCACTGTCCGAGAACAGGCCGGACATCATCCTGCTCGACATCGAAATGCCGCGCATGGACGGGTACGAGTTCGCCACACAGGTAAGAAATGACGAGCGTGTGTCGGATGTGCCGATCATCATGATTACGTCACGCGTCGGCGACAAGCATCGCGCCCGGGCGATCGAAATCGGCGTAAACGACTATCTCGGCAAGCCCTATCAGGACTCTCAGTTGCTGGACGCGATAGAACGGCTTCTGGAAGAACGGGGAATCCGGCTGCAGTGAGCGCCAACCCCGAAACCGAGGAGTTGTACAGCCTGCTGGTGCCGCTCGCCGGCGAACGCCTGATCGTGCCACGCGCCTGTGTGGCTGAAGTCGTGCGGTTCACCAGACCGGAGCAATCGCCCGGCAGCGAGGCGTGGATGCTCGGCACCGTGAACTGGAGCGGCCGCGCATTGCCGGTCGTATCGTTCGAGGGTGCCATCGGCAAGGAAGTGCCGCCCTGCACCGGCCGGACGCGCATTGTCGTGTTCTATTCGAGCACAGGGCAAATCAAGACCGGGTACTACGGGATCCTCACGCAGGGATTCCCGCAGCTCGTTCGCGTGAATCGTGCTGTTCTGAAGCTCGACTCGACCGATGGCTGGCCGAAAGAGGCCCCGGTACTCTGCCGGGTCAAAATGATCAACGAATACCCGCTTGTGCCACACCTCGAAGCCCTGGAGCAGATGATCGTGAGGGACGCCGAGCACGCCTGAGAACCCATGGCGGTCGGCAGATAACTGCTCCTGCGTGACTCCCGCCATCCATGGCGGTCGGGCCTACAAGTCGCCGTAGCAGCTTTGCAGTATCGCGATTGCCGCAATGGCTGCGGTTTCCGTACGCAGGATGCGCGGCCCCAGGGTGCATGCCGTGAAACCGGCCGCCGTTGCCTGGTCCAGCTCCGCCGCGCTCAAGCCCCCTTCGGGCCCGATCAGCAATTGCACGCTCTGCGGCAGATGCCGAAGGCCAGAAAGCGACGCACCGGTGCCCGGGTGCAGCACGAGCCGCTCGCTGTCGCCCGGCATCAAGCCTTCGATCCAGCTTTTGAAAGACCGCGGTGGCTCGACAAGGGGCACGACCGTGCGGCCGCACTGTTCACATGCGCCTTGTGCAATTTTCGTCCAGTGCGCTGCGCGTTTATCTCTTTTGTCGCCGTCGAGCCGCACTACAGAGCGCGCAGACATCACCGGTGTAATGCGAAATACGCCAAGCTCCGTTGCTTTCTGCACGACGATATCCATTCGCTCGCCGCGTGAAACACCCTGCACAAGGTTGACCTTCAGCGGTGATTCAACGACACGTTCGCGCCGGCTTCCGACATGCAGCTTGACGGCTGACCGCGAGACGTCGGTGATGACCGCGCCAAACTCGCCGCCGTCGCCGTTGAAAAGGAGAACTTCGTCGCCGATACGCAAGCGCAATACACGTCCGGCATAGTGCGACCGCTCTCCGTTCAGGCAGAGAACCGTGTCCGAAGCCAACGAATCCGGAACGTAGAGGCGATTGCCCGGCCTTGTCGTCATCGGGAGTACCGTATTTTCGGTGCTGAAGCTTAAGAGCGGTATTAGGCATGGGCAGGAACGGGTGTGTCAAAGGCAAAGGTAGCGGTCGCCTGCAATGACAGCAGATAACTGCTCCTGCGTGATCTGCACTCCCGCCATCCATGGCGGTCGGCAGATAACTGCTCCTGCAGCGCTGTGAATCGGACGAACCGTGCCCCGCAGGAGCCCGCCATTGCGGGCGACCACGGTTGACGTTGACACCGCCCACTGTTCACAAAGACTATGTCGAGTCAATCCAACGGCACCACGCCAGGCAGGGCGTTCCGCACAAGGTTCCGCAATGTTCCAGACCGATGCAATCCGCTACACCGTCAGCCCTGGCGTCGGACTTATTCGTCCAGCGGCACAGTGCCCGTCACCGAACCAGGACGAACGGCCGGAAGGCGTCTCCCCGGAGCTGATCGTGATTCACGGCATCAGCCTGCCGCCCGGCAGATTCGGCGGTCCGTACATCGAGCATCTCTTCACCAATTGCATCGATCGCAACGCGCATCCCTATTTCGCCACGATTGGGGACCTGCATGTCTCCGCACATCTTCTCGTGAAGCGGGATGGCGCATTGATCCAGTTCGTGCCGTTCGGACGGCGGGCGTGGCACGCCGGGCCGTCGTCGTTTCGCGGTCGCTTCTGCTGTAACGATTTTTCCATCGGAATTGAACTGGAAGGTGAGGACGAATCTCCCTACGCCGACGGACAATACACCGAACTTGCCGGCGTTATCGCCGCCCTGCTCGAGGCGTACCCGACGCTCCATGCCAGGTCGATCGCGGGCCACTGCGACATTGCTCCCACGCGCAAGACCGACCCCGGCCCTGCGTTCGACTGGCTGCGGCTGTATGATCAACTGTCCGGGCTATTGAGGAGCAGGACGTCATGAAATCGTCATGAAGCTGATAGCACTGCTGATCGGACTGATCGTCGAGCGCCTCGCCACGCAGTTGTTTCATTTGCGTGAGCTGCGCTGGCTGGATCGCGTGATCGATTTTGGCTTTCGCCAGGTCGACCGCTACGCAAACTGGCCGCCGCGGCTTCTCGTCGTGCTGCTTGTATTCGGCTTGGTGTTGCCCGTTCTTCTGGCCAGACTGAGCCTCGGAGATGCGCTGCACGGATTTCTCTACTTGATCCTCGCAGTCGTAGTCCTGTTCTTTTCCCTGGGTCCACGCGATATCGCCGAGGAGGTCGACGAACATTGTGCGGCGCTGAGGTCGGAGGATCCCGAGCGGATACGGGCAACGGCGAAGGCATTGCTCGAAAAGGACATACCTGCGGACCCGGAAGAACGTAGCCGCGAGGTCGAACAGGCTGTCGGCGTGCAGGGTAACTACCGCCTGTTTGCCGTCATTTTCTGGTTCGTACTGCTCGGTCCTGTCGGTGCATGGACCTATCGCGTCACCGACCTGATCCGGCGCCGCGCGGTCTTCCGTGCCGGCCGTGACGATACCGGCGCGGGTACCGCTTCGCTGGTCGTCGGAGCGGCCGAGGACCTTCACGGCTGGCTGGCATGGGTTCCGGCCAGGCTGACCGCCATCAGCTACGCACTGGCGGGCAACTTCGATGGCGCGCTTACAGCCTGGCGTACACCGACGCCGCGCGGCGCCGAAGAGTTGCATGCGCGAAGTGAAAGCCTGCTCGGGCGAGTCGGGGCAGGTGCGATCGCACTGCATCCGATACCTGACGAAACCATGACGGAACGCAGTATTCGAGCGGCTGCCGCTGCGAAGCGGCTGGTGCTTCGAGCGCTGCTGATCTGGGCTACCGTGGTCGCCGCAATGACGCTATACGGCTGGTCCGTGTGAGTGTGCGGCTTGCGTCAATCGTTCTACCAATACTGTTGCCGATGCTGGCAGCCACACAGAGCGGCTGCGGCCCTGCGCCAGGCGACGCTGAGCGGCACGGAAACGAGCATCCGCCGCCTGAGGAACTGCGCATCGTCTCCCTGGCGCCTCACCTTGCGGAACTCGTTTTCGCGGTCGGCGCCGGCGACCTGCTGGTCGGCGTCACGGCGTTCACCGACTACCCGGATGCCGCGGCGGCGTTGCCCCTGGTCGGCGATGCGTTTTCGCTGGATCAGGAACAGCTGGCCTTACTCAAGCCGGACTTGCTGCTGGCGTGGAAGAACGGAACGGCCGTGCACGTCGTCGACGAACTTGAAAAGCGTGGCTATCGCGTCGAATCCATCGAGACGCGCGGCGTTGCCGACGTTGCGTTCGCGCTGGAGGAAATCGGCCGCCTGACCGGGCACGAGAACGCGGCTCTCGAGGCAGCGGCGCAGTTCAGGCACGGCATGCAGGAGCTTGCGGGGCGCTATCGTGACTCGGAAGACATCTCGGTGTTCTACCAGGTTTCGAACCGTCCGCTTTATACGATCAATGGCGATCACTACGTCAGCGAACTCATCGAGATCTGCGGCGGCAGGAACATTTTCGACGACCTGAACAGCCTGGCGCCGCTCGTTGATGTGGAAGCCGTACTCGCGCGGCATCCGGAAGCGATGCTGGCGAGCGACGACAGCGGGCCGGATGCTTTCAGCGTCTGGCAGCGCTGGCCGGAGCTCGCGGCCAACCGCTACGGCAATTACTTTTTTCTTCCGGCAAACGAGATCGGGCGTGCGGCGCCGCGGTTGCTGCAGGCAGGTGAGTCGCTCTGCAAGGCGCTGGACGAGGCCCGGCGAAATCGCAGTTCGCGCTGAGGGGAGGCGTGCCGGCGACCCGCAGCGCAGACGCTCAACGCTTGATACGGCTCCTGTCCCATATCGTCTCCGAACCCGACTCCTCGCGCGCCAGCCGCCTCGCGACGACAAACAGAACATCCGAAAGCCGGTTCAGGTAGCGCAGCACCTCCGGCCGCACATCTTCTTCTCTTGCCAGCGTGTTCACCCGCCGTTCCGCCCGCCTGACGATCGTGCGTGCAAGATGACATGCGGCCGCAGCCTGGCTACCGCCGGGCAGGATGAATTCCTTGAGCGGCGGCAAGTCCGCATTGAATGCGTCGAGCTCGAGTTCCAACCGCTCGACGAAATGCATCTCCACCGCCTTATGACCCGGAATGCACAATTCACCGCCGAGTTCGAAAAGATCATGCTGCACTTCGACCAGACAGCTGCGGATGGCGTCCGGGACGACGGTGAAAGCAAGCACCGTGCCTATGGCGCTGTTGGCTTCATCGACGGTACCGAAAGCCTCGACGCGCAGGCTGTCCTTCTGCACGCGGCTGCCGTCGCCAAGGCCCGTCGTGCCATCGTCGCCGGTTCGCGTGTAGATCTTGCTCAACCTGTTGCCCATCACATGTCCTTTTCACTACTTCCAGTCGAATCGAAGATCGACGAATGCGCTGCGTTCCTGCATCCGGTAGCCGGCCGCCGTCTCGTAGCTTGTATCAAGCAGGTTTTCGATGCGGGCATGCAGGCGCCAGCTGTCACCGAATGCGAACTGCGCATTCAGATCCGCCAGCACGTAGCCCGGAAGCGGAACATCCCCGACATCGATCCGATCGCCGCTCGCCAGGAGGGAAAGCCCGAGGCGGTGCTCGCCTATGTTCCTTGTGAGGTGTACGGTCATGCTTTCCTCGGCACGCCGAAACAGCCGCGAGCCGTCCGCTGCGTTGTCCGCAGACTGCTTCACGACGCTTGTTCGGAAGCTATAGCTGTCGCCCTCATACTCCCAGGACAGTTCCGCCCCGCGGATTTCCGCCCTGGCGATATTACGCAACTCGAAGCTGGAAAGATCGAATTCGATCAGGTCCTCGATGTTGTTGCGGTAAAGGCCGAGTTCCAGCGTGTGACGCGCCGAAGGCCGGACGCGTAGCGCGACTTGCGCCTCGTCGGCAACCTCTGGGTCGAGGTCGGGGTTGCCGCCAAAACCGAACCGATCCGTGGCGTCCGGCGAGCGAAACGCATGACCCAGCCCGGCGTTGAACGTCCATTGTTCGTTCAGTGCAAAGGAGTACTCGGCGTTCCAGGACGTGTGATTGCTGAAGTTCTCGTGATCCGTCAGCCGTACGGCAAGAAAGACACCGTGACGGTCCGCGGCCCACTGATCTTCGAGAAAAACCGCCTTTACCGTAGTGTCTTCGTCAAACCCGGTGCCGAAGGAAAAGGATGCGGCATTTTCGTTCACCAGGTAGAGCCCTGCGATCCATCGATGGTTGCCGCGCTCGAGGCCAAGCTGCCAGTCGAGCGCGTTTCGCGCGGATTCCACGAACTCGCCGGATTGGTTCTGCGAAATCTCGTCGACGATGTGGCTCAACACCAGTTTGCTGTCGAGCTGCTCCCTGAACTTTGTCTGCAGTTCCAGCGCCGTACTTTCGTTCCTGAAATCCTGGTCGAGCGGTGCCAGGAAAAAATCGAAATACTCCGTAGTGCCCGCAGCGCGCCAGTGGCGCACGCTGAGATAGCTTGCTCCCAGCCGCTTGCCGGCATAGAAGTTCGCCGAAAGGTTGTCGAAACCACGATCGATGTCGCTTGCCGTGCTGGCGGGGAAGCCATCTGTGTCCTGCCAGTTGAGTGCGACGCCTATGTTCGCATCTTCGTGCTGTTTGCCGGCCGCCACTGAAGCGGAACGCGTGTTGAAGCTACCCCCGCCGACCCCGCCTTCGACAAAGACACGGTCATTGCGACGCGTAATTATGTTGATGACGCCCCCGATGGCGTCGGTACCGAACAGCGCCGACCGCGCGCCCTTGACGATTTCTATACGTTCAATGACTTCGGGCGCGATATTCTGGATTGCGGCGCCTCCCACGGTACCGGGATTGATGCGCACGCCATCGATCAGAACCAGTGTGTGATTGCTTTCGGTGCCCCGAAGAAACACCGAGGTCGACTGGCCCGGTCCACCGTGCCGGCCAATGTCCAGGCCGGCCTCGAAACGCAACAACTCTGCGATATCCGAAGCCAGGGACTGTTCAATGTCCTGTCGCGTGATCACGGTCACGGGAACAATAGCCTGGTGCAGCGGGATGGCCGAGCGGGTTGCAGTCACGATGATGTTGTCGTTCGGATCCGGCGGTTCGGCGCCGGTTGCTTGCACGGAAATGATGAGGAGGGCCGATAGCGCTCCAATGGCAGGTATATTCATTTTGTCCCCTCTGCGTGCCGCCCGCACGCGATTCACATCACAAGAACTATGTGAATAAGCACAGGGACTTAAGGGACCTGCTGATCGAGAAATGCTCGAGTCCACGTCCGTATCACGCCCGCCGCGTCATTCGTGTGCATCGGGCCGGTCTCCGGGCTTACGAGTGGAACTGGTGTCATGAACACGCGCTCCGCTCCGTAGCGCCTTCCCGCGACTGGAACCTGTTCGGTTACGCTTATCGCAGTGGCTCTGTCATGTCGACAACATGACAGGGGCTACGGTTTGACTCGATCACCGTTGCGGGGGCAGCGCCGGAATGCGTACCAGGGGTCTGCGCGGCAGAAATATTCCTACTGCGAATGCACCACAGCCGCCCATTTTTCCGTTCTTTTTCGTTGCGTAGTTCAACTATGCGCCTCAAAAGAACGAAAAAATGGGCCGCTGTGGTGCATTCTCGCTACGGATATTTCTACCGCGCAGACCCCTAAATACGCCACCGGCTTCCCGTTCACCCGAAAAAAATGCCTTTTCGGGTTCACCTGATGTCGATGGAACAATAGGGTTGCCGTGTGACGCTGTCAAGCGGCTCGCTTGTGTCACCCGTCGACTGCGGCCATAGTTGCGCTGTTTTCAGTGGATGTACGTGAATGATGCAAAACGAAGCGCAGCGTTCTCCCGAGCTTACGGCTGCCCTGGACGCGGCCAGAACCGCCGGCGATATCAGCCGAAGCTACTACCGCGGCAACTTTTCGGTCCGGACGAAGGCGGACCGCACACCGGTTACGCAGGCGGACGTGGAGTGCGAAGAGGCCATACGAAAGATCATCCTGACGCGGTTTCCGCAGCACGGCTTCTATGGCGAAGAGACGGGACAGACACACGCCGGCGCGGAATTCCTGTGGCTGGTCGACCCGATCGACGGGACCAAGGGCTTCGTGCGGCAGTACCCTTTCTTTTCCACCCAGATTGCCTTGATGCGAAACGGACAGCTGATCCTCGGCGTTTCCAACGGCGTGATGTTCGACGAGCTTGCATGGGCCGAGAAAGGTCGTGGGGCCTGGCTGAATGGAGAGCCGCTTCGCGTCAGCGACGTTACGGACATCTCCCGTGCGGCCGTTTCGACCGGCAACCTGAAAACGCTGGCGGGAGGAAACGGCTGGGGGGCATTCGGCGACCTCGTCACCTCCGTCGATCGAATTCGCGGTTATGGAGACTTCTATCAGTATCATCTGCTCGCGGCGGGCAAAATCGAGGCGGTCATAGAGTCTGACGTGAACATCCTCGATATTGCTGCACTGTCCGTCATCGTCGCGGAGGCCGGAGGCATGTTTACGGATCTGAACGGCATCGAGCCGAATCTCGAAACCACGTCGGTACTTGCAGCAAACGGGCATCTTCATGCGGAGATCCGGAACAGGCTCGAAAATCGAGCATGATTCCGTTACTCTCCGCGCGCGGACCCCTCCGGTCCGGCCTTACGGGACTTCCCCATGACAGGGGCGTAAGCTTTCAAAGGATGAACGCCATTCCGGTGCCGGATGTCCTGACTTCCCGCCATTCCTGAGTCGTACGGAGATTTCCGGTGAACGAAGACAGCAGTCTCGCGCTTTTTTGCGATTTCGAGAACATCGCGCTGGGTGTGCGTGATACAAACTATGTGCGATTCGAGATTCAGCCGGTGCTCGAGCGGCTCTTGCTGAAAGGCAGCATCGTCGCAAAGAAAGCCTACTGCGACTGGGACCGGTACAAGGAATTCAAGGCTACGATGCACGAGGCCGCCTTCGAGCTGATCGAAATTCCTCATGTCAGCATGTCGGGAAAGAACTCAGCGGACATCCGGATGGTCGTCGACGCCCTCGACCTCTGTTACACGAAGGATCACATAGATACCTTCGTCATCATTTCCGGCGACTCCGATTTTTCTCCGCTGGTCAGCAAGCTGCGAGAGAACGCAAAGACTGTCATCGGAGTCGGCGTAAAGAACTCCACGTCTGACCTCCTGATCAGCAATTGCGACGAGTTCATTTTTTATGACGAACTGATGGTCGGACGAGAGGCATCGCGAAAGCGCCAACGTGGCAAGCCGAGGGCCAAGAAGGCGCGGCGCACGAGCGCAGAAGACAAGAAGGTCGATACGCCGAAGCCAAAGGACGATAAGGCGCAGGAGGCGATAAATCTGGTACTGGAGACCATCGACGCGCTCTACGCCGAACGCGGCGACAGCACCAAGCTGTGGGGCTCGATGATCAAGCAAACACTGAAACGCCGGCGGCCCGGCTTCAACGAGTCGTTCTACGGGTTCCAGTCCTTTAGCGATCTGCTGGAAGAAGCGCAGGCGCGCCGCTTACTGCACCTCGAACTGGACGAGAAATCGGGCGGCTACATCATCCGCAAAGTTGCATAGTGCCGCTGGGTGCCGGGCTTGGTGTATTTGCCATTTCGCAGCGCGGAGTTAGTCCTGGCAACTCCGGCCGAAATGGCAAATACACCAAGCCCGGCACCCAGCGGGGCTCCTACGTGGCCATGAAGATGTCGCGGTCGCGCCAGCGAACGGCTTCCATGCGCGTGCCGTAGAGTTCGCTCAGGCGCTCCTCATCCAGTACTGACGCCGTGTCGCCGGCACGCCAACGGCCGTCGCCATACAGCAGCAGGCACCTCGTCGCAAAGCGAACTGCAAGGTTGACGTCGTGCAGGCTGGCTATCACCGTGGCGCCGTTCCGCGCTTTGTCGGCAAAGACCTCCAGCACGTCCAGCTGGTGCTGGGGGTCCAGGTGATTCGTCGGCTCGTCGAGCAGATAAACGCCCGGATTTTGCGTCAGCACTTGCGCGATTGCGACACGCCGCCGTTCTCCCCCCGACAGGGTGTCGATTTCCCGATCCGCAAAGTCCGCGAGATCCACCTGCTGTAGCGATTGCATCGCCATCTGCCGGTCGGCAGCCGATTCGAGTTCGAACAGACCGATGTGTGGATGCCGACCGATCAGCACGGTGTCAAGCACGGTTGCCGGAAAAACATCATCAACGTATTGCGGCAGAAGCGCCAGGCGTCGCGCGACGTCTTGCCGTTTCAGCGATTCGAGGGGCTCGCCGCCGAGTTCGACGTTACCTGCATCAGCCGGCAGAAGCCCGGCCATTGTGTGCATCATGCGGGTCTTGCCCGCCCCGTTCTGCCCGAGAACCGCGAGAAAATCGCCGTTCGGGATGTCGAGTTCCAGTGCATCCACGAGCGTCCGACCCGGCACCCGGACAGTCAGGTCGTAACAGGAAACACTGGGAACGACAGGCGGCATCCTGCGAATTTAGCGCGAACGGCTGCCCACAGGCTATTCCGTCAGGCGGATTTCCTTCGCCGTTTCCGGTCCGATCACGACGTAACGAAGACTCTTGGGGATAATCGCATCGTCTTCGGTGCGGGCGATGCGCCCTCCCATGATCTCGGCATAACGCTGCGGCAACAGCGGCGCACGGTCCGGTTCCGCATAGCCCGCGGGGTATAGCGGTTGCGCAGTCGCGGGGTCGTACTTGTCCGTCGCGCCGAGCGTATGCAGGAATTCGTGAGCGATTACGACATTGTTGCTTTCGGACTGGCGGCGGTCGGCGTAGGCGTTGACGATGCCTACCATGCCTTTCTGTATGCCGACGGAGTTCTCGAGCATGGTGCCGCCGCGCGGTGCGTAGTAGCGGACGAAGATCCTGACGTCGGGCGCCGGATCGTCCTGAACGCCGGTTACTTTGCCGGCCCACCAGCGCATCTTGAGACTCCACAGCATGATGGCGGGCACGGACGGGGCGTTCGTGAGAGAAGGCGGCTGTGCTCCTATGGTGCGGCCCAGTTCCATTCTCACAGGCCGTTCGAGGTTCCGTCCGTACTTCTCGATTTCCCGCGCAACGAAAGTCTCGATGTTCTCGAAATCCGAAACCTTCAGCGATGCGATATAGCGATCAACCTCATCGTTACCGTCACCGTTGATCGGGTAGACCTTCACCCAGAGGCTGTCGTTCCAGTCGGTGCTTCGTGCCCGGGTCAGCCAGGTGCTGACGGAGACGAAAAACAGAACGAGCAGCAGCACCGTGATGCGAATGGCCTTGAACATACGGCAAACAGTCGGTTGGTCCGGACTGACGATTTAGCCGCGCCCCAGCCGCAGTTCGCCAGTGCAGAGGTCGCAGTTCCGGGAATCCGCCGGCAATCCGTGTACCGAGGCAACCCGGCCCGGGCCGACGGCCGCCACTGCTCAATCGGCATCCCCGAGCGGTGCGCGCCGCGCCTTGCCTGCCTGCTCGAACGCGTACGCGATTTCAATCAACGGCCGCTCGCTGTATGCCGGGCCGATGAAGGAGACACCGATTGGCAGGCCGAAAACGAAGCCGGCGGGAACCGTGACGTTGGCGTACCCCGAGACCGCGGCAAGTGAGGAACTGCCGACGCTGAAATGGTCGCTGTTGACGTGGTCGGTCATCCACGCCGGGCCGTTGGAAGGCGCAATGAGTGCGTCGAGGTTATAGGTCTTCAGGGCGAGATCGATACCGTCACGGGCAATGCGGCGGCTCAGTTCCAGGGCTTCGAGATACGCGGCATCCGTCAGCGGGCCTTTGCTTTGTGCGAGTTCCATGATGTCCTGTCCGAAAAACGGCATCACGGTCGCGGCATGTTCCCTGTTGAAGGCGATAATGGCTTCGAGCGACCGCAGTGCCGCATTCGACGATCCGAGGTAGCTGTTCAAGTCCTCCTTGAACTCGTACAGCAGAACTTCGTACTCGGCATCACCCATGCCTTCGGTGTCGATCTCGATCGGATCGACGATGGCGGCGCCGTTTGCCGCCAGTAGCGCAACGCTGTCGTCCAGAATCGCATCGACTCGCGCATCCCGACCCGCGCCCGAGTAGGTTCGGAGGACGCCGATCCGCTTGCCGGAAAGCGCGTCCTCCCGCAGATCGGCGGCATAGTCGGGTACCCTGCCGGGGTGCGCTTCCGCAGCGGGATCTCCCCGGTCCCTGGCTGCCAGTGCCGTCAGCAGCAAGGCGGCGTCTCTGACCGTCCGCGCCATCGGACCGGCGGTATCCTGGCTGTGCGCGATGGGAATGATGCCGTCGCGGCTCACGAGGCCGACGGTAGGCTTGATGCCGACAATGCCGTTGATCGACGCAGGACAGATAATAGATCCGTCGGTTTCCGTACCGACGGCGAGTACGGTCAGGTTCGCGGACACGGCGACGGCCGAACCGCTCGACGAGCCGCAGGGATTTCGCTCGGGCTCGTAGGGATTCTTCGTCTGCCCGCCCAGGCTGCTCCATCCGCTCGAGGAATGAGTCGATCGGAAATTCGCCCATTCGCTCAGGTTTGCCTTTCCGAGAATGACGGCACCCTGTTCGCGCAGGCGCTCGACCAGGAACGCATCGTCGGGAGGCTGGTGCATCGCGAGTGCGAGCGACCCCGCGCTCGTCTTCATTCGGTCGCCGGTGTCGATGTTGGCTTTGAGCACCACAGGGATCCCGTGCAAGGGGCCGCGCGGGCCGGAGCGGCGGCGCTCTTCGTCGAGGGCATCGGCGATTTCCAGCGCATCGGGATTCAGTTCGATGATGGCGCGAAGCTCGGGACCGTTTCGGTCGATCGCTTCGATCCTGTCGAGATAATACCGCACCAGCTCACGCGAGGTGGTCTCGCCCCGCTGCATCGTTTCCTGCAGGGATGCGATATCGTACTCATGAAAATCCGGCCGGACTGACGTTGCGCACGCGCTCAGATACAGCGTGCATAGAAGGGCGGCGAGGCGACTCAACGTTTGGCGGCTCCGGCAAGTCAGAGACTGCAGTCGAGCCTAAGGCGAGGGGCGACCTTCTGCAAGAAAAAAACGCGGGTCACTCCGGTTTGCGAAATCGCAGAATGAACCGGTCTGTTCTGCCTCGGAGCTCGGGATCAAACACCGTTTTGCTGTAGTCGTCCTCCATGTTGCGCAACGCGTCGCTTTTCCGGTCAAGCTCGAAGCCTGCGCGTGTCACATCCGCAATGACGATGCCCGGATCGATGCGGTGCAGCGTGCCCCCGGTCTCACGTGGCGCTCCCGCCTCGGCATAGTGATCGACGATGCCAAGGACGCCGCCGGGTTTCAGCGCCACGTAGAGTTCCGCCAGCAATCTCGGGCCATCGATCTTCGGCCAGCCGTCTTTCGGGTTGGAGTAGTAGACGTCGTGATAGGCAAGAATCATCAGGATCGCGTCAAACTCGGCTTCCGGCAGGCCGAGCTCGTTGTTCTCGGCCATCAGAATCTCCACGTTCGGCAGCCGATCGTTCGCGTAACGCCGCCCGATTTCATCCCCGACGTATCCGGCATAGGCGCTGTTATTGTGCGCAACGACCGAGCCTTCGGGCCCAACGACATAAGAAAGCAGTTCGCTGTAGTACCCGCCGCCCGAGTACAGGTCCAGTACCCGCATGCCGGGCTGGATGTCGAAGAACTCGAGAACCGCTCCAGGCAAGCTGTGTCGGTCGCGTTCGCGGTCCTCCGGGGCGCGCTCCGGGATGGCCACGGCCGCCGAATAGACTTCGGGGCCGATGGCTTTCGTTACCGCTTTCGTTACCGCGCGGTTATCGGAGTCAACGCTGTCCGGCACGTCTTCGCAACTGGCCAGAACCAGTACCAGGGGCAACAGTGCGAAAAGCCGCATTCTGCGGTTCATGGGCAGTTACCTGGCTCGTAATGACCGCGCTATAGACTCGCGCCGCAGGTCAAAGTGCCCACCCCGGCTGCGCCACAGAAAAAACCCCGCGGCTGATGAGGCGACGGGGCTAATGTCTCTTTTTATTATTAAGAGGTAACTGGGTTCGGTAACCAGATACAGACATGTCATTATTATTGTTGGATCTGGATCTTTTTGTTTTTGTAGTTATTGTTCTTCTGGCGTCTAAATCCTGTTTGTATCAACGTTCCGGTTACCGTCCCGGTTACACTTCGCTTGGGCAAGACTGCAAAAGCAAGAGCTATGCCACTAGTCACTTATCATTGACATTTCAAGTGCTTGAGCTCAAACGTGGCGAGGGCGGCTTAACTTGTAAGGGTGCGTTGTAAGTTTTTCCGACGCAAGAGGGCCATGAGACATAATGTATCGACCGGAGAGAATTACCTAACTTATTGATTAAAAATGTATTATTTTTAAAGTCGGAGCGGCCGATCGCGCGGCTCGCAGGGACGGGTCGTGATTTCGGTAAACTGTTCCGTCTCCAAACGGAGACAGTCCGCCAAATCTGTCCGTTTTGTCAATTTATTCGACACCGGCTGAGGTACGGGCTTCCTCGAGCAACCGGACCAGGCTGTAGAAACGCCCGTTCCTGACCACTGCAACGATGTACACGGCGTCCTCGACGCGCTCCGCCGGGTCGCCTCCTACCAGGACCAGGTCCGCCAACGCTCCCGGGACGACCCTGCCGAGCTGCGGGTGGCCGAGAGCATCGGCCGCGTTGGCGCCGGCGGCGCGTAGGGCCTCATCGCCGCTGAGGCCGGCGGCAGCCAGTGCCCGCAGTTCGGCGTGCAGGCCGAGGCCGGGCGGCAAGCCATTGGGCTTGCTGCCAATCACCACGGAGGCGGCGCCTGACAGGCTCGGGGGTTCCAGGAAGCGTCGGGGCGGGGGACCTTGCTCGCCGGCCCACTGAGCGAATGCCTGCGCCTGCCGGGACTCGAGCAGCGCGGAGATTCCGGGGGTGGCGGCGTCGGCAAGGCCTGCGACCACCGCGATCGGACCCGAGCCCGCGGTCATTCGAAGATCCTGATAGCGCCGGCCGCGGGGCGACGCAGGCATCGTATCCGCGGCGAGCAACAGGTCCGCGCCTGCCGCAACGCCCACCTGCCAGCTTTCCGCGAGCAGCGGCAGCGTGCGCGCGCTCTTTGTATCGAAGTCGACGATGTCAGCGTGGGAAACACCCGAGGCCGGGATGGTAAGCAGGGCCAGCGGCGCGGTGCCCGCGTCGGATTCGGCAGCATGAAGCGGAACGTAGCGCAGCAGTCGCGGTCCAGGGCTTTGTTCCGTCTCCCACGCCGCCCAATCGAAATCCGCGGCAGCGTCGGCGACTATGGTGGTCACGCCGTAGCTCAAAAATGCCAAGCCGAGTTCGCGCGGGTCGCTCGCGGGAAGCGTCGCGTAACTGTCGATGAATCCGGGCAGAACCGTAACATCGCCCGGATCGAGCACAGTCGCTCCTTCCCAATCGCGCCTTTGCTCCACGGCGACGATCAGCCCACCCTCGATAAGGATGTCCATCGCCTCGCGATAGCCGGGGTTCACCCCATCGAACAATCGTCCCGCGCGGACAACAAGCCGCTCGTTCGACGGCGAGCTGACGGCCAGCCGTTGCAGTTCGAGTGTCGCCGGCGGCAGCGATTGCGGACGCTCTACTTCAGCGGCGAACGGCACTTTGCCCGCCTTCCATTCGTTGATGCCGCGCTTTTTGATGAGACCGTCGGCCGTGTAATAAAAATGCAGGCGGTCGGCCCAGCTCACGGGCGACAGGAAAAAGTCCTGGTCCGCTGCGAGGGGGCGGACGAGTGGTGGGTTCGACAGGATCACCATGTCCAGTCCGTAGGTTGCGCCGCTTTTGCGGAAAAAGGTAAGCAAGCTTCCGTCCGGACGCCACGACGGCGCCGCCAGCGGTTCGTTTGAGACCACCAGGTCCTGCTCTCTCTCGCCGTGTCGCCTCAGCACCAGCCGCCACTGGTCGTCCAAGCGGCGAACGTACGCCAGGTCGCGGCCGTTTGCGGACCACTGAGGTTCTGTTTCGTCGCCTTGAGAGTGGCTAAGACGCCAGCTCAATCCGGTCGCCAGGTGCATTTCCCAGAGGTCGAAGCCGCTGTCGTGACGGGCGGACGAGAAGACGATGCGGTCCCCGGAGGGATGCCAGGACGGATGCTGGTCGAAGTCGGTACCGTCGCTCAACGTAGCAGATGTCGATGCCTTCACGTCGAACAGCCGCATCCTGCTGCCGAGAGTCGAAACAGTCTGGTAGAGAATCCTGTCGCCCTGCGGTGACCACCTCGGGCGCCCGGCCGGCTGCAGGCCATTGCTGATCCTTTCGGCCTGACCGCCGCCCGGCGGCACG
>Ga0299913_10000261_pt1 | contig 30373 bp, 33 predicted proteins | sample RVTome_9_FD_201360 | JGI IMG/M metagenome (GOLD analysis project Ga0299913, IMG submission 201360) | Soil microbial communities from uranium-contaminated site in the Upper Colorado River Basin, Wyoming, United States - RVT155D38 (version 2) ... | reverse complement strand
TCACTGCCCAGACCAGTGGGGAGCTCCTCGGCACCCTGGAATCGGATGATGGGCAGCGCACCCTGGCATCGAAGGATGGCCAGCGCACCGTCAAGCGCGGGATGAAGACCAAGGGCATGAAGGCCAAGGGGGTTAAGGCCCAAGGCCTGCTCGGCGGCGTCCTCGACCCTGTCGTCGAGGTACTCGATCCCGTCGTAGACCCCGTCACCGAAGTGGTGGACCCCGTGCTCGAGCCTGTGGTGGACCCCGTGCTGGAGGTCGTCGACCCTGTGTTGGATCCCGTGCTCGGACCGGGTGGACTGCTCTCGTGGGACAGCCTCACCTACACGTTGAGTGGATGGAGCACGACGTCGTGGTTGATGACGAACTTCGCCCAGAGCGACTGGACCGGGTCGACGTGGCGCGGGTCGACGTGGCGAGCCACAGAGTGGGACGGCTCGACATGGCGCGGCTCGACCTGGCGCAACAGCGATTGGGAGGGCTCGACATGGAGAGGCGCGGAGTGGGATGGTTCCACATGGCGCGCAAGCAACTTCCAGAGCGCATGGTACGCGGCGGCCTGGCAATAGTGCTCAACTAAAACTCTCCGCTTCAGGGGCAACATAGATGACGAAACCGCCGAGATTCCCGGTCCGATTCATCGTGTACGTCGTCGCTCTACTGGCGGCCGGTTCTGCGATGGTCACTGGGAGCTTCGCCACGGGGAGTCACACCTATACCGACAACACGTGGATGTGGATCGGCCTGACGATCTTGTTCGGCGTTACGGAGTTCATCGCACTGTCCTTCTACGACGACCGGGTCCGCTGGGGGCTTAGCTCGGGTGAGGCGATCCTTCTCCCGATGATGGTGATCCTGAGCCCGGGACAGGTGATCGTTGGTGCCGCGCTAGGGGTCGCCGGCGCACGACTGAAGGAATTCCCGAGGGCTCCCGTCAAGGAGCTCTTCAACGTCGGCGAGTACAGCGTCGCCGCGGGTGTAGCGACATGGCTATGGCACCTCGGTAGCGATGGGTCTTTCACACCACAGAACGCCCTCATAGCGGCTGGCGCCATCCTGGCCTTTACGGCTATGACGCATGTCCTCGTCGCGCTCGGGTTCCAGCTTGCCGGGCGAGGAAGCTTCTTCGACTCCGTGAAGAGCGCGGCCCCCGAGCTGGCGCTCAACGTGGGAGGGAACGTCACGCTCGGCCTCTTCTTCTGGGCGGCGCTCATGACGTCACACTGGACATTGTTGCTGTTCCCACTGCCCCTCGCGGTCCTCTACTTCGGCTACCGGGCGATGGTCGGGCAGAGCCGGGAGAAGGAGCGGGTCGAGCGTCTCCACGCGGCCAGCCAGGCTCTGGCAGGGGCCCCAGACCTTGCCCACGCACTCTCCGGTTTCCTTGGGGCGGTCGCGGATATGGCATCCGCTCAGTCCGCGCGCATCATCCTCCGCTCGGACGGTGGCCTGGTGTGGTCTGGCGTCGGGGCCGGGGAGACGACCGCAACTCTCGAACCGATCGAAGAAGGGCCCCTTGTCCTCGTTCTCGAAGAGCTGCGCCGCGACCCCACCCCCCTTCGGATAGGAAACAGCAAGGACGCTCACAGGCTCGCAACTTCATTGATCGGAACGAACGTCATCGCGGTTCCGATCGTCATTGAAGAGAAAGTGACCGGTTGCCTCGTCGTCCAGGGCCGGGTTGGCGCCGATGAGTTCGGGGAGGGCGATGCCCGTCTGCTCGAGGCTCTCGCCAACGAAGTTGCCCTCGCGATCGAGTCCCGGCGATTGCACCAGCAGCGGATCCAGGCAGAAGAAGAGAAGGAAACGCTGCAGAACCAGCTCCACCAGGCCCAGAAGCTCGAGACGGTTGGACGCTTGGCCGGCGGCATCGCACACGACTTCAACAACCTCCTCTCGGTGATGTTGAACTACTCGCGTTTCGTCGAGGAGTCCGTTAAGGACAATCCCGAGGTGATCGACGACGTCCGAGAGATCAAGGCTGCAGCCGAACGCGCAGCAGCCCTCACGCGCCAGCTCCTCATCTTCAGTCGTCGGGAGATTCCGGCACCACAGATCGTCAGTCTTAACGACGTCGTCTCGGGTGTGGAGCGCCTGCTCCGACGATCGATCGGTGAGGACATCGCTCTGACGGTGCAGCTGGAGGCGAACCTCCGACCCGTTCGGATCGACACCGGTCAGATGGAGCAGGTCCTCCTCAACCTCGCGATCAATGCGCGCGACGCGATGGAAGGCGGCGGAAGCCTCGTCATCGACACTTCGGGAGCCACTATCACGGAGGATTCAGCGAAGAAGGTGGTGGGCCTTCCTCCCGGGGAATACATCCGTCTGCGCGTCACCGACACTGGGAGCGGGATGACGCAAGCGATCCAAGATCGCATCTTCGAACCGTTCTTCACGACCAAGTCGAAGGAAGTCGGTACCGGACTCGGCCTCGCCACCGTGTACGGCATCGTCCAGCAGTCAAAAGGCCACATCTCCGTGCACTCCGAGATCGGGCTCGGCACCTCGTTCGCGATCCACCTCCCGGCCAGTGAAGAGACTGTGACTCCGGCGCGGCAAGCCAGTGAAGCCCCTCGGGAAGGACGCGGCGAGCGCGTCCTGCTGGTCGAAGACCAGGACGCCGTGCGAGCGGTCGCAAGTCGGATCCTCAAGACGAATGGTTACGAGGTGGTTGAGGCCAAGAACGGGCACGATGCCCTGAAAGTGGTCGAGTCGGGGGCCGAGCCCGTCCAACTACTGCTATCGGACGTCATCATGCCGAAGATGTCCGGGCTCGAATTGGGTGATCGGGTCGCGCAAACGAACCCTCAGGTAAAGGTCCTCTACATGTCGGGCTACAGCGAGGCATTACGCTCGAATGGAACCGATCTTGACGACGGAGTGAAGCTGTTGCAGAAGCCGTTCACAGACCATGAGTTGTTGACCAAGGTGAGGGAGGTACTCGACGCGTGAGTCGTACCGAGATCTCCACACTCCTGCTGGTCGACGACGACCCTTCCACCTTGAAACTCTTGGCCAGGGTCCTCGAGGGCACCGGCTACCAGTGCTTGACCGCCGCTAGCGCAGAGGAAGCTCGGAAACTCCTGAAGGAGCAAACATTCTCGCTCGTGATCACCGACGTCGAGATGCCGGGTGATTCCGGTATAGATCTGCTCGACGATGTTGCGGCCAACCACCAAGACACGGCGACGCTGATGGTCACAGGGATGGACGACACGGACCTTGCGAAGCGAGCGCTCCACATGGGTGCCTACGGCTACGTGATCAAGCCTTTCGAAGCCAACGAGATACTCATCAACGTCACGAACGCCCTGCGGAGGCGCGAACTCGAGATCGAGAACCGGAACCACCGCGAACGCCTAGAGCAGATGGTGAAGGAACGTACCGCCGAGCTATGGAACGCCATCACCGACCTCGAGCACACGCAGAAGGATCTCCGACTTTCGCGCGAAGAGACCATCAACCGCCTTGCCATCGCTGCGGAGTTCAGAGACGACGAAACCGTGCGTCACACCGAGCGTATGAGCCGCTACTGCGAGTTGATCGCTCGGCTCGCAGGCCAGGACGACGAGCATTGCGAACTGCTACGCACGGCAAGCGTCATGCACGACGTCGGAAAGATCGGAATACCCGACGGGATCCTGCTGAAGCCGGGTGCCCTGACACCTGAAGAGGCCGAGATCATGCGCACCCACTGCGAGATCGGTCACAAGATCTTGTCCGGTTCCAACTGGGAGTTGTTGAACCTCGCCGCGATCATCGCCCTTACTCATCACGAACGTCTCGACGGCACGGGATATCCCCACGGCCTTGGCGGCAACGACATCCCGCTCGAAGGTCGCATCGCGGCGATCGCCGACGTCTTCGATGCCCTCATCAGCCACCGCGTCTACCGCAAAGCGTTCTCGATCGGTGAGGCGGTCGAGATGATGAAGGCGGGCCGCGGGTCCCACTTCGATCCGGATCTCCTGGACATGTTCATGGGCGCGATGGATCAAGTGCTCACGATCCACGAGATGGCGGCCGATCAGAGACCAAGCGGAGCGATCGACCCGCAGCTGACCTAAGCGGAGCGCTGCCTACTTCTTGAGCTTGTAGTCGCTGCCGACCTTGGTCGTGTCGAGGTACGGACCCGGAACCGCCGCGGGGGGCGATCCCGAGTACATGAACGTCTGGGCTTGCGGTGCGGTCAGCTTCTTGCCCTTGCCGAGGCCCTCGTGCTCGGAGCGCGGGATCGTGATCGTGAACCCGCCGTAGATGCCCGGCATCGCAGTGCCTTCGACGGTGACCCCTCCACAGGTGTCGTTCAGCTGGGCGGCCGTTCCAGAAACCGTGTTCTGGGCCCCCATGAAGAAGACCTCGAAGTTGAGGCAGTAGATGCCTCCAGCCCCTTCGGGGTTGGTGCGGACCCGGAAACCCTCTCCAAGGATCGGAGCAGCGTTCGAGACCGTCACGATGTGGACGTAGAGGTTCTTCTTGTCATTCGTGAAGATGACCTCTTCGATGTCGGCGAAGTCGCTGGCATCGGCAGGAGTGACCTGGTCTCCGAACGTGCCATCGCCGGTGCCCTGGTCGTTCAGGAAGTTTGCATCCCCCACGGGGTCCTCGATGCTCGGCTTCGGGTCGGCTGCCGACGCGCCCGATCCAAGCACGGTCAACAGGCAAGCGGCGGCGGCGAAAGCGATCAGTCGTCTCATCCGGTCCTCCTCAGTGCGCCCCAGGAAGGGGGTTTGGAAAGACCTTCTGCGCGAGCGGCCCAAAACCTTCCTGGCCACCCCAGCCGAGCGTCGGTCCGGGGGCCCTGGCGGCGTCGCATCGCCCTCAGGCCGAGGGGGCCGGTCCCGGCCCCTAGCGGTCTGAGAACGTCGCTTCGAGCGCGACCCGCCCCGACTCATCGAGGATCGTCAGCGCCTCGACGGACCTGAGATCGACCGGTAGATCACGGCCCCAGGTCAAGTCGCCATCGTCGATCTGGAACCCGCCCAGAGACCGGACATCACCATCCGCGGTCTCGATCTCGGCCTCGTAGGTGCCGGCGACCATCGGTGTCTCGGAGATGAGGAATACCCACGAAGGATCGCCCCGGTAGACGAACATCCGACCGCGGTCGCCCCCGGGGCCTCGCATCGAAACGACCCCGAAGTACTTCCCGTTCGCCTCCGCGAGGACCTCTTGATAGTGGGCACCAACGCGGCGTTGCTCGGCCGTGGCCCACAAGACCGCCCCGGCCCCCACGAGCACGGCGATCACCGCGGCCGCTGCAGTTATCCATATCCGCCTCGGTCGCTGGTGCCCCGCCGATTGGATGCGCGCTAGGACCGCGCTCTCGAACCCGGACGGAGGCTCCCGCATCGGCCCGGCGAGAAGGAGCACATCCGCGGTCTCCGACAGCTCTTCGATCTGATGACGACAGTCGGTACAGGTCCGTGAATGTGCAAGCACCATCGCACGCTCGTCACCAGCCGCGATACCCAGCGCGACCTCCGACATAAGCTCCCGGATGTCCTCACACGACGGGTTCTGGCTCATCTTTCACTCCCGAGCGAGGACCGGAGTTTCGTCAACGCGCTCCGGATACGCGTCTTCACGGTTCCGATCGGAACCCCTTCGATCTCACTGATCTCGCGTGCCGTTCGCCCGAGGAATCCGGCGTGTATCACCGCCGCGCGCTGATCGCGCGGCAGTTCGGCAAGAGCGCGCCGCAATCGCATGGTTTCATCTGCCGACACGAGAGGCTCATCCACTTCTTCGGTCGCTCCCGCCTCGAGCAAACCCATGAGTGTCTCGGGATCGAACGGTTGCGAGCGGCGCAATCTCAGTGAATCGATCGCAAGGTTGCGCGTGATCGTCAGCAACCATGTCGACACACGCCCGCGGCGCGCGTCGAAAGCGGCCCCGTGCCTCCACGCTCTGAGGAAGGCTTCCTGAGCCACCTCTTCGGCCGCGGACCGATCGGAGAGGATCGCCAAGGCGAGTCCGAAGACGCGTGCCTGATAGCGCCGGACGAACATCGTCGTGGCTTCGGGATCTCCGGAGGCCATCCCGGCCAATAGGGCTTCGTCTGACAATGACCACATCGGTAATACGCCTCCGGCCCGATACGGGATTCAGGCAATCCCCCGCGTCGCCCTCACCGTAATACCTGAGAACGCATGAGGATCGAAAGGCGGATGCGCGATATGCGACGTTTGGCTGCAATCACATCGATCGCCGCACTACTGCTCCTCGTACTAGCTCCTGTCTCGCTCGGCGACACCTCTCGGTTCAGGGCGCGGGGATGCTCCGGCGATCCCTCCTGGGACCCGGCGGTCCGACGGATCTCGAAGGGCGATCGGATCGTGTGGAGGAACCCAACCAGTTGCAATCACACGGTCAACGCATACGGCGGTGGGTGGAGAAAGGCGACCGGGTTACCTCCGGGCGAACGCACCGCAAAGAGGTTCCGGAGGGCCGGCACCTTCCGGTTCCGGTGTTTGACTCAAGGCCATTCCGTGCTCGACAACGGAGCCTGCACGGGGATGTGTGGACGGGTGAGAGTGACCCGATGAGGCCGGCGCGGGTGCGCCGGATAGCGCGGGCGTTCATCGTCGTTGCCCTCACCAGCGGATCCTTGGTCACGATTGCGAACCCGGCCCACGCCCTGTTCCACTTAATGATGGTGACCGAGGTCCTGGCCGGCACCTCGACCAGTCCGAACGCGCAGTTCATCGAGATGCAGATGTACGCGGACAACCAGCGGTTCCTCGCCGGCCACGAGGTTGTGGTCTTCGACGCTGCAGGCGACGAGGTTGCTGCGTACACGTTCACCGGCCCGGTGGCCAACGGGGCGAACCAGGCTTACGTCTTGATCGCGACCCAAGAGGCAGAGGCTGAGCTCGGCGTCGCAGCCGATCTGGCCATGAATCCCGATCTGACGGCCTCGGGGGGCCGCGCATGCTTCCGAGGCGCCGACGGAGGCATGATCGATTGCGCGAGCTGGGGCAACTACACCGGCGGCGACGCGGATACAGGCACGCCCTTCAACTCGACGCTGGGTTTGCTGCCCGGTCAATCGATGAACCGCGTTACCAGCGGCGGAAGCGATCCCCAAGCCCTCGACGCGCAGGACGACACGAACGACAGCGAAGCCGATTTCGAGGCCGATTCGCCGAACCCGACGAACAACTCGGGGGGCGGGCCCGAGCCAGAACCGCAGCCCGAGACCATCGCTCACGACCGCTCAGTGTCACTCGCTTTGCGACGCGCGCTCGTCGCCCGCGGCAAGGTCAGAGCCGAGGGTGACTACCGGGCCTGCTTCGCAGACGTCGTCGTCAAGATCCAGCGCCGATCCGGTGGCGGATGGAAGACACTCGCACGCAAACGTACGAACACCGACGGTGCCTACCGAGCGAAGGTCGCCGATCGCAGGGGCCGGTACCGCGCGCTTGCGCCGGCGTTCTCACCCGAGGACGGCCACCGCTGCCTCAAGGGGGTCTCCCCGATCCGCCGGAATACCTAGAGTTCGATGTCAGGGGCCCAGTCGTGTAACGATTGCTGGGGGAGGTGATCCATATATATGGCAGCCCGCCGGATCCTGATCGTCGCCAACCAAACCGCAACTGGTCCCCACCTCAAGAAGATCGTGTCCGAACGGATGGCAGAAGGACCGTGCACCTTCCTCCTGCTGGTCCCGGCGACCCCGCCGAAAGGTACGTGGACCTTCACCGATGCCGAGGTCCTCGAGACCGCACGCGACCGGATGGACCAGGCGCTCGCAGGGTTCGAGGGTCTCAGCGCAGAGGTCGAGGGCCGCGTCGAGGAAGGGGGGCCGTTAGAAGCGGTTGCCGCGTACTTGGACTCGGGCCGTTATGAGACCGACTCCCCGATCGACGAGATCATCTTGTCCACCTTGCCGGCGGGATTGTCGCGGTGGCTGAAACAGGACCTTCCTCACCGGATCGCACGACGCCACGAGATCCCGGTCACGCACGTGATCGGCGATGTCGCGTCCAGCACTACTGCTTGAGCGCGTCCCCCTACTTGAGCCCCTCCTCCGATCCCGGCTTCGTGTGTCTAGGAGGGGTTCGCTTGGCTGGAGACGGCCTCCCAGCCTGCCCGATCTGAGTGTCTACCGGTCCAGTTGACCCCGCACGGCGCCGGCAGGTCGCACGGTGTCGTGGATGTTCACGTAGAAGCCGGAGGGATCCTCGAGGATTCTGCGGATCTCGTCCCTGGTGCCGTCACCGAGGTCGCACCCCGAGGCGCTCCCCGAGCCCGGGAAGGACTGACCCTCGAACAGGCTCACGGTGATCCCACCGTTGGAGCCCGTGGGCGCCTCGTGGATGTGGGCGCGCTGGACGGTGCCGTCGAGGTTCTCCCACGAGAGCTCGTAGCAGACCTGCTCGACACCGGCATTGAGGGTCAGCGAGGCGGAGCCCGTCCCGTCGGGATCGCCCCCACCGGCGGGAACGGTCACCTCTTCGGCGCCCGACAACAGCGTCTCCAGGGGCCGGCCGTTTGCCATCGCCCATGCCGTCGTTGCAAGTAGCACTGCTGCGATCGAACCCGCTACAACCATGCTTCGCCGCATAGGGAACACCTTTCGCTAGAGCACCCGTCGCGGGTTCTACGGATAGGGACCGAAAACGGATGTATCGGGCACGAAAAGTGTGGACCGGAAGAGAAATGGAACCCTGACCTCACCAGTGCGAGCCGTGCAACAAGGCGTTCATACGTCTCCGGTAGCTCTGGCGGGCCGTAGTACGTTCGTCGTCAAGCTGACTACCAGGAGAGGACGGCGACCATGTCGACCGCAGATGTCCTGAATCACCACTTGCAGGCCTTTAGCGCGGGGGATGCAGAGGAAGCGGCCAAGGACTACGACGACCGGTCGGTGCTGATCACTCAGAATGGTCAGGCCGTCGGGCAAGCCGCGATCAAAGAGGCGATGACGGAGCTCTTCTCGGGGCCGTTCAAGCCGGGTACCTACGAGTTCGCCGTGGATGAGACCGAGATCGCTGGGGACGTGGCCTTCATCGCTTGGCACGCCGACACCGCATCGCATGAGATCCCCCTTGGGACCGACACATACGTGGTGCGAGATGGCAAGATCGCTGTACAGACATTCGCTGCGCAGATGAATCCCAAGTAGTTCGGGCGATCACGATCCATTCCATGAGCCAGCGAAGAGTCGAAGAGTACGGGGACCGTCGGTTCATCCCTCGGCTTCGAGGATGTGCTTGAGACGTGCGAGATCGGACCTAAAACCTCGTCGGACGATTCTCTCAACGACTGGGTTCATAAGCTTGCCAAGCACCCCGCGCACGAAGCCATCCGTTTCCGCCACGACCGTGGCGCGGCATCCACCAGCCGTGTGTTCGGTGAGGCACGCCGTGTTGAGCTGCATCGGTCCTTGGATCGTCCGGTACGCGATCCGGCGGCCAGGTTCGTAATCGAAGGTCTCGTGTGCATACCCAGTGCAGCCGACGTGCTGAAGAAGCGATCCATAAAGACTTCGGCTACTTCTGTTTCATTGAGGTCGAGACGACGCGCAAGAGCTGTACCCAGCAGGCAGGAGCGCATCGCATCTTCGGCAGGAAGGCCCAGCCCCATATCCGAGATTAAGGACATGGGCGCAAGCAGGTCGGCGAGCCGAACACCATCATTCACTGCTACTCCTCCTGCCTGCCTTAGCTCCTGTATGTCCGGTCAAACGTTAGCGGCAGGTGCCCCGAGCTGAAGTCCGATTCTCTTGGAGGTACTCCCGCCCGAGAAGAGGCGAGGTTGTCCCCTGATCAATCCTCGACCTCTGCTTCAGTCATTCCACGTGATGCGGAACGCCGAAACTCACCCCGTCCAGTTGATCGCAATCAAGGGCGAAGCTCGCGAAGCGATATTGCGCCTGGCTTGCGGCTCTTGTGGGTCTTATGGGTCTGTCAGCCCGCGCCTGTGCCGCTCGGTCGGATGTTCTGGTTCATGCGGAAGACGTTGTTGGGATCGTACTTATCCTTGAGCTCGACCAGCCTCCGATACTTCTCTTCACCGTACGCGGCACGCACCCGTTCCTCCCCTTCGTTCCCAAGGAAATTCACGTAGACCCCGAGTGGATCGGATGGGGTCAAGGCCGACCAGAAATCGCGCGCCCATGTGACGTGCTCCTCGGCGGCCGGGTCCCCCTCGGTCCAGATCGCGTTGATGTTGACGACATGGCCCGCGTCGCGGTGACCGTAGGCGGTGTCGTCCTCACCGACGCGGGCGACCGCTCCCCCGGTCTGGAACATCACGGTGTACGACAGAGGTGACGTGATCTTCGAAGAGTGAGCGACGAGTTCTTTTGCCACGCCCTCGTCGAGAGTACGGAGATCGTACGATTTCCAGTAGTAGTGCCATCCGTGGGGGACGGTTGGATCGAACATCGACTGGTGCGTGACGTATGGCTTGGGCACGAGTAGATCCACCAGCGGTGCTCCAAACTCCTTGAGTGGGCCAACGACCTCCTGACCCTCGTCGATGTCGCCCGCGTAGCACACGACGACCGCGATGACCGGCTGGCCGTGGATGCTCTCGGGCAAGAACGGGACGCTCGGAGCGCGCCTTAGGTTCACGACGGACGTGAAATCGTCGGGCACGGACTGTATGTATTCGCGATAGAACGCGAGGACGTCGGGCGCCTGATCCATCGGGAAGAAGACGGGACCCGCCAAGACGGTGGGGCCAACCCGATGCAATCTGTACTCGAACGAGGTGACGATCCCGAAATTGCCGCCGCCTCCGCGTACGCCCCAGAAAAGCTCGGAGTTCTCGTCTTCGCTCGCGGTCACCATCTCGCCGTCCGCGGTGACGACATCGACCGAGACGAGGTTGTCAATGGTGAGTCCGTGCTTGCGCATCAGCCATCCGATACCGCCGCCTAGCGTCAGTCCCGCAATCCCCGTGTGCGTAACGATGCCTCCGGTCGTAGCGAGCCCGAACGCTTGCGTCTCGCGGTCGAACTCGCCCCACAGAACGCCCGGCTCCGCCCGCGCCACGCGCGCAACGGGATCCACGCGCACGCCCTTCATTGGCGATAGATCGATGACGAGTCCATCGTCGCAGATCGCGCTGCCGGCGACGTTGTGGCCCCCGCCACGGACGGCGACCAATAACTCGTGCTTGCGCGCGAATCGGAGCGCCGCGATCACGTCGGCTACCCCGGCGCATCGGACGATGAGGGCCGGGCGCCGATCGATCGCGCCGTTCCAGATCGCCCGCGCCTCGTGATAGCTCGGATCCGAGGGGTCGATTACCTCCGCGGCCCGCACGGCGGGGTGAGCGGCGAAGGATGTCTTTAGGTCCTCGACCGCAGAAGAATCGGCGCCAGTTTGCATATCCATCGTCATCGGCGGCCCTCCTGTGCCAGCGTCATCCGAATCTCGACAATGGCAGGGGTCCGTCTTCGCCACAACTACAAAAAATGGAGTTACAAGTGGGCCCGATAGCGCGAGACTCGACCGATGCGTGGCTATCGTCAGGAGTACTGCCCGATCGTCCGGGCGGCGGAGATCCTCGCCGAGCGCTGGACCCCGATCATCGTGCGCAATCTCTTGCTCGGGTGCGAGACGTTCGGCGAGATCGCGGCGGGAGCGCCCGGCATCTCAGAAACGTTGCTGTCTCAGCGGCTGCGCACGCTCGAGCAGCACGGAATCATCGACAAGAGCCCAAATCCCAAGCACCGGGGATCGCTGTACCGGCTGACGGAGGCCGGACGCGGGCTCCAGGAGGTGTGCGACGCGATGGGAACGTGGGGGGCGCGATGGCTCGACGTCGCGCCGAAGAATCTCGATCCCGGAATCGTGCTGTGGGCGGTCGCCAACACAATGGATCGAGACAGGCTGCCGAACAAGAGGCTCGTCGTTCGCTTTGAAATACATGACTCGCCGAAGGAGAAGTTCTGGTTGCTGGTCCAGCGTCCCGAACCCGAGCTTTGCAAAAAGCACCCAGGGTTCGATGAAGATCTTGTCTTTAGGACCGACACGGAATGGCTGACGAGGTGGCACACCGGCCAGATCTCGTTACGTCAGGCGATGCGAGATGGGGTTATCGAGTTAGAGGGGCCCTCCTCGCGCGTGCGCGAGTTCGCGGCATGCGGGGGTCAGAGCCCTTTCGCCGGCCCCGGCGCGGCGACCGCATAGACCCAGGATCCAGGATCAACGAAGCTCGATCCAGGTTGCCTGCGCCACTCCCTTCACATCACCTTCCTCCGAGAAGATGGCGCTGCCGGTGAATAGCTTGCGCCCGTCTCGGCGGATCGGGAATCCCATCACGATCAGCCTTTGCCCGACAGACACCGACTCGATGAGCTGAGCCGTCAGTCGTCCCAAGATGATCATCGAGCGGGGTTCCAGGAAGGACGTCCCGAAACCGCTCGGGCAGTCGAGCGCGGACCACACGTACACGTCCTCCACGGTCTCACCGTCGCGCGCCAACGTCGGGTCGGGGACCCACGGCGCGGCGACCAACTCGCGGCCCTCGATCCGGCCGGGATAGATGCGAAGGCCATCCTCGGGTTGACGCAACGGTCCGCAGACGAAACATTCCGGGAAGTAGTGGTCGGATACGGGTGCCGACACCTCTTGAGCCTTCTCGAAGCCGACGAAAGCAGGGACCTGGACTTGCGGCTCTGCCGAGGTGCCTTCAGCGACCAACGTGTCTCCGTGCGAAACAAGCACCGTGTCGTGGCGCGCCTCGACATCGAGTGCTTGTTGCAGTGGGGGCCGGCTTCTCAAGGTGACCTCGGCCGGATTCCCTACGAACGCTGCGACACGCCCGCAGGTATATCCCCCGTTCGCAGATCCGGGAGGGCCGCGGAAGCGCTCGTCGATGGTGATCCGATCGGTCACGGGTGGATCCGTGCAGACTGCTCGCGCGCTCCTCGCATTTCTAGCGGAGCGCCCTCGGCGCCTGGGTGCGATTGTTGTGGGGCCTTTTGAACCACCTTGCCGGCGCGCGCGTCGTGCGGTCCATCTCTACGACCACGACGGCGGGATCCTTGAGGCCCGTGCGGTGGTTCGGCTGGTGAGCGACCCCCTGATCAGGCATATAGATGCCCATTGTGCCACTCCGCCTGCCGCAGTTCCGGATCCCTGTCGTAGTAGTGACCGATCTCGCGGGGTGCCGATGGATCACTGTAGTCCCATCTGCTGCCGCCGGTTACCGACGGTGATGTTGGGTATTTGCTGGGGGGGGAAACCGAGCGTTTCCCGAAACTAGCTGGCTCGAACGCAAGTGCGGAGGGCTTTCGGGATCACTTCGGACACACTGACGCCGTCCTTCGATGCACGAAATAATGCCGCGCTGCTTTCGTTTGTGCGGGCGTTGAACGCACCCGCACGATGGGTGCGGTCATCTCAGCCGGCGATCCAACTCCCCCAACCGTGTCGCCGTTCCAGTGCAGTGGGCAACCATGACCGCCTCGGCACACCGGGCGCCATCAACTCCTGACCTCACCCGTGCGAGCCGTGCTGAGGTCACTTACAGCTACCTACGCGCATTCACATATTCGGCCATCTTTGCAGGTCAGAGGAGATTTTCAGATCACAGCTGTTTCCATCTCGGTACGCCTCTTTCCGAGAGTGATGTTAGGGATTTGTTAGGTGGCAAGTGCCAGGAGTTCTCTGACCCGTCTGTCGATCTCATCGCGAATCGGCCGCCCCGTCCATCAGCGACCCGGAACCGGGTACAGCTCTTCGACAAGGTCGTGAACGATCGTTTTCGCTGCAGTCGAGCCAGCAGCAATCGCAGTCGCTACGGACGGCGGAGCAGTCGCGCTGGCGTCGCCGGCCGCGTAGAGCCCAGGGACACTCGTGCGGAACATGGCATCGACCTCTACCGACTCGATCGGGGCGTCTTTCGTGAGCCGGGCGCCCAACTGTTCGGCGAGGGAGGATCGCTGGAACATAGGTGCTGGCACGAGGAGGCCCTCGCAAGCGCGGTGAGCCCCATCCTCGAATACCACTGCTTCGAGGGCAGGTGCGTCCCCCCGTAGCTCCAGGACCACGCTTTCCTCTATGCTCACCTTCGCCTGCGTGAGACGGTCGACATCCTCGGGTTCCATGCCCGACTCGCCGTTCGTGAACAAGGTGACGTCGTCGCTCCAGAATCTCAGCAGTAAGGCACGCTCGGCCCCACGCGGACTCGGATCCAGGACACCCAGGGCTTTGTCTCTCACCTCCCACCCGTGGCAGAAGGGGCAGTGGAACACCGACCGGCCCCACCGCTCGAGAACTCCCCGAACCTGCGGAGGGCGATAGTCAGACCCCATCGCGAGGAGTACGTTCCGCGCCGATTCGCGCGACCCCGCCTCGAGCTCGAGGTCGAAACCGCCGTCGTTGACGGTTCCGCCGGTGACGCGACCAGAGCGAATCTCCACGGTCGAGTACTTCGAAAGTTCATCGCGCCCAGCGCTATACAGCTGCTCCGGCGGCCGGCCGTCGTAGCCCAGCAACGCGCCCATCCCCTCGGCCGTGCGGTTGCTCGGCTCACCAGCATCGATCAAGAGTGTTCGCTGCCGCGCCCGACCTAGGGTCAAGGCGGCACTTAGCCCCGCGGCCCCGCCGCCGACCACGATGCAATCCCAACGATCTTTCACGGATCTCTCAGCTCAGGATGCTTGCGGTTCGAGGACGATCACCGGCGTCATCGTTGAACGCGTCCCCGCGAAGCCGTCGAGGTCGGGGTTGACCGCGCCCCAGCGCTTCCAAAGTCGCTCACGTTCCTCCCCAGCAACCTCGATTGCGCGCACAGGGCGGGGGTTCTCGCCCGACAGTCGAACGACCGCTTCTGGGTGCGCCTTAAGGTTGAGCCACCACGCGGGGTGGCCTTCGTCCCAACCGTTCATCGCCAGCAGGACGAGATTCGGCCCATCTTCCAGATAACCCACGATGACATCGCGGTCGCGGCCCGATTTCCGTCCCACGGTGGTCAGACGCAGCGCGCCCCACCCTCGCTTGTTCGCTGTCGTCCACAGGAAGCGACCGCCACTGAGCTTGTAGAGCGCTCGATGAACGCGCCAGGCCCCGTGAACGAACCACGCAGGCGGAAGCTTGGGTGGCTCGCTCGCCTCGGTGGGTTCCATGACTGATTCGTCTTGAGCAAGAGCTGCCATCAAGTCCCCTCTCTTGGAGCTGCGAGGCGTCCCAGCCTGTGACCGGGACGCCTCGCGTTGACCTTTTTAGGCGATCGCCATACTTGGCGTCGGTGTCTCCTCGCGGATGTCCACGGTCCTGGTGATCGGACTCGGCTTGAAACCCTTCCACGCGCAATAGATCCCGATCGAGAGTTCCCAGATGATCTCCGGTAGGGCCAACAGGAACGCGGGACCCGATCCGTTCTCGTAGACACCGAACAAGATCAGCCCGAACGAGAGGATCAGCATCGGTCCTCCGACCAACCCGAACATCGCCATGCGGCGAGGCAACAGGCCCGAGCGATACATCAGGTAGCCGAGGATCAATCCGTTGCCGAAACCGACGACGAGGCCCGGGCCGAACAGGAACGCCCAGTCGTATGTAGCAACGAGCGAACCGCCCTGAGCAGCGAGTGCGCTCGCCTCGGCGCTGCTGGCCCCCACTAGAGCTTCGTTCACGGACAGCAATGAAGCGATGCTCATTAGGCCGACCAGGATGAAGGCAGACTCCATTATCCGGGCGCCTACGTATCCCATCGCTAGGCCTTCGCTCTGCCGCTTGACTATCGGATAGAGGACCACGGCGGTGCCGATGTTGGTCACGATCAGGAGGAACTCGAGGATCAAGCCGGCATGCACACTCGTCTCGTTGATACCTCCCGGCGTAAAGCTCAACTGGCTGAAGCTACCGCCCACGCCACTCACGAAGAGGGCCTTCGCTGCAATACTGGTGACGAATGTTGCGATGAATAGCCATCCGAATATTCGTGCGGTCTTCTGGATATCCAACATATTTCCTTTCATTCGGCGATCCCCACTCCCGTCGCTCGGTGGCAGGGTGTTGCTCCGGGTGTTTGCCTTAGATATGGGCGATCACCTCCCGCACTTCTATGGCTCCCAATGTCGCGCCTGGAGGAGGGGGAGCCTGAGGCAGACCGACTTCGGCCATCTGTGTGGCGGCGTCCTCGCTCTCGAACAGGACCACCGCCAAGCTCTCTGAGTCCTTGGTAGCGAGCCAGTACCCGCCAACAACACCAGGGAACTGCTTGAGCTGGGGCAAGACATCTGATTCCAGGAACTTCACACCTTCTTCTTCATTGCGGCCTGGCTCGATGTGTGCAGTGACGAACAATGCGTGCATGACTCCTCCTCAACTAGAAAACGGTTAGCGACTACTTAGGCCAACAGAGCGACCCCGATCGCGAGCAGCCACAACGACCACCCGACATATGCAACCGGAACAAGAGAGCCGGCGAGCTTCCAACCGTTGCGCTCGTTGGCGCCCACGAACTCGAAAGACCCGATGACGAACAGCGGGCCCAAGACGACGCCGAGGATCCCGAATGCAGGATGCAACACGTCTGATTGCAGGATCGCTGCTCCCACCAGGGTCGTCCACGCTCCAGTGAAGAGGTATCCGAGGTGCTCTCCCACTGCGACTCCCAGATAGCGGTTAAGTGTCTGGAAGACGACATCGATCGCGTCCTTCTTGCCTGAGCTCGCATCCGCATCAGCCATCTCTCTAGCGAGGTGCGGCACCGCCAACGGCCACCTGATTAGCCCGAGGAACTGCACCAAGGCAGCGAGGATGCCGACCGCAGTAGCCATCACGAGGAGAGTCCCGTTCGCGTCACCCAGGCTCGCCGACACGAGGACTGCCGCGGGAGCCAGCAGAACCGCGCTCATCGCGAACGCCCACCAGGTCAACACCAATCTGTTGCCACCCGCTGTGAACCGCTGCAGGACCTCGCCGGTGGGACGCCTGAGGATGTCGGGGTAGTCGAACGAACGCGCCAGGAGTGTGTAGAGCACGTTGTACCCGACCGGCAGTGCGATCAGAAATGCGCCGGCGACGACCTCGTGGGTCACGGCGTTGTTCTGTCCGAAAGACGATGGCCTGCCATCATCACCAACCCCGTCATTAGACCGAAGGCGATTGCCCCAAAGGCACCGAAAACGGTGAACTGGTTGTCGACATCGATTCCTGCAGATGCGGTGACCACCCAACCCAGCGCGAAGAACGCCGGCATGGCGACCATCCAGACGACCCAAAGGGAGAACCTCTCCCGGAGAAGCAACCCTTGGACTATCCCGATCGGAACACCCGAGATCGCACCCATGATGGCGAGCTGTCCCGCGGAGACCTCGTAGTTGACGACAGCCGAGCCGATGCCCAGCCCTACTGCCAGGGCAACGCCTGTGCCGACGACCCACGCCGGGCCCATGTCCAGGTCACGTCGCAGGAACATCCACTGCACGAATCCGATGCCGGCCCCGGTGATCGCGCCGCCGATCAACGCCGGCATCACGTCGTCGACGTGACCCCCAACGCCCCACCCGGCCAATCCGGCCAGCGGAAACGCGAGGAGGGCTAGCCCGATCCAACTGAGAACGAGCTTTGCCCCACTCATGCGGGGGGTCGTTAGTGGCTTGCGAGCTAACGCAGTCGCGCTCATGTTCGCTCTCCCTCTTTCATGTCGATGATGACGATGACGATGTGACTGAGTCGCTGCGAGCGACCAGAGCGCAGAGCCCTGCCAGGATCGTGGAGAAAGGTCCCCACATGAAGCGCTCCCAAGGACTTGGCGAGGCGAAGTTCAACAGCGCCCCGACAGCTAGGACACTGACCACGATCCATGCACCTCGACGAACAAGAGGAGTCGGTAGCCCACCTCGAAGACCAGCACGGCGCACGATAAGCACCGCCGCGAGAGCCCAGACGATGGCGGAAAAAACGCTTACGGCGCGCAGCTCAGGTGGCAACTGCCCTTCGTGTGTTCCACCCAGTGCGGCGGGGCCGAAGGGGGCTCCCAGCGCCAGGCTGATCTGGAAGACCATGACGAGCAGCAGCCCCGTTACAGCAGCCATGGATGTTGCTCGGTCTCGCCTTCCTATTGTCGCTTCCATACTGGTGCTCAGGCGGTGAGTCGGAACGGCGGGTATTTGTCGGTTACCAAGAGCATCGAATAGGCCTCGACACGAAGACCCCAGCGCATGACACCTTCGACAAAGTCGAAGATGCCCCGGGGATAGCGCCCGGTGAAGAGGATGGCGAACCACGCAATAAGGACGGCGAACACCGCGGCGACGCCGAGGAACAACAGCACGAAGTAATGAGGGATCGCTAGGAGCCACTTCACCAACGGCAAGAACCGGTTCAGATCCCGCTTCACATCGGGGTAGTCGAGGTCGAGATGAACCCACTGTTCCTCGTCAGTGGATGGGTATCGGTCCGACATCAGCGCCAGATAGGACACCACACGAGTAGAGAAGCGTGTCAGCTGCAGATTGAAATCGAACCACCAGCGCGGATACTTCTGGCGGAACAGAATCATCAACAAGGGCCCGAAGAACAGAAGACCCCCCGCGGCAGCGGCGGCCTCCTTCCCGTTCTCATAGGTCGCCTGCCATGTCCAACCGCTCACGGAAGCAAGGACGAACAAGATCGGGATCGCGGCGAACAGGCGAAAGAACGTCGTGGATCGATTGAGGTCACGTTCGGGGTAGTCGACTGACAGGCGGGCCGGTTCAATGATGCTTTCGCTTTGCATGGAGTCACTCCTTCAATCGTGGGTCAGTCCGCGGCCCGAAGGGCGACAGCGGGCCGAATCTTTGCTGCGCGCGACGCTGGTCCCAAGGTCGCCGCCAGCGATGCAACAAGCGGCAGAGCCAGGATCAGACTCAGTCCGATCCAAGGCACGATGAAAGCCACCGGCTCGTCACCGAACGATTCGTTCGTGCCCGCCAGTAACTGCTTGGTTGTGATGAGTCCCAGTACCGCGCCTATCAGCGTGCCCTGCACGGCGATGAGGCCGGCTTCCGACAGCATCGCGGTGCGAACGAGTCCCTTCTGGAACCCCATGGCCCGGAGCATCCCTATTTCCTTGCGACGCTCTCGGACCGCGCGAACCATCACCACGCCGAGGCCCGCGATCCCTACGAGAAGACCGAAACCGAGGAAGCCCTGCATGATCGCCAAGAAGCCCATCAGTTGGCCCTGGCCTTCGGTGCCGATCTCGGTGAAGGTGCGCGCATCGGCTCCCTGGACGAGGAAATCGGAATTCAACGAGGAGGCGACAGCACCTGCATCGGCATCATCTGTGACGGCGATGTAGGACCGAGTGACGACGTTCTGGGCACCGAACAACTTCGTGGTCAACTCCCGGTTCACAAGGGCTCCGTTGTTCAACCAGTCCGTCTCACCCAGAGCTGCGATGGTCAATTCATGGGGTGTGCCACTTCCGGGCTCGATGACTGTGAATGTGTCGCCCGCCGCGAACACTGCAAGATCCACCCCGGCGACAAGGAAGTTCTCAGGCACGATGGTGAGAGAGGGGTCGTCGAGCACAGCCTGGTAGACCTCGGCATCGCTCTCATAGGCCGCGTCCCTGGCGAATAGCCCCGGCGTTCCTTGTGCCAGCAGGTCCGCATCGAACCCAGTGATAGGCCAGGCTCGAGGGGCAGCAAGGTGGGAGGCCTCGAAATTCACCATGCCTCGAGAGAGGCCGGCTACGGCCGCGACGTCGTCACGGCCCGCGAGCGCTCCAACGTCGATGGGGTTAGCCGGATTCGTATCGAGCACGATGTCGTAGTTAGCGGCGATCTTCTCCACGGTCTGGCCGGTGGCGTTGCTGAACGAGGCCGAGAACGATGTGAGGATCGTCACTGTGAAGATGACCAGGGAGAACATCCCCAACAGCATCGAAGTGCGGAACCTGCGCGCGAGCGGGTAGGCGAGCCCCAAACGTGGAGCGAGACCGCGGCCACCCCGGCTCAGAAGGTCGATCGCGAAGGTCCACACGCGGTCCAGGCTGACGGCCAAGGACACCGCGCCGGCGGTCAACACGACGCCACGCACGACGAAGACGATGATCTCCGCGTCACCCATGATCTCGGGGAACAAGGGGTCCACCCCGAGGCCCCAAGCCAGCACCGTTCCAGCGGCGAGTTGCCGACCCAAGCGTTCGGGTAGGAGTCTGCGCAACAAGGGGCCGGCAGAGAAGGCCGCGATGGGGATACCCAACATCAACGGGATCGCGCTCTCACCCGCGTAACCGGCGGTGCTGACACCCGCACCCAGGACGATGCCGAACGCCCCGAGCGCGAGGATGCGCTTGCGCACCTTGACCACCTTTGGCTCCGGCAGATCCCTGATGGCCCGGATGATGTTGAGTCTTGCGATGCGAACACTGGTCACCCAGATCGTGACCATTGAGATCACAAGTCCTGTGGTGGCGCCGATAGCGAGGCTCAAAGGCTTGATCACGATCGGCGTGCTAGACCCTGACTCGGTCGAACCGAAGATGGGACCCGCAACGACCGCGACGAGCCAGCCGATGCCGATGCCGGCCACGGCCCCCAACACTGATGCAGCGAGGGCATAGACGGCTCCCTCTACCGCGAAGACGCGGGTCAGGCGCCGGCGTGTGAATCCCACCGCGCGGAGCATCCCCAGCTCGGTCTTTCGTTCCTCGGCGAGCATGACGAAGAGGTTGATCAAGAGCAAGATGCCTGCGAGCACACTGAATGCACCGATGGTGCTGAACAACTTGCTGAGGCCCGCTCCTTGGCTCTCGGCGTTGTCTAAGACCGCGGCCTTTGATGCTTCGATCTCAACACCTGGGAGGTCGGCGAACGCAGCATCTAGGTCCGCGACGGCTGCATCCGAGATCTCACGTGTGTCCAACACGCCACCATCCAGCGAGACCAACAACTGGTCACGGGGTGCGGCAGCCACCAGTGTGGTCGAAGAGAACAAACCCTCGATCGTTCCGGGAGAGACAATGGCTCCGCCGTAACCTGCCAAGCCCACCTCGCTGAGCACGTCACTGACCACAAGGTCCGCCCGAGAACCGTACGCGTGGAGGACCACCGATTCGCCGGCGGCTACTTCGAGTGCGTCCGCCATGCGCTCGTTCAACAGGACTCCACCAGAGGCGAGGCCGTCAGTTTCAGCGAGACCGGTGATCTGCGGATCTGAGCCGAAGTCGCGAGCCGCGGAGAGATCGAACTCCACGATACGGACCTGCGGTACCGCCGCATCATGGTCCGGTGCCTCTAGGGTTCCGGTACTCGTCGTTGTTGTTAGCAGACCATCGATCGCCCCGATACCGGCAGCTCGGGCTTGTGCGACAACAGCGTCGATATCCGCTTGCCTGGAGGCAGTCACGGTGATGTCGATCGGGCCGTATTCGGTTCGGGCGGTGTCGGCGAAGGACGCTTCGATAACGTCGCCAACTACCAAGGAAGAAGTGATGATGGCGGTACCGAGCAGCGCTCCCGCGACAACCAAGATGGCTTCAGCGCGACGACGGCTGATGTTGCGGATGGCCATCATGAATAGCGTTCGCTGACGTAGAGCAGCCACGACGAGCGGAAGCAGGAGCAGGAAAGCAACCGCTCCGAGCACAACGAGGACATTCACGACGTCACTGGCGCGGCAGCGAGCAGCCCGTTCCCAGAGGCAACGTCGGGCATGACGAGCGAGTCGCCATCCTGCACGATCAGGCCATCGCAGACCTGCACGAGTCGAAGGCCAGATCGACCTACAACCTCATCATGGGTTACGACGACGAGGGTCTGGCCAGCAGCGTTGACCTCGCGGAGGAGTTCCAAGATCCCCTCAGCGGTCTTGGTATCAAGCGCCCCGGTGGGCTCGTCCGCCCAGACCAGTGCGGGTTCGGCCACCAGAGCGCGGGCGACAGCGACACGCTGCTGCTCGCCACCGGACAGTTCGCCCGGCCTGTGGTTGGCGCGGTCGGCCAGGCCGACACGGGCCAACATCTCACGGGCCCGTTCGCGTGCCACCTTTGGAGCGACGCTGGTAACAAGCAGTGGCAGCTCGACATTCTCCGCGGCGGACAGGACTGGGATCAGGTTGAAGGACTGGAATATGAAGCCCATACGGTTGGCGCGCTGACGCGTCCGGTCACCATCCGACATCGCGAACAGATCCTCTCCGTCCATGGTCACCGTGCCGGCGTCGATGTCATCCAGACCCGACAGACAGTTGAGAAGGGTGGTCTTGCCGTTGCCAGACGGACCCATGACCATCACAAGCTCGCCCTTGTGGATGTCCAGATCGATCCCTCTGAGAGCAGGAACCTCATGGGTACCTGTTCGATAAGTCTTGACCACACCGCGTGCGCTGAGGATCGGATCGATTGCAGTCGCGTTCATTGACGAGCCTTCCTTCCTATCGGGCGTCCGGCGGGTGAAACGTGTCCCTGGCGAGATCTAGATCTGTCCGCCGCCGAGGGCGGACCGTCGAAGCCCCAGCCAGGCACTGTCGTCGGCCTGCTCAGGTGACGCTATGTCGGTCCCCATCGGCTCGATAGCCCGTTCGTCGCATTGGCGGGAAGTGCGTAGTACCGCCCGATTCAGCCACGGGCGCGTACTAATTGTTGGCCACAGGTCCTGCCGAATCATTGGTGCTCGCGGTATAGACCTATCGAGTCAGTCAGTGTCCTGCCGACGGACGTCGTAGCGCCGCGAAGCCACGATCCGAAGGGACGCCTCGCTACAGTCCTAACGACAGCCCGTTGCGCAGAGCATCAACAAAGGCGTGACCGAGCGCCGGGCCGGAGAGGTTGCCCGTGCGCCGCCACGCGAACGTCAAGGGCACTCCGATCGCGCAATGTACGAGGAGCAAGAACGGTATGACGGCGATGAGGGGCAGGTCCCGAAAGTAGAGCTTGATGTCGATGCCATAGAAGCTCGAGATGACCGGCATGCGACCATCCTGAGTATCGGGCGTGACAAGACTCCTACGCGACTCTGGGCCCGTTCTCGAAATGACTGGCAACAACAGCTCGGAGGTGTCTGCGCAGTTTCTTCTCGACGATCGCGAGATCGAGACCTTCCGCACCGAGAATTGCATCCGTCAATGAGTCGACATCGGAAGGTGGTGCGCTGATCAACCGAAGTTGATCGTCGGGAGAGAGGCAGTACCCGAGTTTCAGGCACGCCTCCTCGAGAAGCTGGCTAACGTCCATGGGACCTACACCCTAAGCAAGTCTGCGAGTTCTCTCGCGTTGCGTTGGGCGTAATCGGCGTGGCAGTTGTCTAGACCTGGATAAGCGCTGTGCTAGATCACGCTTCTTGCGGGTCGCTCCCGAGCGCAAGACGATGTTTATCGCGACTATCCGTCGACCGCCATACATCGTTCAACTGAGTGATATCAGCAGATCTCTTCTAATACCTGACAGTTACGTTCCTGAGTTTCATCGAGGCATCCAGATGACTGAGGCCCAGCGACGTCCTGACGTCACCTGCGACTCCAACGTATATGAGGATGTCTCCCTCGACCTCAGGAATAGTCACGGTCACACTCACCTCCCCATCTCTAACTAGGGTCTGGCCATTGAAGTCGTCGAAGAATTTCACCCGCTCGTAGGACTCGTCGCCTAGATCGACCCCATACTCGCTTCCGTCAACACCTTTAACCGATAGCGCTGCGTCGGCCCAGGCCGTGGATGAGGGGCCATACACGCTGGGTGTGCTGTGGACGCTAGCAACTTGGGGGATGTCCCAGATGGCGGTGATGGTGACGGTGGCGGACCTGGGGATGGAGTAAGGCACGAGGAACCACGCGCTCCCTGCGCTGGATCCGGGCCAAACCTTCGTCCCGACTGCATCCATCTGGAAGCCCACCGATCCTGTCTCGCCGTCCTGCGTGACCGATCCTTTGTCATCCGACGAGTAATTCCCTAACAACCTCACGCCTTGGGCGGTACCCCACACATCGAAGGGCGCGGTGAACGTGGTGGTTGTCACAGGTGCTGAAGTCGAGGAAGGGCTGGGTGACGGCGTGGGTGACGGGGACGGATCGGACGTCGGGCTTCCGACCGCGATCGAGACGACCGTGGCTTCGATAGACAGCATGGCCGAGGCGGCATCTCCAACACCGACGCCAGCGCTGCCGCCAACCCCCGCCCAGATCCTCAGCTCGCCTGCCGGCACGTTCGTCAGTTCCCTCGTAATGGTCACGTCACCAGAGAACGTGTCCGGCTCGGGCGTGGCCACGGATGTGTCCACGACGGTATGGGCCATCTCCGGAAGACCGGGGAGCCCGATGATGAATCCCCCGGCCGCACTGCTATTGGGCGAATGCGAGACCGGTCTTGTACCCCCGAGAGTTGCCTCGGCCGTCTCGACTCGGAAAGTGACGAGGATCGGCAGTCTCTCCACGGGACTGGGGATACTCGTCACCCCCATCACTTCGGCTCGGGACCACGAGTTGTTGGCGACGACCTGCGGGTACTTGCCGAATTGCGGTGAAGACACCCGGCTGAAGGCATTGACGTAGCCGTCTTCACTCCACCCGCTGTAGTCATCACATTGTTCGAAGAGCAAAGCGTTTGCGGTCCGATCGCAATCGCGATTGAACCTGCCATCGGGATAGGGCGCGGTCATGACTGTCGCGGTGCTCGGCGCGGGGCCCCCTCCGCTGCCATTTCCGTTGCCCTTGCCGTTGTCGCCCTTGGGGGCGGCTAGGACCTGCGCCGGTAACCCAAGCGCGAGCACCACTACGAAGCTTGTGATCCGAACGAAGCTCATCGAGTTCATAGTTGGTCTCCTCATCTACTCGATCTCGCTGCCGAAGAATTCGTCGAAGCGGATCGGTTCTTGACCACAGACGGGCTCGGTTGCGATCCCGCCGTCGGAGTCGATCTTGGGCTGGTGTCCCCACGCGTTTCCGCGTGAAAAGACGCCTGTGTCCCCCACGTCAGGATCATCAGGCGTGGCGACATCGAGAACGTCCATGCGCTCGCGCGGCATCACGAAGCGCAAAGCGCTCATGTGCTCGCAATCGTGCAGGATCGTGACGGTCGCGTTGGCGAGGGACGGCCAATTCGGGTGTTCGGTAGGAAGACCCACTGTCGACCAGCGCTGTGTCCCGGCGATCGTCAAGACCACCCGCCCGCCGGGCGGAACGACGAGGTCTACGGGACGGAAACGAACGACGGTGTGGATCGGCTCATTTATCGGAGCATCCTGACCTTGAGATTGGACGAAGCGCCCGTTCATGAACGGCTCAAGGTGCCTCATCGACCTGAACCCGACCGTCGAACCGCTACGCGTCCTGGACTCGATCGGGTTCCCCTCGGCGTCGAAGGTTTCGATCTCCGCCGCGATGTGAGCGTCCGGCTTGTCGAGTTGCACCCACAGATCGAGTACCGGCATGCCGGTGATCTCGAGTCGGTCTTCCAAGGGACCGGAATCGAAGCTCACGAACGAGCCTTCAGTCCGGTCGGCCCAGCTCCGGTCTGTCTGCACCACAGCCTCGGTGTAGGTCGAGGAGGGCTCTGGAGCAGGCTCGACGCCAAGGGTGCCCGGGCCGAGGACGAGATGACCGGCGGGCCCTCCCGTTGCCGGCCAGTTGGGTTCGGCACGCCAGACCCCATCGTTGCTCTCGACCTGAGCGACCGGCCACGAAGCGGTTCCAGTGTCGATGCCTTTGAGGTGGTGGTCGTACCACGCGACGACCATCTCCCACCAGTCCGGGCGGATGCCCGGTCCCGGCTTGAGACAAAGACCCGACTCGTCGGGCAGCCGGCATTCGCTGCCGAAGACCACACTCTCTTCACGCTCGACACTCTCGAGGCCCGCCGGATGCCCGAAGTCCCCGAAGACCCCTGCCTTCGGAGCCTGTATGCGATCGAATAACCCCGCCTGGACTATGGTTGGTACGGTGCGGTCAAGCGCGCCATGGAACATGAGGGTTGCAGCCTCGATCTTGTCGGCGCCTTGTCGCCAGTCGCGCGCCGCGAACCACGGAGTGACGTCGCCGCTCTTGTCGGCTCCAGCGGCGAGGTTCTCGGGCTGGCAGTGGATTTTGCCGGGCGCCTGTCGCGCCGGGATGCCACCGGGGCTCAATCGGGCGTTCAGTGAGTATTCGACTTCCTGGGGTCCGGAAAGCAGATCCCCGACGCCGGAATAGGGGAAAAAGCTCTTCTCCAGGTAGTAAAACGCCTTCGCGGGGCCCTCTATCCACGAGGGCACCCCGTCATGGGTGAGGTGGTCGTACCAACTCGCGGCGGGGTTCCCTACCACCATCGCCCTGAGGAAACGAAGCTTGTGGGGGTCGCCGCCGGTGGCAGTTGCGATCTGTGTCGCGCCGACATAGGAGCTACCGAACGTCCCGACGTTACCGTCGGCCCACGGGGCCTCGGTGCCGATGTATTCGATCACCTCGGCTCCATCAGCGGCCTCTTCGGGACCCAACAGCGTGAGGCAGCCCTCTGACGAGCCTGTGCCGCGCGTGTGCATAACCGAAAACGCGTACCCACGCGTTACGAGAACGTCGCGCGCCGCGACGTAGGACTCGTAGATCTTCCCTTCCATAGAGTACGGAGTCATGACCAGGACGGTCGGCACGCGAGTGGGGGGTGGGGGGCCGCCGTCTTTAGCGATCGGGAGCCACGTCTCGAGGAACAACTTGGTGCCGTCGAACGACCGGACCAAGCGCTTGTCCGTGGTGGCCGAGACCGCGTACAGAGATCCAGATGCGGGCTGAGGGTCGAACGGTCGACCCTGGTCCCACCGAGGATCGGCCGAAGCGATCGGCGTGGGGACCACACTCAAGAGCGCAAGGATGGTCAGCAACGACCCCAGCCGTTTCCTATTCCTGTTCCCGCTTTGACGAACCATCGGAGGCCTCCTTTTCGGTCAATGTGTCGCACTTAGGCCACATTGGCCGTTCGTGGCACGACTTACCTCGGGGATAACCCTGGTTCCTTGTAGGTGCAGGCACGGAAGCGCTGGGACTCACCGAATGCCAGAATCCAGGGATGGACCTGACAGTTCTGCTCGTCGATGATCACGATGCCTTCCGCGCTAGCGCCAAGGAGCTCCTGGAAAGGGCCGGTTACGACGTCATAGCCGAAGCGGCCACAGGGGAATCGGCTCTCAAGGCAGCGGAAGCGACGACCCCGGCGATCATCCTTCTGGACGTCCAGCTCCCGGATATCAATGGATTCGACCTCGTTGATGACCTTCGCCGGACAACCGGCGCTCGAGTCGTGATGATCTCGGGCCGAGAACCCTCGGCATTCAAAGCCCGACTCTCGCGCTCCCGGGCCGTCGACTTCATCTACAAGCCCGACCTCTCGTCCGAGCGCCTGGCAACGGCACTGGCCAGATGAATCTCGTGTCGGATGCGATCGATCCCCACATCGAGCAAACTTCTGTGCCCCCCCGGGCAAGCCAGCGGCGCGATCGCGTGGCTAGGGTTCTGTGGCTAACCACATTGGGAGGCTGGGTCCTCTACGTGGTTCTCCTTATCTATCTCGTCGTTGCCTTCGGTGACCGTCCACACGTTCAGTCTCTGCTCCTCCCGTGGTTCCTGCAGAGCCTCGCTATGGGGCCAGCTACGGCGGTGCTCGGCTATCTGATCGTCACTAGACGAACCGAGCACGCCATCGGATTCATCCTGATCGTGATCGGGCTAGCGCACACCTCGACGCTCCTCGTGGATGTGTACGGGAGCCTGTCGTGGCAGCTACTCGAACATCCCTTGCCACTTGCCCGCTGGATCGTTTGGTTGCCGTGGTCGGCGCGAAGCCCAGCGTTGGAGCTTCTGGGCTTGGTCTTTCTGCTTTTCCCATCCGGACGCTTGCCATCGCGACTGTGGTTACCCCTCGCCTGGGTAGTGATCGCGCAAGCGACGCTTCACTTCCTGGGAAGCGCTTTCGGCGCATACCCGTACTACTTCACTTGGGGCGAATGGATCACGGTCGAGAAGGTTCGCGTGCTCCCGGACGCGGTCGTGGACACGCTGCGCGTCCTTCCTGATCTCGCAGATCGCGCCAGTCGGTTCATCCTCCCCCTGTGTCTATTGGCATTGGTCGCCCGCTACCAGCGCGCTACGAAGGCCGACCGCCGGCAGATCACTTGGGTGCTCGTCGGTGGGGCTCTCTTCTACGTGTTCCTCTTTCATACCGAGGCGATCGGTGGGCTGCTTGGACTCAAGCCCGACCCGCCCGAGTGCGCCCAATGCATCCCGTGGGCTTGGACCATCGGATTGTGCTCCTTGCCCGCCTGTGTAGCGGTTGCCGTGTTCCGCCATCGTCTCTGGGCGACCGACGTGGTGATCAACAAGGCAATAGTTTTCAGCACGCTCACCGCGTTCGTCGGTGGCACGTATGTACTGATCGTTGTGGTCGTGGGCCGACTGATCGGCAACGCCGGTGAGTCCCACCTTGGGCTATCGATAGCCGCCACTGCGATCGTCGCCGTCGCATTCCAAGCGGTTCGAGAGAGGGTCACGCTCCTGGCGAATCGAATCGTTTACGGCGAGCGGGCAACTCCGTATGAGGCTTTGAGCGCCTTCGCTCGCCAGATCCAGGGTGCCCTATCGCTGCACGACGTCTTGCCTCGGATGGCCGAAGAGACCGCCCGGGGATTGGGAGCCCATCGAGTCGCCGTGCGGTTAGTGCTCCCTGGTGGCGAGCAACGGATCGCAAGCTGGCCCAACGACACGACGATCGAGGCCGACCACACGATCCCCGTCATCTATCAGAGTGAACGACTTGGAGAGATCGCCGTCCAGATGCCGCCGGGAACGGCGTTCGGAACGAGAGAGATGACGGTGCTCGAGGATCTAGCCGCACAAGCGGGGCTTGCGATGCACAACGTGCTGTTGACCGAGGAACTACAACATCACGCGCGCGCTCTCGAAACCCAGGCGATCGAGTTGCGGGCATCTCGGGAGCGGATCGTCGTCGCTCAGGATGAGCAGCGACGACGCATAGAAAGAGATCTTCACGACGGCGCTCAACAGCGGCTGATCGGGCTCGGACTCAAGTTGAGGATGCTCGAAGATTCCTTGAATGGCTCCTCGCCGGTGCTGACGCAACAAGCCGAACAGGCTCGGAACGAAACGACCAAGGCGTTGGAGGAGTTGCGCGACCTGGCCCGCGGACTGCACCCATCGGTACTGACCGACGAGGGGTTGAGATCGGCGTTGGAATATCTGGCCGAACGGTCACCGTTCCCGGTGACAGTGGTCTGCGATGAGCGTCGTCTATCGAAGACCATCGAGGCAACGGTTTACTTCGTCGTGTCCGAAGCCCTGGCCAACGTAAGCAAGTACGCAACCGCGTCGCACGTCTCCGTGGATGTGCGGGTGAGCGATCGGTTGATCAACGTGGAGGTCAGAGACGATGGGATCGGGGGAGCAAACCCTTCCAACGGAACAGGCCTACGAGGGTTGACCGATCGTGTGGCTGCCCTCGATGGCATCTTCACTGTCGAAAGCCCGGCCGGGCGAGGGACCGTCGTGCGGGCCGAAATTCCATGCGCGTAGTACTGGCCGACGATTCCGTGTTGCTCCGAGAGGGCATGGCGCAGGTACTTACCAAGGCGGGGTTCGACGTGGTTGGGCAAGCCGGCGACGCAGACGGATTGCTACAACTGGTGCGCGAGGAGAGGCCCGATGTCGCGATCGTGGACATCCGCATGCCACCTACACATAGTGAGGAAGGGATCGAGGCGGCGAAGACGATCAAGCTCGAATACGGGGAGGTAGCCGTGCTCGTGCTCTCTCAGTATCTGGAGACCGCCTATGCCATAAAAGTGATCTCGGAAGGCTCGGGCGGGCTGGGCTACCTCCTGAAGGACCGAGTGACCAACACCGAACAGCTCGAAGATGCCATCCGGCGAGTCGCGGCGGGCGAAACCGTAGTAGATCCAGAGATAGTGCGCCGACTTGTTCAACGACAGCGCGATCCGGGTCCGCTCGAGGACCTGACCGAACGCGAACGGGAGGTCCTCGCTGAGATGGCGGAGGGTCGATCAAATCGGGGCATCTCCCAACGGCTCTTCCTCAGCGAGCGAACGGTGGAAACCCACGTCGCCAGCATCTTCTCCAAGATTGGACTAGCTCCCACAGCCGACGATCACCGTCGCGTTCTGGCTGTCGTTGCGTACCTGCGCTCGTAGTCACTCTTCTAGAGACCGCTCTGTTGCGAACTCCTTAGAAGTTCTGCCAGTTCGTGGGCGTTCTGTTGGGCGTAGTCCCGGTGGGAGTTGTCCAGATCCGGATAGGCGCTGTGCTAGATGCCGATCTTGCAGGTCGTCTCTGAGCGAAGGGTCGATGTCTATCGGGACTATCCGGCCGCCACCATTAGCCTCCGTGACCTCCTGTACTACCTCCCGAAGGGTTGAGGGGCGGCCGAGTGATCCGTCTCACCGACCTGCACGATCGCGGCGCGCGACGGAGTCGGG
>Ga0299913_10000260_pt1 | contig 30377 bp, 29 predicted proteins | sample RVTome_9_FD_201360 | JGI IMG/M metagenome (GOLD analysis project Ga0299913, IMG submission 201360) | Soil microbial communities from uranium-contaminated site in the Upper Colorado River Basin, Wyoming, United States - RVT155D38 (version 2) ... | reverse complement strand
CGCGCCACTCCGTTACTCAGATGGTGCGCGGGGATGGTTGACGGTGCGCAGCCCCGAGCCGGAAGGTCACTATTTCACCGACGAGCGACTGAGGCTTCTGGAAGGAATCGCGTATCAGTGCTCGGTCGCCATGCAGAAGGCTCTCTTGTACAAGGATCAGAAAGAGAACGCCGACATCGCCAACTCGCTGCTTGACTTCAGTCAGCAGGTCGCGTTGACGGAGGACCTCGATGAGGTCTTGAACCGTACGGTGGAGCTCTCCGCGCGGATCCTGGGCTCGCCCCACACTTCCTTCTGGATGCAGGATCACGAGCAAGGCGGCGACGTGCTGCTCGAGGCAGCATGGGGATTCGATTCGGACAAGACCCAAGAGTTGTCTGCGCTGCGCTTCCCGGCCGACATAGCCGAGCCTTTCCTGAATATGGGCGAACCGTTCACGATGAAGAGTGAGGACTTCCTCGGGATCCCCGGTGCTCCTCATGCGTCGGCCGACGTACAGGTTGCAGTGGCGCCGTTGCGCCTGGATGGCGGACGCCTGGGATGCCTCGTGGTCGGCGCTCCCGCGTACGGGGACTATGCATTCTCCGAGCGCAAGATGCGATTGCTCGCCGGGCTCGCGCATCAGGCCGAGATGGCCGTCAACCGCGTGGAGACGTTCGAGACCCTCGAGCGGACCTTCCTGTCCACCGTCGAAGCGCTCGCGAACGCTCTGGAAGCCAAGGACGAGTACACGTCCGATCATGCCCGGTCGATCACCGACATGGTCCTCGAGGTGGGTAACGAGATGGGCCTCGACCAGCCTTCCATCAAGCGTCTCGAGCTCGGCGCACTGTTCCACGACATCGGCAAGATCGGTATCCCATCCGACATCATCCGAAAGCCCGGTCCCCTCACCGACGAGGAACGAGCCATCATGGAGCTCCATCCCGAGCTCGGCGAGAGGATCCTCGAGCCGATCGAGCGGCTGGAGGAGGTCCGCCCGATCGTCCGCGCGTGCCACGAACGGTGGGACGGCGAGGGTTATCCCGACGGGCTATTCGGCGACGACATCCCGATCGAGGCCCGCATCATCTTCGTCTGCGACGCGTTTCACGCGATGACATCGGATCGCCCGTATCGCAAGCGGATGCCCGATGCGGAAGCCTTCCGCCGCCTGCGGGCCGCCGCGGGAGCGCAATTCGATCCCCATGTCGTAGATGCATTCATGAAGTCGATGGGTGCTCGCGTCGAGCCGCCCCTCTTCGCGACCGGTTAGATCGGTTTGAACTGTTCGAAGGGGTTCCTGCAGGAATCGCAGTAGTAGAGCGCGCGACAAGGCGTCGGTCCGAACGGGTTCTCGTTGTGGGTCTCCCTGCTTCCGCAGTACGGGCAGACCGCGACGGTCGGAAGGCCGATCTCGGTGATGAGGACGGGAGCGTTCCCCGTCGGCGGCGCGATCCCGAACTCCTTCAACCTCTCTCGCCCGGCCTCGGATATCCGATCGGGGGTCCACGCGGGCTCGTAGGAGAACTCGACGGCTACGTCCTCGATGCCTTCGACTCCGGCCACCGCGGCAAGCACGTCTTCTTTGATGATCGGGACCGCAGGACACCCGGTGAACGTCGGCAGCACGGTTATCGCGGCTCGGGTTCCGGCGACCGCAACGTCGCGGATCATCCCCATCTCCACTACGGAAACCGCGGGTATCTCGGGATCCATGACCGTCGAGAGCGCGTCCCACACGCGTGCCTCTGTCGTTGGAGTGGTCGCGGTCACCATGTCGCACCCGGGTGCGCCCGGTACTGGCCGGTCATGTCTTCCCACAGTTGATCGAAGTCCGCAGAGTGGTGTCCCCGTCGCCCGCCCAGACCCAGAGCGACGGTGTCTTGTCCGTCGGCACTGCCCCCGTCGCCGCCTTCCTGGTCGGCGATCAGGTCACCCGAGGACGAAGCCACGAACTCGGCATCGTTCGCAGCGTGCGCGTGGATCTCGGTCGGTAATCCGAGAACGTCGAGCTCCTCCGCCGCTCTCTGCAGAAAGCGTTCCCTCAGCTCGTCGGAGGGCGTCGGCCACAGTCCTTCCTTGACCGCCGCTTCTTCGAGCTCGAAGGGTTCGAAGATCCCGAGAGACTCGGACAGGGTGTCTCCAATCGCGTCCATGAGCTTCGTGCGTCCTTCGACCGGGCCGCGCGCGATCCGCTTCATCCAGGAATCTGCATGGAGAAGGTGGTAACGCTCCTCCCTCCTTATCTTGCGCGCGAGGGCCGCGAGATCCTCGTCTGCGCACAGCTCGAGCGATCCCAAGCGGATCTCATCCGCGGTGTCGTAGAACCAGTGGCGCGCGAGCGTGTAGCCCCATTCTCTGTTCGGCCGTTCGCAGACAACCGCGTGGCGGTATCCGCTCTTATCCCGTCCGAGCGCGAGCCGGTCTGGGTCCGTGTCTGTGACCTTGGCGAGCAGTGAGTAATAGGCGGTCGCGTGTCCGATCTCGTCTTGAGCGATCGAAGAGAACGCCACGTCCTCTTCGAGATGCGGCGCGTAACCGGTCCATTCGGAATGACGATGACCAAGGACCAACTCGTCGTCGCCGAGCGCGGTGAGGAGCGAAGCGAACGCGTCGCTCAAGATGCCAGCTCCTTCGCTCGGGCTCGTGCGCGCTCGCGCTTGCCCATGACGTCTCGATACGCCTCGGCGAACCGATAGGACTTGTCGGCCGCGATCTCGAGCAGGCTCTCGTCTTCGAAGCTGTGGATGTCGGCCCTTCTCGTCACCCATAGATGGCTCGCCTCTCGCCGACGCAGGAAGCATTCCTTCGCCATGAGCAATGCCATCTCCGGATCGGGAGCGATCACGGCCCCGCAATGCTCGAAGGGCTCTTTGTGACCGTGGCGCCGGAAGACCTCGTAAATGTCCATCGTGGCCTCCTATGCCGCGTGGATGGCGGGTTCCGCAAGCGCCTCGCGCACCCATCGATGGTCTTCGTACATCGTCCGGCGCGTTCCCAGTCGGCGAGCAGTCTCCGGCCCCTCGTTTTTCTTGATCGCATCGAGCGGTGCCCAATCGATCTCGTCTTCGTCGATCAACCAGTGCTCGTCTTGTCTGTAGGGAACGGGCGTGGGGAGAGAGAAGCCGATCTCCAGGATCTTCGGCACGTAACGATCGAGGAACTCCTGACGAAGATCCTCGTTCGTCCTGGTCTTTACCTTCCAGCGGAGGAGTAGGTCCTTGTCTACGTTCGAGCGAGGCCCGAAGAAGTGGATGATCGCGAGCCACCAGCGGTTGAGCGCATCCTGGAAGAGCTCTCGTTGCGCGTCGGTGCCGGATGCCAGCTCCAGCGTTATGTCTTCCCCGTGCCGGAGGTGGAGCTGCTCCTCCGAGCAGATCCGCTTGAGCACGCGGGTATAGGGGGCGTAGCTCGAATCCAGCAGAGCAGCTTGTGTGACGAGCGCGGCTCCATCGATCAACCATCCGATCAAGGCGACATCGCCCCAGTTCTTGACGGGGTAGTGGAAGACGTTATGGAACTTCGACTTCCCGGTCACGAGGTCGTAGTACATCGCGTCCCGGCTCTTCCCAAGATCTTCTGCGACCCGATATAGAAGCTGCGAATGACCGACCTCGTCCTGGATCTTGGCGCACAGCGACATCTTGCGCTTCAGGCTCGGTGCGGCCGGCAGACACTCGCGTTCCGGCAACGCGCCCATGATCTCGGAGTTCGCATGCATCTCGATGAACTTCAGCACTCCGTTGCGGTAGTCGTCCGGCATCCAATCTTCCGTCTCGACCTTTCCGCCCGCTTCGATGTGCTCGTTGAACCGCGCCAGCTTCTCTTCGTAGGTCATGCGCCGCCCTCCTTTATTGGCCTCCCTGGGATCAAGCCTTTGATGATGAGCTCTGCGAATCGTTCACCTATCTCGGTCGGCCCGAGCTCGCCGCCGGGTCGATACCAGGCATAGGTCCAGTTGCCCGCGGACAACACGAGCCGGGCCGCGAACCGGACGTTGGCGTCGTCGCGGAACTCTCCCGCCGATATGCCGTCCTCCACGATCCGGCGAACCATCGCCTCGTAGTGGTCGCGCTTCTCTTGGACGAGCGCGCGAAGGTCTTCGGACAGATACCGCCATTCGTTGAGGAAAACCGTCGCCGCGTCGAGATGCTCGATCGCGGTTTCGATGTGTCCCACCAGTAAGCGGCGTAGTCGGACCGATGCGAGTGCCTCGGCGTTGAACGCGCGTTCCCCACGTTCGAGGAACCTGTCGGCGCCCACGTTGACGACGTCGAACAGGAGCTCTTCTTTGCTCCCGATGTGGGTGTAGAGCGAACCTCGTTGCAACCCGAGGGCGTCGGCCAGGTGCTGCATCGAGGTGCCGTGGTACCCGCGCTCCGAGAACAGCGTGGCCGCCGCGGCCACCATCTCGGCGCGGCGGGGACTGGGTCGGGCGAGCGCTTGAGCCACGGGGATCCCTTCCGAACGAACGGTCGTTCGGAGAGCTTACCCGGCCGTGGCGCCTATCCTCCAGGGGTGCCGTCCACCCGTAAAAGCCCTGGTCACAGAGCCAAGATCGATCGGGCTGCCCCCGCATCCGAGCGGGTCGGCCCGGTCCTGAAGGCGCTGGCGAAGGCCTATCCAGAGGCCCGGATCGCGTTGAACTACACGACGCCCCTGGAATGCGTCGTAGCAGTGATCCTGTCGGCGCAGTCGACCGACGTGCGCGTGAACCTCGTGACCCCCGAGCTCTTCAAGAAGTACCGCACGCCCGAGGACTACCTGAAGGTTCCCGAGGAAGAGCTCCAAGGAGACATCCAGTCGACGGGTTTCTTTCGGCAGAAGACGAGAGCGCTTCGAGGGATGGCGCAGAAGCTGATCGACGACTACGGCGGCGAAGTGCCGAGCAAGATCTCGGAGCTCATCACGCTTCCGGGCGTGGCGCGCAAGACCGCGAACGTCGTCCAACTGAACCTGTTCCCAGATGTCGCCGTCAAGGATCCCGACGCCGGCATCGCGGTGGACACACATGTGGGGCGCGTGGCGGTACGACTTGCCTTCACCCAACGTCATTCCAAGGACGCGGTGAAGATCGAGCGAGACCTTATGGAAGTAGTGCCGAAGAAAGCGTGGCTCCGAGTCACCGATCTTTTCATCGAGCACGGACGACAGACGTGCGACGCGAAGAAGCCGCGCTGCGAAGACTGTCCGATCGAGCGCTATTGCCCCAGCTCCCAGGAGGCAGGCCTCCCCGATCTCTTCCGGTCCGCGCCGAAATAGATAGGCCTCGGCCCCCGCTACCCTGTGAGCCGATGAAAAAGGTCTTGCTGGCAGCTCCTCGTGGCTACTGTGCCGGAGTCGACCGTGCGGTGCAGATGGTCGAGCGCGCTCTCGACACGCTGGGCGCCCCCGTGTACGTCCGCAAGGAGATCGTCCACAACCGCCACGTCGTCGAAGAGCTCGAGAAGAGGGGAGCGATCTTCGTCGAATCCGAGGACGAGATCCCCGAGGGGGCCGTGTGCATCTTCTCCGCCCACGGCGTGTCACCCGAGGTGCGGCGCAACGCGGATGCCCGGAACCTGCAGGTCATCGACGCCACGTGCCCCCTGGTGACGAAGGTCCATCTCGAAGCCAAGCGTTTCGCCAAGGACGATCGCAAGATCGTGCTGGTCGGCCACGTGGGACACGAAGAGATCGAGGGCACCTCGGGCGAGGCACCCGAATCGACGTACGTGATCGAGTCTCCCGACGAGATCGCCGGCCTCGGCTTGTCCCCCGATGAGCCCGTCTCTTATCTGACCCAGACGACGCTCTCGATGGACGACACCTTGAAGACGGTCGAAGCGCTGCGTGAGCACTTCACGGACATCGCTGGCCCTCGTTCCGACGACATCTGTTACGCGACCCAGAACCGACAGGTCGCGGTCAAGGCGATCGCACCGGAATCCGACGTCGTGCTGATCGTCGGCGCGCTCAACTCATCCAACTCCAACAGGATGGTCGAGGTCGCGAAGGCCGCGGGCACCCCGGCGTTCCTCGTTCCCGACGCGAAGCAGCTCGATCCCGCGTGGCTCGAGGGGGCCGAGACGGTGGGGGTCAGCTCCGGCGCGAGCGCGCCCGAAGTCTTGGTCGACCGATTGCTGGAACGGCTCGCCGAGCTCGGCTACGAGAAGGTCGAGACGAAAGAGATCACGACCGAAGACGTCACGTTCTCGCTACCGCCGTGGCTGCGCGAGACCGAGGTACCGGCGCCCAGCTAGTCGGCGATCGATTGCTCGACTTCACCTGCGAAGTCGAAGTCCCAGTGGGTGAGGCCGCCGTCGGAATGTGAAGTCAGGGCCAGCTTCACCTTGTGGAAGCGGATATCGATGTCGGGGTGGTGGTCTTTGGCGTCGGCGAGCTTCGCGACGTCGACCACGAACTTGATCGCCTGATTGAAGTCGTCGAACTCGAAGACTTTCTGGATCTCGGCGCCCTCACGCTCCCAATCACCGAGCTCGTCGAGCCGTTGTTCGATCTCTTCCTCGTCCAGCAGTTCCGCCACTTCGGGATTCCTCCTTGGTGTGACTCTTGGGCGGGAAGATACACGGCCGCCGGGAGTGTGCAAGCGACGGCTATAGTGCGCCGTCTATGGACTACGGGATCGGGGTCGGCGGGTCGCTGGCGATGATCGGTCCCATGGCCAAGATGGTCGAAGACGCGGGCTTCGAGTCGTGCTGGGCCGCCGAGACCACGAACACGGCCTTCATCACAGCCGCCGTGGCGATCCAGGCCACCTCCAAGATCAAGGTAGGGACGGCCATCGCCCTGGCTTTTCCTCGTTCTCCCACCATCACGGCGATGGAGGCAGCCGACCTCGACGAGCTGGCCGGCGGCCGCTTCATCATCGGCTTGGGCACCCAGGTGAAGCGCATCAACGAGGAGCGCTTCTCGGTTCCGTTCGAGCACCCGGCCCCCAAGATGAAGGAGTACGCCCAGGTCATGCGCACCGTGTGGGCTGCGAACCGGGGCGACGATGTCGTCCACGAGGGGCGCTTCTACACGGTGACACGGCCCGTCTTCGGTAGCCGCCGCCAACCCCCGCCGCGCGACGTTCCCATCTATTTCGCGGCGGTAGGAAAGATCATGTCCCGTATCTGCGGAGAAGTCGCCGACGGCCTGCTGGCGCACCCCCTATCGTCACCGCGCTACATCAAGGAGGTCGTTCGTCCTGCCGTCGCCGAGGGGGCCGAGCGCGCCGGCCGCAAGACGGACGAGTGCAACATCACGACCGACTGGATGATCTCGATCTCCGACGACGTCGATGCCGCCCGCCGCGAGGTCAAGCTCCAACTCGCTTTCTACGCGACCACCCGCACGTACTCGCCGATCCTCGAGCTCCACAACCGAGCCCACATCGTCCCCGACCTCCGCGCCGCGTTCGAGGCCAAGGACAAGGAGCGCATGATCGAGCTGATCGACGATGAGCTGTGCGACGAGATGGCGATCGCGGGCCCCGCCGATGAGTGCAAGCAAAAAGCCGACGAATGGGCGAAAGACGTAGACCGCTTCATGGTCGCGGGCCCGTGGTACGGCCCCAAACCCGAGCGCATGTTCGAGAACTACCAAGCCCTAGTAGAAACCTTCGGCAACAAGTGACCTAGCTCTCACCGGCTAGGGCGCTCCGGTCGACCATTGCCTACGGCGCCGACACCGAACGCGCCGGACATTAGTGCAGAAGGTTCGTAACGACCCGTAGAGATTTCTACACACACGGCGCCCACGGCAACGGCACGACCTCCGCGCCTATGCCTCTTGGGTGCTGATGACCTCCACGGCGTCGGCTTTCCAGCCACCATCGACGGTGTCGATGAGGGTGATCTTCAAGACGTAGTCGAACGTCTGCCCGCCGGGGTTGCTGTTCGATTGCGCGACCTGAGTGACGGTCATGATCGCGATGGCTTCCGATGGGGACCTGAACGACACATCGGGCCCCTCGAGGATGTCTCCACGCGACGACGCAGATGCCTCTTCCAAGGCAGCGGACAAGCCGGGCCCACTCGATAACGCTTGTTCGTAGTCCTCGCGGAAATTGCCGGTCGCAAGCTCGAGCATCTGACTCGATACCTCGTCCAGGTTCGTCGAGTCGTAATTGACGAGGAGGTCGGCGACCCTGCGTGATCGTTCTTCGATGATGGGACGCTCCTCGCTGAGGAACGCGCCTACGTCTTCAGCCGACGCTTCAGAGCGGAGATAGAGGATCCCGAACACAGCGGCCCCCGCGAGCCCAACGACGGTCAGACCGGCAAGTACGGGAGTCATCCAGCGTTGTCGAGGCCGGGGCTCGGTAGGTTCGGCGACCGCGACATCGTTCGCAACGGGCGCGCCTCCCAGCTCGTCGCGGCGCGCAGCATCCTCGCTCATGAGTTTCATCGTACGGGGGTTCCTCTCCTAGATGCCGTTCAGGTAGAACAACGTCCACGACCAGTCGGCCATGCGGGCCGGCAATCCAGGTCCCCCGGTACCGCGCATGCCGAGCTCGCTTCCCGGAAGGAAGGAAGCACCGGGGAGCCCGGCGCCACCTTCGGAGTCCGAGCTCGATGCCTGTCCCTGGGTCCCGCATCGCAGGTTCTTCGGGATGGCCCGGTCGTCACGCGCCTCCGGAGGACGCCTGCGCGATCCGTAGCTGCACGAGGGATTCTCCGGATCGGTTACGAGGCCGAATCTCACGAGCCCCGTATCGGGCTCGAACGATCTGTTGATGCGGTCGAGCGCGGTCGGTAGATGGGTCATCAATCGGCGTAAGTCGTCTGCGTGCTCGGCTTGAAGGTCGTTGACCTCTGCGAAGTCGGATAAGAACTCGTTGACTGCGGCGCGGTGTTCGCGCAGCAATGCCGTGGCCTCGTCCGAGGTCAGGTTTGTGGCACGCAGCAACCGTTCGAGAGCTTCCGTGTTCGTACCGAGCACTTCGCTGACCGGGACCAATGCCCTGATCGCGGCGATGAAGTCTTCTTTCGTGCGGAGGAACTCGCTGCCGACCTTGGTGCCTTGTCGCAGGATGCCCTCGAACTCGGGAGCGCGATCCGAGAACAGCTCGGCGAGATCGGCCAGGGATTCCAGGATCGTCGCGATGTCGGGGCCGGTCCCGGTGAGACCGAGCCCCAGGGCGTCGACCGCACCCTTCAGGGCTTCGGGCGGGACCCCCCGCAGCACCGCCTCGAGAGTCGTCAGGAGCTCTTGGGTGCTGACGGGGATGCTCGTCTGGGCCAGCGGGATCGTGTCGCCATCGGAGAGATACGGCTCCGAATCGACGGCCGGAAGAAGGTCTACGAACTGCTCACCCACGGCGCTCTTGAACATCACGCGCGCCTCGATCCCCTCCTCGGGGATCGCTACGTCTTTGTCGATCAAGAGCTTGATCTCGACGCCCTCTTCCACCACGCTCAGCTCACCGACCTGGCCGACGGTGACGCCGCGATACGTGACTTCCTGATTCGTGAACACTCCTCCGGCATCCTCGAAGATCGCGTTGACCGTGTAACGGTCTTGCAAGATGGTCAGGACCTGGGTCGCCATCGCGTAGGAGAGGCCGAGGCCCAGGACCAAGAACGCGATGAGGTTGACGCGGATGCGGTTCTTCGGTGAGACGTTCATCGGGCGCTCCGAAGCGGTTGCATGAGGATGAGCTCGGTCCCGTTACGGGCCTCGTGCTGCCTTCCGGAAGTGGTGGGGTCGTCATTGCCGAGGGCCTGCGGACAGGCGGTGCCCTGCCCGTACTCGCCTTCACCCGCCTGACAGACGTCGAGCTGCAGGTAATCGCCGGGCATCGTCTCGGGGAAGAAGCGCGTGAAGGTAGCAAGTGTCCTTAGCGTCGTGCGCAGGTTCTGGCTGTTGGCGACCACCGTATTGAGGACCGGGCGCAGCTTCGCGAATTGCTCGTTCAGCCCTCCTTCGGTCTGCTCGAGCAGGCGTACCGAGACCTTCGTGAACCGGTCGAGCGAGAAGAGGAGGCCGCGTAAACCGTCGCGCTGATCCGCCAGCACTTCGGAAGATTCGCCGAAGGACTCGAGGAAGCGCTCGAGGACCGGGGTCTGGTCGATCAGGGTCGCGGCGACCGAGTCGAGGTTGTCGACGGCCGATGCGATCGACTCCTTGCGATCGGCGAGAACCCCCGTGAACTCATTCAGGCTACCGAGGACCTCTCGCAGCTCGTCCGCGTGGTCGCGCAGGATCCGAGCCTGCGCGGATGTGAACCGGTTGATCTGTTCGAGGTTGCCGGTCCCGAGCACGCCGGCCAGCTTGGCGAAGATCTCCTCGAGCTCGGTGGCCTTGGATGTCTGGTCCACGTCGAGGATCGCCCCGTCCTCCAGATAGGGGGCCCCCTGGCTCTGGGGCTGCAGGTCGACGAACTTCTCGCCCAGCAGCGACGTGGTCCGTACGACGGCGAGTGTGTCTTCGGGGATCCTCTCGCCCGCATCGAGACACATCGAGACCCGTGCCTGCCATCCGTCGAGCTCGATCTTCTGAACCGTGCCGATCCCGACGTCCGACGACTGCACGTTCGAGTTCTCGACAAGGTCTCCGACCTGTTCGAACTCACCGATGATCTCGGTTCCGTTACACGGCACTTCGAATCCGAGCACCGCGCACGAGCTCGATAGAACCGCCAGCGCGATCAGCGACGCGGCCCGGCGGATCACCACGACCACCCCACGAACGAGAAGAACCCGCCGGCCCAATCACGCAGACGGTCGAATACACCGGGGCCGGGCGGTGGGACGGCGACGCTTCCGGCCCCCGCGGCACTGCCGGTGAGGTCGAGCGCGTCCGGGTCCAAGAGATCGGGGGACTCGCCGATGTCTTCGGTCAGCCGCTCCAGGAGCCCATCGGGGTCGTCCAGTGCCTTGCGCACGCTCTTGCACTCGCGCGCGAGTTTGCGCAGCTTCTTTTCCAGCGGCTCGATCAGCTCGTCCTCGACACCGGCCGGCAGATCGATCTTGAGCAGCCTGCGGAGTTGGCGTTTCGCTTTGCGCACGCTCTCGCGGCAGTCGATCTTCTCGCGCAGCTCGTCCAGAGCAGAGGCGTTCGAGTCTTCCTGGGCCGCCGTCCGCGGCGGCGGTTCTCCCGTTTGGGCGCGGCACAGCTCGCGCAATGCGTCCTTGACGGGGCTATCGGGGAGGTCTGCGAGCACCGAACATTCGAGGCGATTCTGGTTGTCGCGCACGTCGATGTCTTTGTTCTGACCGCCGTGATACGCGTTCGTAACTCCGATAGCGACGACCGGCAGCCATGAGAGGGACTCCTCCACCGACGATCGGTTCTCGACTACCTTCGACAGCACGTTGGAGGCGAGCCTCAGGTCGTTGCCCAGCCTCGAGCGATGCGTCTTGAGCACCCGGCCCACTTCGTTCGTCATGTTGGCGAGATTGACGAGCGTCCCTTGGAGATCGTCGCGGCTCTCGGCCAACGCGGTCATGACCAGCGCGAAGTTCTCGTTGAGGCTTCCGATCGAACCCGCCCGGGTCGCAAGCTTCTGGAAGAGGTCGTCGAGATTGATGAGCAACCCCGAGAGATCGTTCTGCGCGTCGGCGAGCGCGCCGGTCAGCGCGGACGTGTTGACGATCGTGCCCTTGAGGTCTTCTTCGCGGTCGGCGAGAGCGTCGTTCAGCGCGACGATCAGCGATCCCAGGGCTCCCGGCTCGCCCTCTTGGCCCGGCTCGATCGCGTCGAGAAGTTTCTTGAGCTGCTTGAAGACGTCGTCGAGCTCGGCGGGGATCTGGGTCTGATCGGTGTCCAGGACGGCGCCGTCCTCCAAGGTCGGGCCGTCCTCGTAAGGAGGATGAAGTTGAACGAACCGGTCGGCGATCACTGAGATCGGAACGATCTGCGCGAATCCATCGGCCGGCACCTTGTACGTCTTCGAGATCCGCATCTCGACCTTGACGCGTGACCCGACGGGCTCGACCGCGGTGACCTTCCCGACCGGAACGCCGAGGATGTTTACGTCGGAGTTCGGGAAGAGACCGATCGCCTTCTCGAAGTAGGCCGTGACCTTGTAGGTCTCGTCGCCGGGACGGACTGCGAGCCCGATGCCGCCGGCGACCAGCAGAACCGCGATCGCGAACCCCAACGGTCTGATGTAGCGCGCCATCACGGGCTCCCCCCACAGGAAGGGGAGATGATCAGCCCACAGGTGAAGATGTCGCCCCACCGGCCGTGGGTGAAGATCGAGCCGAAGTAACGGGACGACGGGCCGGAGTACTCGAACGCGACGTCGAGGTGCTCCACGTTGCGATCCAGGACCACGAGCGCGTTGTGCAGCTTGGTCAGGATCTCGTCGACGTTCTCACGGTTGCCCCGAAGGACCCCGGCGAGCTGACCGGACATGATCTTGGTCGACTCGAGCAGCGACTGGAGTGTCTCCCGCTTGCGGGCGAGCGAGCCCAGCACCTCGTCCGAGCTGACGATCAGCTGGTTTATCTCATCGCCTTCATCGGACAGGAGCCCGGTCAGGTCGTTAGCGTTGGCGAGGAGCGATTCGAGCTCGTCCTCGCGCTCGTTCAACCCTTGACCCAGCTCGTTCAGGCCCGCTAGCGCGGACCCGACTTCGTCCTTGGATACGCGGACGAGCTTGGCGAGTTCTTGCAGGGCCGCGTTGAGAGCATCGCCATCGAGGTCCTCGAGAACGTTCGTGCCCTGGTTGGAGGCTTGGTAGATCTCGTAAGGGATCGCGGTCGCGTCGAGAGGGATCAGGTCGCCCGATCCGAGGTAGGGCTCCCCACCCTTCGATTCGATGTCGACGAACTTCGTTCCGAGGATCGTCGCGAGCTTTATCTCTGCGAACGCATCCGTCGGGATGTCGATGCCGTTCTCGATCTCCATCGTGACGAGGACCTTGGTGCCGTCGAGCTCGATGTTCGAAACGGTGCCGACCTTGATCCCGGCGACGCGCACCTGGTTCTCTGCCACCAAGCCGGCGGCGTCGGCGAACTCGGCTTTGATCTCGTAGGCCTGCTTCAGGGCGGGCAGCTTGTCGATGGAAAATGCGAACGTCGTCCCGGCCGCGAGAGCGAGCAAGGAGATGATCCCGATGAGCAGCGGTGATCGCTCGCGGAAGTTCTTGATACTCATGGCGTGCACCCCTGACCTTCGGGGCAGAAGTTGGGCACGTAGAGGTTCCACCACTTGCCGTAACTCTGGGAGCGTGCGGTCGCGAGCAGCACCTCTTTGAGGTTCTTGGCGACCACGTCGAGGGGACCGAGCTCCTCGTCGATGATCGTCAGGATCGTGTTGAGGTCTTCGAGCTCGTCGTCGAGGTTCGCCCGGTTGCGTTCAAGAACGGATCCGAAACGACCCGACGCCTCGTCGAGCTGATCCACGACCTTCTCGATCGTGGGGCTGACGTCGGCGAGGGATTCCATGAGGTCTCCGAACCGGTTCACGCCCTTACGGATCGATCCGGACTGGCCGTTGAGGACCTTGGTCAACTCATTGAGATTCGTGACGAGACGCGCGAGCCGCTGATCACGGTCGGACAGCTCCTTGGTGACCTCGCCCAGGTTGCCGAGGATCGCGGCGAACTCCCCCTCCTTGCCCTCGAACACCTCGAGGATCGCGCGGGCGACCAGGTTTATCTCCTCGGGATTCGTCGATTGGATCAGCGGCCGCAGGTTGTTGAAGACGACCGACAGGTCGAGCGCTGGGTGTGTGTTCTCGACCGGGATGGTGTCTCCCTCCCGGAGCGGGATGGACGACGGGGATTCCGGTTCGAGGAGGTTGAGGATCCGTTGGCCGAGAAGGTTGCGGAACTTGATCTCCGCCCGCGTGTTCGAGGGCAGATCGACGTGTCCTCCGACCTCCATGGTCACGATCGCGTGACCGTCTTCGACCTCGAACGAGACGACCTTCCCTACGTCGACTCCCGCGATCTTCACGGGATCGCCGTTCAGGATCCCGGTGGCATCCGTGAAGACTGCCTTCAACTGGTAGGTGTCATCGAAGGGAGACAGCTTGCCGATGATCCCGGCCAGAGCGAACGTGATGAAGATCGTGAAGACGGTGAACACGCTCAGCTTGATCGCGGTGGATCTCATCGGGCCTCACCCGCGGCGGGAGCGAACAACAGACGACCCAGCGGCGACGGGTCGACCAAGCCGAGGGCCTCATAGTCGGCTCGCGTGCGCCGGTTGGGGCTGGGGCCTTCACCCGGTGCGTATGCGCCTTGACTCTGGGAGAAAAGGTTGTGGACCCGCCAGCAGCGACCCGGGATGCGATCGCCGGGACTCGTCCCGGGCTCCGACCCCACTTGCCGGTAGCGGCACACTGCGCCCAGGTTGCGGACCCAGTTCGAGTTGAAGCGGGGAAGCGTTTTCAGCAGCCGGTCGAGGTCGTCGGTCCGAGAGGCGAGGACGCCGATGACCGTCGCGCCCCGGTTGACGATCTGCGTGAGGTCGACGAAGCGCGTCTCGAACAGAACGGAGAGCTCGCGCAAGAGCTCGGGGGCCTTGTCGAGGTTGGACGCGATCAGGTCGCTACTCTCCGTCGTGAACCTATTGAGCTTGTCGAGCTCTTCCATCGCGGCAAGGAAGTCCTCGTCGATCCGATCGAGGACGTCGCCCGACTCCGCAAGCTGGTCGATGCCCTTCTTGAACAGAGCCGAATTCTCGGTCGCCACGCGCACGGCCTCGGTGCCCGCCTCGATGCCGCGGATCGCGGCGTCTTCGTGCCCCACGAAACCACCGGCGAGGGCTTCCAAGGCCCCGGCCAGGTGCTCGGGGTTGATCGCGTCCAGCAGCGGGAGCGCGATGTTGAGGATCGTCTCGATCTCGAGCGGGTCGATCGTCTCTTCGATCTCCTGGCCCGACGCGAGGCGCTTTTCTACGGGGTCGTCGGGGTAGAGGAGCTCGACCCACTTCTCGCCGAAGATCGTCTTGGCGCGGATCTGGGCCCCCACGTTGAACGGGATCTCTGTGGTCTTGTCGGGGGACAACGCGAGATCGACGCGGCAATCGCCGTTCTCGATCCGGCTGATCTCATCGATCCGCCCGATCAGCACGCCGCGCGTCTTGACGTCGCCTCCCTCGCGCAAGCCTTGTCCGCAATTGCTGAAGGTCGCGGACGCGGCTTGAGAGGCCGAGCTGATCTGCCCGGTCAGGAAGAACCATGTCATCACCACAGCGCCACCCAGCAGTGCTAGTGCCAGGGCGCCTACCAGTGCATGCCGCAGCCTTGTTATCTCTCAGCCCCCATTTGATTAACCTGCGATACGGACGGTGTCCGTCACCCCCCACATGAACGACGACATCATGAGGTTCAGCACGTTGACGGTGACGATCGAGGCACGGATCGCCTTGCCCACCGCGATGCCCACACCGGCCGGCCCACCACTCGCGTGGAACCCGTAATAGCAATGGATGAGCGCGACCGCTACGGCGAAGACCATGGCCTTGATCAACGAATAAAAGACGTCCTCGGGCGGCAGGAACAATGTGAAGTAGTGGTCGTAGGTCCCACCCGAGAGCCCGAGAAGATCCACCACCACCCATTTGGTCGCGATGTAGCTGGCGAACAGCGAGATGAGATACAGCGGGGTGATCGCAACGAGAGCCGCGATGATCCGCGTCGATACTAGATAGGGGACCGGTCGGACCGCCATAACCTCGAGCGCGTCGATCTCTTCGTTGACGCGCATCGCTCCGAGCTCGGCGGTGAAACCGGCTCCGACCTGGGCTGCGAGGGTCACTCCGGCGATGAGAGGAGTGATCTCGCGCGTATTCGCGAAAGCGGACACGAAACCCGTGAACGCTTCGGCTCCGATCAGCTGCAGGCCTTTGAATCCCTCGAGGCCGACCTGCGTGCCGGTGAAGAACGCCATGAAGAAGATGACTCCCGCGGTGCCGGCCCCCACGATCAATGCCCCCGCGCCCAATGTGATCTCGGAGATCAGCCGGGCTACCTCGCCGCCGTGACGCGTGGCGAACACGACATCCCCGAGCGACTTCGCCATGAAAGCGAGCTGTTCGCCGATGTTCGCGAGGCCGTCGATGACGCGGTTGAGGATGCGGCCGGGGATGCCGAGGGTGCCGGTGAGCCTGCCTGCCTGGGTAGCCATCAGCCGAACTTCTGCGGGACGATCGCGAAGTAGAGGGCGGTCAGGATGAAATTCACGAAGAAGATGAGCATGAAGGTGACGACGACCGCCCGGTTCACCGCATCGCCGACGCCCTTGGGCCCGCCCTTCGCGTAGAAACCGAAGTACACGGCGACCATCGCTGCGACGAGCCCGAAGATCCCAGCTTTCATGATCGCGACGACGAGGTCCGCGGTCTGTGCGAGAAGGCTGAACGACGCGAGATACGCGCCGGGCGTGCCTCCTTGGATCACCACATTGAAGAAGTAGCCGCCGGCGATCCCGGCGACCGAGACGAATCCGTCGAGAAGCATCGCCACGAAGACTGCGGCCCAGATCCGGGGAACCACCAGCGTGGCGATCGGGTTGACCGCCAGTACCTCCATGGCCGAGATCTCGTCGCGGATCTTGCGGCTGCCGATGTCGGCACACATCGCCGAGCCACCGGCCCCCGCGATCAGTAGCGCGGCGACGATGGGCGCGGCCTCGCGCACGACGGCAAGCACCATCGCGGCCCCCGTCTGCGACTCGGCCCCCAGCTGGCGTGCCACGTTGCCGACCTGCAGTGCGATCGTCGCTCCGAAAGCGATCGATACGAGGACCGCGGGGATCATCGAGACGCTCGCGATGAACCACGACTGCCGGACGAACTCGCGCCACGGATAGGGAGGCTTCGGCATCAGGCGGAAGGCCTCGAGCGTGATCGCGAACATGTTGCCCGTCTCGGTGACGAGGTTCTTGAGGGGTCCTGCGAGCGGGAAACCCTTCCGCTCGAGGGTCGTTCCGGGGGCAGCCACCTAGGGCGCCTTCTTCCGTCGCGCGGTTAGGAGCGCTTCTTTCTCCATCTCTTCGGTCTCGGCGGCGCTCAGCCCGCTGCTCGAACGAGGCTCGACGTCGCCTTGCTTGACCTGGTCCTTCTCTTCGGACATCCCGATCGGTCCTTCGGTGTCACCCGCGAGGAACTGACGGACGACGGGGATGTCTGACTCGAACATCTCGCGCGCCGGGCCGAACTTCACGAGGTTGCGGCGATAGAGCATCCCGATGTAGTCGGCGACCTGACGGGCGGTCGCGATGTCGTGGGTTACGACGATGAACGTTGCCTGGAGCTGCTGGTTCAGGTCCATCGTCAGCTCGTTGAGGAACGCGGTGCGTACCGGGTCGAGTCCCGAGTCCGGCTCGTCGAACAGCACGATCTCGGGATCGAGGACGAGGGCGCGTGCCAACCCGGCACGCTTCTTCATCCCACCCGAGATCTCGCCGGGCAGCTTCTTCTCGGCCCCCGTGAGGCCGACCATGTGCAGCTTCTCTTCGACGATCTCCTTGACCTCGGACTCTTTCTTCTTCGTGTGCTCGCGCAGGGGGAACGCGACGTTGTCGTAGACGTTCATCGAGCCGAAGAGAGCGCCGTCCTGGAACAGCACGCCGAACTTGCGCCGCACCTCGTAGAGCTCCTTCTCGGACAGCGCCGGCACGTTCTTGTCGCCGATCCAGATCTCGCCGCGATCGGGCTTGAGCAGTCCGACGAGGTGTTTGAGGAAAACGCTCTTGCCGGTTCCCGAGGGGCCCAGCATCAGGGTGATCTTGCCCTTGGGGATGTCACAGGTGATGTCTTCGAGGACCGTCTGGGGCCCAAAGGACTTGGTCAGCCCTTTGATACTGATCTCGGTATCAGGCATGCGGCTCTTTGCCCCCCGGCATAGAGAGATGAGTCGATAGGTCTGGAGATTTGACCCAAGCCCCCGCCACCCTGCAGGGGGAGGGAAACATTACCTCCCAGGCGGACCGAGACCCCTGGGGCTCCACCGGACGAAGTGATGGGATATCCGCAGGGGTAGCCGCTACTAAGCGGGTCCGGGCCTACCGATCTCGGCTCGGAACACGCGCAGGAAGTTGCCCCCCATGATCTTGGTCACGTCTTCGTCGTCGAACCCACGCTTGTCCAGCGCTTCCGCCACGATCGGGAAATCGTGAGGAGTGCCCGTGGTGCCGGCGAGGACCTGACCCATGTCGATGCCCTGGAACTCGGATCTGATTGTGTCGGCGATCTCCTTGATGAAATCCGGACCGAGCCCGACGTGATCCACCCCCGCGACCGACGCGCCGTGCTCGATGTGGTCGACGAGGCGATCGAGGGTGTGGTTTTCCGCATCGACGAAGAGCGGGAAGAAGTTGATCCCGATCACGCCCCCGGTTGCAGCGATCGCCTTGAGGCGCTCGTCGCTCAGGTTCCGATGCACGTCGCATAAGGCACGCGCCGACGAGTGCGACGCGATCACCGGACGCGTCGCGATCTCGAGCACGTGGTCGGTGCCGGCCATGTTCAGGTGCGAGACGTCCACGAGCATGCCGAGTGACTCCATCAGCTCCACGGCCTCTACGCCGGCTGCGGTCAATCTGCTCCCGGCCTCGTCCTCGGCACTGCCGTCGGCCAGCAGCGTGCGTCCGAAGTGCGTGAACATCGCCGTCCTTACGCCGAGCCTGAAGAAGGTGTGGAGCAGTTCGACCTCTCGGCCGATCTGCTCGCAGCCCTCGAGCCCGAGGACGAACGCGATCTTGCCGGCGGCCATGGCCGCATCGATGTCGTCACCCGTCAGGCACAGCGCGACTTCGTCCGAGCTCTTCTCGATCTCTTCGAGCATCAGTTCCGTTAGCCAGAGCGACCGGCGCAACGCGCCCTCGGGGGAGTACTCGGGATCGACGAAGATCGGAGCGACCTGCAATCCGACGCCCCCGGCGCGCAGCTGCGGGATGTACGTGTTGCCGAAGTAGTCCGGATCCCCGTGCTGACGGAAATGGTCGACGAGCAGGACGAGGTCGTTGTGCGCATCGGTGACGAATAGATCGCTCATCTCATCCTTTCCTTGATCCGTCATTCTCCGAGCAGCTCGGTTACCAGGGCGGCGACCAGCGCGGCACGTTCCGGCATCGCCGCGATAGCGACATATTCGCCCTCGGCGTGCGCTGCGCCTCCGACCGCCCCAAGCCCGTCGAGGACGGGAACTCCCAGGCTTGCGATGAAGTTGCCGTCCGACCCTCCGCCTACGGATCTCTCTTCGAGCGCGGGCAGATCCAGGTCCGCGGCCAACCGCCGCGCCCGCGCGAAGAGCTCGCTCGACGCCGAGCGCGGCATCGGGGGTGCGCTCGCCGTGCACTCAACCGAGACGCTGGTCCCAGGCAATACAGGAGTTAGGGCGCGGAGCGCCGCATCGACGCGTTCCTGTTCGGCGACCGAGGTCACCCTCACATCGATCCTGATGCTCGCCGTAGCGGGGATGGTGTTCGTCGCCGTGCCCGCGATCACAACGTTGGGGCTGACGGTCGTCCCGAGCTCCGGGTTGGCGAGCTCGGCGATCGCGAGCACCTTATGAGCGGCTTCGACGGCGGCGTTGATGCCGTTCTCGGGGTCGAGACCGGCATGGGCGGCGCGTCCGTGCACCTCGATGACATAGCTGGATGTGCCTTTGCGTTCTGTCTTGAGCGCGCCGGCGGCACTCGGTTCGAGGACCAGGGCCGCGCGTGCACCATGGACGGTGTCCTCGATCAGAGACCGCGAGGAGGGCGAGCCCACCTCCTCGTCGGTCGTCAGCACCACCGCGACTCCGTCTAGGTCCTCTACGCAAGTAAGTGCATGGAAGAGCTGCACGATGCCCGCTTTCATGTCGAAGCACCCCGGCCCGGTGGCCTGATCGCCGCGTACCTCGAACGGCCAGGCCGCGAGGGTTCCGAGCGGCCACACCGTATCGAGATGTCCGACAAGGACGACGTTCCGCGCCGATCCGAATGTCCATCTGAGATGGACCCGTCCATCACGCTCGATCCGTTCGGCGCGCTCACCGAGGAGGTCATACGCGAGGTCGTTCGCTGCCTCAGCGCATGCCTTCGTCGCGTCCGTATCGCTCGACGGAGATTCGATCTCGACGAGGCGGCGAAGTCCTTCGAGCATCTGCGGCACGCGCGTGCGGAGCGACGCGACGAGATCCGTTCCGATCATGGCCGGCGCAGCGCGGCGCGCCAGCACGAGGCAACCCCAAGCGCACACCACAGAGTGACGACTCCGAACGCGAGAGGGATGTCGTCCGCGAATCGTCCGGTCAAGCTCCACCGTACGAGGTCGGCCATGTACTTGATAGGCAAAACGAGGTGGACGGACTGAAGCGCATCCGGCAACCGTTCCGTCGGGAAGTTCACCGGCGAGAACAACAGGATGAGGATCGCAAGGAAGGAACCTGCCTGCGCCGCGGCCTGCGGTCTCATGACCTCGCCCAATCCATATCCGACGGCCGCTCCGCTCAGCGCGACGAGGAGGATCGCCGGTATGACAGCGAAACTGACATCGAGGGCGAAGTTGAATCTCATAGCGGCTACGACTATCGCGAGCACAGTGCCCGGCAACTGCACGAGCAACCAGAACGTCAGGCGCGCGGCCGGTAGAGAAAGTCGTGGCACTGGTAGAGCAGCAACGTAGTCGTGGCGGCCGGACAGTTTGTCCCGACTTACTTCCTGTGGGCCGGAGGACAAGCCGATGATCAGGAGCGAGATCGTGGGCGCGCCGGTCGCCAGGTAGGCCGCCGTCCGAGGGTCGATGTTCGGGATCAGGAACGCCAGCCCGTACACGATCCCGAGCGCGAGCGCCACCTGGATCACGATTAGAAACGGGAGTTCACGGCGCATCTGGAAGTACTGCCACCGGAAGAGCAACCGGAACGATCTCAGCGCGTCGGTCATGGCACCGGCACCCCGTCGCTTGAATGGTTGAGGTCTGCAACCTGGCGCACGTAGACGTCCTCTAGCGTCGCCGGCCCCACCGAGAACTCCTCTGCGACGTTGCTCTCTCGTAGTGAGGTCGCCCAAGTGATCGCGTCCTGAAGGTGGTGGGCGTCGATATCCGCGAACATACGGCGGCCTTGGCGGGTCGGGTGTCCGATGAAATCCGGGATGACCTGTGGCTGGGCGTCCGGCTCCAACGTGATCTCGAGTCGAAGCTCGCTGTGGAACTGGGACTTCATCGCGGCCGGCGAGCCCGCTCCGATCACGCGACCGCGATCGATGATCGCGAGCCGGTCCACGCACCGCTCCGCTTCCAGCACGTTGTGGGTGACGAGAAGAACCGCGGACCCATCGTCCGCGACAGACCTCACGAGCTGCCAGAGAAGCTTCCGTCTCAGAGGGTCGATGTCGTTGGTCGGTTCGTCCAGCACGACCACGCGGCCCGGAACCACTATCGCCATACAGAACGTGACCAGCCGGGCGACACCACCTGATAGCTGCACTACCTTGGTTGCCCATTCCTGGAGCTCGAGTAGATCGATGAGCGCTTCGGCGCGGGCTCTAACCTCGTCCGGTCTGCCCCCGCGGATCTCGCCGATGAGTTGGATCGCCTCCAGTGGGGTCATCCCATCGATCGGCGCACTGGACTGCGGCTGATACGAACAGATCCGGCGGGCCGCGGAGGGATCGCGCACGACGTTGTGATCCGCTAAGTGGATCGAACCCGTCGTCGGGATGATCGATCCCAACACTTGACCTACGAGGGTCGTCTTGCCCGCGCCGTTGGGTCCCAGTAACCCGAAGACCTCGCCTGCATCGATGCTTAACGAGATGTCGTTGTTCGCAGTTACCCCGTTCCGATAGGTCTTGGTCAGGTGGGCGACGTTCAGCAGCATGGTCAGCTCGCTCGCGACCGCTTTAGGATTCGGCCCCCATATCGGATCCAATGCACGCGCCCTGCCTTATCGCGCAGGAACTCGGCGGTCAGACCCGCTAGACGTCCGCCTTGGATGACCACCCGATCGGTGTCGAAGAACGCGAGGTGGAAAGGTGGAGGAACCGGACTGTCTCCGTCCGGATCGAGGAACTCGAAGCGCCCGCGCAGTCGCCGCCCACTCGGCTCGAGGGCGATCCCCCAGGTCTTGAACGCGTCCAGGTAGCGCCCGGCATAGCGATCGACCTCGAGGCCGTCCTGAGGCTGTGGCTCCGGCGGCAGGTCCTTCACCCCGAGGTGGAGCTCCAACGCCTTCTTGACGGTTTTCCTATGAACCTCCCCGCCGCGCGAGGAGTTCGTCAGGACCGTGATCGCGAAATCTCTTTCGGGGACCATGTCGAACGCGGAGAGATGGCCGTTCGTGGTTCCTCCATGAGCAACCAGCCGCACGCCATCGACGTCCGTGAGCAGCCACGAGATGCCGACGTGGTCGGCGATGCTTCCGGCAGGCGCTTGAGGTGTCTGCATCATCTTCATGGTCGACTTCTTCAGCAGACGTTTCCCGTTCGGCGCGCGGCCATCGCCCATGTTGAACTGCGCCCACCGCAGCTGGTCGATCACGTCGGCGATGATCGCGCCCGCAGGGCCCGAGCTTCTGTCCAAGGCCCAGGGCTGTGCCACCTTGTGCTGGCGCGACTTGAACGTCTTAGCGATGTGACCGGCAGCGATCCGGTATGCGACCGCTTCATCCGCGAAGAAGAACGAGCGTGTCATCCCCAGCGGATCGAAGAGCAGTTCCTTGACGGCCGCCTCGTAGGTCTGCCCCGTCACCTTCTCGAGAACGTGTCCTGCGAGAACGAATCCCGCGTTGTTGTAGTGCCAGACCTCACCGAGAGGGGTGAGCTGTGGGATCTTCGCCAGCCCGTCGACCAAGCGCGCTACGGCATCGTCTCCCCGGCCCATCGCCGGGAAGAAATCTCCTACCCAACCGCCGGTGTGCGTTAGCAAGTGACGCAAGGTGACCTTCTTCGCGACTTCGGCGTCCTTCAGCTTCAGTTGTTTGACGTACCTGCGCACCGGCACGTCGAGGTCGAGCTCCTTGCGCTCCACCAAGCGCATGATGGCTGCGGCCGTGAAGGTCTTCGTGGTGGACCCGATCTGGAAGAGCGTTTCCTCGTCGACGCGATCGGGGGCCTCGATGCTCCTAACGCCGAATCCCTGCGCGAAGGCGCGGCCTTTGTGAAGGATGCCGACGGCAACGCCGGGCGCGCCGGTGTCGCGCATCTTCTGTCTCACGAAGCGCGCCAGCGCCGGGTCGATCGGGCTCGTGCGGAGCCGGCGCGGCGGTTGCTTAGTTGCCATCGACCCGCGTTGCTAGGCGGCCACCGATATGGACGGCTTCGACCTTGCCGGCGTCGTCGCGCACGAAGTAGCCCTTCATGCCTTTGCCGAGCCCCTCGGTGATGATGTAACGGTCGTCATCCCCCGGTAGGAACTTCGCGGGGAACGGCGGGTAATCGGGTGGAGGATCCTCACCCGACTCGGTCATCTCCTTGATCGCCTCCTCCTTGGGGACGAGCTTGAGCGTCAATCCGCCTGGAGCGGCGCTGATCCCGATCTCGACGACGCGGGTCTCGTAGTCGCCGACGAACGCGGCGAGCTCCTCGTCGGAGAGCTCGATCGGCTCGGGGTCCTTGTCGATGACCCCGGCGTAGGTTTCCAGGGCCCACTTGACGATCTCGTCCATCATGTAGCTGCCGCAGATGTCGCAGTTGCTCAATGTCGAGACGGCGAAGTTGCGCTCGGGGACCATCACGAACTGGGAGTGCTGCCCGTTCGTGTCGCCCCCGTGCGAAACGAGACGCACCCCGTCGACATCACGCAGCATCCAGCTGATGCCGACCGCATCACCCAGCGCGCTGCCGGGCATCTCGAAGGTCGGCTGCTGCATCTTCTTCAGCAGCTCCTCGGAGAGGACCCTCGTCCCGTCCTGCGCCGTGCCGTCGCCGAGGTGGAACCGCGCCCAGGTGATCAGGTCCTGGGAGTTGGATGAGATCCCTCCGGCGGGGTTACCGCCCCGCGGCAGAGCCCAGGGCCGAGCGATCGTGATCTCGCCGGTGTTGGGATCCTGCTTGTGGCCAACCGCGAACCGCCGCGTCATGATCTCGTTCGGGAAGAAGAACATGTTGCTGAGCCCGAGGGGGTCGAAGATCAGCTCCTTTATCGCTTGCTCGAATGTCTTGCCGGTGATCTTCTCGATGATGCGACCGGCAAGGCTCAGTGATGCGTTGTTGTAGGCGACCGTCTCGCCCAGTGGAGTGACCTGCTCGATCTCTGCCATCTTCGCGACATACTTCTCGAGCGCGTCATCACCGTCGCCGGTGCTCTCCATCAAGTCGCCCTGCCATCCGGCGGTGTGGTTCAGGAGTTGCAGGACGCTCACCTCGCGGGCGACGCCCTCGTCCTTAAGCTTCAGCTCCGGGACGTGCTTGTGGACCTTTTCGTCGAGATCGACTTTGCCTTGCTCCACCAGACGCAGGACCGCGGTGGAGGTGAACGTCTTACCCGTCGACCCGAACTGGAACAGAGTGTCCTCGGTTATCGGGAGTTGGTTCTCGATGCTCGAGACCCCGTGGAACGCGTAGTGCTCATCGCCGTCGAGGATCACGCCGACGGCCGTGCCGGGCACACCATGGCGCTCGGCCGCCTCTTCTACGAACGCTTGCAGTTGCTTCTCTTCCACCGCCATCGCCGCCTCCTCTATTCCGCTAGTGATTCGAACAATGTCAAGACGGATTCACTCGACAGACTCTCCGGGTCGCGTTCGAGCTGGAGCACGACACCGAGCGCGATCGCATTGAGAGCCCAGAAGAACTCTGCGGCGGGCACCATGAGGTTCTCGCCGCGCTTTTTCATCGCCTGCTCGAAACGAGGGATGTCCTTCTCCATCGCTGCCCGACTCTCGGCAACGGCACGCTTGCCCCACGAGCCGTGGCGCCTCTCGTAGAGGAAGAGCTCGAGTAAGAGCACGAACTGATCGCGCGTGAGCTTCTTGCGCACGACCATCACCTCGGTCGCCAGCAAACGAAGCACGTCCTTGATCGGGATATCGGGGTCGAAGAGCTTCTCCTCGTTCACATTGACGGCGTTGGCGGTCGCCACCGCTTCAACGAGCTCGTCCTTGCTGGAAAACGTCGAATAGATCGCGCCCTTGGTGAGCCCGATCTCCTTCGCGATGCGATCGAGCGACGTCGCCTCGATGCCGTCTCGGGAGAACAATTTGGTGGCGGCCGCGACGATTGCATCGCGGGTCTGCTCCTTGCGGGCCTCGCGGGTGAGGGGAGCGTGGTTCATCTTAGATACCGTCGGGTAGCGGACATACTGGCAGGTATATAACATACTCATCGGTATCCCTGCTTGGCCGCCGCCACCGAGACCCCCAGCGGCTCTTGGGCGGCGCTACGAAGCGCCCGGCTCGGCCGCCGAGGAGGATGGCGACATGCAGCTTGAAGCGCTGGAGCTCCGCCGGGTCGCCTTGCCCATGGTCACCCCGTTCCGCACGTCGTTCGGGGTCGAGCAGGAGCGCGACGTCCTCTTCGTGCGCGCCATCACGGCCGACGGCGAAGGCTGGGGCGAGTGCGTCACATCGAAGTCGCCGAGCTACTCGAGCGAGTACACGGACGCGGCACTACTGACGATCCGCCGATTCATCGCGCCGCCGTTGCTCGCCGCCCCCATCACTGCCATCGAGGTGGGGGAACGGCTGAGCTCGATCCGGGGCCATCGCATGTCTAAGGCGGCGGTGGAGATGGCGATCCTCGATGCCGAACTGCGCAGCACTGGTCAGTCCTTCGCACGGTTCCTCGGGGGCGTGCGCGACAGCGTTGATTGCGGTGTCTCGGTCGGGATCGAGGATGACATCGGACGTCTCATCGACGTCGTCGATCGTTTCATCGGCGAGGGCTACAAGCGCATCAAGCTGAAGATCGAGCCGGGTTGGGATATCGAACCGGTGCGCGCGGTGAGGGACAAATTCGGCCACGACCTGCTGCTGCAGGTAGACGCGAACGCGGCCTACACCCTGGCCGACGCGCGTCACCTTTCGGGTCTGGACGAGTTCGGCCTGCTATTGATCGAACAGCCGTTGCCCGAGGAGGACATCGCCGGTCATGTCGAGCTCGCGCGCACGGTGAAGACGCCGATCTGTCTCGATGAGTCCATAACGTCGGCCGGGATCGCGGCGGATGCGATCGCGCGTCGTGCGTGTTCGATCATCAACATCAAAGCGGGGCGCGTGGGCGGTTACATCGAGGCGCGCCGGATCCACGACCTCTGCAAGGCGCACGGAGTACCCGTGTGGTGTGGCGGGATGCTCGAGTCGGGCCTCGGGCGCGCGGCGAACGTTGCCCTCGCGTCGCTGCCGAACTTCACTCTCCCCGGAGATACGTCAGCTTCGGACCGCTACTACGCCAAGGACGTCACGGAGCCGTTTGTTCTGGAGGACGGTCAGTTGAAGGTGCCCACCGGACCCGGCCTCGGTGTCGAGCCGCTCCCCGAGGTCCTCGAAGAGATCACCCGTGATGTGGTGACGATCAGGCTTTAGGTCGCGTCAAGGAGCCGGAGCTGCAGGTCCAGCACCAGCCGCTCATCGTGGTCGTCGAGGTCCAGCTCGAACAGCTCGATCACGCGGCGCAGCCTGTAGCGGAAGGTGTTGGCGTGGATGCCGAGGCTCTCCGCAGCGGTCGGGATATCCCCGAAGGCCTCGAGGTAGGCGCGCAATGTCGGGAGGTACTGCGTCCCTTTCTCGCGATCGTGGACTGCGAGCTGCTGAACCGAGCCTTTCACGATATCCGTGTGCTGGGAGGCGAGGTCGCTCAACTCGAGCAAGATCGCCTTGCTCTGCACGTCCTCGATCGCGGCCACTCCTCTATGAGAGGCAGAAAGCGACAGCACCCTGAGGATGCGATCGATCTCGAGGCGCGCGCTCGGGATCTCGGTGACACTCTGCGCGCGCAAACTGACCGCCGCACGCAGGCTCGCGTGCGAGGTCGATTCGGCATGCTTCAGGATCTCGTTCGCGAGCGTCCGCATCCGCGCCTCGGGGATGTCGCGCGCCAGGGGCAAGACCGCGTAGACGCGACGCCCAAGCGCGACGCACACGGCTCCCAACCGGAAAGCCTCGGAGTACATCGCGACGAGGTCCACCAACCGTTCTCTGCGCACCTCGTCCTGGGCTTCGGCCTCGTCGGAGAACTCGAACGCCATCACTGCGACGCCCGTCGCGGGATCGAGGCCGAGTCGCCCGGCCGCGGAGCCGGGCTCGTCCCTGCCTTCAAGGAGAGCGCGCAGTAGCTCACCTCGCACGCGTCGGTCGATGTCCTTCGATGCCCGAACATGGATCATGTGCAGTGCCGCGACGCGTGCGGCCTCTCCGAGCGCGGCCTCCGCGTCTGTGCCGAGGGATGTTTCGCCCTCGACGACCCAGATCGAGCCGATCGTCTCGCCACCGACACGAACCGCGACCGCGAGTCGGGGAAGGATGTCGAGGCCTTCGATGTGGTCGGCCCGGATCACGCCGTCGGAGGCCCACAGTTCCTTGTAGAGAGCGCGCACACCCGGCGTGTCGGGCACTTGCCGCCCGAGGATCGTCTCTTGGCGCGGCGCGTCGATCACCTGACCTTCGAGGTTCGAGTACGCGAGCACGCGCGCCCTGGGATCCTCGATCGTGACCGCGCCACCGACCATGGCGGCGACCGCGTTGGCGAGCGCGAACAGGTCGCCCAGCGGAACGCTGGCGATCCCGGGCAATCCCGCCGCCCGTCGCCAGCTCGGCACTGCGAGTGCTAGCAATGAATGGAGCGAGCTCCAGCTCATCTCGTCCGCGACGGAGGCGAGGGCGATGCCCGTCTCCTCTGCTGCCGCGATCCAATCGCAGCGACGTCCGTACATCTTGAAGACGACCAGTCCGGCATCGCACTTGCCGGCGCGGGTGATGAGCTCCCGGGCCTCCGTCGTATCCGGGCGAGTGCCGACCGCCAGGACGATCGCGTCGGCCTCGAAGTCCGCAAGATCGACCGGGTCGTGGATGACGGGCTCGCCGACGGGAACCTCGAGCCCGGCGGGCGCCACGATGACTTGGGCGATGCCGGGACCGAGGTTGTCGAGGACCTGTCTCAGCGTTACCTCGGCGGCCGGATCCGTCTCGGGAGGCGGTGCTGTGTGCTTGCGTTTGGCCACGGGTTCCTCCTAGTGCTGCAGCACCATGATTCGCCGGAAAAATAGTCCCTCCTCCCAAACCCGAGATGCGGGCCGGCGGCCACGATGCAGACTTCGAGGGGCGCTACGTAGAGATGAGAAGGAGCTGATCGAGTGAGCGTCGTGGCCGAAGACACCAAGTGGCAGAGCCTGCTGGACGACCTGGCGAAGAAGCACGTGGTGCCCGGAGCATCTCTGGCCGTTCTCGCCGACGGTGAGATAACCACCGCGGTCACCGGCGTCACGCACCTCGAGACCCAGGCCCCCGTCGGTGTGAACACGCTGTTCCAGATCGGGTCGACGACAAAGACCTATACCGCCACGCTCGTTATGCAGCTTGTCGACGAAGGCCTGCTCGAGCTCGATCAGCCGGCGGCGGACGTGATCAAGGACCTGCGCTTCGGGAGCGACGAGGAAGGCCGCAAGGTGACGGTCCGGCAGTTGCTCGCGCACACGAGCGGCCTCCTCGGCGACGACTTCGGAAACTTCCCCGCGTCGGACGACTGGGGACGCGGCGAGGACGCGGTCGAGCGCTACGTCACCGAGACATGCCCGACGCTTCCTCGCATCTCTTCGCCGGACCACTCGATGAGTTACAACAACGCCGGCTACATCGTGCTCGGCCGGCTCATCGAGACACTGCGCGGCAAGCCCTACGCGGCTGCGCTGAAGGAACACTTGCTGGGACCGCTCGGCGCGACGCGCACCGCGACTCTTCCTGAGGAAGCCATCATGCACAGTGTCGCGGTAGGTCACACCCCCGCCGATGCGGAGAACCTCAAGACCTCGGTCGTCGCGCCGCTGTGGCAGCTCCCCACCGCCTACGCGCCTGCCGGTGCGCTTCTGTGTGCGTGCCCGACCGACGTCCTGCTCCTCGCGCACGTCCTCCTCAACGAGGGCAAAGCGCAGAACGGGACGCAGATCCTCTCGCCCGAGAGCGTCGCCGCGATGCGCGCACAGCAGATCGGCGTTCCGCTTCCGAACATGCTGAACGTTGATTCTTGGGGCCTCGGTCTCTTCCTCTTCGAGTGGTCGGGGCAGCGTGGGTTCGGTCACAACGGCGACACGATCGGACAGCACTGCGAGTTCCGGGTGTTCCCCGACAGCGAGACCGCGCTCGTGCTGTCCGTTAACGGCGGGATCGCGGAGACGGTCTTCGCCGAAGAGGTCACGGACGAGGTCTTTAGCGAACTCGCCGACATCAGGGTTCCCAAACTGCCGACCGAGCCGGTTGCCATCGAACTTGACCTGACGCGCTTAGCGGGGACGTTCTCGACGCCGAACGTCGTCATGGAGACGAAGGTGAAGGACGGCTCGCTGGTGATCAGCATCGAGCCGCAAGGCGCAGCGGCCGCGCTGAGCACGATCCCACCGCTGAAGGAGGTCGAGCTGGTTCCGGTGGCAGAGGGCGGCTTCATGTTCGATCTCCTGGGCGTGTTGAACGTGTCGCTGGCCTTCTTCGATTTCGACGAGCAAGGCAAGGCCCGCTACCTGCACCTGGGAGCGAGGGCGACCCCCAGGGCCGACCTATAGGGGCGTCCTAACCAGGAGCAGCGGATTCGTGGCGGCGGACAGAGGGGTTAGCGCATCGGTGGGGCATATTGGTAGGAGATGACCGTTTCGACGCGGTATCCGAGACCTCGAGGAGGAGCCATGGCTAGCTTGGTGCGGGCCCTAGCAAGTAGGCGAGGAATGGCTTTCCTGATCGTGGCCGGCCTCTTGGCCACCGCGTGCGGGTCGACGGTTCCCGCTGCGGTCCAGGAAGAAGCCGGCGTGGTGAGCGCGGGTGAGGAGGGCCTGTCGGTCGAAGGGGGCCTGCCTCCGGGCGCGACTATCAATAAGAAGGGTCAGGTCGTCAGTGCCTCCGGCGAGGTGATCGGCACCGCCGAGGAATTCGGCGTCACTACGGCCGAGGCTCCGGGAGGCACCAGCGTTAGCGGCGGGCCGCCCGTCGCGGCACCGGGCGAATGGGGTCCGGGCATCACGGACTCGAGGATCTACATCGGGCAGTTTTACGCCGACGCAGGTGCTGCGAACGAGGCGGCGTTCGGCACCGGGATCAGCGCCGATTCGCGCAAGCCGTACAACGCGATGGCCGAGTGGGTGAACGCCCGCGGCGGCATCTTGGGCCGCGAGGTCGAGATGCTCTATTACGAGCTCAAGGCCGAACAGGACATCAACCAGCAAGCCCAAGCGGCCTGCTCGCACTGGACAGAAGACCACGAGATCTTCTTCTTCTTCGGTGCTGACGCGAACGGGATCATGCGGGAGTGCGCTCACGAGAACGGCGGGGTCATGCCGCTGCCCGGGGGCTCGTCCTTGCCCGGCGACTTCCAGACGTACCCA
>Ga0299913_10000259_pt1 | contig 30418 bp, 32 predicted proteins | sample RVTome_9_FD_201360 | JGI IMG/M metagenome (GOLD analysis project Ga0299913, IMG submission 201360) | Soil microbial communities from uranium-contaminated site in the Upper Colorado River Basin, Wyoming, United States - RVT155D38 (version 2) ... | reverse complement strand
ATTGGGGAAGATGATCGCCTCCCTCGACGTCCTCTCCGGCGGACGTGCCATCTGCGGACTGGGTATCGCCTGGGATGAGAAAGAACACGATGCATACGGCATCCAGTTCCCACCGGCCCCCGTGCGCTACGACACTCTGGAGGAAACCCTTCAGATGCTCCCCCTCCTCTGGGGGAAAGGGTCGCCGGAGTTCCACGGGGACCACATCGAGGCCGACGAGCTGGTCTGCTACCCACGACCCATACAGGCAACGATCCCGATCGTGATCGGAGGCAGCGGAGAGAAGAAGACACTCCGCTTGGTTGCCAAGTACGCAGATGCCTGCAACTTGTTCGGTGACCCGGGTCGAGTCGCCCACAAGGTCGCCATCCTCCATCGGCATTGTGCCGAGGTGGAAAGAGACCCGTCGACCATAGAGGTCACCCATCTCACCAGCGCCCTGGCAGCCCGAGACCGCCCCGCGCTTCGAGACCGGGTAGAGCGCCTGCGTGGCCGGAACACGACGGCCGAGGAATACATGAAGCGGTCCAACGCGGGCACGCCCGACGACCTCGAAGCACTGTTCACCCTCTATGCCGACGCCGGAGCAGGACATTCGATAGTGGCGCTGCCCGATGTGGCGCTGGCCGGGTCCATCGAAGCGTTCGCCGATGTGATCGCAAGATTCGACTCCCCTTAGACTCCAAATATGGCTGTTACATCGACAATGCTCGCCCTCGGCACCGAAGCCCCCGACTTCTCGTTGCCCGACGTCGTCTCCGGGGAGACCGTCTCCCTATCCGACTACAGCGACAAGACCGGTGTCCTGGTGATGTTCATCTGCAACCACTGCCCCTATGTGCAGCACGTGCGTCATGAGCTCGCCGCCATTGGCAAGGACTACGCCGATTCGGGGATCGGGATCGTCGCCATCTGCTCCAACGACCCGGAGGTGTCGCCGGGCGACTCACCCGAGAAGATGAGAGAAGAGGCCGAAACCCAGGGCTACGTCTTTCCCTACTTGTTCGACGAGACCCAGGAAGTCGCCGCTTCCTACACGGCGATGTGCACACCCGACTTCTTCCTATTCGGCCCCGATCGCAAGCTGGTCTACCGGGGACGCATGGACGAGTCCCGGCCCAACTCAGACGTTCAGGTCACAGGAACTGAACTGCGGGCAGCCATGGACTCGGTCCTCGCCGGGAAGCCGGTCTCCGACGAGCAACACGCTTCCATGGGCTGTTCGATCAAGTGGGCCGAGGGCAAGCAACCCGCATACTTCGGTTGATGCCTTTCTTTCGCACAGGTTGGGGGTTCCTTCGGAGCTCCAACCTCTCGAACGAGGTTGGAGCTGCCTCATCTACAAGAAAGATCCAATGACCAAGCAATACGACACCGCGCCAGACCTGACCATCGATGCCTCGAAGTCATATGTGGCCACCCTCGACACCAACCACGGTGAGATCGTCATCGACCTCGAGCCGGGCCGCTCGCCTCTGACGGTGAACAACTTCGTCTTCCTCGCCAACGATGGCTTCTACGACGGAGTGGTCTTTCACCGCGTCATCGAGAACTTCATGATCCAGGGCGGCGACCCCACCGGCACCGGGCGTGGAGGCCCCGGCTATAAGTTTCGTGACGAGCTCGAGGGAGAGGCTGACTACTCACGTGGCACCGTCGCCATGGCCAACGCCGGCCCCAACACCAACGGCAGCCAGTTCTTCATATGTCACACCGACGTCGGCCTGCCCCACAGCTACACGATCTTCGGCCAGGTTCGATCCGGCATGGACGCGGTGGACTCCATCGCCACGTCTGAAACCGACCACGCCGATCGCCCCCACGACGACGTGGTGATCAACTCGGTGAGCGTCACCGAGGCCTGACCCAACTGCGTTGCTACAGCATCAGGTCTCGGAAACCGCTGCCCTCTTGCTATGGCAACGCCTATAGAAGACGCGGGTTCTGGGTGTAGGTTCCCTCGATGGAGGCCTCGGCCAGGACGTGACCTTCCATCGCATCACGAACGTCATGGCCGGTGAAGTCGCCGTCGACATCGAGGCGATCGACATCCAGGGCGTAGACGGTGAACACATAGTGATGGAGGATCGAGTCGTTCCAAGGCGGAGCGCAACCGTCGTACCCGTAGTAGTTGCCAGCCATGTCCGGGTCATCGGCGAACCAGGCAGTGAAGTCGTTGAGACCATGCCGGCCCATGTGGACGTCCTGGTCGCGACCGCCGGCCACCACCTCGTCTGAGAATTCGCCCTCGTCGATCGTCCTCTCATCCGGCGGGAGGTCGACCAGCACCCAGTGGAAGAAGTCGACCCTCGGCAGGTCTGCGGGAACCTCCCTGTCTGGCTGATTGACGTCGTCGCCCCTGCCGGGGACGTCGTAGTCGTGGCAGATCAGTGCGAACGACCTGGTCCCCTCTGGAACATCCGTCCACTCCAGGTGTGGATTGGTGTTGCCGGCGAGCGTCACCCGGCTCTCCGGGTCGGGTTTGGCGAACGCATAGCGCTCAGGGATCGGATCGCCGTCGTTGAAGCTGCTCGACGTGAGTCTCATGGCGACAACCCTATAGATCAGACCAACGCCGCGATCCTGGCCAGCTCCTCGACACCGGCCGTGTCGATCGGATCGAGAACGATCTGAACGTGTGAGATCCCAGCTTCGGCAAAGGCGCGCAGCCGGTCTGCGATCTCGTCACGGGCCCCGGAGATCGGCGGGGCAGTCCCCCGCTCGGTGTCCCCTGCCGTACGTCCTCTGCCACCAGGCAGTTGGACATACAACGCCACGGTTCGCTCGACCTCTGCAGCGTCGCGCCCCACATCCACACACGCATCATCCACCACCCGGCGCAGGTCGGCGAGCCCCTCCACGCGGTTGCCGAAGCCGTCGAACCAGGAGTTCCACATGTCGGCGTGGGCCATCGTGGCCCGGAGCATCCGGGGACCGTTGGAGCCGATCAGGATCTTCATGTCGGAACGCGCCGGCGGCAACAGCTCCATCCCGCGCAGCGTGTGATGCCGACCCTCCCAGTCGATGACGCCCTCCCGGATCAGAGTCCGGATGATCGTGAACGCCTCCTGAAACCTGGTGAACCGATGGTCGTATGGAAAGCCAAAAGCGTCGAACTCCGTCTGATTCCACCCCGCACCCAACCCGAGGATCAACCGACCCCCGCTGATGTCATCGACGGTCGCGGCCATCTTGGCAAGCATGGCGGGCGAATGGAACGAGGTCGCAGCGACCAACGGCCCGAGCTCGACCCTCGTCGTCGCCTCGGCCAGCCCGGCAAGGGTGGTCCAGGCCTCGAACGGACCGCGCGCCCCTCTTCGATCGCGGTACAGCAAGTGGTCGCCCACCCAGATCGAATCGAACCCACAGTCCTCGACGGTCAGGGCGATGTCCCGCATCTCGGCCCATGAGATCGGGCGTTCGACCTCCGGTAGCTGCACACCTATCTTCATCGGGCAATCGTAAGGAGTGAGGCTGCTGGACGACATCTCTGCCCTGAACCACGCCCAACGTCGCCGACACCTCGAGCAGATGGCACGCGATGGTGTCGACGTGCTCGTGGTGGGTGGGGGTGCGACCGGTGCCGGCGCCGCCCTGGACGCGGCCGCCAGAGGCGTCAGGGTCGGCCTGGTGGAACAGCGCGACTACGCGTCGGGCACGTCCAGCCGCTCCTCGAAGATGTTCCACGGAGGGCTTCGATACCTCGAGCACCTCGACTTCGGGCTGGTGCGCGAGGCGCTGCGCGAACGCAACCTCATGCTCAACACTCTCTGCCCGCACCTGGTGACACCAGTCTCCTTCATCTACCCGCTCGAGCACCGGTTCTGGGAGAGGCTCTACGTCGGGGCCGGCGTGTTCCTCTACGAGATCCTCGCCCGAATGGCCTCGAGCCCGCTCCCCTGGCACCAGCACCTGGGCCGGCGAAGACTCCGCAGTGTGGCGCCCGCTCTCGATGCCTTCGGTGGCATCCGCTACTGGGACGCGGTCGTCGACGATGCCCGGCACACCATGACGATCGCCCGAACTGCTGCCGCCCATGGCGCCCTCCTGGCCAACAGCGCCAGAGTCGTGGGAGCCGGGACGAATCGAAATGGCCAAATCGAGGCTGCGCACGTCGTCGACCTCGAGCGGGGAGTGCAGATCACCATCCCGACTCGTGTGATCGTCAACGCCACCGGCGTATGGACCGACGACATCGAACGGCTGGCCGGAGAGCACCGGGTCGACGTGCGCGCCTCGAAGGGAATCCACCTGCTGGTGCCGCGCGATCGAATAGACGCGGAGGCGGGAATCCTTCTTCGGACAAGAGTCAGCGTCCTGTTCGTCATCCCCTGGGGGAGTCACTGGATCGTTGGCACGACCGACACACCGTGGTCGCTCAGCCGGGCCCACCCTGCCGCCAGCCGCACCGACATCGAATATCTCCTGAGGTGGGTGAACACAGCTTTGCGGAGCCCGATCGGTGTCTCGGACATCGTCGGGGTCTATGCCGGGCTCCGTCCCCTTTTGAAAGGCGAGACAGACGAGACCTCGAAGCTGAGCCGAGAGCACGCAGTGCACGATCGAGGCAACGGGATGATCAGCGTTGCCGGCGGGAAATACACCACCTATCGGGTCATGGCCTCGGATGCGATCGACGCCACCTCGCCATACCTGGGCAGTCTCCCGGCCTCGACTACATCAGAAATCCCATTGATCGGCTCCACGGCGCGCAGTGAGGATCGGCTCCGCTGCCGCTACGGCACCTTCGCCGGTGAGATAGAGAAGCTGTCTGCGACCGACCCCGAGTACGCCCGACCGGTGGTGGGCGACGCCCCATATCTGAACGCGGAGCTCCGCTATGCCGTAACTCATGAAGGCGCGCTCCATCTCGACGACGTCCTGACGAGGAGGACCAGGTTGTCGATCGAGACCCGGCACCGCGGACTGGACGCGGTCAAGCCCACGGCCCGGATCATGGGTGGTGTCCTGGGCTGGGATCGGGTGACGTTCGATCGTGAGATCGACCACTATCAGGCAAGGGTGAGAGCAGAGCTCGACTCTCAGTCTCAACCAGACGATCGAACGGCGGACGCGGCGCGCATGGGTGCGCCCGACGTTCGAACCGGGATCAACGAGTGATCAGGACCCGACTTCGGCGTCGGTGGGAAGTGCCGCCGCGTCGAAGTTGCTGAGGACGTTCCACAGGATCCACCCCACCCCGTTGTCCTCCGCAGCCTGAATCGAGGTCCGGATCTGTGCGTTGGTCCACCAGAACGCCTGCAACCAAGGGCGGAGAGTCGAGCCCTCGGCCATCCGTGGAACTGCATCTGTGATCGCATCAGCGGTCACGTCATAAGGGTGATCGTTGGGGTCGTCGAACCCGAGCCATCCGCTGGAGTAATGGCTCGGGTAGACCATCGGGCTGAGAACGTCGACTTGGGCAGAGAGCTCCTCCGGTCGCTGGCCGAGACCCTGGTCGTCTTGCATCGACACCACGATCCCGAACACGTCGCCACTTACCGCGCAACCCATCTGGTTGAGACGGGAACGTGCCTCACCGAGAAAGGTGGCTATCGCCTCGACACGGTCGCCCTGCGGCATGTCGAGCTGACCCGTCCGCGTCGCGGTCTCGCCCGACGGGTACCTGATGTAGTCGAACTGGATCTCGTCGAAACCGAGATCACATGCCTCCTCGGCCAGAGAAAGGACATATCCCCGGGCACCTTCCGAGGTCGGGTTCAACCAGCCGCCGATGAGCCGCTCCTCCTCGAAGGCTGCGGCACGACGACCGTCGTCGAAGGCAGCGATCCGCGTGATCGTGTATAGACCTTCGGCGTGAGCTTGCTCGATGCGGGCCTGCGGGTCGTAGTGGGGCGAGACGGCGCCGATCTGGTGAGCGTCCTGGACGCCTGTGTCGTAGAGGACGAGCCCGCCTTCCTGTTTGGTGTCGAACACCAATGTGTTGACAGCCGTGTCCCTGGCGAGCTGGAGGAGCTGGTCGAATGAGACGTCGTCGCCGGCAGCCTCCGGTCCCACCCGCAACCCCCTGACCGTGAGCGGGCTGATGCTGGTTTCGTAGAAGTCGACCGTCGCGTCGTATTCCAGCTCCGTGCCCGTCCAACCAGGTTTGCTCACCCTCATCGTCGTCGGGTCGGTGGTGTCGAGCGCAAACCACCCATCGGCGCCCGTTGTCACACTCTGCTCGCCCATGGAGATCGTTGCATGCGCCACGGGGTCTCCCTGTTCGTCGGACACCCTCCCTGTGATGTGAGACGACGGGATGGTCGTTGTCGTGGTTGTGGTGGTGGTCGTGGTGGGCGCGACCGTGGTCGTGGTCGTTGCCACAGTGGACGATGTGGTGTCCGGCCCGGCTTCGATGTTCACGCCGCCACCACCCGGCTCCCCGGTGCAAGCCGACATGGCGAAGACGACGGCCGCGCCGATCGTGAGGTAGCGGACCCGGTTCACAGTCGAATGCTAAGGCCCCCCAGTTGTTGGGCCCTGCCTGACCTATGGATCCACGCTCGACCCAGTCCGCCATGTAGGGGTCAGCTGAGCCTGAGGACCATGGCGGTGATCGTGAACAGGAGGAGCACCGTGTCGATCACCCCGTACCTCGTCAGATGGCCGACAGCCGATCGAATCGCACCCGGATCGCCGGATTCCACCGCATCGGCCGCGGCCTCCCCACCCGGTCCGAAGACGAACTGGCCGAGAACGGAACCTACGATGATCATCCCGAAGCCGATGGTCACGAACAAGGTGCCGAACCCGTAGGCCTCGTTGTCGAGGACCATCAGCACCCCCGTGACGAGGATGAGGATCGCAGCGGGAATATAGACACGGGTGGCCATGGCAGAGGTGATGCGGTACCAGCCGGCCAGGACCTCGGCCGACTTCCGCGCCGCCACGGGAGGAACCACCGCCTGCACGACATTTGCCCCGAGCCAGGTTCCTGCGCCGGCAATGTGGAGCACGAGGAGAATGTCCCTGTAAGTCATCCGACCAATCTAGGCGATATCGCATCACGCCTGGCGCGTCATACGATCGCTCCGTGGCCAAGCGAACCGAAGCCCCAGGCTGTCGATCCGCGGCGATCTCGACTTCGACTCTCGTTGGGATCGCGGTCGTCTTCATGGTCATCGGGCTCACTCTCGCCAACGACTCTTCGTGCTCGGGCGACTGTGAGACCCTTGGCCTGACCCTTCTCTACGCCGGCCTCCCCATCTCTGCCGCCCTCGGTGTCCTGTTCGGCGACCTGGTGGTCGCCTGGCCCCTCGACATCACACTCTGGGTGGTGATGGGCTTTTTCCTCGCTCGGTTTTCCGACGGCAGGGGCCGGAATGTCGTCGGGCCTGTCCTGATCGCGATCCTGTTTGCCCTCGGCTATGGACTAGTCCTTTCGCAGTTAGTTGAATTGGCCATTCCCTGAGGTGTCTTGGCCACTTAGCGTGGCGCTCAGATGCAGGGAGTGATCACACAACGTCTCGCCGGGTTGGGATTGGCCGCAATTTTGACCTTGACGGCAGCAGGGGGCGCTGCCGCAGTCTTTTCGGCTGGGGGGCCCGGCGAGCCCCTGTCTCCGCAGGGCTCTGCGGCAACTCTCATCGACCTGACCCAGGTCCGGGACTCGATCCTCTGGAGCTCTTTGGCCGGCAACGTCGCCCTGGTGCAAACCGTTGGGTGGCCCTCGAGTGACGGCACCCACGAGCTGGGTGGCGCATTGATCATCGAGGCCCCCAAGAATCCGCTGGCCGGCACCATCAACATCGGCGAGAAGCCGATGTCGGTGGAATTCAGTCTCGATTAGCGGCCGACAGACTTGATGGCGGCCCGACTTCTCCGGATTGCCTCCTCGACGCGAAATTCTCGCGTCACCGGGGGTTCACCCTCACGGAACTGGCTTCACCTGAGATCGCCCGGAGAACAGACGCCGGTCGAGCCGCATTCGCATCTTCCGCCGTCTCGCTAGACCTCCAGATACTGATCCAGCTCGTCGACATCGAAGGGGCCGACGGCGCCCATGACCCGGGTTGGTGCCCCGAATATCTCACCGGCGACATCCTGGACCATGTCCAGTGTCACTCCATCGAGCTTCTCCAGCCGCTCATCCACGGAGAGGTGGGGCATGCCGGCGAGCTCGTCTCGACCGAGTCTCACCATGCGACTGTTGGCGTCTTCGAGGGCCAGGGCGAGACCGCCACGCATCGAGCCCTTGGCCCGATCGAGCTCCTCCTCGGTGATCCCTTCGTCGACGACCTTGGCCAGCTCCTCGCGGATCACCGTCAACGCAGTGTCGGTCTGACTCGGCGTCGTACCCACGTGAACCCCCCAGGCACCGTTGTCGGCGTAGGACAGCTTGAACCCGTAGACGGCGTAGGCGAGGCCGCGCTCCTCGCGAACCTCACGGAACAGCCGCGACGACATGCCGGAGCCCATGACATGGTTGAGGACCTCGAATGCCCACCTTCTCTCGTCGCTGCGGTGGAGGCCGGGCCCGCCGAGAACGAGGTGGGCTTGCTCGGTCTCACGTCGGGTGAGTTTGACCTCCGATTCGATCTCCGCCGCGGAGAAGTGGTGATCGACGCCGTCGCCCGACCAATCGCCGAAGCGCTCCGCGACCATGTCGACCACCTCCTGGTGATCGAGGGAACCGGCCGCGGCGATCACGAGTGAACCTGCTCCGTAGCGACGCTTCCAGTACCCATGGATGTCGTCTCTCGTCATTCCGCGAATCGACTCTCGGGTTCCGAGTACGGGCTCTTCGAGGGGATGGCTTGCGAAGACCGCAGTCGTGAAGTTCTCGAAGACGACGTCGGATGGGTCGTCTTCGTTCATGTTGATCTCTTCGACGACCACCTGGCGCTCGGAGTCGATCTCGTTGATGCGAAACGCCGGACGCTGGATTATCTCGGCGAGGACGTCGAGGCCGACGGGCAAGTCCTGGTCGAGCAGCCTCGCCCAGTAGCACGTGGTCTCCTTGGAGGTGAAGGCGTTGGACTCGGCCCCGATCGCATCGAGGGTTTCGTTGACCTCACGCGCCGATAGCTTTTCCGAGCCCTTGAACAAGAGGTGCTCGAGAAAGTGCGACACCCCGGCCTCGTTGTCGTTCTCGTCCCTCGTTCCTGTGTCGATCCAACAGCCGAGGGCCACCGATCGCAACGAAGGCATCGGCTCGGTGATGATCCGAAGGCCGTTGGGAAGCATCGTGAAGTCGTAGTGCACGTGGCGAAGGGTAAAGGTGAAAACCCGTTTCCCGGAAGTCCGGCTTCGGCGGTTTGACGAGGCATGAGACAATGAACGGCTGTGCGCGCACGCGATCAGACATTTCTCACCGACATCATCAGTCCCGAAGACCAGGCGATCGAGGCCGTGGTGGGGCGCTACCAGCGGGTGGCGCCGGCCGTCACACGGCTGGCGAGGAGCCTCTCGGACAACCCCAACCTCCGGGTCCGTCTCGGGCCCGAGTCGTCCGCGTCTTCAGACGAGATCGTCTGCGACCCACGAATCTTCCAGGCCGCCTACCACCGCAACGCGCCGGTCACACCCGATGAGGTCGCGCTCGCTTCGGCGCTGCACGAGGTCCTGCATCTGGTGTCAACCAATCTCGAAGACGTGCGGGAGCTGCCTGACGACTGGCCCGTCGACGGTCAGGTCGGCGACGCTCAGGTCGATCTGCTCACGGCCCTAGAGCGCACCGACAAGCCCATCGCCGAGGTGCTCTTCTTCTCACTCGAGGACGCACGTCAGGAGTTTCAGGCGCTGTCGATATATCCCGGTGCCCGCTCGGTGCTGCAGGATCTCTATCTCTCTTCGCTGGGCCAGGCGATCCAAAGGTCGGGAGCTCTGAGCCAGTTCGTGCTCGGTTGCTTCCTGCTGACGGCCGGATACGTCGAGCGCGAGGTGCTGGAGAAGCGGTTCGAGGCGCGAGCGGCGGTGGCACTGGACGACGCCACGGGTCACTGCAAGGAGGCGGCCGAGTCTGACGACCCCTGGTATGTGGCGCAGCTAGCAATCGAACTCGAGGCAATCGCGAGGGCCAACGGTCTGATAACCGAGGTCCCCGAGACTGCGACGAACGCCCAGCGGAAAGCTGCGGAGAAGATGGACGCCGAGAATGCTGCCGAAGGCGTCGACACGGTGCGGATCGTCTCGCCGATAGTCGCCGACGCCGAGTCGTATCAGAACACCAAGCGTGCCGCAGACGCCAGGTCGGGACCGTCGGGGCGAAAGGGCGCCTCGGACCTGGCCGACGACGAGTCGACCAACCAGCTCTTGCGGGTGAGCCAGGCGCCGCAGGTGTTTCTGCCGACCGGCCAGGGCGGCAAGCTGGTGGTGACCCCAATCCCTTCCGCCTTCGCCGACTTCGGGAAGGAGGGCGTCGAAGCCATCGCAGACGCCTCCAAGAGGTGGTCAGTCGACCAGCGTCACGTCTCCGGAGAGCTGTTTCCCTTGTTCGCAGCCAACCAACGTCGCGGCCTGCGCTCCGGGTTCGATCAGGGCGACGTCTCACCACACGCGGCGCTCTTCATAGGGGCCGGGCTCTATCAGCGTCTCTACGAGCGCCGCGCCTCGCGCACCCGTCGCCGATACGCGGTGTCACTCCTCGTCGACGGCTCTGCTTCGATGCTCAGCCCGGGACGGAGCTCACGATCCGGCACGCAATGGGCGATGCCGGCGGCTCTGCTCGGAGCTTGGAGCATGGCTCGTCTCTGCGATGAGCTCCAGATCGACTTCGAGGTCGCCCTTTTCAACAGAGGCTTCGCAGCTCGCCCCGACGACACCGAAGAGACCTACGTGAAGGGAAGGTCGGCGGCCACTGCCGGGTTGAAGCGGACCCAAGGATCAGCAGCCGACCGTTTGACTTCGACGGTGAACCACTACATGGTGAAACCGTTCGACCGTCGCTGGCGTGACTCACAACACACCCTCGCTGGCCTGTTCTTCACGGCGATGAACCCTCGACGAGCATCGACGCTGGCCCGAAAGGACACCATGTCGGCTCCCCCGATCTCACTCTTCGAGAAAGCAGCGAACGTCGACGAGTTCAACGTGACCCATGCCGCCGAGCGGATGGGGCGTCTCGGGGCAGACGTCCGGATCCTCATGGTCCTCGCCGACGGCATGACCAGAGGGTCGGTCGAAGCCTTGACCAAGACGGTCCAATCGGTGGAGAGCACCGGGACCACCGTCATCGGCATCGGCATCGGCGACCACACGGTCGACCAGGCCTATCAGCGCCATGAGGTGGTCGATGAGCCCGACCAGCTGACCACGGCGATGGTCGGGGGCACCCGTGGCGCTCTCCGGAGGAGTCTCGCCTACTCGGGCATGGACTCCTGGTGGCTGCGAGCATCGGAATTTCAACACAAGGAGCAATCAGTTGCCTGACACAGCCGTTTTCGAAGATCCAAAAGGCGAGCGCAAGCCCATCGAGTTGGAGACTTTCGAGGTCCCATCCGACCTCGAGGACATCGAGTTGCGGACACGCAAGATCCCCGAGGCCGACCCCCACTATGTAGATCTCGGCATGCTGTATCGGTTCGCACAGGTGGAGCAGGCCCGTCGTAGCGACGCCGAGGGCCTCGTCCCCCTCCACGTCGCGGTGCGAGGGCACATGGGCACCGGCAAGGACCACGACATCGAGCAGTTCGCCGCGGCCATGGGTCTCCCCTACTTTCGGATCCCGCTGACCGGTGAGGTGCGCGACGTGACACTCATCGGGTCTACGCATCTCCACGGTGACGGCAAGGGCGGCACCGAGAGCCGCTGGGAGGATGGCGACATCACCCGGGCGCTGCGCGGCCCGGCGTTGCTCAACCTGTCCGAGTTGAACGCTGCCGGCGCGGAGACCCTGTTTGCCCTCCACGGTTTGCTCGACCGCTACGCGGCTCTCGATCTGCCAAACGGGGAGACCGTGCGACTCCGCGACGACGTCCGCATGTTCGGGACGATGAACCCCACCGACATCAGGGATTACGCCGGGACACAGACGCTCAACAAGGCCTTCGCCGACAGGTGGGTCATCTGGGAGAAGACCTTCCCCGGCGAGGAACAGGTGAGGGCGATGGTGGAACGCCGCTATCCCAGCCTGAAAGACACCTACATCGAGGCGATGGCCCGGCTGACAGTGGAGATCAACGCATCGTTCGACACCGCCGACACCGGGACACGGGTGGAGACTCCGCTCTCTCTTCGCTCGGTCCTCGATCGCTTGCCCACAGGTCTCCTGATCCATGCCGACAGTGACGATCCACTGCGCGAGGCGTGGGAAGAGTTCGTCCTCCCTCAGGTCGACCGGTACGACCGCGACCACTACGAGACCGTGTGGAACGCCGTTGTCCGCAAGGGACCCTCGGAGAAGCCCTTCTAGCCGTGTCCCGGCGCGAGATGGGGCCCAACGACTCGGGGACGGTCGACGTTGGCGACGGCAACCTCGTCTCCTGGGAGACGTGGGGCAATGAAGAAGGGATCCCTGTCGTCTTCGTTCACGGAGGCCCCGGTGGTGAGTGCAGCCCCGGACACCGCGAGCTCTTCGACCCGGACCGATACCGCGTTGTCTTCTTCGACCAGAGGGGATGCGGGCGAAGCACCCCGTCGGCGGCCGAACCGGATACCGACTTGAGGACCAACACGACCCACCACCTCATCGCCGACATGGAGCTGATTCGTAGCTCACTCGCCATCGACAGATGGGCTGTCTACGGCCTTTCCTGGGGCTCTGCCCTGGGCCTGGCATACGCCGAGAAGCATCCGAAGCGGGTCATCGGCGCGATGCTGGGTTTGGTCGGGCTGGGGAGGAGTCGTGACGTCGAGTGGATCACAGAGGGCGTGGGCCGCATCTTCGCTCCCCAGTGGGAGCGGTTCTTCTCATTCGTCCCGCCTGAGCTCTCCGATCTCCCGCTCGTCGAGGCTTACGCCAGGCTGCTGTTCGATCCCGATGCCGGGACTCGAGCGCGAGCGGCCCTCGAATGGTGCATATGGGAGGACGCCCACATGGGCCTGGCCCCTGGAACAGGACCCCGCCTCCAGCTCGAAGACCCGAAGTTTCAGCTCCAATTCGCCCGTCTCGTCACCCACTATTGGAGCAACGCGTGCTTTCTCGGCGAGACCCAACTCATCGACGAAGCGCAACGTCTCGAGGGGATACCAGGAGTCTTGGTGCACGGGCGCCTCGACATCAGCTCTCCCATCGAAGGTCCGTGGCTCTTGTCCCAGGCGTGGCCGGCCGCCGAGCTCGTTGTGGTCGAAGACGGTGGGCACGGTGGAGGTTCCCTCGCCGAAGCTTTCACTGCCGGCCTGGAAAAAGTCACCTCGTGATCAACCGGGCCGACCCGGTACGTTGGGGGTGCAATGGCCTATGACCTCGGCAACGAGGAGTTGAACGAGCGGCTGCGCAGCCTCATCGCCGACAGCTCCGGAAACGAGAACCAGGATCTGATCGAAGAACTGATAGTCACCGCATTGAAGCTGCACCGCGATGGGGCTACTCGCGGCGACCTGAAGCTGATCAACACCGCAGTGAAGGAGATGCGATATTCGAACCTGGTCTTCAGCCGTCACGACGAGCCAAAAGTCACGATCTACGGCTCGGCGCGAACAGCCGACGATGACCCCAACTACAAGCTCACCGAAGAGTTCGCGGCCGCGATGGCCAGCCACGGGTGGGGGGTCATCACCGGAGCGGGGCCGGGGATCATGGAGGCAGGAAACAAAGGCGCCGGGATCGAGAACTCCTACGGGGTGAACATCCGCCTCCCATTCGAGGCCTCCGCCAACGAGTATCTCGCCGAGGGCCGCACGGTGAACTTCAAGTACTTCTTCACCCGCAAGCTCGGTTTCGTGAAGGAGTCTCAGGCGTTCGTAATCATGCCCGGGGGCTTCGGCACACTCGACGAGGCCTTCGAGCTGATCACCCTGATTCAGACCGGCAAGTCGGACTTGCATCCGATCGTGCTGCTCGAGGCAGAGGGGACCGGCTATTGGGAGCCGCTCATCGGCTTCACGACAGAGATTCTGCTGGGGAAGGGGATGATTTCTGACTCCGACCTGGCCCTGTTCCTGCAGACAACGGACCCATCGGCGGCGTGCAACCACATCCTCAAGTTCTACTCCAACTACCACTCGCAGCGATTCTCGGCAGGAAAACTGATCCTTCGGGTGCGTCAGGCTCCAACTGACACTGAGTTGGGCCGTCTCAACGAAGACTTCTCGGACATCATCGTCGAAGGAGGTATCGAGCGCACCGAGCCCAACCAGGCGGAAGTCGAGGACGAGGACGCACTTGACATGGAGCGCATCACCTTCTACTTCGACCGACGTCATTTCGGGCGGCTCCGCCGGCTGATCGACCGTCTCAACGATCTGGCCAGCCTCCCCGAAACGACCGAGATCCCACATGGCATCAGTGAGGAGCAGGCAGAAAGACCCTGGTAGACCCCTACTCGCCTTGCTAGTTTCCACAGATTGGCTATTAGAATTGCCTGGTGCGCGACATCCTCTCAGATCTCGTAGCGGAACAGCAGTTCCTCGATCAGTCTCTTCAGAGAATCCCCATCAAAGTCTGGGATCTCGTGACGCCGAACAAGCCATGGACGGTTCGGGACACGATCGCCCACCTCGCCGATTTCGAGGATCTGGGATCGGACGCACTGCAGGATGGGCAACGGATCAAGGAATGGCAAGCGGCCACCGACATCGAGCCCCTTCGCCAGGAGCCCATCAAGAAGGGCCGCAAGATGCGTCCCCAAGACGTAATCGAGTGGTGGCGCGGAGGCAGGGCCAAAGTCGTCGAGCCCCTCTCCCACATGAGCGGCGACGATCGGCTCCCCTGGATCGCCGGTGACATGAGCGCTCGGACTTTCGCCACCTTCCGGTTGACCGAGACCTGGATGCACGGTCTCGACATCTACGAGACTCTGGGGATAGAGGTCGAAGACACTCCCCGCATACGGCATGTGTGCTGGTTCGGATGGAAGACACTCCCCTACGCGTTCAAGCAGGCCGGTGAGCACTACGACCCGGTCCGAGTCGAGGTCATCGGGCCCGGCTACTCCAAATGGGTGTACGGACCTGAGGACACCGACCAGTTGATCAAGGGGTCGGCCTCCGACTGGGCTCGCCTCGCCGTGCGTCGCACCGGTTTGAAGGACACCCGGCTCAAGGTCTCCGGCGAGCACGCCGAGAAGGCCGCCGCGCTGGCACAGACCTTCCTGTGACCTCGAGCATCCCCCGGCTCGTGGGGATGGTCCACCTGCTCCCACTGCCCGGGTCGCCGCGTTTCGGCGGATCGATGGACGAAGTGGTCGAAATCGCGATCAGCGACGCCGAAGTCCTCGTCGACGCCGGATTTCCGGCCTTGTTGGTGGAGAACTTCGGCGACGCCCCCTTCTATGCCGACTCGGTTCCGACTGTGACGATCGCCGCCATGACGGCTGCTGCCGCCGCAGTCGGAGAGACACAGGTGCCGTTCGGCGTCAACGTCCTGCGTAACGACGCGAAGGGCGCGCTCGCCGTCGCCGCCGCCACCGGTGCCGGGTTCATCAGGGTCAACGTCCTCACCGGCATCATGTACACAGACCAGGGCCCGATCGTGGGGCGTGCGGCCGAGGTGCAACGCGATCGCTTCCAACTCTGCCCCGATGTCGAGGTGTGGGCGGATGTCATGGTCAAGCACGCCACACCGCCCGCTGGGTTGGAGGCGCGCCAGACGGTCGAAGACACGATCGAACGGGGTCTGGCAGATGCCGTCGTCATCTCGGGGTCAGGGACGGGCAGCGAGCCCGATCTCGCGCTGTCGCGACAGATCAGGGACGCTGCACCGAATGGAACCCGCCTCGTGGTTGGCTCAGGCGCTTCCACGAACAATCTCGACGCACTGCTCGAGGTCGCCGACACGTTCATCGTCGGAACGAGCATCAAGGTCGACCGAGACCCCGGCAACCGTCCAGATCCGCTTAGGGCCAAGGCGTTCGTGGAGAAGGCGGTCGAGAGAGGACTTCTATGACCATCAGGACCAGCACTGACGGCGGTATCGCTCGGGTGACCTTGGCCGACCCCGATACCCGCAACGCGATCACTGGCAAGGAAGTCGTCGAGGACATCCTGGACGCCCTCCATGACGCCGAGACCGATCCCGACGTGACGGTCGTGGTCGTGGACGCGGAGGGCCCGGCGTTCTCCTCCGGTGGCAACGTCAAGGACATGGCGGCGAAAGGCGGGCTGTTCTCAGGCTCCCCGGTCGAGATGACGGAGAAGTATCGGGAGACGATTCAACAGCTCACCCGCTTCTTGGCCACGACCGACCTGGTGACCATCGCATCGGTCAACGGGCCGGCGGTGGGTGCCGGCTTCGACCTCGTCCTGGGATGCGACTTGCGGCTCGGCTCCCGCAACGCCCGGTTTGCCCACACCTTCATCGAGATGGGCATCATCCCCGGGGACGGTGGTGCATGGCTGCTTCCCCGCGTCGTCGGCTGGCAACGTGCCACCGAGCTCGCCCTGACCGCTCGCTTCATAGGCGCCGCCGAGGCGGAGAAGTACGGAGTCCTCCTCGAGGTCGTGCCCGAGGACAAGCTCGATTCTCGGGTGAAGGAGCTAGCCCGATCGATCGCATCCAAACCGAAGCCGGCCGTGATCATGGCGAAGAGGCTGCTGCGCCAGGCAAGGAGCATGGACCTGGATGGCTTTCTCGAGCTCTCTGCTGCATTGCAGGCGATCGCCCACACCACGCCAGAGCACACCTCCGCCGTCGACGCATACGTGGAGAAGCTCCAGAACCGCTGACTGCCGTGATCGAGACGATTGCCGCCGTGCCCGGCGCTCAGGTGTCCCAGCTGCGGAGATTGCAGACTACGGAGACTCCCGGCTGACCCCGAAGCCCGCCTTGTGTAGCAACTTCAATGTGGCAGCCACAGGGTTGGCGAAACGCGCCGAGCGCAGCAACGCCTCGTGCTCGGCGAGCAACGCAACGGCCTCCTCGAAGATCATCCCGATCGGGATGGTGTTCTCTGTCAACTGCGGAGCACGCCCAAATGCGACCAGACGCGTGCGAACGGTGCCCCCGCCCGGCGCTGGCGACCGGCAAACGCCCTGCTCGGTGAGATCGAGCACCACGGGCCCTACACCCATCTCGCCGTAGAGCCAGTCGAGACGGTGCAGCACCGTGTGGAGCGTCTCATGACGGGTGAAGGCCGGGTTGAACACCGCCTCGCCTTCCTTGATCTCCCCGACGATCACGTCGATGACCCCGTCCTCGAGCATGAGCAGGTCTCCTGGCACCTGCAGGGTGCTCTGCAAGTCCGGATCGTGAGAATCAGCCAGGAAGACATCGCCGGGAAACCGCAATGCCAGGATGTCGACATCGGTGACGGTGTCCCACTGGCCACGTTGATTCACCGCCTGAATCTGCCACTCGGACAGGGTCAGATACCCGTTCACATGGAGGTAGACCTCGACGAGACCGCTGGCGGCATCCACGAGACCCATTGTGCCCGGGGTTTCGCGATGGGCAACCAGAGCGATAACGAAGATGGGACGAACGACTTATCCACAAGTGGACTAGTCCTGACGAAACTCTCCCTGGTGGTGTTGGTATGAAAGAGCTTCCTGACGAATTCCTCATCAAGGTGATGGAAGACGTCATCGAGGACCTGCATGGGCACGTTCACCGGGTTTCCAACCTCTCTGTGGACCTGGGAAGAGGCCTCGGCCTGGGTGACGACGATCTAGATCGTCTCGCCCTGGCCGGGGTTCTCCATGATGTCGGCAAGATCCACATGGATCCCGGGATCCTCGGAAAGCCCGGACCGCTCGATCCCACCGAGCGCGATCTGATGGAGCGGCACCCGGAGCTCGGCTTCGCCATGACCCGCAATCGTCTCGACGCCAAGATCGCCGAGGCGATCTTGTATCACCATGAGCGGTTCGATGGTCAGGGCTACCCCTTCGGGCTGGCAGGCGATGCAATCCCAGTCCTCAGCCGAATCGTCCTCGTCGCCGATGCCTTCGACGCGATGACATCGAAACGGGCGTATCAGCCGGCTCTGCCCACCGACTTCGCAGTGCACGAGATTCGCAAGAACGCCGGTTCCCAATTCGATCCGGCAGTCGTGGAGATCTTCCTCGACCTGGCCGAGGTCGACGCCCTCCCCCTCGAGCTGACCGCCTGATCCGGCCGGCTCGGCACACCGTTCAGATCGCGAAATGATCCGTCGTTTCACGAGGAGCGCTGACCCACAGAGCGTATCTTTCGCCGAATCAGAGCCTCCGAGGGCGGATCGTGAAACGATTGTTGTGTGGGCTTACAGCGGTCCTCCTCGTCGCTTGCGCCGGCGGAGAGGCGGTTTCATCCACAACGACCTCATCGCCGATCGAATCGTCTCCTACGACAACAACGGACCCGGCCGGCATGACAACCGTCAGGGCATCGACCACCAGCACACAGACCCGCGATGATTGGGATTCCATCGCGACATGGCGAGGTGGTGCCGCGGGTGAGTACCGCACCGAGGCATTCGCGGTGCCGTTCCGGTTCACGACGACCAGCGCCTGGACAGGGTCCGAATCGATCGACAGCGTGTCGATCAGAAAGACGGGCGAGTCGGGCATCTGGCTGCTCGACATGGGGTTCGGCTCCCTCGAAGAGGCGGTTGGCCACTTTCAGGAGCTGGAGAATGCCGAGTTCGCCGAGCCGAGCCCAACCTCCATCGGCGACGCAACGGCAGTCAGCATGGAAGGAACATCGACCGGCAACCAGTCGATCGCCAACCTCGCAGACGGTCTCTCCTTGTTCTGGAGCGCCGGCACCGAGACGACGCTGTATCTCGTCGACGTGGAAGGGGACATCGTCGTCATCGTTGTCGACCGCAGCCAACCAATCCCCCTCGATTTCGTCGAGGAGGCGCAGTCGATACTCGATTCGATCGTCTGGCGGGCGCTGGATGGCTAGAACGTCGACGCGCGGATCGATCCCGTCGCCGTTGCGACCCTCAGTCTGGCAGGGGTGAGCCTTCCGCTCGGGTCGAGGTGTCTCCCGAAGCCACGGCGCAGCACGTGCCCGCACGGGCACTTTGGCTGCACACTCATCGTCGAAGGCTGTTGATACCGGCCGGTACTTGTCACCAACCCCTGATACCTTCGAACCGTGAGCGCGCTCCACTCCTTCTCCCCGGCGTCGAGGACATGGTTCGAAGCCTCGTTCGCCGCCCCCACACGAGCGCAGTATGAGGGCTGGCCTGCCATCGCGTCGGGCGAGCACACCCTGATCCATGCCCCGACCGGGTCGGGGAAGACTCTCGCTGCTTTCCTGTGGACGCTCGACCGTCTGCTGACGGAGCCTGTTCCGGAGAAGGCCGAACGTTGCCGCGTGCTCTACGTCTCGCCACTCAAGGCACTGGCCCACGACGTCGACCGCAACCTCAGGGCACCGCTTGCGGGCATTCGTCACGCCGCCGAGCGATTGGGCGGCGACCCTCTCCCCCGGCTCGACACCTTTCTCCGCACAGGCGACACACCGCAAGAGGACCGCCGGCGGATGGAGCGCAATCCGCCTGACATCCTCATCACCACCCCGGAGTCGCTCTACCTCATGCTCACCTCGGCGGTTCGGTCCACCCTGCGCACCGTCCGCTGGGTGATCGTCGATGAAGTCCATGCTGTGGCCGGCAGCAAGCGTGGCGCCCACCTCACTCTCTCCTTGGAGCGTCTGGAGGAGATCACCGACATGCCGCCCCAGCGAATCGGGTTGTCTGCCACTCAGCGACCGCTGGAGACAATCGCCCGGTTCCTCGGTGGGGGAACGGTGGAGGACGACGTCTGGTCACCGCGGCCGGTAACGGTGATCGACATTCCCCAGGACCGCGAGCTCGACGTCGAGATCGTCGTCCCCGTCGAGAACATGAACGAGCCAGGCGAGCCCGACCCCCTGGACCCCGACTCGACACCGACCCGGTCGATCTGGCCCGCTGTGTACCCGGAACTGCTCGATGAGATCAACCGGCACAACTCGACGATCGTCTTCGCCAATTCGCGCCGGCTCGCCGAACGTGTCTGCGCGGAGATCAACAACCTGGCCGGTTCCGAAGTCGCGAGAGCCCATCACGGCTCGGTGGCGCGGGAACAGCGTCTCGAAATCGAGGAGTCTCTCAAGAAGGGAGACCTCAAAGCCGTGGTGGCGACGTCGTCCCTGGAGTTGGGCATCGACATGGGCGCGGTCGATCTCGTGCTCCAGATCGAGGCTCCGACGTCGGTTGCCTCCGGCCTGCAGCGTGTCGGTCGATCGGGACATCAGGTCGGTGGGGTCTCCAGGGCGAAGATCTTCCCCAAGTATCGAGGCGACCTGCTCGTGTCGGCCGTCGTGTCCCAGCAGATGCAGCAACGCAACGTGGAGTCGACGAAGATCCCCGCCAATCCGCTGGACGTCCTCTCACAACAGCTCGTCGCGCAGACCGTGTCTGGGGACACCACCGCCGACGACCTCTTCGCCCTGGCGCGAAGGGCAACGCCATTCCAGGACTTGAGCCGGGCGCTCTTCGACGAGACGCTGGACATGTTGAGCGGACGCTATCCGTCCGACCTCTTCTCAGAGCTCCGGCCACGGCTCAACTGGGACCGGGCCACCGGAGAGGTGACAGCGCGCCCCGGCGCCCGGCAGTTGGCAGTCACCAACCCGGGCACGATTCCCGATCGCGGCCTCTTCCGGGTGACCCTGCCCGACGGCAGCCGGGTCGGCGAGCTCGACGAGGAGATGGTCTACGAATCGCGCGAGGGCGACACCTTCCTTCTCGGATCGAGCGCCTGGCGCATCAGCCAGATCACCCACGACAAGGTCGAGGTAGTGCCCGCACCGGGGGACACCGCAGCTCGTATGCCCTTCTGGCACGGGGACATGCTGGGCCGGCCTTTGGAGACAGGCAGAGCAGTGGGTCGTTTCATCCGAGAGACCGCAGCCCTCGAACGGTCCGATGCCATCGAGACACTGAGCAAGGGTTTCGGGCTCAACGAGTTCGCCGCATCCAACCTCGTTGCGTATCTCGAGGAGGAACGCGAGGCCACCGGGGTGCTCGTCACCGACCAGACGATCGTCGTGGAGCGATTTCAGGACGAGATCGGCGATTGGCGTGTTGTGCTCTTGTCGCCACTCGGTGCTCGCGTTCACGCCCCATGGGCCATGGCGCTCCGACACCGCTTCCGTTCCCGCTACGGCAGCGATGTCGACGCCATTTGGTCCGACGACGGGATCGCATTCCGATTCGCAGACTCAGACGAGCCTCCGGGCGCCGGCGATCTTCTATTGGATCCCGAAGACGTCGAGGCTCTACTGGTCGAGCACCTGGCGGATACAGCCCTGTTCGCAGCTCGATTCCGCGAGGCAGCGGGACGTGCCTTGCTCCTGCCACGTCGTCGGCCTGGAGAGCGCACACCCCTCTGGCTTCAGCGCCGACGCTCTGCCGACCTGCTCGGTGTGGCCAAGCAGTTCGGGTCGTTCCCGATCCTTCTCGAGGTATACAGAGAGATCCTCCAGGACGATTTCGACCTTCCCGCCCTCCAGGAGGTGCTGGGAGACATTCGCTCGCGCAAGATCAGGGTGGTCCCCGTCGAGACCCACAGCCCCAGCCCCTTCGCGTCTTCTCTCCTGTTTTCGTTCATCGCCGCGTATATGTACGAGGCAGACACCCCGCTGGCCGAACGGAGGGCGGCGGCGCTCACCCTCGACCGCGATCTCCTGCGCGAGCTGCTCGGCGAAGGTGAGCTCCGCGAGCTCATCGATCCCGAAGTGGCCGCGGCTGTGGAGCTGGAGCTGCAGAGGCTGACCGAGACCCGCCGGGCCCGGCATCCGGATGGGATCCATGACCTGCTTCGCGATCTCGGGCCTCTCGGTGAAAACGACATCGAAGTGCGCACAGATGGAGTCGACGTGGCCTCCGCCCTCATCGGGTTGGCGGAGTCGAGACGGATCATCGAGGTCGTCATGGGCGGAGAGCCGAGATGGGCTGCGATCGAGGACAGCGCCCGGCTCCGCGATGCCCTCGGGGTGCAGCCCCCTCCCGGGGTCCCTCATACATTCCTCGAGCCAGTCGACGACCCTCTGGGGGACGTGGTCGGCCGCTACGCCCGCACACACGGCCCGTTTCTGGCAACCGAGGCCGCAGCAGCGCTGGGGCTCCCGGTGGGTGTCATCGAGACGGCGCTGCAACGGTTGGAACAAAAGTCCCGGGTGGTGCGGGGGGCATTCCAACCCGGCGGCGCCGGGCGCGAATGGGTGGATGAGGGTGTTCTGAAGCGTCTCAAGCGACGTTCTCTCGCGGCATTGCGCTCCGAGATCGAGCCCGTCGAGCCGACGGCCCTCGCCAGGTTCGAGATCGCCTGGCAGGGTGTCTCCTCGGACCCACCGCGGGGTCGCAACGCCCTGGCGGACGCCATCCACAAGCTCACCGGGGCGCCCATCCCCGCCTCGACTCTCGAACGCGACGTCCTCGCGGCGCGGGTCGGCGACATCGGAAACGCCGTCGACGACTTGATGCTCACTGGAGACCTGGTCTGGGTGGGACAGGGCTCGCTGGGGATCAGGGACGGACGGGTCGCACTGTTCCCCCGGGAGTCTCTACCGACCCTCTGGCTCGGGCCGGAGCCTGACTACGAACCCGAGAGTACCGCAGCGGACATCGTCGCCACCCTGAGCGAGCGTGGAGCCAGCTTTTTCCGCGACGTCTACGAGTCGACAGGAGGAGGTGATCCCGATCAGACCCTCGAATCGCTCTGGGACCTCGTCTGGGCCGGCTGGGTCACGAACGACACATTTGCCCCGGTTCGCGCATTTACCGCGCGACGCAAGGCCAGGTCGTCTGGTAGGCCCAGTGTCTCCAGCCGATTCCCGGCTCACTCTCGAGGTCGCTGGTCTCTGACATCCCAGCTCGCCCACACCGACGCCACCGAGACCGAGCGCCATGCGGCATGGGCGCGGCTGCTTCTCGACAGACACGGTGTCGTAACCAGGAGCACCGTCCTGGCCGAGGGGTTCCCTGGAGGCTTCAGCGCCCTCTACCCCGTATACCGCCATCTCGAGGAGACCGGTCAGATAAGACGCGGCTATTTCGTCGAAGGGCTCGGGGGATCGCAGTTCGCCCTCCCCGGTGCAGTCGATCGACTACGGGGCCAACTCGAGACCGGACTGACCGTCTTGGCGGCCACCGACCCCTCCAACCCCTATGGAGGGGTGCTCCCCTGGCCCGACGTCGAAGACAGCCGGCTGGCACGTGACGCCGGCGCATATGTCCTGATTCAAGATGGCGAGTTGGTCGGGTACCTGGACAAGGGTCGACGCGGCCTGACTCTCCTCGATGTCGGCTCCGACCGGTTCGGTGAGGTGAGCCGCGCCATGGCGGACGTGGCCGGACGCCATCGCAGACTGACACTGGTGACGGTCAACGGCGAGCCGGCGCCCAGATCGCCCCTCGCAGCTCCTCTCAGCGAATGGGGGTTCGCCACCGCGCCCCGCGGTCTCACCTACCGGGGCTGACGATCAAACCGACCCTATGGCGAGGATGTTTCCCTCGGAGTCCTTGAACCAAGCCGTTTTCTCGCCATCGGGTGAGACGAGGACTCCGTCCACGGTGCGAAAGTCGTCGCCGAAGTCGTATTCCTCGAAGACCACGCCGCGCCGGCTCAGCTCCCCGAACGCCGAGTCGAAGTCGTCGACGACCAGCCGGGCCGCAGTCGCCTCGTTTCGCCCCGCGGCCCACGACTCATAGACACCGAACTTGGCAGTTCCGGTGTCGTAGAGAAGCTCGGAGTCGAATTCGTCGGTCCCCGGCTCGATCGGCTCGTTCCCATGTAGCACCGGTTCCAGCCCCAGCTTCTCCTTGTACCAACGGGCCGCCCTGTTGATGTCGCGCGCCGGTAGCTCCGGATAGATGATGAATTCCACGGACGGATCCTACGGTGACCATCCTGACCGGCGAGTTCGAATTTCAGCCGCCTGTCGTGGCTTCCATCGGCTCCCCGACCTCCCGGATGCCGAGGGCTTTTCGGCCGCGGTTGGCGGCCCTGGTCATCACGACGATGGTTCCCGACAATAAGGCGATACCAACCCATTGCGTCGCCGTGGGCACCGTGTCGAACACCGACCATCCGATGAGGATGGCGGTGAGTGGGAAGGCCAGTTCGGCCAATGTGGCGCTCGAAGCCGGCGTCGTCGAGAGACCCCTGTAGTAGATCATCAGCGCAGCCAGCCCCGGGACCAGGGCCAACAAGATCAAGGCACCAAACTCCGACGGGGTCACTTCCATTGCGATCGCTGCCTCGTTGCGCAACAGGAGGATCACAAGAGCTGCGGGCAGGCCGATCGCAAAGCGAAGGGCGGTCAGCTGGTTGGTAGGGATCATTCGAGTCAGGTGCCGCCCCAGCACTGTCCCCATGCCCCACAGCGCAGCGGCCCCGAGCGCCAGCAACGCGGGAGCGAGCTGATTGAGCTGCACCTGTGTCGGATCAGGGAAGGAAATGAGATACGCACCGCTGACGGCGAACAGGAAATACCAGCCATATCGGGGGAGCAGCCTCTCGCCGAGAAGGAAATACGCTCCGAGCACGGCGATGACCGGTTGGGTCTTCTGGATCAGCAGCGGCGTGGTCGGGTCGCCATAAGTGAAAGCTTGCGTGAACAGAACGGTCGCCAGAGCCGAGGCGCCGGCGCCCACGAAGAGCAGGGCGGTCAGATCCTTCCCGTTGAGCTGCGGCCGGTTCCTGAAGAACTTGATCAGCAGCGGGACGGTCACCGCCACCAGGATCAAATGCTCCCAGAAGACGACGACCGGCGCCGGCATCTCGAATGCGAGTGTGCGTCGGAAGAGACCGTCCGTGCCCCACAGGGCGGCGCCGGCGGCGACGAGCAGAAATCCGGTTCCGATCTTTTTCATTGCCTGATCTTTCTCATGTGATGCCCGACGATCCGGCACCGGTTACTCCGCCGTCAACCGGGATCACCGTCCCGGTCATCCAACTCGATGCGTCGGATCCTAGAAAAACGATGAGCCGTGCCACGTCCTCGGGCTCACCCACACGGCCCAGGGGGTGCATTGCCGCAGTGGCCTCTTCGTTCTCGAGGAGAGCACCCGCGAGCCTGGTCTTCACGACGGCGGGCGCGACCGCATTGACCCTGATGTCGGGGGCCAGCTCGAGCGCGAGCTGACGGGTGAGATGGACCAGGCCCGCCTTCGAGATGTTGTATGCGCCCATGAAGGGACTGGGCCGGAGACCGGCAACCGAGGCCACGTTCACGATCGAGCCGCCGTTGTCCTTCATCCACGCGTCGTGTGCGGCGCGGACCCACAGCAACGGGGCCCGCATGTTGACCGACCAGGTCTTGTCGAGTGCACCGAGATCGACCTCCATGAGATTGCCGAATGCGGGGTTGGTCCCGGCGTTGTTGACAAGGACGTCGCACGATCCGAATGCCTCGACGGTTGCGTTCACGGCCTCGTGAGCTGCTTCCTCACTGTCGGCCCGGGCCGCCAAAGCCACTATCGCTTCACCATTGGCTCCAGCCTCGATCAGCTCGGTTCGCGCCTGATCCACGTTCTCTTGCTTGCGGGAGGTGATCACTACCCCACTGGCGCCGCTTCGGGCGAATTCGAGAGCTGTCGCCTGGCCGATGCCCCGGCTGCCACCGGTGACGAGGACGACTTTGCCCGCTATCGATACATCCAATTGGCTCTCCCTGCTTCAGTGTTGCAGCACTATTGGCCGCCGCGTTTGACACCGCCGTATTTCATCCGCGTGTCTGACATCGCCGCAGCGCGTTGTTCCTCGTCGCGGATGCCGGCATCGACGACTTCTCCGATGAAGAGAGTATGCGTTCCGAGATCGTGCGACTGCCGAACCTCACAGTCGAGCCATGCAATGGCCTCGTCGAAGATCGGCGCACCCGTCATGCCGACTTCCACGGGGCGCTCGTTCAACGACTTACCGTCACGCTCCGCAGGCTTGGAGAACTTCACGAATGGCCGCGTGTCCTCGGCCGACCACAGGTTCACCGTGAAAGAACCACCCTCGCTGATGAGACGGTGGGTCACCGCCTTGTTGTCGACGCCGATGCCGATGAGCACCGGCTCCATAGAGAGCTGGGTGATCCAGCTGGTCGTCATCCCGTTCCAGTCCTCGCCCGATGCAGAGCCGACCAGAGCGAGAGCGTTCGGGATCTTCCACGTCACTTTGTTGATTGTCTCGGGGTCCACTGTCTCCTCTGCGTAACCAGGCGTTCCACCCTAATGTTCCGGCCGTGCGGATCCTCATAGCCACTACAGGCGTGTTGCCCGCGGCCCCCACAGCCGAATTCTGCCGCCAGCTGATCGGCGATCAGACATCGGTCACCGTCATGACCGTGATCCGCGTTCCGCGTTCCTTTCTCGAGTCGTTGGGCGACGAGATGCGCCGCTCGTTCCTCGATTCCGGGGACAACGGAGGAAGCGAGGAGGAGAAGGCGGCGGCCTACCTCGAGGAGCGGGGGCGCCGCGCCGTCGACCCGATCTGCGCTGCCCTTGCGGCCGAGGGCATCGACTGCGATATCCAATTCGTCGAAGGCGACGATCCGGCCGAGGCGATCATCTCGACCGCGGAAAAGGTCAGTGCCGAGATGGTGGTGATGGGGGCCACCCGGCGCCTCTTCACCGAGGAAGCCTGGCGCAGCGTCTCGGCGCGTGTGATGGTGAACTCCCACCTGCCGGTCCTGCTAGTGCCAGGTGCCCGGATCGAAGACACCATGGAGATGCCGGTCATCGAGCTCTAGCGCCGTGGTCGCGGCACTTGCGAATATCACGGCCCGGAGCGGCGTTGACACAGTCATGAGCAACTGGAACAACGGGATCATCGACGAATTCAGGTCCAACGACGGTGAGGTTGGCGGCGTCTTCGCAGGCAAGCCGCTGCTGTTGCTGCATCACAAGGGGGCCCGCACCGGCACAGAGCGGGTCAGCCCGCTCATGTATCAACAGGTTGGAGACTCCTACGCCGTCTTTGCCTCCAAGGGCGGGGCCGACACCAACCCCGACTGGTATCACAACCTCTTGGCCAACCCCGATGCGACCATCGAGCTCGGAGCCGACAAAGTCGACGTCCGCGCCCGGGTGGCCGAGGGCGACGAGCAAGACACGATCTGGGAGAGGCAGAAGCGGGAGTTCCCCCAATTCGCCGGGTACGAGCAGAAGACATCGCGCGATCAGATCCCGGTGATCGTGCTCGACCCCGCCTAGTGCTGTGTCAATTGACACAGCACCAGCTCACGACCAGGACTCGGGGAGTTCGGCGGAGTCCTGCTCGGCCTGGACGCGGGCGACATAGGCCGCCGCTTCGCTCCGTCGACTCATCCCCATCTTGGCCAGGATGTTCGAGACGTAATTCTTGACAGTCTTCTCGGCCAGGAACATCTCCTCGGCGATCTGCTTGTTGGTCATCCCGGCCGAGATGTGCTCGACGATCGTCCTCTCCTGACCGGTGAGCTTGCCGAGAAGAGGATCGTCTGAGTCGCCCTGACGGAGCCTGGTGAAGAGACGATCGGTCATCTCGGGATCGAGGAGTGACTCCCCGGCGCCGACGCGACGGATATCACCGACCAGCTCCTGGGTCTTGATGCGTTTCAGCACGTAGCCCGACGCCCCGGCGAGGATCGCCGCCATCAACGCCTCCTCATCGGCGAAAGAGGTGAGCATGAGCACCTTCACGTCTGGAAACCGCTCGCGGATCATCCGGCATGCCTCGACACCGCTCCCGTCGGGAAGACGAACGTCGAGCACCACGACGTCGGGCTCGTCGAACCCGACTCGGCGCACTCCCTCCTCCACGGTGCCCGCCTCACCGACGACGGTCATGTCTTCTTGTGAGTCGATGAGAGCCTTGAGCCCGGCCCGAACGACCTCGTGGTCATCGATCAGAGAGATGCGCAACGTCACGAGCCCTACGGTAATTGCCCTGTAACGTCGATTCATGGTCGATCGTGTGGCAGTCACCCGTCTCAGCCCTCTGATCGAGGAGGCCGCGGCCGTCGGCGGGACAGCTGACCTCGACCAATTGCTGCGCACGCTCGTCGCAGAGGCGCGACGGTCCACCGGTGCCCGGTACGCGGCACTGGGTGTCGTCGGAGATCATGGCGTGCTGTCGGACTTCATCTACGACGGGATCACCGAGGAACGGGCCCACCTGATCGGGCCTCCTCCCAGCGGAAGAGGAGTGCTCGGAACCCTCATTCGAGACCGGCACCCGCTCGTCCTGGACGTCATCGGTGATCATCCCGACTCCGTCGGGTTTCCCGATCATCACCCACCGATGAGAACCTTCCTGGGGGTGCCGATCACCGCTGGCGATGAGAGCTTCGGCAACCTGTACCTCACGGAGAAGGAAGGCGGCTTCACCGAAGACGACCTGATCGCGGTCAGAGCTCTGAGCCACATCGCGGGCTCCGGCATTCACAGCGCTCGACTCCAGGGCCGGCTGCGACAGCTCGCCGTGGTGGAGGACCGCCAGCGAATAGCGCGGGACCTCCACGATTCGGTCATTCAGGACCTCTTCGCCGTGGGACTGGGACTTCAGGCGCTCTCTGCCGGTGCCGACGAGACGCTGGCCTCCGGCATCGACTCCGCGATCGACACTCTGGACTCGTCCGTCGCCACGCTGCGCCGCTACATCTTCGAGCTGAGAGACACCCCCCAGCCGGCCGAGCGTCTCGACGAGCGGGTGCGCGAGGTCGTCGAACGCATGTCGAGGGCGTACTCCACTCGCGTCGAGCTCACCGTCGAAGACGTCCACAGTGGGCCCTGGGTGGATGACGCCGTGCTGCTCGCGACGGAGGCCCTGTCGAATGCACTCCGGCACGGTCGCGCCGACCTCATCGAGATCTCCCTCCGCCTCGAGGATGGTCACCAGATGATCGAGGTTGTCGATGACGGTGTCGGTTTCGACGTGGACCAGGTCAGCAAGGGGATGGGGCTGAGCAGCATGAAAGCGCGCGCCGACGCCTCAGGCGGATCGGCCCGGATACAGAGTGCACCCCGACAGGGGACACGGGTGACGGCACGCCTACCGATCAGACCGGATGGTTCTCGGAGCTGAGCGCGGCCGCCAACCGATCCATCCAACTCCTCACCGTTGCCTCGGCAACACGTCCCAGGAGAGCTCGGTTAGCTATTCGCCCCAGGGCACCCAACGGCGGCTGATACGTTCCACGCAACGTCAGCTTCGTTTCGCCGCGTCCCCTGTTCGAGAGGATGAGATCGGCTGTCAGCTCGGGAAAGAGGAGTCGGGCATCGCTCGCCTCCCAGTGGATCGGATAGGAGAGACCGTAGGAGTGGATCTCGGCCACGCCGATCTCGAGAGTCACCGTGCGGGCAAGGGCGTCCGTAGGCCCTACCCGGGCGCGTAGCTGCTCTCCCTCGCGATAGGCGACGTCGGCCCACTCCTCGAGGCTGGCCCGAACCCGGTCGAGAGCATTCTCCACGTCGGCGAGGCCGACGCGGACGGATGAGGAGGCCTCGACGAACACTCAGAGTCTCCCGGGCTTGGTACGGATGCGGAAGCCACCGTTCGACGTCATCCCGGATATCTCATCAATAGGGACCTCGATGACATACGGGTGACCACCGAGTGGCATCAGACCACCTCCCGCGGACATCGGGGAGCCCATGACCTTCTCGTACTTGGAGAAGAGTTGAGCGATGGTCTTCTGCCTGACATCGTCGCCATCGACGAATCGCGCCGTGCCCCGGGCGATGACGCTGTCCCAGTCTCCGGTCTCTTCGTCGAACGAGGACACCTCGACGCACACCCTCGGGTTGGCGCGGATTCCGTCCAACTTCATCCCGGCCAGCGTCCGAAAGAGAATTCGGTCCCCGTCGACCACGAACGACATCGGGCACACATAGGGCTCTCCGTCGAAGATGATGCCGAGATGAGCGACCGGTTCGCGATCGAGGAGATCGAATGCCTGTTGTCTGGTCAGCGGTTGCATGCTCACCTCACCTTGGCGGCGACCTCTGCCAGAGCCCAGAGGACGTCCTTGATCGAAGTCATGCCGATCAAGCGCCCGTTCTCGACGACCGGGAGGTGCCGATATCCCACGGCGAGCATCCAATCGGCAGCCTCGTTCACGTCCATGTCGGGGGAGAACGAGTCGGGATAGGGCGTCATCCACTCGCCGATGGGCGAATCGACCGAGTCGTACCCGGCGGCGACGCAGCGGACGACGTCGCGCTCTGTGAATATCCCGTAGATGTCGTCGTCGGCGATGACTGCGAGCGAGCCAACACCCTCTATCTGCATCTGCACGGCGGCCTCGGCGACGGTGCCGTCGTGGCCGATCGTGATGACTTCACCACTCAGCAACTCTCGGAGTTCCATCGCTACCTCCTGAACTTCTCTGGAACTGCTCCAATTGTCGGTTGCGCCTCAACCC
>Ga0299913_10000258_pt1 | contig 30427 bp, 20 predicted proteins | sample RVTome_9_FD_201360 | JGI IMG/M metagenome (GOLD analysis project Ga0299913, IMG submission 201360) | Soil microbial communities from uranium-contaminated site in the Upper Colorado River Basin, Wyoming, United States - RVT155D38 (version 2) ... | reverse complement strand
TGAACCGCGCGCCCTCGCCCGGCGCGCTCTCGACCGACAGCTCGCCGCCGTGGTGGCGCACGATGTCGTGGCTGATCGCGAGCCCCAGCCCGGTGCCTCCCTGCCCCAGCTTGGTGGTGACGAACGGTTCGAAGACGCGGCCGAGCACCTCGGGGGGGATGCCGCACCCGGTGTCGGCGACGGTGAGGCGGGCCCGCCCGTCGCGGCTCGCCAGCTCGAGCGACAGGCTACCCCCGCCGTCGGCCATCGCGTCGTAGGCGTTGAGCAGGAGGTTGGTGACCACCTGCTGCAGCTCGCCCTCGTCGCCGTGGACGAGCGCCCGGGAGTCGAGGCCGCGGCTCGCGACCCGGACACCGCCCTTCTCCAGCCGGTCGGCCAGGAGGTCCAGGCACTCGGCGGTCACCGCGCCGAGGTCGACCGGGCCGTGCTCGTTGCGCCGGTTGCGCGCGAAGTCGAGCAGCCCGTTGACGATCTTCGCCGCCCGGAAGGTCTGGCGCTCGACCTTGCGCAGCACCTCGTAGCGCGGGTCGTCCTCGGCGGTCGCGGCGAGGAGCATCTGGGCGTAGCTCGAGATGCCGGTCAGCGGGGTGTTCACCTCGTGGGCGACGCCGGCGGCCATCATGCCGAGGGCGGCGAGGCGGTCCTTCTCCTTGAGCGCCGCCTCCATCGCCACCTGCTCGCTGACGTCGTGGACGACGAGGATCGTGCGCTCGCCGCGGTCGAAGCTCGCCGAGGAGAGCTGGAGGTGGCGCTCGGCGCCCGAGGGATCGCGGTAGGAGACCTCGAGCGGGCCGGTGCCCGGCTCGGGGAGGGAGGCGACCGGCAGCACCTCGGGGAGCCGGCGGCCGACGACCCGGGCGCGCTCGCGGCCGGCCAGCGCGGCGAAGCCGAGGTTGGCCGAGACGATCCGCCGGGCACCGTCGAGCACCGCGATCCCGGCCGGCGACGACTCGATGATCCCCTCGCTGTACTGCTGGAGCCGGGTCACCTCGTCGAGCCGGTGCTGGAGCTGGTCGAGGAGCTGCGCGTTCTCGATGCCGAGGGCCGCCTGGTCGAGGAGCTGGCGGATCAGCTCGAGGTCGTCCGACGACAGCCGCTGCCGCTCGTGCCGGTAGCCGGTCAGCGCGATCCCCACCCGGTGGCTGCGGAGGACCAGCGGCAGGGCGTAGCGGTAGCCGGCCGCGTACAGCCGCTGGGCGGGCAGCGTCTCGGGGACCGGCAGGGCGACGCCGCCGAGCGGCCGGAACTCCTCGTCCCACACCTCGTCGCCGAGCACGTCGAGCGGCAGCCGGGCCGGCAGGCTCGGCTCCGGGCGCACCGGGACCAGACCCGCTCCGCGCGGCGACTCCTCGTCCTGCACCAGGTAGAGGTTCGCCCGCTCGAGGTCGACCGCCTCCTCGAGCGCGTCGAGCAGCCGCGCGCAGAGGCGGTCGAGGTCGCGCTCGTGCAGGAGGTCGCGGGCGAAGGTGACCAGCTCGCGCCGCTTGCCGTAGGTGCCGCGGTACTGGATCCGCTCGAGCCCGGTCGAGATCACCCGCTTCGCCGGCACCAGGACGCCCGCGATGCCGAGGCCGGCGGCGAACACCAGGACGTTGCGCAGCAGCGGCAGCTCCCCCGGCACGCCGCGGCCGATCGCCAGGTTGGCGAGCGAGAAGCCGATGACGCCGAGGAGCAGGGTGACCGTGTAGGAGATCGTGTCGCGGACGATGACGTCGATGTCCCACAGCTTGTAGCGCAGGATCGCCCACGCGAAGGTCAGCGGCACGAGCGCCAGCGGCACGAGCGAGGCGGCCTCGAGCGGCGCCGGCCACTCGAGCCCGGCGAGGTGTGGCAGGGCGTAGAGGGCGACGAACGGCAGGTACCCGCCGGCGAACCCGACCGTCACCCACTGCACCTGGCGGACCTGCTCCCAGTCGCGGGTGCGCACCCAGCGCAGGGCGAGCACCGCGACCGAGGCCAGGGCGAAGACGACGAGGTGGGCGATCTCGATCCGGTCGAGCGCCGCGAGCGAGGCGCGCACCCCCGCCGCCCCGCCGAGGAGCAGGCGCCCGCCGGTGGCGAGGAGGTCGGCCTGCACCAGGAGCAGGAACGCCGCCGGCAGGTAGAGGAACGGCACCCGGCGGAGCGTGCGCCGGGGCGTGGCACCGAAGACGCTCGGGAAGACGAGGAACAGGTGGAGCGTCAGCGGCGGCAGCAGCAGCCGCGCCAGCATGTCGGCGACGTAGAGGAGGCGCCCGGCGCCGTCGAAGAGCTGCCCCGGGGTGACCAGGTAGAAGGCCGCCGAGGCGAGGCACCAGAAGAAGAACAGGCGGCTCCGGCCGGCCCGGTCCTTGAGCGTGGTGTAGAGACCGATCAGCAGGTACGCGGCGCCGACGAGCGCCAGCACCAGGTACGACCAGTCGATCTCGACCGCGGGGCGCCGGTAGAGGACCTCGACGATCTCGCCGCCGCGGCCGACCAGCAGCCGGCTCTCGGCCCGCGAGCGGAGGTCGCCTTCGAGCCCGCGCAGCGTCGCCGTCTCCCGCCCCTCGACCAGGGCGATCCGGTCGCCGGGCTCGAGGCCGGTGGCCGGGTCGGCGACCGCCGCCACCCGCCACACCCCGCCCTCGGCCGCGGCGGTGAAGCCGACGGGCTGGAACCCCTCGACCTCGCGCGCGCCGGAGAGCGCGCCGAGCGCGGCCACCCCGGCCGCCAGGACCAGGGCCCCCACCATGAACAGCGCCCTAGAGGTCGGGCGATTGGAACGCATGGATGCCAAGTCAACTCCCCAAGTCGACCCTTCGGGACGCAGGTTCCGTGCCACGAAAGCGACCCCTTGAAGCGGCGAAAACGGCCGATTTCAAAGGGCTTTGGCCCACCCGGTCCAGACGACCGTATGCGATCCAATGGGCTGGATTCAAGGGGTTGAGTCGATCGAGGGGTGGGCCAGCTCCGATGGATTACTCGGACGGATCGACCGGCGGCGGTGTGGTGGATTCCATGGGCGGACATTCGTCGCTCGGCGCCATGTTCTGTGTACGCCAGACCCAGCGCCGATCGTCCGCCGCCACCCGCACGATCCATGCACCGACCCGCTCGCGTCCGCGGTGCTCTGAGAGGCGAGTGGACTCGCCGACGAACTCTTTCATCCGTGGGTTCCAGTTGCGGGTACCACCTACCTCGGTGTGCTCCCCGAGCCTGACGCAGTCTCCGACGCCGAATCCGTCGTACGTCTCCTCGCGACGAAGCCAGACGGTCGTACTGCCTTCTCGAGCGCGGTCGACCTTGAGGAGATACTCGCCAGTGTCGGGGAAGGAGTACGCGAGCACCCCCTCTTCATCGGTTTCGCCGATCTCTTCTGCATCAGAGGTCGCCGACTCCTGCGCCTGCGGGCTGGGCGAAACCACCATCCTGCAGGGGCGACCGGCCCTCCTGCACACCGCGTGGAAAACGCCTTCTCTCTCACCAGGGATTCGAAGAGCGAAGCGATCGACCTCCTCGCCATCCGTACTCTCTCCCGACTCGTGCTCGAGCAGCAACCAGGCGGCCTGTTCTTCGACGACAAGCGGAGCCTCGCTGATCCTCACTGCGTCAGAGGGTGCTTCCGGGCACCTCGAATCCTCGATGAGTCGGATCTCCTCTGCGCGGGTCGCTTCCGTGCACCAGGGGCTCTCGGCCGCGCAGGACCTCAGTTGTGCAGGCTTGCCGGCCTGTACACGGAGCCGAACCTCTCCCGTCCCATCGAGGGAGAGCCAGCTGTGCGATGCGACCGGCTTGATCTCGAGTTGGCCCCCGACGGGCGGGAGGAAAAGCGCATCAGTGTCGGTGACGGATTCGCCGGTGACGGAGAAGCGCGGCGAAAACGACACGGTGTACTTGCATCCGGGACGAGTGGAGAATACGGCGTAGCCAGCATCGCCACCGGAAAGGTCAGCTAGGGCAGAATCGCCGGGGTCGAGCCTGGCGGCGTCCTCCGTAGACCTTCCCAGCGACGGCATCGAGGTTCTCACCGTCGCGGGGTCCCTTTCGACCTCGAGGTCGAACTTGCCCTGAGCATCACCGACTCGGGATATCTCGAGCGAGAGGATTCCGGCATCGGGAGCGGTCCATTCGAGCCTGGAGGCGAATAACTCCGATCCTCCGTCGTCGTCCTCGATGATGGGTCTGTCTTCCGGCGATAAAAGACGGAGGCTCGTATCCACCATCGCTTCAAGATTACGGGTTTCGAATCGATAGGTCGTCCCCTTCTCGACGGGAACCCGAATCGTGAGTGACTTCGCGCTCAGCTCGCCCCGGTAGAGTCCCGCGTCCGAGAGTTGCGCCGGCAGGGCTCGCGGGGGCTCGGAGAACGTCAGGTCAATGCGCCCGGACTCGCAATCGGGTTCGATATCCATGCGAATCCACAGTGGAGACTCACGCGCGCCAACCTCCCTTACTGTCGAAGAGGGACCGCCGAGAGTCTCGGCGACGCGAAGGAAACGGCGCTCCCCGAGTTTGAGAATCTCGATGAGATCGGCCCGAAAAAAGCAGTCCATCCAAAGAGAAAGGTCGCGTCGAGTAGTCAGGAGTTCGGGACTCAGCTGAAGCCAGATCTGTTCTTCATCCAGACCGACGTCCTTCGTCCACTGGTTGTCAGTCAACGAGTCGACGAGTCTCGAGTCTCGGATCTCGGGACCTTGGAACGCGATGCGTTCGAGAATCGCATCCGCAACCGCGCCGCGCTCGCCCGCCCGCTCTGCAAGTTCCACGAGTCGATGCAGCCGCGCCTCCTCGAGCAGGTGTTCCTGGACGAGAGCTTCGATCTCCGGATTCTCGGAAAGTGCCAACCAATAGAGAACCTCGAGAGCCGTTTCCGTAGCGGGCAGAGGGGCGGTGGAGGAATCGAGGGACCGAGCGAGGCTATCTACGATGTCAGCCGACAGGCTCTGCGCCGAAGCATTGACGCACAGGATCGACGCCGCTAATGCGATTCCGCATGCGCGCATCGGAATCGAAGTCATATGCCCGCCTCCCTGTAGAAGTCGACGATGTGTCCACTGTCGCCGCATTGCTTGCTCGTCTTCTTGCTGCATAGCTTAAGATCGATCCTTACAGTGTTTCCGCCGTGACGTACGATAATGTTGAACTTACCTTTAGGGTAGTTGTCGTCTTCGAACTTCACGACGATCGTGGTACCAATGATGAGCGCGCGGGCCCTCACTACGTGCTGACCATCGCGGACGAAATATGCCTCCCCTTCCCGCGGCTGACTCTCCTGAGGCTCCGAAGACAAAGGACAAAGGTCGTCTTTTTCAACATGGAGTATGATCTTACTCTGGTCTTTGAGCCGCACCCTGAAGTCATGACTCTCAAGGGGGGGCCTCTCGAACTCGACGATACATGTCCAAAAATCGTTCAAGTCCTCGGCGAAATTGGAGGGCGTCTCTGCGGCGGAGGTCGGTGCGTACACGAGAAGAAATAAGGCCGCGCGGCACGGCCAATGTGCGACGGCTCTCTTCACTTCTTCATCCTCACATCGATCTCGTCGCTAAGTCTCAGGTAGGCCGCCTCTCCGAGAAACGTGCGGTACGTTGAATTGGCATCAGCGGGTGGTCGATCTAGACACTCCAAATCCACGAAGATCTCTCCTACACCCGTTTCCCCGCGGGACCGGCGGCAGCTGAGCGAGCCCCGCTTTTTCGTCCATCCGCCGCCTTTTGCTTCAAGGCGTACGAAGGAGTGGAGGCACCGCGTGAGGGGCCAAACTCCACGCCAAGTGATCGGGGAATCGCACACGGCGTCGGAGCTCATGCTTGAATAGGGAATTGGGAAGGGCCAGTGGTGCCATGCTTCCTTCTCGGTGAATAGGCCTCCCGGATCACTCCCGACTCGCTCTCTCAATTCACGTTCGGCGATCTCCGCGATCGGTGCCAGGGTCTCCGAGGCGAGCACCAGCCGGCCATAGGAGTCGATCAGGATTAGCCACTGCACCGCGTGGACGACGACTGCGACCAGCAGAAGGCTCAGAAGCACCATTCGTCCCCGACCGCGGCGACGGAAGATCAATTCGGCAAGAACCTGCGCTGACAGAAGCAGGAGGAACAAAAAGATCGTCAGGCGTGCGAGGCCCCGGAAGTAGGCCTGAGGCAGCTCCAAGGTACCGATATCGAAGGAATGCCTCACGGGTTTCAAAGACGAATCTCGCGCCACCATTCGCGGCTTGTATGTGCCCGATGCCCACTCGACCATCCGAGTCCCGACTTCGGGAGTGGTCCCGAAGAACGATGCGTACAGATCCTTCCGAAAACGGGCGGAGTCCCCTTCCCCGCTGAATGCATCACTACATGCCAGGCCCTCGACGACGCGGCCTGGAATGTGCTCTGGAACGCGGTATAGGTGCCAGTATTCGAAGGTGACTGCGAAGAAGATGAAGACTGCCCCGGTCGTCCATGCGACCGTCACAATCGGCGGCGCTGAGTCTCGTTCGTTAGGTCTTGGCCGTGCGGACCTCGCGAAGGAGTAGGACCAGGAGATGTCAGAGGTGTCCCCGCGCTTCAAGGGCCGGATCTCCGATCGTCGCGTGGAAGACCAGACCAGCGAGAATACGAGCAGAGCGGCAGCCGCAGCCGTCGACCAGCGAGCCCGCGGTCGATGAAAAGGCCACTGATCGCTGAACTCTCGATCGAAATCCGCCCAAATCGCCCATACGAGTCGAAACGCGAAATCGGGGGCTTGGAGGCTCTTGATCTCCACCAGACGATCTTTGAGGGACCGAGGGACAGGACTCTCGGATCCCGAGTCAGCTTGGGCTCCGAGGAACTGGGCGAGAGCTTGCAGCGCCTGGGGCGAGCCCAGCATCGCGTCGTGCGCCTGCCGCGGAATAGGACCTCCGACGAAGAACAGGACGACCACGCCGAGGATGATCGGCTGGAGCCAAGGAGCATTCCGCGAGATCCAGGCGAGTACGTCCATACCGAAGCCCGATCGGAACGGCGCAGATCAGCGCCGTTCCGGCACCGCTGTTTCGGATACCGGCGGAGTATACCTGGAAACGATGAGGGTCAGAAGCGGAGCGCGATGCCGCCGAGGAGGCGCCGGCGCAGCTCCTCGGAGCCGGCCTCGTCGGACCACGCCCAGGAGCCGCGGGAGAGCTGCATGTTGAGCTTCAGCGCCATGTCGGTCGCCATCCCGAGCAGGACGTTGAGGTCCTGCGACAGCATCAGCTCGAGCCGGTCGACGTCGACCGGCGGCGCCGGGCGCGCCTCCGCGTCGAGGGCGGTGAGGTCCTGCTGGAGGTGGTGGAAGGCGAGGAACAGCCCGGTCGAGGTGCCGTCGAAGTGGGTGTCGACCGAGGCGACGAGGTAGCGGACGCTGTTCTCGTACGCCTCGCTGTCGGTGGCGTAGAAGACGCCGCCGCCGCCCTCGGCGAGATGGGTCTCGAACCGCGCCAGCACCTTCGGGGTGATCCGCCGGGTCAGCGCCAGCGCGATCTCGGGCAGCTCGTCGCCGGGCACGAGGTACAGGCTCTCGTAACGGTCGGTCAGGCTCTCGGAGAAGTACAGGCGCTGCGTCTCGTCGACCGCCCGGTGGCTCACCGCGAGCGACAGCCCCTCGTCCTCGCCGCGCTGCTGGCGGATGGCGAGCTGGTAGCAGGCCTCGTCCACCTGCTCGCACGCGTCCTCCGTGGCGAGCGGGTTGCGCAGCCGGCTGGTGAACCGCCGCACGTCGTCGGCGGGGCGGTCGTCCTGGACCTTCTGGGAGGCGGCGAGCGACGCCTGCCACGCCGGCGCGAGCTGGACGACGAGGCCGCCCCGCGGCGAGAGCGACAGGCTGCCGTCGTGGAGCGCCGAGTACAGCCCGTACTCGACGAGCACCGACGGCCGCACCTGCGTGCCGGCGCGCCCGAAGAGATCGACCTGCTGCTGGTCGGCCGCGAGTGGCACCGGCAGACCGGTCAGGCTGCGGGCGAAGGCCGACTGCTGCTCGCGGTAGCGCACCCCGGTCTGCAGGCTCGAGCGCTCGGTCAAGGCGGCGGTGTAGGTGCCTTCGAGCCGCCAGGAGCGCGACGCCTCGGGGATCTCCAGCGGGTCGATCCCGCCGTGGCGGTAGAAGTTGCTCTCGCTCGTGTACTGGGCCGAGAAGTCCGACCGCCCGTTCTCGCCGATCGAGTGCGACACCGAGAGCAGGTAGTGCTCGAAGTCGATCGACAGCGCCTCGGCGTCGCGCACGCCGACGAGGCGGTTCGAGCGCGACCGCAGGAGCACCCGGACGTCCTCGTCGTTCGCCAGCTCGACCGACAGCGCGCTCGCCTCGCCCGACCCGGCGACGCGGGCGCCCGGGCCGTCCTCGACCGCGGCGGCCGGCTGGAGCTGCCAGTAGTCGCCCTCGATCCCCAGCTTCAAGCCGCCGAGCCGCCCTTCGATGCCGACGCCGCCCTGGGTCACCTGGCTGTCGCCGCTCCCCGGGACGTGGTCGACGCCGGTCATCGCCCGCATCTCGGCGAGGAGCTCGAGCGGCCGGTCGGTCTCGGGCAGGGCGACGCCCATCGGCGCCCCGAAGCCGCGCGCCGAGTCCTCGATGCCGGCGATCTGGACCTCGCGCAGCACGTCCGGCGGCACCTCGGCGCGGAGCGACCAGAAGTCGTCGCCGGCGACCGCCTCGGCGCGGGTCTGCTCGGCGAGCTCGAGCTCGAGGAACTGGTAGGCCTCGGCGGTGGTGCGGGTCAGCCGGACGACCGCCGGGACGAAGCCCGGCTTGTGAGCGATGATCTTGTACAACCCCGCCGGCAGCGCCTCGAACGAGAACCCGCCGCGCTCGTCGGTCAGCGCCTTGTGCAGCGTCAGGTCGGTCAGCCGGTAGAGGTACACCCGCGCCGCGCCGAGCGGCCGGGCGTCGGTCAGCACCTTGCCGGCGACCGCGGCGCTCCGAGCCGTCGCCGCGGGGGCGTCGGCGGGGCCGGCGGAAGCCGAAGCCGCCGCCCCCGCGGACGCCGGGGCGAGCAGCGCGCACGCCGCGGCGAGCCCGGCCGCCAGGGCCGGAGCGGTCCACGCCCCGAGCGGGCGCGCGATGTGGGGGATGAAGCGGGGGTTGTCGCTCGACATGGGTTTCCCAGTGATCCCCGAGTATAGGCCCCGGCGTCAACCGCTGTCAATCGAACCGCGGGCGGGCGCGGCGGCCGGCGGGGGCGTCGTCCCGGGCATCCTGCGGGCGGCCGTCCGGGGTGCGGGCGACCGCCGCGGCGACCACCGTCCGGGCGCCCGCCGCGAGCAGGGCACGGGCGGCCGCGTCGAGGGTCGCACCCGTCGTCGCCACGTCGTCGACGACGAGCACCCGGAGGCCGGCGACTCTCGCCGCCGCGGATCGGCGGACGCAAAAGGCGCCGCGGACGTTGGCCCGGCGGGCCGCGCGGGCCAGCGCGGTCTGCGGCGGCGTCGGCCGCACCCGCGTCAGGGCGGCGCGGCACGGCAGGCCGAGCTCGCGGGCGAGCGGCCGGGCGATCCGCTCGGCCTGGTCGTAGCCGCGGGCGAGGCGCCGCCGCCAGTGGAGGGCCACGGGGACGACGAGCTGGCACGCCCCGGGGCCCGAGGCGATCCCCTCCTCCGCCCGGAGCGCCGCGGCCAGCGGGCGCGCCAGCCGGTCGCCGAGATGCGGGAGGCGGCCGTACTTGAGCGCCTTGGCGACCTCGGAGAGCGGCGGCCGGTAGCTCCACGGGGCGACCAGCCGCTCGAAGGCCGGCGGGCGGCGGCGGCAGGCGTCGCATGCGGGGGCGGAGCGCCGGCCGGGCGGCTCGGGGACCGGCCCGCCGCAGCATGGGCACCCGGCGCCCCGCGGCGCGGCGAGGACCAGCCTCCCGCGGCAGCGCGCACACAGCCCGAACGGCGGCCGCGCCGGCGAGAGCGCCCCGCCGCAGCCGGCGCAGCAGGCGGGCACGATGACGTGGGCGACACGGGCGGCGAGACGGGCGGCGCCGCGGCGGGCCGGGAGGTGGACGGGTCGATCACGGGGGGCGGACACGCGGCGTGGCGGCCCCGGGAGCGGGTGACTCCTCGGCCGCGCGCGTCGCACCGATGCAAACGCGGCGGCCGCCGGCTCCGTAGGCTGCCTGCGTAGGAAGACGCGAGCGGGCCCGGAGATCTCGCGCCGGACGCCGCCGGACGCCGCCGGCCGCCCGTCCCGCCGCTATACTCCGGCGACCGCTCCGGGGCGGCGGCCGCAGCCGCACCGCCGCCCCCGGCCGCGCCCGGCCGACGCTCGACGCCTCCAGACGCCCCCCACCCAGACGCCCGACCCGAGGGAGAGACCGTGACACCGAGGACCCGGAGACCGACGACCCGCTCGCTCGCGAGCGTCCCGAGCCGCGCCGGCCGCCCCCGCCGCCCCGGCGGCGGCAGGCTCGCCTGCGCCTGCCTCCTCCTCGCCGCGCTCGGCGCCGCCGGCCCGGCCGACGCCCAGGAGCTCTACACCTACACGGTGAGCGCCTTCGGCGGCCTCGGCGGCTCGGTCGACGCCGACCCCGGCGACAGCCTGAACAACGGCGGCTTCCAGCTCGGCGCCTCCTACGTCACCGAGGCGCAGACCCGGATCGCGGTGCGCGCCGGCCGGGTCGGGCTGGCCGACGGCGACCGCTTCGGCAACCTCGTCGACGCCGACCTCGACTACCTCACCCTGGCCGGCGAGTACCGGTTCAAGGAGCGCTACTACGACTCCTGGGCCTACATCGGCCTCGGCGGCTACCGCGTGGAGGGGACCCGCCTCTTCGGGACCGGCGAGGGCGACGAGTCGAGCCTCGGCCTCGCCATCGGCCTGGCCGGCGAGTTCAACCTCACCCGCTCGCTCGACGTCGTCGTCGAGGTCTCCGGCCACTACGCCGACCTGACCGAGGCGAACGTGTTTGCCATGGGGCATGCCGGCCTCGCGTTTCACTTCTGACGAGAGCGCGGATCGCACGCGACGCGCTCTCGTCGGGTGCAGCACGGGTCCGGCGGGTCGGTGATCGTCTAGTCGTCGGAGGGGTGGGTGTCGTAGCCGGCCTTCTCGAGCCGGCGGCCGACGCGCTCGCGGTCGTCGCGATCGCCGTGCAGCGTGAGGTGGACGAGGCGGAACCCCTCCTTCTGGCTCACCTTGATCCGCTCGACGTCGATCCCCTCCTCGTCGAGCAGGCCGGTCAGCTCCTGGAGCGTCGTTTCGGGCGGCAGCTCGAGCACCAGGCGCTGGAGATCGGGGCGGAACAGCCTCTCCTCGACCGGCTTCAGCGCGACGAGGATGACGAGCAGGACGACCGTCGTCAGCGACGCCTCGACGTAGAAGCGGGCGCCGACCGCCAGTCCGATCGCCGCCGACACCCACATCCCCGCCGCCGTGGTCAGCCCGCGCACGCCCCCGCGCGACTGGATGATCGTCCCGGCGCCGAGAAAGCCGATCCCCGAGACGATCTGCGCCGCGATCCGCCCCGGGTCCCAGGCCTGCGAGCCCATCGAGAACTCCCTCCCCACGTTGACCGACACGTCGGTCAGCAGCGCCGCCCCCACCGCGATCAGCATGTGCGTGCGGAGCCCGGCCTCCTTGCCGGTCCACTCCCGCTCCGCGCCGATCGCGCCGGCCAGGAGCGCCGCCAGCCCCACCTTGACCGCGATCTCCCACGTCTCGAAGCTCAGGTCCATCGTCGCTCCTCGCCGCTGCGTTCCGAGTACGTCACGAGCTCTCGACCCCGGCGAGCGCCTCCTCGATGCGCGCCCGCACCCGCGGGTCGTCCCAGTCGACCTCACCCTCCCACTTCTCGACCACCTGGCCGCGGACCACGAGATAGCTCTCCGGGAGCTGCCGCGTGCCGTAGCGGTGGGCGACGTCCCAGTCCGGGTCGTAGAGCAGCCCGGCCCGCGCCTCCCCGACGAAGGTCTCGACCTTCTCCACGTCGTCCTGCACCGCGATCATCAAGATCCCGAAGTCGGGCCGCGCCGCCAGGTCGTCCCGCAGCCGGTCGAGCGCCGGGATCTCGGTGATGCACGGCGGGCACCAGGTCGCCCAGAAGTGCACCAGGGTCACCGGCTCCATCCGCGGCCCCATCGTCTGCGGCCGCCCGTTCCCGTCGACCAGAAACCCCCCGGGCGCCTCGAAGCTCCCGTCCCCCCGCGGCCAGAACAGCGCCCCGAGGGCGGCGAGCGCGATGACGGTCACCCCGGCCTTGGCCTGCCAGCCGAGGCGGCGGGCGCGGGGGCGGGGAGCGGTGTCGGAGACTTCCGGCGCCGCGGCGGATGCAGCCTCGCTCGGCGATGCGGTCGCAGCGGCGGCTCCGGTGTCGCGGGTCGTGCGCTCGGACGGGTCTGGTGCGTCCCGGTTCACGGGCCGGATCTTAGCGCGCTCGGAGCCGACGTTTCGCCGCCCTCGGCTTGACCCTATCCCCTGACACGGCTACACTTCCCGGTCCCAGACGTGGGGCCGTAGCTCAGTTGGGAGAGCGCCTGAATGGCATTCAGGAGGTCGTCGGTTCGATCCCGATCGGCTCCACCAGCGGAATCAAGGACTTACGGTCCGTCCCTCAGTTCTCCGGCAACCCTGCCAGTTTCTCCAGCCTGACCGACGCGATCAATCGAGCACTGAACGGGCAGTAGCCTCAGCGGCGGTCGATCGGCGAGCTCCGCTCCTTGAGAGAAATGCTACACTGAGAGGATGCATGCCTCGGAGATCCGGCGCCTCTCCATCAGCTGCTTGACGGCCACGGCAGACCGGCTCGCGCAGAATAGCCCGACTGGGCTAGGGTTAGCCTTCCCAACCGGCTCCGGAACACCATAAATGAACCCGCATGAAAAAGAGAATGCTCGGCTTTCGAGCCAGCTCCAGGCACGAGTTTGCGGAAGACGGTGGGCGACAAGACCTATGTAGTGACCTTGCCTCGAATTTATAACGATCAGTTCATGTTTGGGGTCGCAGTTAAACCCGCTTCGTCCGACTAATCGTCTTTCCGTCCACGCCGGCGCCTTAATGCTCCAAACCCGTCTACCACTGGCCGCATAAGCGTCGTCAGGAGCCCGCCCATGGTTCACGTCTTCGTTGACAACTCCAACATCTGGATAGAGGGGAAGAAGATTGCCGGCCGCCGTTCGAATCCATCGGTGCCGTCGAATCGGCTCTATCGCATCGATTACGGCCGACTTCTAGACCACGTCCGCGACGGTCGCACTTTGGCTGAGCCGCCCCAGTTGTACGGGTCTGAACCGCCACCGAACGATTCAGTATGGCGAGTGATCGAATCTCAAGGCTTCGACGTACAGGTGTTCAAGCGGAACGTGTTCAATCGCGAAAAGGGCGTCGACATGAAGATGGGCCTTGATATCGGCCGATTGCTTTTCAGCTCACCTGAGCCATCAACAATTGCTATCGTCGCCGGTGATGGAGACTTCTTGCCGGTAGTAGAGATGGCGCACGAGCGTGAGTGGAGACTCGAGGTCTGGTATTGGTCTCATGCCGCGAACGAATTGCGAGCTGCCGCCGATCGGTTTGAGGAGCTTGACGCCGTAGTCTATTCTATTGGTTTCGATGCACGGATTTAGTCCGCGCGGGCCTTCCTCTTCACCGACGACTTCCGCCGACATTGACGATACCAGGCTCGCCGAAAATCGGAGCCGCCACCCCATTTATCACTTCCGAGGAAGTCGCAGAAATGGTAAGGGTCATGCTGACCACCACGCCCTGGCATTCCCAAGCTGAGGCCTAGAAAGGCTTTGATTTATCACCGCCAGCCCGCGGCGCCGGCCGATTTCACCGACATCCCTCGTCGTGAAGCTGCACCTACTGCTGGAGTCCGCGGCGACTTATAGCGAACTGGCAGCAGGTTCGCACGGGGCAGGTTGAACAGAGCGGGTTGCGCGGCCTGCAGTGAATGGCAGCGAGGTCCAAGATCGCCCAGTTTACTTCGCGGGCTTGCTCGTGGTCGACGACCGCACGTGCTAGCGCCTGCAGCCAGGGATCGAACCTGATGTCGACGAGCTTGCGAGGAGTAAAACATCGCTCCAACACCCGGGCCATATTGACGTCGAGCAGTGGCTCGCGGCGGCCGTGGCAGAGAAGCATTACGCTGCTCGCTATGTATTGGCCGATGCCCGGGAGCGACTCGAGCTGCTGACGTGTCGTGGGAAGCCGCCCTCGTCGCTGCTGTAGCTCTTGGCCCAAGGCACGGAGGGAATCCGCCCGCCTGCGCCAGAGACCGATGGGCTCGAGAAAGGCGCGAAGATCAGCGTCGGTAGCGGCAGCGAGGTGGCGCCAGGCTGGGAACCGGCGCATGAAAGCCGGGAAGAACGCTGCCACGGTTTCAGCCCTTGTTCGCTGGAGCAGAACCTCGGAGACCACCATCCCATACGAAGAGGTGGACGAGCGGCGCCATGGAAAATCGCGCGCATTTACCCGGAACCACTTCAGCAGGAGGTCATCGAATCTGCGTATCCGCGGCTCCAGGCGCTTGATCCTCGCATCGACAGTCATGCGAGCTCCGGCGCTACGCTCCGGAGCCCCGGACGCGGTGCGCGAGCAGGTATTCGAGACCCTCGCTCGTGATCTCGCGCCCCCGCGGAGTGTGCCGAGAAAATCCGAGCCTGACGAGGAAGGGCTCGATCTCGTTGAGTATCCGGTCCTTATCGACGGTTCTCATCAGGTTCAGTAGGGTCTGTTCGCCCACGGCTCCCTGTGAGCGTTCGAGAATGCTCAGGTACTCGAAGTCCATCCGAGTAAGCCCATGCTCGTCAATCTCCCGGGCTCGGCGGACGTCGACCAGATGGTCGAGCAGAGTTTTGTGCTCCTCGGCGACCATCACCGCAGTCTCGACGGCCTCGGCGAGCTGGATGGCAATTCGGGGCACGCAGCGACCTAAGCGAGCGATGGCCTGGTAGACTGAGTCCTCCCAGTCGTCGTGGGGAACCTTCCAGCGGAGGATCTGCGCTACCTCGCCTTCCGTATACTCGCGCAGTTGTATCTCGTCGCACCGGCTAACGAAGGCAGCGTCAACGTCGGATACTCGGGTCGTAGCGAAGAGGAAAGTGGCCCGTTGCACGAGGGCTACGTGGTTCGACAGCACAACGCTTCTGTCGGCTGCCTCGAGCATGGTCAGCAAGGCTTCTTGCAGAGTGCGAGGCACAAGGTGCACCTCGTCGATAAATACGATTAAGGGCGGGTACTCCAGGATCGGCAGCCCGACCTGTTGGCCAACCTGGGAAGGAGTGAAGTTATGGAAGGCGAGCTCCCCGTTGATCAGATCGAACAGCTTATCGCGGCTCGAAACGCCCCGGCCATCAAGTTTTACGAAGGGTAGGCCGAGTGCTCGTGCCATGCGGCGGGCAAGCTCGGTCTTGCCGGTGCTCGGTAGTCCCGTGAAAAGGTAGTTCTTCGCGAGGTACGGCGGCTGCTCGATGAGGGCGCGAAGGAGATCGTTTGTCAGGCGAGAAACGGCGGGTTCATTCCCGACGAAACCCTCGAACGCCGCCCGGACGCGCTGTCGGGTCTCGGATGGAACCCTTGATGTCGCCGTGGCGACGGGCGCCGAGGGTACCCCGGCCGCTCCGGCCGCTCCGGCTGCTACCGCTGGTGGTGGACCTCCGCTTCGCGGCGAAAGTCCGGGAGCCAGATCGAAAGACGAGAACGTCGCCGCGTCGGCATTCAGTGCCTCCGGGGGCATGGCCGCGTCCACACGATCGGGTGGGGTGGGCGGCCCTGGGGCCAGCGCACTCGAACAGCCGGGAAACGAGAAATCGAGCTGGGACACCGCTGAGTCGGCGGCCTGCGTCATTGGAGCTGTTCCTGCCAAGAGTGCGCGCGCATCGTCTACGGATACGATGGCGGTGTCCTGCCGGCCGTCTCCGTCAAGGTCCGCCACACGGCTCGCCGTCGGCGAGCCGTCGAAAACGACGAGCCTCCCCGCCACGTTCACTGTGACGGTGGCTGATCCTTCGAGGACCTCTTGCAGCACGCGCTGGTGCGTCAACGCCCAGTCCCCGTGAGCATGACCGTGTAGCCACTCCGCTGCGTAGATCCTGAAGCCGAAATCGAGGAACTGTGCGAGCACTGCGCTGGCACAGGTACGCCACAACCCGGACCTCGGTGGCTGTACTAGAAGGGCATGCAACACCGTTCCTAGGCTGTTCGCTTGGTTGAGGGCTTCGCGCATGTCCACGAGCGTCATCCCGCCGGCCCGGTACTTGACCTCGACCGGCGTCAGCTTGATGGCCACGGGTTGGTCAGAACCGGGCACCCAAATCGAGACAACGACGAGATCCGGTCGCTGGGCACTGGGAGAAGCGGCGAGCGCCCTACGGAGCAGGTCGAAGAGTTCCTCGTAAGGGTCCACGGGGAGGACGAGGTGAATGCAGGGCCCCGACCAAACCGGCAGTCTGGAGGACGTGGCGTGTGGTCGAAACGTGTCTTGCAGAAGGCGAGTAGCGAGCAGAAGGCCGAGTTCGCCGCGCGACTGGCTACCACCGCTCGCGAGGCGCTTCAGGATTGGGATACCGCGCCGCGACACTTCTTCGAGCAAGCCGGGGATGCTGGGCGGTGGGCTAGCCACCAGTGACGCGGCGCGCTCAACGGAGTCCCGCATGGCCCGCGTTGGGGCGGCGACCAGGTAGTAGCCGAGGCCGCCTTCGCCGCGGCCAAGAACACCGGGCAACTCGTAGTCCCAGAGGTAGCCGCTTTGTCCGACGGTGCCGCGGACGACGCACGCAGGGTCGATTTGGCTAGAGGTCAGCGACAGGAAGATCGCGTTCTGGAGCCGGCTGCCCACGGCATCCTGGTTCGGCATGAACCGGTAGTGGGTGTGGTTGGCATCCTGTGCGCACAATCCCTCGTAGTCTTGGATTGTAGCGCTCAGGAGCGTGGGCAAGTCGGCGACGGCGAGCCGCGTCGCCGCCACCCGCGATTCGAGGATCGCGCGCGCGTCCTGGAAGTCCTCGCGAACGCGAACGCGGAAGAGGGCACCGCGAGTGATTGCCGAGCGGGTGCTGCCATTCGACGCCTCGTGCGAGCGCACCCCCAGCTGGTCGATGATCGTGAGGTCGAGCTTCGGGACATTCGCCTCGGTAACTTGCTTGAACCAGCGGACTCGCTCTTCCGTGGTCTCCGAGAGGCTAGCCAGTTGCTCGGGAGAAGGATCGGATGAACCGCGCGAATCGAACACCTCGACCTGGAAACAGCCGGCCAGATTGGATGCATCCAGCGAGAAGTGGGTCTCGCTCCAGCCAAAGACCCCTTCGCCGCAATCGCTCGAGGCCTCGGCGTCACCCACGATCCCAACCCTGAGAGTCGCCCTGGCAGGGAGCAGTCGGTCCACTTCGCGGAGACTGTCCTCTGTTTGCTGTGCCGTAAAAGCACCGTTAATTGTTTGGACCTCGAGCCCAAGCTGCGCCAGCCGTTGCATAGCGTTGGCGCGGGGCGCAGCCCGGTCGAGGAACATCGCGTTGACCAGGACAGCCCAGTGCGGATGCTCGCAGGGGAGCGAGAAGAGGGCCCGCGGCTTCGCTACTTGGCCATCGGAGAGGTACAGGACGCCGGCGTCAGGACAATGCGACGGGCTCAGCAGGCCCGCTCCCGGGCAGGGATGCGTTAGAGAATCCACGAGCTGCTGCTGCGCCACGGCGTGCCAGACGAGTCGTAGAGGATGGAGAGGCGAGAGCAAGACGATGACCGGCTCCTCCGTCGCCACGTGGCGCCCCGCCTGCGCGTTCCATTCGGCCGCGTGGATAGCCAGCACGTCTAGCCAGCACGCGCCCTGGGGATCGTCGTTCAACCAGTCACGGTAGCAGCGAAGATACTCCGTGAGCAGCGGAACGAGGGGCGGCGCGTTGAGCTGGATCTCGGACAACGGCCGTTGCTCGCCCTGGAGCGCAGCGCGGACCGCCTCGCGCGCGGCGAGGAGTCGTGCCGGCGGCGTAACCTCGGGGCGAGGGTCGATCTGCGGCTTGATGTCCCCCAGCACGCAGTCACCCTTCCAGTCGATTGCGCCACCACCGGCAACTTCTGCCGTCCAGCAACCGAGGACCGCCCTCCAGCTATCCGGGGACGCAAGGTACGAACATACCTCCAGCCGGTGAAGTGCGGTATCCGGCGCGTGTGGAACGCAAGGGCGCTGCGTGCGGTGCTCCCTGATCAGGGCAGCCAGTCGCGAACTCGCAACGTCGGCAACATCTCGCACGTCGACGTGCAAGCTCCAACTGCCGACGACATCTCCGGCCGCACCAGCGAGGCTGACGGTAAAGGTGTCACCATCTTCGATATCGAGCGGGAACGGGATCCAGCAGCGGCCAGCCACGGTGGGACGAACCTCTGCTGGCTCGGAAGGACGGGTAAGTCCTACTTGCACCACGGTGCTCGCATGGAACACCAACAGCTCGGTCATGCCGCTCCGCGAAAGCGTCAGCTCCTGGGTCCAGGTTCCGGCACGCGCCGCATGGACCGGAACTCCATTGTGCTCCGCGCCTGGGGCAACGACCAGGCCGCCGCAGGCGTACGAGTCGAGCGCAATGACGTCCGCGGCGCCGGACCGGTACCCTGCAGAGTCAACCATGTACTTGACGGGCTTTCGATGCGCCGGCGGTGCGGGATCGGAAGCACGGAACGGGTCGGTGGGCCACGGGGCGAGAGCGACCGGGGGAGCGCGATCGACCCGGCGCGTGAAGGTCACAGTAGCCGGTGGTGCCGTGGCACTTGTCGCGAGCAAGTCGGGCGCAGTCTGGACGACGAAGCACCCGCGGTGTAGATTGCTGGCTCCGGGCAGCGCGTTGGTGCAGGCGAGGGACAGCCGACCCTGCGCGGGCACCTGGTGGAGTTCGGTCAGAATTTTCTCGAGAACGTCCGCCGATAGTGCGTCGTACCAGGTCGGTACCACCTCGGGCACTCGGTAGTAGCGCGCTGGGGCTACCCCTAGGAGCGTTGGCGAGAACATCGAAGCAGATAGGTGGGCCTGCAGGGACTCTAGGCTCTCTTCGACCGCGTGTTGCTGGGCGGCACTCGTGGCCTTCATCTGCTCGACCGCTGCCCGAAGACCCTCGGAAGCCACAAAGTCACCCAGCCGCGAGAGAACGGCGTAGGACTGTCGAAAGGTCTTCCCCCCGCTTCCGATCACCGGCAGCCCGGCGGCGCGGCAGGCCGCGTCGGCGGGCGAGGGGCCCGGCGGTGCCGAGAGTAACCTCTCCAGCACCTCCCACGTCATCGCGTCGCGCGACGCGGCTTCCAGTTTTGCCGACTCGCCTCTCACCAGCCGGAGAAGCTCCCTTGCCTGGGGTTCTAGCAATCCGATTCTCGTGGTGATCGCTCTCACGATATGCGCGTGCAGCGGATCGTCATCACCGCGGATGTTGCGCCCGATCGCGCCGATTGTCTCGGTGGTATTCGCGAGCGACTCGGGCCTGTTGTCCCAGGAGGCCCGCGTGGCGAGGACTAGGACGCGCGGGCAGCTGTTGCGAACCGAAACCGCAAAATCCCAGTAACAGGCGCGGGAGAGTACGGTCGGTTGCTGCGGAGCACCCTCTTCAACGAGGAGCACGACGACGTCCCGGGGCTGGGGAAGCACGGGCTGCCAGTCGCGCGTCGACCCGGCCGTGAGGAGGTGGAACATACGGCGCAGTGCTGCGTCCGGCGGCCCCACGAGGACGGGGCGCACGAAACCGTCCGGATCACGCATGATCGCCGCGCGGAAAAGCTGCTCGACGTATTGCTGCAAGCACTGCGCGAGGGCGAGCATCGGTCTGCCTGTAGATCCAGCCCTAGAAGGGCCTGACTAGCAGGCGCCCTCCTGCGGCATCTGGGCTATCGACCACCAGTCCTAGGATCGCCATATCCCGCCCCGTCTTCCCGTGGATGAGCTCTCCTGCCGGGGCGTGGAGACCGTAGTCGCCGAGGTGGCGCCGAAAGTCGTCCAGGCTGACGGGGATGGCTGGGTTCGCGGCACAGCAGGCTTGCACGAGCATGACGAGCATGGCCGGGCCGGGTTGCACGGGTAACGGTTTCTGATCGTCGCCGCTGTAGGCGAGCAGGTAGGACAGGTCATAGCAGCGCTGGTCGGGATCCTTGGCTTTGACCTGGCCTAGGCTATGCCGCACGAACTCGAAGAGGTTCTTGGTGTAACCCGACTTGCAGTTCGCCAGTGCGCGGAGGTCCTCGCGCTGGTCGAAGAGCTGGCCCACGCGGTCGCGAAGTGCCTTGCCGGCGTCAGCCGGACCGAGCGAGTGGCGGCTCGCCTCGACGTGGGCCAGGAACGCGGCGAGGGCGGCCGGCGCATCGTGGGAACCGGTGGAGCAACCAATTGGTGTTCCGGGATGCCAGCCGCTACCGACTTCCTCGAGGAGACATAGAAGCAGGTTCAAGCCGGTCCGGGCGAAGGCGTACTTCTCTATCCTACGCTTGATGAGTGGTTCGGCATCCGCGCCGAGCTCGAGCAGCGGCCACGCGTCGCCCCTTGCCTCCCAGACCGCCAGCTCGACGTCGCGCGCTGCCGGGGAGGTGCTGCCCGAAGCGACCGAGAGCGCAGTCTCCCATGCGACGATGTTCGCGTTGCAGCTCCACAGGACGTGCATGCCTAGTCCCACGCGAAGCATCGACTCGAGAAGGACGGTCCACTGGCGACGGCTCAGCCCAGCCTTGATTGCGATCGCGGCCTCCAAATCGCGGGCGAAGCGCTCGGCCGGGCTAAGGCCGCGTGGGGCGCGGTTCCGTCGGAAGGCCCGGGTCTCCTCGTCCTTGAGGGTGAGCGACTCGAACGGCGGCACGCGGGCCGGGACCGGCTGTAGATCTTGCAGGGCCTCGCTTAGGGAGTTCTCCACAAAGCGGGAGAACACGTCATCGGCTGCGGAAACAACGAGCGCCTCGCCGAGCGAGCGGAGAAGCGCCTTGCCAAGTTCCTGGCCCACGCCCGCTCCGACCGTCTCCTTGAGGAGGTTCGCTGGATTCCAGCGGCTCCGCGGTCGTTTACCAAGCACGCCGGCAATCCTCGCGATCTGGGGTACGAGCGGCATCAACTGACGCGCGGCCATGGGGCTGTGTTGCCCGTGGCGAAGCGGGCTGGAAAGGCCGCCCCTGGCCGTGAGGAGCCGGGTCCAAGTATCCACCCCACCGACGGCTGTGGGCATCAGCTCGGGAACACCCCTGATGTTGGCGAGGTCTACTGCGCTCTCACTGACCTCGAGGACGAGGCCGCGGCAGGCTGCCGCGAGCAACACCTCGCCCGTCGACCACTCTGGCGCGGTGGTATAGAGCATCGAGGTTTCGTAAGCGGGGTGACGCGCCTTCGTGGGGGCTTCCTCGAAATCTGCGACTTGCATTGCCTGCACCCGCTACTCCACGATCAGGGCCGGTGGGCCCCCGGCAATGGGGACAGTGATCCGTTGGGCTCCGGCCAAAGTGATCGCGACTCGACCGTCGAGGAAGAGGCCCTCGGTTCTGCACAACTCGCCCGCGAGACGGTGACGGATGCGATCCAAGGCTGCACGAACGCTCGCGGGAAGGCTGCTCCCCGCGCAGCCGTCCTTGCGGAGCCGCAACGCCATGAAGAAGTCGAACGTCAGAGGAATCCTGTAGACCGGATTACTGAACTCGATGCAGGGCATGTCGTGCCCGGGAGTGGAGGCCGTTGCAAGCGGTGCGGGGACCGGCCGAATACCCGGGGTCGGGCCCTGGAGACTCACCAGCGGCTGCACTTCAGAGGTGGGCTGACCCAGGATCTCGAGCAGGTTGAAGCGGGGCGCGCTCTCGCCGAGCAGCAGCTGCAGCGAGCCCCTTACTGCACCGAGCCGCGCCGCGTCGCGCAGCGAGGCCTCGTAGTCACCCAGGAACTCGTCGAGGGCGTGGTGCCCAAGGCGAAGGCCGGTGCTCCTCTTCGCGATCATCGCTGCGAACTTTCGCAGCAGGCAAACGGCCGATACCGCGACCGCCGAATCACGCCCAAGCAAGTTCCATTCAGCTTCTGCCTTCTCGAGGAGAGCGAAGAGGCGGTCCTCGGACGCGGACGGAGGCGCGAGTTGCAAGCTAGACCTGCCCTGCTCGACGGACTGGGAAAAGGAGTCCTCGATCACGCGTAGCGGGTGCCAAGCGTCGACCGGCGTGCTGCTCGCCGGGTCCAGCCTCGTGTAGTCACGCGCGAGCGTCTCTCGAATCGGCTTCGCGGAGGCTTCCTCGCCCATCTCCGCAAGGCCACGGGTAATCGCGTGTGTCAGGGGGTGGGACTGCGATGTCGGCGGTGCGCGGCGGGCCAGGAATAGCTTGGCGGACTGTTCGAGGTAGCCTCCCTTGAACAAGGCGTGCGGGTAGATCTGGAGGGCGAGCGCGAGCACGCTCGCCGCATCCGGCGGATTCATCGCCGCCGCCGTGCTCCGGCCGTGAACCCACTCGCACGGATGGCCGGCGGCCTCGAAGTCGCTCCATTGTCCGACCAGTAGCTCGGCCGCCAGCGAGAACGCTCCGCGGAAGTTCCACTGCTGACCGCGGGCGAGCTCTCCTCGCCGGAGGAACGTCAAGAGGTTTGCGCGCGTCGGCAGATCGCGCAGCCACTCGGCGCTCTGCCGGAAGGGGCAGAGATTACGCGACGTGCAGTCTTTGCATCTACCCACAATTTCCCAGTGATCTGGCGCTGACGCACGGTCCAGGATCAGCTCGAAGGGCGCGGCCGTATCGCCGCTGGGAGCGAGCAGGCTCTCCACGTCGAGGGGCCAGCAAGCAAAGCGATCGTCGGGCTCGAGCGGCCAGCACTGTCTCCGCCCGGCGAGTGTCTCGGGCCCGAGGCTCGAGGCTTGGATCACGTTCGCGACTAGCTGCGTCACCTCGTTATCGTTTCCGAAAGCGCGGACAGCCTCGTTCATCGCGCGGGCGAGCAGCCCGCGGTTCGCGCAGGCGACGAATACCGGCACCGGGGACCCTTCTGGGCTCGTGAGTAGGTCAGCGAGATCATCAGCCAGTTCCCTGGCCGCGTTGCCCATCGCGCTCTCGGTCGCGGTCGCGTCTTGAACCACGACGAGGCGACCCACACTCGCGGCGAACCTCGCGCCACTACTTCCGAAATCCGCGGCGCCGATTTCGACTTTTCTGGGGAGTAAGCCCGGTCGGGAAAAACGCTCGCGCAGTGCCTCTGCTAGTGCGCCACCCATGCCGAGCGCGCCATCGAGCTGGACGAGGAAGTCTTGCACGGTCTCGGACTTGCCATTGCCGGGTCCGCCAACCAGGAAGATCCACCTTGGTCGTGAGGCCGAGTCGTTAGCGATCTCCGTCGCGAGGGACCGGAGCCGGCGAATCAGGCCGGTCTCGATGACCTGCCCGAGGGGACTCTGCCGCTGCTGGAAAGGCACGTGCACGCCACCGGCAGCATGGCTGTGCCACGCCAGGAGTTCCAGGACTTGAGCGTTCAGGTTTGCGGGCACGCCTGCTCGCGCGATGCCAGGGCATTGCTGAGGTCGGAGATCAGGCCGCCCACTACTTCCGCGAGGAAGGGGGGAACTGCGTTGCCGGCCTGCGTGTAGCGAGGGCATTCACGTAGCCGGAGCTCGCCGCCGGTCGTGTACTTTCCGCGGAACTCATAATAGTCGGGAAACGACTGGAGCCGGGCATATTCCCGGACGGTCAAGATGCGAGGTTCGGAGTAGTGAATGAAGTCGTCTGGAAGCGTGGTTAACGTGTGCGACGGCCGGTTTCCTGCCAGCGGGACGGTACAGTGCTTCTTGAGCCCGAAGAGCTTGCGGTCTGCCACCGAGAGCTGAACCCCCGGCCGACAACTGGCGAGGATCCTGGCGAAGCGATTCCTTGTCTCGTCCCGGTGATTCGCGAGCCGCATGCTGTTCGGCGCCGTGCCGTTCAACGTTCCATGCAGGAGACGCTGGTAAACCGTCGCGGGACCCGCGTACTCGACCTGCTTGAACCCCGGAGAATCGACACATTCCATTAGGACCTTGCGCGCCGTCCGCAAGTCCGATATTGCTTGGCGAACGGTCACGGGGCGGTACGGGTGCAGTCCCTTGTTCTCGAGGAACACCCTCCGCCTCTTGGAGAAGTCCTTGAAGGGATCGAACTCAGGCCTGCCCTCGAGAAGGTCGCGCCGGATTGCGAGCATGATGTACCTGGGCCTGAATTGGGGCACGCCGACATCTGTCCCCCGCACGAGGTTCGTGAAAACCTCGTAGCCGATGCCGCGGAACCGCCGCTTGATGCGGTCAGAGAAAGCCTCAGCTAGCTTGTGCTTGCCCTCCTTGCCCTTGGCCGGTTTCCTGAATGCCACGGAGATGCCCTTGACGTTCTCGAGCAGGACGAATCGTGGCTTCAGGAGTCGAACAAGTCCGAGGTAGTGCTTGAAAAGTTCATTCCTGGGATCGTTGGACTTCCTGCGTCCCGCTAGCGAGAATCCTTGGCATGGTGGGCCACCTGCCAGGAGGTCTACCTTGCCAGCGAGCTTCTCCAGCTCGTAGCGGTGTTCCCTGATGAAGCTGCTGATTTCGGCCGGCGCTTTCTCGAACCAGCTGGGCCACTCGTACCGGTGTGGGCAGTTCGGATGTCCTTCGACGAGATTGTACTTCAACGTTTCGAAGGCATACCTATCCTGCTCGATTGCGAAGAGACCGGACCACCCGGCTGACATCAATCCGAGTGACAGGCCCCCGCAGCCCGCGAACACGTCGATGAAGCGGGGTTGCACCGGCTCGGCTGGACTGACTCTCTCGGCAGTCAATCGGGTCTCCTTCGCCTAGAAGCTTGGCGCCGAGTCCAAGCCTCGAAATCGACTCTCGGGATCCGCCATTGGTCGCGGACCTTGAAAGCCGGAAGTTGACTCGCTTGGGCCATCGCATTAGGCCGTCTTGTCCACGAGCCTTAGGAGCGTCGCGACCTCTTGCACCGTGAGGATCTGGTCGGTCGAGGTGTCACCTCCTTCGGACGCAGTTAGGCGACGGGCACCAAGCTCCAGATGGAACCATACCCCATGCCACGCCGCGCGGTCTAGCTTCAGCCGGGCGTTGATTGGTCCGATGCAAGAAATCTCCTAGCGAGGCTCTTCAGGAACCCGAGTGAATAAGGCCGGGCGGCGGATAGAGATCGAGGTCTGGACCTGCCCCGGTTCCGTGGACGGTTAGGGCTTGGGACGCGCCAGCGCGACAGGCAGTGGCCGCGCTGGATCCCTCCGAGCTTCCGCCGGGGGTGCATTCCCGGCTGCGGCTGATCGGTAACTTTGCAGGAGTCGCCTTAGAGCCTGGGGTGCTGCGGGATCTCGGGCTCGAGGAGCACCGGCGCTGGTGGTGGCGCACCGGGACGCGCGGCACGATCACGTGCATCTGATGGTCAACCGGGTTCACCCGGAACACCTCAAGGTCTGGCACAACGGGCACGACTACCGGCGCATCGAGCGGTCGCTGCGGGGGATCGAGCGGGAGATGGGGCTGCGGGAGGTGCCGGGGCGGCACGGGCGGCTGGCGGGGCAGGAGCCGCCGGAGCGGTCGGCCGGCCCGACGTCGGGCGAGCGGCGGGAGGTGGAGCGGACGGGGCGGGAGGCGTGGGCGGAGCGGGTCAAGTTCCGGGTGTACGAGGACCTCAAGGAGGCGAAGAGCTGGCCGAGCCCGAGCGGCGCTTGGCGTGGCACAAGCTGCGGCTCGAGAAGCGCGGGCCGGGGCTGGTGGTGACCGACGGGCGGCGGCGGGTCAAGGCGTCGCGGCTGTACCGCGGGGCCTCGTACGGGCGGCTCGAGAAGCGGTTCGGGCGGAGCTTCGACGATTGGCGGGCGGCGAAACGGGAGCTGGTGGCGGCGGTGGATCGGCTCGAGCGGGTCGAGCGGAAGCGGATGGAGTCTGGAGGCGCCGGGACGCGCTTGGACGGTCGATCGGGTCGGCTCGGGGCACGCGCACTGATCACCGGCTTCTGCGAAACGCGCAGCGGGATCTGACCAAGGTGCTCGACCGGGAGCTGCGGCGGATCTACGTCCGCGAGGATGTCGACCGCGCGCGGCGGGAGTTCGTGCGCGAGGCGCGGCGGGACGGTTGGCGGAAGGCGGGGCGGCGGCTGGCGCAGGAGCCGCGCCGGTTCGGTCGCCTCCGCGGCGCCGGCGTGGGACAGGTGCGGAACGCCCGCCGGACGGCTGCACTGCGGTCGGCCGAGTACCTCGGGCGGCTGGCGGCGCAGCTGGCCACCACGCGCGCGGCCCGCATCAACCTTGGCCCGAGCGCCGTCAAGGCGATGTTCCGGCTGCGGGCCTGAGCCGAGCGGCTCAACGAACGTCCGCAGCGCTCGACCGGCTCCCGTCGGAGAGGAAGCTCGAGCTCGAGGTCGCCAAGAAGGCGGCCGCGCTCGGCGTCAGCGTCATCCACTTGGCGCTCGCGCCGAACGTCCTCAACGCGGCGCGGACGGCGCTTCGCACCGCCGGGCTGGTGCGGGAGGTGTCCCGCGGCGATTATGAGCGATGACGAAACAAAACCCCGTCGTAGCGGCAGCCTTTGCCTTGACTACGCCATGTTACCGCTGTCGACTCAGGTCGAAGATCACAGAAGGAGGCCCAGCCGTCGGCGATTTGATCGGGATCTCCGAAACGGCGGGCCTCAACTCGTAGTAACCTGTGACTCGCAAAAAGATCAAGGTCGCCTGCGAGAGATCGGGAACATCGGAAAAACTCACGACGAAATGCTCGCCCTTCCTAAGTGCCAGCATTTTACCATCGCGGCCTTTGAGTCGATCGTCACTAGCTGTGAGCTCGAACTCTTTTCCATCACTCATTATTATGGTTACAGCCACGTGGTCAATAAAGCTCTCTTCATCCTCAAGCTCAGCTATCAAAATTTCTCCATTGAATCGTGCAAGCCGCATGACGTCCGTGCCGGCTGATTCACTGCCAACGAAATTCGTGAGCACACGCCCCTCTCGTGTCCACTCCCCTTGTGCTGTTGTTCGCGTGTAAACGTAGGGGCAGCTTCCCCATTCCACAAGACCGGAGACGATCTGCTCAGTCCAATCCGGTTCACGCACATTGACCGTTAGAGGCCCCTCATCGGCCCAACGTGAGACGGTATTTCCAGAAACGGTCAGGGTGGTCACCTTAGGTCCAAATGGGAGTCGGTCGCGAACAAAGGAGCCAATCCTCGGCTTGCCGGTGATTGTCTTGCGCGGGAGGTGAAAGCTACGAAACTTAATTTCAGTACCATCGTCGAGTTTCTCAAGGAGGACTTCCTCGGCTGCTGTGCTCTTTTGCCAATCGTAAGATGCGCTGAGATCATTTGGGTAAAAGGGCCAGATGAACGAGTACTCTAGAGTATCAGATAGTCCGGTTTCCAGGGCAGTTTGAAGGAGATCCAAGTCGCGAACGTCCATCGTGGGATCGAATTCGCCGAAGATGGGGCCGAGGCCGAACTCCTGCGGTATGAGCAGGTGCTCTCCCGGTGCAAGCACCTCAAAGGGAATCCGTGCAGAAAACGACTCCCCGGCGGTCGAATCTCTCTCGTCGCCTCTAAGCGCAAAGAAGCTGTTCGGCTCGTAAGCCCAGCTCAAACCCTTAATGCTGTCAATCCGAATAGGCTCATCGCCCACGTTCTCAATATCCAAGAAGACTAGCTCTAGGTGTCGAGAAAACATCATTACGCCCGTGGTCTCGGAGTGACGCGTAACAATGCGGTGGTATTGCAGATCTTCGCGTTTCTGCGGACCATCAAATTGGTCCGAGTACTCGCAAATGGGCCTATTGCTAAGGTCGGAGTAGATCATGAACACGTCACGCGCGGTTGGATTCTGGAGCTGAAAGGCATATGAAACGGGGTCGGTGGTCTCAGTGAATACCGGTATGGCCAGAAAATCTCCTTGGCTTGGGATCGCCCGTTGCTGCTCTTCAATGATCTCTGTTAGTTCACTCAGGTCGGGAAAGCCGAGGGTGACGAGATGGTACTCGTAGTCCGACGACTCTCGCTGGATGCGGTATTTGATGGGAAGGTAAAAAGGCGAATCTGTCACCTTGTCGAGTATGTCGCCGTTTCCGAATTCGAGAAGCAAGCTACGGTTCTGTCCTGTCACTCGCGCGCCGCGGCAAAGGGCGTCTTCAGGGTAGCTGCTACTCAGATAATGTTCATTGAGGCGCCGCAGGGCCGCGGTTACTTCATTTTGGAACACATATGCCGTGCGGTCGTTGTTCAAGAAATGATGCATGGATCCGTTGAAGATACCAGAAATGAGACATGCCGTCGTGAGGCGAGCGTAGCGAAACCGGAGGTGGTTTTTGAGTTCTGTGACCGTATTCTCTCGCGGCGGCGGGTCGGCTTCATCATCGGCCGTCTCCGTCGTCTCTTCAGGCGCCACCTCAGAGGTGGTCGAGGGCGTTGAAACGGGCGGCGGAACGGGTGCGGCCTGCAGGTCCGTGCGGGTCGTGGATGTGTCCTCGAGCAGGGGTATAAGGAGGTCCTGGTATAGACCGGCGGCAAGGCCGGCGAGGGTGAATAGGAGAAAGAGGACGGCGAGAGGCTGAAAGCGATGAATGTGGCACAATGGGTAGATGCGCCTACGTCCACGCCTCCGGCACCGGACGAGAGTTCTAGTTCTACCCAGGCACTGCCGCTGAGTCGCCTTCTCTGTTATCTTGAAGAACTGTGGTCGCATCAGGTGCGCTTTCTACTACGTGAACCGCTGGTCGTACAACTGCTGGGGGTAGCTGGTGCGAGCAGCCTCCCGTCTGCGGCTCTTCGGCCACTCCCCGACTCGCAGTCTGTAATCCCTCTTGAGTCGTCCCGTCAGCGGTCTCACCTGACGATGGAGGAGCGGCCGGTCCTCGCTCTCGAGGTCGCGGAGCGCCTGCTTGATGCGCTCTCGAGTCTTCCGATCGAGCCTGAGGTATTGCTTCTCGGCCGAGGGTTTGACCTCAATCCGCCAGCTCGTCAAGCGACGTTCCCTGCGCGCCGGATTCCACCTCCGCCTTGCCGCGGGTGATGATCTCGACCCATTCAGGTCTGGAGAGTAGGTCGAGCGTCTCTCTGTGTCGTTCGACGTACTCGTCGATCAGGTCGGAGAGGATGTCCTTCATCTCGGTCTTTTCGAGACCGGCGATGATCTTCAGGACGTCGCGCTTCTCTTCTGGGATGCGAACGGTGGCGGTAGTCATGTCGTCTCTCCTCCGGGTCGACGAGTAGCCTAGGCGCCTAGGCGCCTGCCGTCAAACTCGGAGTGGGGAATCTCCTACTCACTCAGGGTGCTCCGTCGACTCCAGGAAGGCCGGAGACTACTCCGACAGAGGCCGTGATGCCTGCGGCCACATCGTTGCTCCAGTTGTCGATCTCAGTAGGTCTACCTGACCACCCGGACCTCCACGGTTGACGGCCAGGGGTACTCGACATTTCGAGCGAAGTTGTCGAGTGCGCCGGCCGTGGCTTCCTCGTCGACACTACTTTCCCAAGCGAGCAGCCGTACGCCCGAGCGCGGAAGCCGTGAAGCCGTCCAGTGCCCGTTCGAATCGGTTCCCACAGGACCTTCGAAGAGCCAGCGGAGCGGCATGCCCGAGATCCTTCTCCCGTCGACCAGCAGGGCGACCCGAGCCCCCCGCGCCGGCTCCTCACCCGTAGGGTCGGTGACCTCGAGTGCCAGGGCGATCTCGGCGGCGGCTGCGAGCTGCCACCTCGCCTCGTCTTTCGCCGCCCACTCCCGCCAATCGATGACCGCGCTCGCAGCCGCGGGGTGCTTCAAGAGCAGAGCCCCATGAGAGTGCTCTGACGGAATCTCGACCGCACCGGCATCATCGACCTGTCCGTGAAAGAGCACCGTTCCCCGCCAGAGGGAATCGACGAGCATCACCTCGGCACCGGATGCCGGCGAGCCGTCGGGAAGGGCGAGCGTCAGCTCCATGGTCTCGCCGATCGGATGCAGCAGGACCTCTACCTCGCGATCTTGAGGCGGATCTTCGATCTCCAGCACCTGAGCTGCATCTCGCGATTCGTGATAGCCGGCGGCCGAGGGAAAGATCTCCAGCCGACCCGGGCGCGGCGGAGCCAGACGAGCTCGACCCTCCTCGTCGGCTCGATAGGTTCGAGCCAACATTCGTCGGCCTCGCTCGGTGGACCGATCCCCCCATTCAGGATCATCCTGACCGTCGTCCTCGGAGTCGAAATACTCGTTCTTCACGGCCACCCGGGCATCTGGGATGGGCCGGCGTGTCGCGGCGTCGAGGACCCGCACCACGATCTCTGCGTCCGCTATGTCGACGTCGAGCTCCTGGGACCTCCGGATGGGTGGCATGAAGACGTCGACCCAGGGAACGTGCGGCGAGTCGGTCAGCTCGACCGATAGCCCCCTCAGGGCCATGAGGGCCACGGCCTCGTAGCGGCCCGACTCGTCGGCGACGGCGTCGACATCGTCGCCGGAGATGGTCTGGAACCGTAGCGTCGCCGGGTGCGGCTCGTCTCCCAACCTCACCTCGCCGAAGACCTCGATGAGCTCCGGCTCGAGACCGACGAACCCTTCCTCGCCCGGCAGCAGCTCGACCCGTCGCCGAAACACCCCCAGGTGGGTA
>Ga0299913_10000257_pt1 | contig 30471 bp, 31 predicted proteins | sample RVTome_9_FD_201360 | JGI IMG/M metagenome (GOLD analysis project Ga0299913, IMG submission 201360) | Soil microbial communities from uranium-contaminated site in the Upper Colorado River Basin, Wyoming, United States - RVT155D38 (version 2) ... | reverse complement strand
GAGACCGGCAAGACCTTCGCCCAGCTGTTCAAGGCCGAGGAGCGCGAGAAGCTGGGGAGCATCGTCGGCGCCGTCGAGACGACGCGCCTGGCGATCCAGTTCGACGTCGAGATCGCGCTGAGGGTGATCGCGCTGGTCTCGCTCTCGCTCGCGCTGATCAACCTCCTCCCGATCCTGCCACTGGACGGCGGGCACGTCCTCTGGAGCGTGATCGAGAAGCTCCGCGGCGGCCGCCGGGTCTCGTTGCGGACGATGGAGCAGGCGAGCGTGATCGGCCTGATGCTGATCCTGATCGTGTTCACGATCGGGTTGACCAACGACATCGACCGCTTCTCCAACGGCGGCTTCGACCTGCGCTGAGGACGTCCGCGCCCGTGCGGGCGTTGAGGCGTTGCGATAGTTTCGAGCCCTACGAAGTCCGGAGGAGGGACGTTCGAGATGGAAGTGACGACGGCTGAGCGGTACGCGAGCGGCGGACCGGGCCGCGAGCTTTACGCGCAGAACCTGGCCCGCGCGTTCAACGAGACGGTCGAGCGGATTCCCGACGATCCCGCGATCGTGGCCGGGGGGGAGGAGACGACCTGGGCCGAGCTGCGCGACCGTGTGATCCGGGTCGCCCGCGGACTCTCGGGGCTGGGGGTGGGCAAGGGCGACCCCGTGGCGCTGATGATGAACAACCGCCCGGAGTTCATCGCCTGCGACCTCGCGGCCGTATCGCTCGGCGGCGTGCCCTTCTCGATCTACCAGACCTCCTCGCCGGAGCAGATCCAGTACGTCGTCGGAGACGCGGGCGCCAAGGTCGCGATCGTCGAGTCGATGTTCCTCGAGGGCTTCCAGAAGGCCCGTGAGGACCTGCCGGAGATGGGGCACGTGGTCGTGATCGACGGTGATCAGGGCGACTCCACCCTGGCCGACCTCGAGAGCACCGAGTCCGAGTTCGACGTGAGCGCGGCAGTGGATGCGATCGAGCCCGATGACCTCCTGACATTGATCTACACCTCGGGCACGACCGGGCCCCCGAAGGGCGTCCAGCTCACCCACCGCAACCTGATGAGCCTGGTCGGCGGGGTCGAGGACCTGATCGAGTTCCCCGAGCGCGGCGCCAAGGTGATCTCGTGGCTCCCGGCGGCGCACATCGCCGAGCGCGGCGCCAACTACTACCTGCCGGTGATCAAGGGCCCCGCGATCCACATCTGCCCCGATCCGCGGACGATCATCGAGTTCCTGCCGCAGGTGCGCCCGACCTGGTTCTTCGCGGTGCCGCGGATCTGGGAGAAGCTGAAGGCGGGCCTCGAGGCGAACCTCGCAGGCCTTCCGGACGAACAGCGTGAGCCAGCGCAGAAGGGGGTCGAGGCCGCGCTCCAGAAGCTCCGCCTCGACCAGTCGGGCCAGGAGGTTCCCGATGAGCTGGCCGCGGGCGTCGCCCAGGCGGACGAGCAGCTGTTCTCGAACCTGCGCAAGGCCCTCGGGCTCGACGAGGCGCTCGCGGTCAACGTCGGCGCGGCGCCGACCCCGCTCGAGGTGCTCGAGTTCTTCCACGCGATCGGGATCCCGATCGGCGAGCTGTGGGGGATGTCGGAGACCTGCGGGGTCGCCACCTGCAACCCGCCGGGCAAGGAGAAGCTCGGCACCGTCGGCCCGCCGCTCCCGGGGATCGAGATCAAGCTCGCCGAGGATGGCGAGGTGATGGTCAAGGGCGACTCGAACATGCTCGGCTACCGCAACATGCCCGAGAAGACGGCCGAGACGATCGACGACGACGGCTGGCTGGTCACCGGCGACATCGGTGAGCTCGACGCCGACGGCTATCTCAAGATCGTCGACCGCAAGAAGGAGCTGATCATCAACGCCGCCGGCAAGAACATGTCGCCGGCGAACATCGAGGCGCACCTGAAGAGCGCGAGCCCGCTGATCGGCCAGGCGGTCGCGATCGGCGACCGCCGGCCCTACAACGTCGCCCTGATCACGCTCGATCCCGACTTCGGGCCGGGATGGGCCGCCAAGCAGGGCCTCGACGACACCTCGCCCGAGGCGCTCGCCTCCGACGAGAAGGTGCTGGCGGCGGTGCAGTCGGCCGTCGACGAGGCGAACGAGAAGCTCTCGCGCGTGGAGCAGATCAAGAAGTTCAAGGTCCTGCCGACGGACTGGCAGCCGGGCGGTGACGAGCTGACCCCGACGATGAAGCTCAAGCGCAAGCCGATCGACGAGAAGTACGGGAGCGAGATCGAGGAGCTCTACGCGAGCTGACGAGACCCGGGCGCGCCCGGCGCGCGCCAGTACCCTAGAGCGCGGAGATGGCTTCGAAGCGCCAGATATTCGTCGGCGACGTCCCGATCGGGGGCGGCGCGCCCGTCGTCGTGCAGACGATGACGAAGACCGAGACGGCCAACCTCGAGGCGACCATGGAGCAGATCCGCAAGGTCGCTGACGCCGGGGCCGACCTGGTTCGCGTCGCGGTGCCGCGAGACAAGGACATCGACGCCCTGCGCACGATCGTCAAGGACTCGCCGATCCCGGTGATCGCTGACATCCACTTCAACCACACCCTGGCGTTGAAGGCGATCGACGCCGGCGCCCACTGCATCCGCCTCAACCCGGGGAATATCGGCGGCCGCGAGAAGGTCGCCGAGGTCGCCGAGCGCGCTACGGCCGCAGAGGTCCCGATGCGGATCGGGGTCAACTCCGGATCGCTGCCGAAGCACCTGCACGAGCTCGAGCGCCAGAGCCCCGTCGAGGCGCTGGTCGCGGCCGCGGTGGAGTTCGTCGAGCTGATGGAGTCGCTTCGCTTCGAGGACTTCAAGGTCTCGATCAAGTCCACGAACGTCCCCAACACGATCGCCGCCAACCGGCTGCTCGCCGAGCGCATCCCCTACCCGATCCACCTCGGGATCACCGAGGCCGGCACCAAATGGTCGGGCTCGCTGAAATCGGCCGTGGGCCTCGGCACCCTGCTCGCCGACGGCGTCGGCGACACGATCAGGATCTCGCTCTCAACCTTCCACGCCGAGGAGGAGGTGAAGGTCGCCTGGGAGATCCTCAAAGCGCTCCAGCTTCGCGAGCGCGGCCCGGTCCTGATCGCGTGCCCCACCTGCGGGCGCCTCCAGTTCGACATGGACACGGTCGTCGCCGAGATCGAGCGGCGGCTGGAGGGGTACACCGACCCGATCGAGGTGGCGGTCCTAGGCTGTGCGGTGAACGGGATCGGCGAGGCCTCGCACGCCGACTTCGGGATCACCGGAGCGAAGAACGAGGGGCTGATCTTCGCCCATGGGGAGCCGATCCGGAAGGTGAAGCAGGAGCAGCTGGTGGACGCGCTGTTCGAGGAGATCGACAAGTCGGTCGAGCGCGGGGGAGGGGTCGAGGTCGACCAGCGCGAGGCCGCCGAGGGCGCGGAGTGGCTAGCGAAGATCGAGGAGGAGAACGCGGGTGACCTCACGCCCGAGCGGATCGCGCAGATGGAGCGCGAGGCCGCGAAGAACGAGGGCAAGGACGTCACCGCCGAACCGTTCCTGAAGCCGGTCAAGGGCCGGAAGGTCGAGTTGGACGAGGACGCCTCGCCCACCGCCGGCCGCCGCTTCACCCGCGCCTGACCGTAACTCGGCGGCCACGGCCGGGGTCGCGGTCCCGGGGCGGACCCCGCCTGCCTCGGTAGGCTGGCCGCGCGATGAGCCGCCTCTCGAGCCTCTTCCTCCCGACGCTGCGCGAGGACCCCGCCGACGCCGAGGCCCTCTCGCACAAGCTGATGGTGCGGGCCGGGCTGATCCGCCAGCTCGGGTCGGGGTTTTGGACCTGGATGCCGGCCGGCTACCGCACGATCCGCAAGGTCGAGGCGATCCTCCGCGAGGAGATCGATGCGATCGGCGGTCAGGAGATGCTGATGCCGGTGCTCCAGCCCGCCGACCCCTGGAAGCGCACCGGCCGTTACGGGATCGACGAGCTGTTCAAGCTCGACGACCGCAAGGGATCGCCCCACGTGCTGGCGATGACGCACGAGGAGGCCCTGACCTTCCACGTCGCCGGCGACGTCCGCTCCTATCGCGAGCTGCCGAAGATCCTCTACCACGTGCAGACCAAGGAGCGAGACGAGCCCCGGCCACGCGCCGGCGTCCTGCGCACCCGCGAGTTCACGATGAAGGACTCGTACTCGTTCGACCGCGACGACGACGGGCTCGAGCGCTCCTACGCGCTCCACATCGAGGCCTACGACCGGATCTTCGACCGCTGCGGGCTGCGCTGGTACAGGGTCGAGTCCGACGTCGGGATGATGGGCGGCTCGGGCGCCCACGAGTACATGGCACCCTGCGCGGCCGGGGAGAACGAGGTGGCGCTGGCGCCCGGCTACGCGGCGAACGTGGAGGTGGCGTCGGCTCGCGCCCAGCCGGTCGACCTGCCGCCCACCCTGGACGAGCCGAGGGCGGTGCCCACGCCTGGCCTGACCACCGTCGAGGAGGTCGCGGGCGCGCTTGGCGTCGAGCAGGGCGCCGCGCTGAAGGCGATCCCGGTCCTCGCCGCGGGGAGGGGGTTCCTGCTCGTCCTCGTGCGCGGCGACCACCGCCTGAACGAGATCAAGCTCGCCAACGCACTCGGGGAGGAGGTCCGCCAGGCCAGCGCCGAGGAGATCTCCGAGCGACTCGGCCCGCCCGGCTTCATCGGCCCGGTCGGCGCCGAGGTCCCGGTGGTGAAGGACGCAGCGATCGAGGGCCAGGGCTACTTCTGCGGCGCCAACCGTTCCGACGAGCACCTGATCGGGGTCGCGCCCGGGCGCGATTTCCCCTTCGAGGAGCTGGACGTGCGCTCGGTCAAGCCCGGGGACCTGACCGAGGCGGGCGACGCGATCGAGATCGAGCCGGCGATCGAGGTCGGGAACATCTTCAAGCTCGGAACGCGCTACTCCGAGCCGCTCGGTGCGACCTACCTCGACCCCGACGGAAAGGAGCGCCCGATCGTGATGGGCAGCTACGGCATCGGGCCGGCGCGGATCGTCGCGGCGGCGATCGAGCAGGGCGCCGACGAACGCGGCATCGTCTGGCCCCGGGCGCTCGCCCCGTGGGAGGTCCACGTCGTCGGGCTGGGCAGCGCGGGGGACGAGACGGTGGCCGAGGCGGAGCGCATCTACGATGAGTTGGGTGCGGCCGGCGTCGAGGCCGTGCTCGACGATCGCGACGCCGGCACCGGCGAGAAGCTGACCGACGCCGAGCTGCTCGGCTGCCCCCTGCGCATAACCGTCGGCAAGCGGGCCCTGGCCGAGGGGAGGGTGGAGGCACAGGCTCGGCGCTCGGGGGAGGACTCCCGGATCGATGCGAAGGAGGCGGCCGAGCGGGTGCGGGAGATCCTCGCCGAGATCGAGTAGGCGGCGGGTGGCCAAGTCACAGCGCAACGCCCCCGTGGAGAGGGCGCGCAGCGGGTTTCGGCGCCTGGTCGGGATCGACCGCTCGGGGCCGATTCCAGCCTCGACGCGGGCCGGGCAGCCGCTACACCCGTGGACGATCCCGAACGTCGTCGGCTACCTGCGGCTGGCCTCGATCCCGGTCTTCCTCGTCCTCGGCTTCTCCTCCGATGACGGGCGCGAGACGGCGGTCGCCGTGCTCTACCTGTGGATCACCTTCGGCGACTACGTGGACGGCTTCCTGGCGCGTGCCACCGGCCAGTACAGCCGCCTCGGCGCCCTCATGGACCCGGTCATCGACCGGCTCTCGGCGCTCGCGGGGGCCTCGGTGTGCTGGCACTTCGGGCTGCTTCCGCGCTGGGCGCTGGTCGTTCTCGTCATTCGCGAGCTCGCCACCGTGGCCCTTGCCCGGGCGGCGCTTCGGCGCGGCCTCGACCTGGAGATCAGCGGGATCGGCCGCCTCGGAACGTTCGGCGTCTTCGCCGGCCTCTTCTGGAGCCTGGTGATCGATAGCTGGCTGACGGTGGCGCTGTTCCTCGCCGGCCTCGCTCTCGGGGTCTACGCGACCGTGCTCTACGCGCTCGCGGGCCGCCGGATGTTGGGGAAGACCTAGACGCAGGCGGGGTTTCACGACCTCAACCTCAACTTGACGTTTCCGGGGCCGATCTATAATCGATCGGACCGGGCCCCAGCGACGGGCCCGCGCGAGAGCCCCGCGAGCGTAAGGAGCAGCATGGAGGACACCTTCCCCGACGTCAGCTCGATGAGCGACGACGAGCTGAAGGAGCTGATCGACGGCCTGGCCGAGGAGGAGCGAGAGCTCTCATACCGGCGCCGGCTGCTCCACGGCAAGCTCGACATCATGCGCGCCGAGCTGGTCAACCGGCTGAAGGCCAAGCGGGAGGGCGGGGACCCGGCGCTCACCGGCGCCAACCTCGAGGCCTTGACCGACATCCTCCTCGGCAAGGTGCCGGATCCGGGCGAGGAGGAAGCGAGCTGATGGCGGTCCACTGCCCCGAGTGCGGATTCGTCAACGCCGAGGGAGCGAACTACTGCCAGAAGTGCGGCGCCTACCTTGCCCAGAAGGCCGAGGAGACGGGCGATGCCTCGACCGTCACCTACAAGGTCAACGAGGAAACCGGCGAGTACCAGCCGGTGGACCTCGAGGACGAGGTCGAGCAGGCCGGGGCGGCGATCGTGATCCGGTCCGGCGGCGGGCGCGCCGGCGAGAGCTTCCCGATCGAGGAGGAGCGGATGAGCATCGGCCGCACCCCGGATGCCGCGGTCTTCCTCGACGACGTGACCGTCTCACGCAACCACGCGCTGCTGGTCGAGCGCCAGGACGGCCACTACATCGACGACCTCGGCTCCCTGAACGGCACCTATGTCAACCGGCGCCGGATCGAGTCGCACCGCTTGGAGGACGGCGACGAGATCCAGGTCGGCAAGTACAAGCTGAGCTACCTGGAGCGCTGAGGTGGAGGTCTTGACCGCGAGCGACACGGAGCTGCCGGACGACGGCCACGACGCTGACGCCGAGAGCCCGTCGCGCCCGCGAAAGGCCCTCACGATCGGCGCCGTGGCGAAGGTGCTGAGCCAGGAGTTCGACGACATCTCGATCTCCAAGATCCGCTACCTCGAGGACCAGAAGCTGCTCTCGCCCCGCCGCACCGCCGGCGGCTATCGCCTCTACAGCCAGGCCGACGTCGAGCGCCTGACGGCGATCCTCCGCATGCAGCGCGACGAGTTCCTGCCGCTGCGGGTCATCCGCCAGGAGCTGGCGACGGGCGACTTCTCGAAGCCGCGCGGAGGCGAGTCGAGCGGGGTCGCCCGCCGGGTGATGACGGTCGACGGGCCGGTAGGAACGCTCGCCGGAGAGGAGCTGGTGGAGCAGGCCGGGGTCTCGGAGTCGTTCCTGCGCGAGCTCCAGGAGTTCGGCATCGTGCAGCCCGAACGCCGCGACGGACGCCTCTCCTACGACGAAACCGACCTCGAGATCGTGCGTGCTGCGGCGGAGCTGTCGCGCTTCGGAGTCGGTGGGCGGAACCTGCGAGTGTTTCGAAGCTCGGCCGATCGCGAGGCGGCGCTGCTCGAGCAGATCGTCGGCGCCTCGCTTCGCTCCCGCAGCCAGGCGCGCCGGCGCGAGGCGGTCGAGAACCTCGAGAGCCTGGCCGGGATCTGCGGCCACCTGAAGCACCTGCTCCTGGTGCGTGACCTGAGGCGCCTGACGGGCGAGTAGCCCGCAGCTTGCTCGGATGCCGACCGTCGGGCGCTCGCGGGTGATCGACGCAGCGGTGGAGCGCACCTGGGAGCTGGTTTCCGATCCGCACCACCTGGTGCGCTGGTGGCCGCTCGCGCAGCGGGTCGAGGACGTCCGCTCGGAGGGCGATGAGGTGCAGTGGACGCTCGCCCTTCGCTCCGAGCGCGGCACCCAGGTCCGCGCCGACTTCGCCGGCCGGGTCGAGGCGCAGGGCAGCCGCTTCGCCTGGCGCCAGCGCCTCGCGGGGACTCCGTTCGAGCGCATTCTCCGAAGCGCCCGGGTGGAGATCGACGTGGGCGCGAGCCGCGATGGCCCGCAGTCGAGCCTGGTCACGCTTCGGAGCATCGAGCGGCTTCGCGGGTTCTCCCGGCTGGGGGCGCCGATGATGCGCTCCGCGGCGCGCCGGCGCCTCGACGAGGCGCTCGAGAACCTCGATCGGGCGCTGGTGGGAGGCGGCTGATGGGAGACGACGCGGCCCCGGTCACGCGCTGGTGGGGCTGGGGCGACCCGGAGAAGAGCCCCAAGCTGGGGGAGGACGCCCTCGGCATGCTGCGCGATGTCGTGGGCCCGGCCGACCCCGCCCTGAGGGTCGCCCTCGAGGAGGTGGCCATGCCCGAGCCGCGCCCGCTTCCCCCGGCGCTGGTGGACGCGGTCGGCGAGCACGCCGTGCTCGATGGCCGCGAGCACCGGCTTCGGCGAGCGGCAGGTCAGAGCTACCCGGACCTGATCCGCCTGCGGACCGGCCGCCTGGACGACGCGCCGGACGCGATCGTCCTTCCCGGCACGCCAGCGGAGGTCGCCCGCGTGCTCGAGGTATGCGCGGCGGAGGGGACGGCCGTCGTCCCGTTCGGGGGCGGCACCAGCGTCGTCGGCGGCGTCGAGCCGTTTCGCGACGGGTTCGAGCGGCTCGTGACGCTCGACCTGCGGCGCCTTCGCGCCGTCGAGGTCGACGAGCGCTCGCTCACGGCGACGCTCGGGCCGGGTCTACGCGGTCCCGAGGCGGAGCGCGCGCTCTCAGAGCGCGGGCTGACGCTGGGCCACTTCCCGCAGTCGTTCGAGTACGCGACGATCGGCGGGTTCGCGGCCACGCGCTCGGCCGGCCAGGCCTCGAGCGGCTACGGGCGGTTCGACGACATCGTGACCTCGGTCGGGATGCGGGCGCCGGCGGGCGACCTGCGCACGCTGGCGACGCCGCACACGGCCGCCGGACCGGCCCTGCGCGAGCTGATCATCGGCTCCGAGGGCACGCTGGGAGTGATCACCGACGTGACCGTACGGGTGCGGCCCGCCCCGCGTGAGCAGCGCTACGAGGGCTGGGTGGCGCCGGACTTCGCGGCCGGACGGGAGGCGGTCCGAGCGATGGCGCAGGCGGGCACCCTGCCGGATGTCGTGCGGGTCTCCGACGAGGCCGAGACGCAGGGCTCGCTGGGGCTGGCCGGGGTCTCGGGCGCCCGCCGGACCGCGCTCGACGCCTACCTCGCGCTTCGGCGCCGGACGGGGGGCTGCATCCTGATCTGCGGCTGGGACGGCGACCGCGGTGGCGTCGAGCGCCGCCGGGCGCTCTCCGCCCGCAGCCTGCGTTCGGCGGGAGTCGTGCCGCTGGGCCGGGCGCCCGGGCGCTCATGGCTGCGCGGGCGCTTCGAGGGCCCCTACCTGCGGGAGGCGCTCCTCGACCTCGGCTACCTCGTCGAGACGCTGGAGACGGCGCACACGTGGTCGAGGCTGGGCTCACATTACGAGTCCGTCGGCGGCGCGATCACGGCGGTGTTGGGGCGTGGGGGAGAGGGGAGCCTCGTGATGTGCCACCTCTCCCACGCCTACCGCGACGGCGCCTCGCTCTACTTCACCTTCGTCGCGCCGCGCAGGGCCGGCGGGGAGCTGGAGCAATGGCGCGAGGTGAAGACCGCCGCCTGCGAGGCGATCGTCGCCTCGGGAGGGACGATCACGCACCATCACGCGGTCGGGCGCGATCACGCTCCCTACATGCCCGCCGAGGTCGGCGAGCTTGGCGTGGAGGCCCTGCGCGCGCTGAAGGAGCGACTGGATCCGGCCGGGATCATGAACCCCGGCAAGCTGATCCCGGAGCGAGCCTAGCCGTCCTCTCCAGTGGCGTCGAGGCCGGCCGCACGTGCGATCCGCTGGATGTCCGCGGTGAGGACGGGCTCCCCGGGGACCTCGACCACGCTCGCCCTCTGCAGCGCGTCCGGGATGCGCTCCTGGAGCTCCGACCGCGGCGAGATCCAGACATCGACCGAGATCGACGACAGCGCGGCGGGCAGCAGCTCCTGCGGCAGGACGAAGCGCTCGTCCGCCGTTCCCGAGCGGCTGACCCGAAGCTCCTGATAGGGGAAGCCCCGGCGCCTGTCCTGCATGAACCAGATCAGGTAGGTGGAGTCCGAGGGCGGGGGCTGCAGGTTCTCCGCGGTGATGTCGAGGAAGGGCTGGCTCTCGCCGGCGACGCCGAGCGTCAGCGAGCCCGCGGCATCGCCGTCTCCAGCCGGGCGCAGCGGGATGCTGGCGGTGTCCTCCGGCGAGACGTCGGCCACGTCGGGATCGTCGCCTGCCTCGGCCGGAACAGACCCCTCGTCGCCGTCGCCGAAGGCGCCGGTCATCGCCAGAACGACGGCGACGAGCAGAACGGCGCCGCTGCCCATGGCCACGATCAGGCGGGTCTGATGCGAGGTGAGGGACGAGAGGCGCGAGCGTGCGCGCTCGGCGGCGGCCCGGCCGGCGCCGGCCTCCGGAGCGGACCGTGGCGCCGGGGCCTCGCGGCGGCGCAACCGGCCCCCGCGGGGCTCGCCTGGCAGCCTTGGAAGGTCGGCCTCCGGGGCGAGGTCGCGCAGGGACTCGATCAGCGCGCGAGCGAGGGCGTGATCCTCGGGGTCCTCCCGCAGGCGCCGTGCCGCGTCCGCGCGCCCGATCGGATCGGCCTGTCCCAGGATCCAGTCGGTGAGGGCCACGTTGCGATCGGGGTCCGCGCCCCCCAGCTCGGTCAGCGCTGCGCGGGCGCGGTCCCTGACCTCCGACTCGGGCACGTCGAGAAGCGAGGCGATGTCCTCGTAGCTCTGCCCCTTGGCCAGGATCAGCTCGAGCAGGGCGTTTGCGTCGGGGGATAGCGGCATCGGCAGGGAAGCCTACGCAGTGCCCGCCGCCGGCGGCGCAGGGAACCCTGCGCGAAGCCGCCTGCGTCCGGCTACCGTGGACGCGTGCTGGATGCTCTGGCCGCCGCGGCGTCGAAGCGACCATGGGCCTTCCTGGCCGCCGTCCTGGCGCTGCTCGGAGCCCTGCTCCTGCTCGCGAGCGGGGCGAGGGATCATCTCGGCCATCCCGCCGGGGATTCGCCGCGGCCCGATGTCGTCGTGGTGACGAGCGCGGGCACGGCGCTGAGCCCGCAGGTCTACGAGGTCGCGCTCGGGGCGATCGAGGCCGGGATCGAGGCGAAGCCCGAGGTCAGCGAGGCTGCGGTCAGCCGCCCGCCGAGCGACGAGGGCGTCGCCGTGCTTCGGGTCGAGCTTGCCGGAGCGGGAGCGACCGAGCGGCGCCGCCTGGCCGACGGCCTTGCCGACGAGATCGACCCCGGTCCGCTTCAGGTGCGGGTTGGCGGTCGCGTTGCCCAGCTGCTGGAGGCGGAGGAATCGGTGCTCGACGATCTCTGGCGGCTGGAGCTTCTCGCGTTGCCGCTGGCGGCGCTGGTGCTGGTGGCGGGGTTGGGGCTGCGGCTTGTGGCGGGACCGCCGCTGTGCGCCGCGATCGCACTCGCCGGGGCGGTTGCCGGACTGGCGCTGGCCGGGCGGGCCGTTGACCTCTCCCTGCTCGCCGTGGTGCCGGCGGCGGCCGTGGCCCTGGCGCTCGCGGTCGAGCTCTCTGTGCTGCTCGCGGCGCGGTGGCACGACGAGATCCGCCTCGGCGATCCGCTCGACGCGCTGCGAAGCGCCCTGGCGGACGGGGTCCGGACCGCCTGTTTCGCGGCGGTGGCCGTGATCGTGGTGGCCCTGGCCGCCACGGTCCTCCAGCTGCGCGACGCACTCGACCCCGGCGTGGCCGCAGCGCTCGGCGTCGGGCTCGCGGCCGCGTTCGCCGCCCTGGCGTCGATGCTGGTGATGCCGGCCCTGTTCACCCTCGCCGGCCGCCGCCAGCGGGCGGATGGCACCGAGCTGGGCGGCGATGGCCGGCTGGCAGGGGCGCTGGCCGCGGCGCCGCGGGCGCTCGCGCGCGGGGGCGGGCGCTGCCTCGGGGGCGTCGTGATCGCGCTGGCGCTGGCGCTGGCGCTGGGCTATCCGGCCCTCGGCGCCGAGACGCTCCCCCTGACCGAGCCCCAGGCGGCGGCAGACGAGCTCGTCGCCGAGCTGCCGCTCGCCGCCGCGCTCGCCGCCGTGCTGCTCGCCGTGACGTTCGCGGCCCGCGCCGGGACGCTCCGAGCCGCCCCCTTCGCGCTCAGCGCGCTGGTGGCGCCGCTCGCCGCCCTCGGGATCGTGACCGGGGTGTTTCAGGACGGCGCCGGGCTCTTCGGGCTCGCGATCGAGGAAACGCGGATCCCGACCACGGGTGCGGTCGCCGCCGGGCTGCTCGCGCTGTGCGCGATCTCCGCGGCGCGGACGGCCGCGGCGCTCGACATGGTGCGGATCGAGCGCGAGCTGGACCCCGGGGCTCCGGGCGTGGCCGAGCGGGCGGGGCAGCTGACGCTGCCGGCGGCGGCCGTCGCCACGGTTCTCGCAGGGTCGGCGTTCGCAGTGCTGGTGGGAGCCGGCCTCGAGGCGGCCCAGGAGCTTGGCGCGATGTTTGCGGCCGGCCTGCTCGTGGATCTCCTGGTGGTGCGGGCGCCCGTCTTGGCCGCGCTCGCGCGTTGGGGGGCGGCGCCGCCTGCCCGGGAGCGCTCGCGGTGGCGCTCGCGGATACGCTGGCGGCCGAGATGGCGCCGCCACCAGGAACGAGCACAGACGGCTTCGCCGAGCTGATCGGGGTCGAGGTCCTCGATGCCCAGGACGGCGAGGCCCGCGGGCGGGTCGCGGTCGACGATCGCGTGCGCCAGCCCTACGGGATCGTCCACGGCGGCGTCTACGCGTCGCTTGCCGAGACGATCACCTCCCGCGCCACCTGGCTTGCGGTCCGCGACGGGGGAATGGTCGCGATGGGGCAGTCGAACCAGACCACCTTCCTGCGGCCGATCGCCGACGGCCACGTCAACGCCCGCGCCTGGGCGCGGCACCGAGGCCGCACGACCTGGGTCTGGGACGTCGAGTTGTCGGACGATCACGGCCAGACATGTGCGCTGGTGCGGATGACGGTGGCGGTGCGGCCGGGCGAGTAGCCTGGGACGCATGTGCAGAAACATCCACACCCTTCACAACTTCGACCCGCCCGCAACCGAGGAGGAGATCCGGGCCTCGGCGCTCCAGTACGTGCGCAAGGTCTCGGGGTCGACCAAGCCCTCGCAGGCGAACGCGGAGCCCTTCGAACGAGCCGTCGACGAGGTCGCCGCCGCGACCGCGCGCCTGCTCGGCGCCCTGGTCACCAGCGCGCCGCCGAAGGACCGCGAGGCCGAGGCCGCGAAGCGGCGGGCGCGCGCTCAGCGGCGGTTTGCGACCGCCTAGCGTCAGCCGCGATAACGGTTGGTGATCGGCATCCGCCGGTCGCGGCCGAACGCCCGCGGGGTGATCTTGATCCCGGGTGGAGCCTGGCGGCGCTTGTACTCGGCGCGGTCGACAAGCGCGATCACCTCGTCGACGACCTCGGCGGGGAGCCCGTCGGCGACGATCTCGTCGCGGCCGCGGTCGTGCTCCACGTATGCCTCGAGGATCCGGTCGAGAAGCTCGTAGGGCGGCAGCGAGTCCTCGTCGCGCTGGCCGGGCCGAAGCTCGGCCGAGGGCGCACGCTCGATCACCGAGGTCGGCACCAGCTCGGGGCCGGCGACGGCGTTGCGGTGGCGAACGAGGCGGTAGACGAGCGTCTTCGGCACGTCCTTGATCACGGCGAACCCGCCGGCCATGTCGCCGTAGAGGGTCATGTAGCCGACGGACAGCTCGCTCTTGTTGCCGGTGGTCAGCACCAGCCAGCCGGTGCGGTTCGAGATCGCCATGATCAGGTTGCCGCGGATGCGGGCTTGGATGTTCTCGGCCGCGAGGTCGGGGACGTCGGGCCCGTCGAGCATCTCCGCGTAGGTGCGCATCGCGGGCTCGATCGGGATCTCCACCAGCTCGGCCCCCAGGTTCGCGGCGATCTCGCGGGCGTCGGCCTGGGTCTCGGCGCTGGAGTGGGGGGAGGGCATGACCACGCAGGTGAGCCGCTCGGCTCCGATCGCGTCGGCGGCGACGAGGCAGACGAGGGCCGAGTCGATCCCGCCCGAGACCGCAACCAGGACCCGCTCGAAGCCGTTCTTCTCGACGTAGTCGCGCAGGCCGCGCACCAGCGCCGCGTAGACCTCGGCCTCCTCCGTCAGCAGCTCGGCCGGCGGCCGCGGCGCCGATGAGGGAGGCGCCTCCGAGCGCCGGAAGCGGCCCAGCACCGGCGCGGCCTGGCCCGAAGGCCGGGGGCCGGGCCCGGCGCCGGCACGGCCGCCGACGGCCGGCGGCCGCCGCGGGACCTCGACGTCGCTGATCACGAGGTCCTCCTCGAACTGGGCCCCACGTGCGAGCACCTCTCCGGTCGCCGAGACCACCAGGCTGTGGCCGTCGAACACCAGCTCGTCCTGCCCGCCGACCAGGTTGCACAGCGCGAAGGCTGCCCCGGTCTCGGCCGCGCGCTCGGCCAGCATCGCCTCGCGGAAGGTGCCCTTGCCGCGGTGATACGGGGAGGCCGACGCGTTCATGATCAGGCCGGCGCCGGCCAGTGCCTCGACCGACGCGGGCGGCCCCGGGAACCAGATGTCCTCGCAGATCGTCAGCCCCACGAGCGCCCGATCGACTTCGATCAGGGCGGGCGAATCCCCCGGCTCGAAGTAGCGGTGCTCGTCGAAGACCCCGTAGTTCGGCAGCAAAAGCTTGCGGAAGATGCCCTGCAACCTGCCGTCGGCGAGCACCGCCAGCGAGTTGTGGACCGAGGTGTCCGGCTCGGCGAACCCGACCAGGGCGACGATCCCCGAGACGTCGGCGGCGATGCCCCCGAGCGCGCGCACCCCGTCCTCGAGGAACTGGCGCCGAAGCCACAGGTCCTCCGCCGGGTAGCCGCCGATGGTCTGCTCGGGGAAGACCACGAGGTCCGCCCCCGCGGCACGCGCGTCGCCGATCCATTCGGCGACGAGCGCCGCGTTGCCCTCGATGTCGCCCACGGTGGTGTTGACCTGGGCGAGCGCGAGGCGCAGCTGCGTGGTCTCGTCGGCCATGGCGGAAGTATCCCTAGCCGAGGCCCTCGCGGAGGGCGACGACACGGGCGCATGACTCGCGTGCCGCCACGCGGTCGAGGCGCTCCCGCGCCAGGGCTCCCGCCAGGCGCTCGTGAACCCGCGGCGCGGCGGTGGTCGCGAACAGCAGCAGATCGACCCCGGCGCCAGCCGCCCTCTCACCTGCCTCGGGAGGATCGAGCGAGACGCTGATCGCGCCGGCCTCCAGGTCGTCGCTGATCGCGACGCCGTCGTACCCCAGCCGCTCGCGAAGGAGGCCGGTGACCACGCCCGGATCGAGGGCGGCCGGATCCCGGGAACCGAGCGCGGGGTATGCGGCGTTCGCCACCATCATCAGCGGGACGCCGTCGGAGATCGCCGCGCGGAAGGGGCGAAGGTCGTCCCGCAGCTCCCGCCGCGAGGCGTCGAGGACGCTGGGGGAGAAGTCGGTGTTGAGCAGCGAGCGCCCCAGCCCCGGGAAGTGCTTGGCGGTCGCCAGGACGCGCGCCTGCTCGAGGCCGGAGGCGAAGGCGAGGCCGAGACGGGAGACCTGATCGGCGTCGCGGCCGAAGGCGCGGAGGGAGATCGCCGCGTCGGGCGAGGCGGGCACGTCGAGGACGGGCGCGAGGTTCGTGTTGATGCCCAGCCTGCGCAGGAAGTTCCCGGTCGCCTGGCCCTCGAGGCGGGCGTCGGCGGGGTCGCCGCCGCGTCCGAGGTCCAGCGGCGCGCGCAGCGGCGGGCCCTCGGGGAAGCGTTCGACCGGGCCGCCCTCCTGGTCGGTGGCGACGACCAGCGGCAGCTGCCCGCCGCTCGCCGCGGCGCGCTGCAGCTGCCGCAGGCCCGTGCGGATCCGCCCCTCCGCCAGCCCCTCGCCCGGGAAGACGACGACGCCCGCGATCTCGCCGCTACGGGCACGGCGAAGCAGCGCCCGGTCGGGGGTGCCGTCGGTGCGCACGATCAGCCGCTGCCCGGCGAGACGCCTCCAGGCCTCGCCGCCGGAGCCGCGGCACGGTGCCGGGAGCGCTGCCCCCGCCGGCGCCGGCGCGCCGGCGTCCTCGCCCGCGCCCGTGATCGCCCCGGCGACGGCGGCGGCGACGGCGACCACTCCGAGCGCGCCCAGGCGCCGGCGCCGGATCTCGCGCCGGCGCCGCTGGCGCGCGCGTCTGCGCAACGAGCTTCGTCGACCGCGACCATGTCCCTCCACGCATCGTCCAGCCTGCCACGGCGGCGCCGGTGAGGGTCGTCAGGCCGGCGGACGGGATCGCGGCAGCGGAAACCTGGAACCCTTCGGCGGGGAGGAGGCGACGATCCGAGCGCTGATCATCACCGCCGACGACTACGGCTACCGGCCGGCGTACGACCGGGGCGTCCTCGAGGCCGCGTCGTCGGGTGCGGTGGATGCCGTCGGCGTGATGGTCCGGCGGGGTGGGGTGGACGCCGCGGCGCTGCTCGCCAGCGAGGTCGAGATCGGGCTTCACCTCGAGCTCGAGCCGCCCCGGGGCGCTCGTGCGAGCGAGGGTGAGCGCGCCGCCGCAGCCGCTGCGCTCGCCGAGCAGCTCGCGAGCTTCGAGCGCGCGTTCGGACGGCCGCCCGCGTTCCTGGACGGCCACCACCACTGCCACGCCGCGCCAGGCCTCGCGAGCGAGGTGGCACGGGAGGTGGCCGGCGCTGCGATCGCGGTGCGCTCGGTGAACCCGCGGCACCGGCGTCTGCTCCACTGCATCGGGATCCCCACGCCCGACCTGCTCGTGGGCCGGCTCAGCCAGTCGGATCCGGCGCTGCCCGCCGAGGTCGAGGCGCTCGCGAGCGGGGCCGAGGCACCCGGCGGCGTGATCGAGTGGATGGTCCATCCTGGCCATCCCGACCCGGCCTCCGGCTCCTCCTACGACGCCGGGCGTGGGGAGGACCTGCGTCTGCTCCTCGAGCTACTCGACGCCGGCCCGCTGCGACGCCTTCGCGCCACCCACGCCGCGGCGCTCGTCGCGTAGCCGACGCTCGCCGCCGGCGCCGGCGGCCTCCGCAAGCTCGTCGATCGAGTCGGCCAGGTCTGCGGCCAGCGAGTCGAGGTCGCGCATCGCCTCGTAGTCGCCGATCAGGCCGAAGGTCACCTGGCCGTCGTAGCTCATGATCCCGAAGCAGACTGCCTGCCGGCGCGCGAGCGGGACCAACGGCACCACGGAGAGCAGGCGGCGGCCCATCAGATAGAGCGGGAACTGAGGCCCCGGGACGTTGGTGACGACGAGGTTGAAGAACCGCTGCGCCGGCTGCAGGCGGGCGGCCTGGCCGGCGATCGTCGGCGGCGCGAAGTCGGTGAGCTGGGTCATCATCGTCGCGCCCACCGCCTGCTTCGACTGCTTCAGGTCGCCCATCGCCTCCCGCACCAGGCGCAGCCGCTCGACCGGGTCCTCCGCATGCACGGGAAGCGGGGCCATGAACGAGGAGACGCGGTTGCCGAGGGCGCCGCGCTCGCCGGCCTCGCGGACGCTGATCGGCACCATCGCGCGCAGCTCCAGCCCCTGGGTCGCGTGCCCGCGAGCACGCAGGTAGCGCCCCAGAGCGCCGGTGACGGTCGCGAGCACGACGTCGTTCACGGTCCCGCCCAGCTCGTTCTTGATCGCCTTGAACCGGTCGAGGTCGCTCTGAACGACCGCGAGGCGCCGGTATGGCCCGATGTCCACGTTGAACGGCGATGCGGGGGCCGCGATGCCGGTGCGGGCGAAGGCCCCCGCCGACTCGAGCGCATCGACGACGGCCGCCGCCGCTCGCCGCGGCGCACGGACCAGCGCCCGCGCGCCGCGAACGATCTCGGCCGGGGTCGTCGCGCGCTCCACGAGCGCCTCGCCGAGGACCTGGGCGTCGCTGGGCTCGGGCCGCGGGGTCCAGGGCTCGGGGCCGGATCCGGCCTGCGGCTCGGCCGCGGTGTCGAAGAGCACGGTCGAGATGTCCACGCCCGAGACGCCGTCCACCAGGCAGTGGTGCGACTTGCCGATCACCGCGAAGCGGTCGTCGGAGACGCCGTCCACCAACCACAGCTCCCACACGGGCTTCGAGCGGTCGAGACGCTGGGAGAAGATCCTGGCGGCGAGCGTGCGCAGCTGCTCGTCGGAACCGGGCTCGGGGAGCGCCGTGTGGCGGACGTGATAGTCGAGGTTGAAGCGCGGGTCGTCCACCCACCTCGGCCGCCCCTGGCCGAAGGGGACGAAGCGCAGCTTCTGGCGGAAGCGCGGCACCAGGTGAAGGCGCGAGGCGATGTGGTCGCGGAAGTCCTCGTAGTGCGGCGCCTCGCCCTCGAACAGCGAGACGGACGCGACGTGCATGTGGGCCGGTCCGCGCTCGAGGTGGAGAAAGGAGGAGTCGAGGCCGGTAAGCCGATCGCGGTTCATGCCCACATCTTCTCAGGAAGTCAAGAACCGCACCCGTCGCGATGGCGCCTGGATCCCGCCCGGCGGGACCGGTGCGCCACGCGCCGTGGCTTGCGGGATCTAGACTGGCAGCGCATGAGCGCCGAGGCCAAGAACCTCGAGGCGATCGCCAAGGCGATCGAGCACCACAACCGAACCTGCCCGTACCCGGCGACCGAGGTGCGGATGAACCCGTTCGAGGTCGAGCGCCTCGGATGGGAGGAGATCCTCGGCCTCCCGATCACCCCCGACCCGGAGCTGGGAACCGGCAGCTTCCGCATCATCTGCGCCCGCGATGGCTCGGGCGAGGAGCTGGAGGAGGTCGAGGCGATCGGCGAGCCGATCGAGGTCGGCGCTCCCGAGCCGCAGGGCCCGCCGGTCTGAGGCCCGCGAGCGCCACGGCTACAGGTTCAGCCCGAGCTCGTTGGTGAGCTTCTGCGCCTCGATGTTGAGCCGGAAGAACTCGCCGGTGAGGATGAGGATGCCCATCGCGATCAGGATCGCGCCGCCGGTGGCGACGATCGCGGCGTAGTGGCGCTTGATCACGTCGAAGGTCGCCGTCATTCGCGAGAAGGCGACCGCGGTGAGCAGGAAGGGGACCCCGAGGCCAAGCGAGTACACGGCGAGCAGGCCGGCACCCTTGGCGGCCGAGTCGGTGAGCGCCGCGGCGCTGAGGATCGACGCGAGGGTGGGGCCGACGCAGGGGGTCCAGGCGATCGCGAAGGCGGCGCCGGCCACCAGCGGGCCGCCCTTGCCGGCGCGCTCCATCAGCGCGTCCACGCGCCACTCGCGGTTCAGCCGGACGATGAAGAAGCTGGCCACGAACAGCACTCCCATCGCCAGGATCATCACGCCGGCGATGTCGGTGAGCAGCGCGCGGTTCTCCCTGAGGGAGTCGCCGATCCCCGTAGCGGCGAGGCCGAGGAGGATGAAGATCGCCGAGAACGAGCCGATGAAGATCAGGGCGGGGAGGACCACCCGGCGCCAGTCGATACCCGCCTCCTCGAGCTCGCCGACGTTCACCCCGCTCACCGCCGACAGGTAGCCCGGCACCAGCGGCAGCACGCACGGGGACAGGAACGAGACCAGCCCGGCCGCAAGCGCGGCGAGGATCCCGACGCCGGCTGCGGGATCGACGACGTCCATGCTCAGCTCAGCGCGCTGGCCAGCCGGCGGCGGTGCGCGCTCGCGAGCGGGTGCGCCGGCCCCAGCTCGGTGAAGATCGCGACCATGACCTGGCGGACGAGGTCGCGGATCTCGGCATCCGCGGTGGCGGCGATCGCCTCCTGGAGGCGCTCGAGCGCCGCCTCGACGTCGCCGTCGTCCCAGGCGGAGAAGGCGCGCTCGAGCAGGGAGCGATCGAGGCCGTCGCTGGCCTCGCCGGAGGCCAGCCTCACTCGCGCGAGGAGGCCCTCGGCCACGAAGTCGCCGGCGATCGGGCGCAGCAGCTCGCCGGCGTCGCCGGCCTCGCCCCGCGAGATCAGGATGCGGGCAAGCTTGGCGGCGGCGCCGGCGTGGCGCGGGTCGAGGGCGAGGGCCCGCCGAAGCGACTCCTCGTCCTCGGCTTCGGCCAGCTCGTCGGCGGGGGAGGGGACCAGGCGGTCCAGGAACTCCTCGATCGCCTGCGGCGGGATCGCCCCGGTGAACTCGTCGGCGACCTTGCCGTCCCGGAACGCCTTCACCGCCGGGATCCCGCGGATGCCGAACGCCTGCGCCAGCGCCTGGTTCGAGTCGACGTCCACCTTGGCCAGCTCGACGCGGCCCTCGCGCTTGGCGACCGCGGCCTCGATCGCGGGCCCGAGCTGGCGGCAGGGACCGCACCACTCGGCCCAGAAGTCGACGACCACGGGGACCTCGCGCGAGCGCGCGATCACCCGCTGCTCGAAATCGCTCTCGGTGACCTCGAACGCCATCGTCACGAGGTTAGAGAAGGGAAGGGGGTCGATCGGTTCGCGCCGCAGTCCGTTATGTGAACCTCGCCGGTTAGCGGGAAGATATGTGCCGATGGACGATTCCCTTCGCGGAAAACTGCTGGTCGCGTCGCCGGCACTGGTCGACCCGAACTTCGCAAGGACCGTCCTCCTGATCACCGAGCACAACGAGGACGGGGCGATGGGCATCGTGCTCGACCGGCCCTCGGACATGGTCGTGGAGGAGGTCGTGCCGCAGCTCGCGGACGCCGCCGGGGCCGACGCGCCGATCTACGTGGGCGGCCCGGTGCAGCCGACGGCGCTCGTAGTCCTTGCGGAGTTCTCCGACCCTGCGGCGGCGGCCTGGATCGTCACCGCGGACGTCGGCTTCGCCTCGACGGACGTCGACACCGGGGATCTTGCGTCCGCCGTCCGCCGCGCTCGCGTCTATGCCGGGTACTCGGGCTGGGGCGCGGGCCAGCTGGAGGCGGAGATGGAGGTCGACTCCTGGATCGTCGAGCCGCCGCTGCCGCGCGAGCTGTTCCCCGACGTGCCCCAGGCGCTGTGGCGCGAGGTGCTCGCCCGCAAGGGGGGCCAGTACGCGCTGGTGGCGAAGATGCCCGACGACCCGTCGCTGAACTGAAGCGGCGCCCGCGCACGCCTGCTGCGCTCGCTAATCGCGGTTATGGAAACTCGACGCCTGAGCGGCATCGCAGGCGGTTCCTGCTCCCCGGCCATGTTTAGAGCCGGACTGGCCGGGTACTGCCCCCTCGCAGGGGATCGACGGCCGCACGTCCGATCCTCTCTGCGCTACATATACGTCGCAGATGCGGCGAGGCAGCACAGAGGCCCGGGTATCGCCCGGGCTTCTGTATTCGGGGGACGGACGCATGAGACTCCCTCGCCGCTCGAACGACGCGAGCGCGTAGGCGCAACGAGGAACGCTTGAGCGAAGAGCCGGAAAGCCGCGAGGACCCGGACCCCCCCGCCCCCGGGCCGATTGAGGGGCTGGCATCCGAGGACGCGCTGCTGGAGCGGTTCGCGAAGACAGGCGACCCGAAGCTGCGGGAGGAGCTGGTGAACCGCTTCCTGCCGCTGGCGCGCAGCCTCGCGATGCGCTACGCGGGCGGCACCGAGCCCAGCGACGATCTGGTGCAGGTGGCGAGCGTCGGGCTGATGGGCGCGCTCGATCGCTTCGACCCGTCGCGCGGGGTTCCCTTCGCCGCCTTCGCGGGCCCCACGATCCTGGGCGAGCTTCGCCGTCACTTCCGCGACCGCGTATGGACGATGCGCGTCCCCCGCGGCCTCCAGGAGCGCATCCGCGACGTCGAGGAGACGATCACCAAGCTGGGCAGCAAGCTCGAGCGCTCCCCTACCGTCGCCGAGATCGCCGACCGGCTCGGTCTCAGCCAGGACGACGTGCTGGAGGCGCTGGAGGCCAGCGACGCGCGGCGCACGATGTCCCTGGACCAGCCCTCGGCGGGCGAGGACCCGGGAGACTCAGGCGCCATCGGCGAGCGGGTCGGCGACGAGGATCCGGGATTCGAGCTGGTCGAGGAGCGCTCGGCGATCCGAGCCGGCGCTCGACTGCTCAGCGACCTCGAGCGCGAGGTTCTGCGCCTGCGCTTCGTCGAGGACATGACCCAGTCGCGGATCGCCGCGGAGGTCGGCTACTCGCAGATGCACGTGTCGAGGATCCTGCGCCGAGCGCTCGAGCGGGTGCGAGCCGGGGCCGATCGCGACGCCCCCGGCCGGGCTCCCTAGCCCGAGCGCGCGGTCAACTCGAGCAGGAGGTGCTCCGAGTCCGCTTCCGTCTCGACCCGGATCTGGTCGGCCAGCCGTTCGAGCGAGGCGTCGATCTGCGGGATCCGCATCCCCTCGAGGAGGCTCTCCCCGGCACCCTCCCGAAGCGGCCCAACGCGAACCGCGATGGTGCCGTCACGCTCGTCCACGGCGATCTTGGCGGTGCCGTCCGGGAAGTGCTCTGGCGCCTGGGCGGCGACCGCGTCACCCAGCAGGATCGCGTCCGAGAGCCGGTCCACCGAGAAGTCGGCCCTGACGGCGAAGCTGGAGATCACGCGCGAGAGCACCGGTGCAACCAGGCTCCCGGCCGGCATCGACACCATCGCGCCGATCGTGGTCTCCACCTCCGGTGCTCCCGGCGGCTCGTGGCCGTCCGCGGAGAGGCCCATCCGCATCGTGACCACGGTTCCACGACCAGGGCCGCCGCCGATCTGGAAGCTGTCGGCGAGGGCCCCGATCAGCGGCAGCCCCATGCGCAGGCTCTGGCGTTCGATGTCAGCCCGGGGGCGGATGCCGTCCCCGTGGTCGCGCACGGTCACGACCAGCGAGTCGTCGTCCCGGCTGGCGTCGATCTCCATCGGCCCTTGCCCGTCGGCGTAGGCGTGTACGACTGCGTTCGTGCAGGCCTCGGTCGCGATCGTCTTCAGGTCGCCGATCCGAGCCGGATCCATGCCGAGCGCCTCCGCCAGGCCGCCCAGTGCGTGGCGGACGACCCCGACGTTCTCGGCCTGCGCCGGAAGCACCAAGCTGAGGTCGGGAGCGCTCACGAAACCGTCTCGAGGAACCCCGGCGGCCTGCCAGCATGGATCACGGGCTGAGAGTACCCGCGATTCCAGCGTCTACTCGCCGGCGCGCGTCCATGCTCCCGGGCGGGGCCCTCAGTCGCGCTTCCAAGCGCCCCCGAGCAGGCGCCCCAGCCGGCCCGCGCGAACGTTGGCGCGAAACGTCCCCACGCCCCGCTCGGGCGGCGGCAGGTCCGCCACCTCGGCCGCGGAGATGGCGAGGGTCACCAGGCGCTCTGCGGTGCGGGCGACCTCCGGGCCGTCCACGAAACGGAGCTCGCCGCCGCCGGTGTCGATCACGATGCCGTCGAGGATGTGCTCGCGGTAGTTGTCCACGACCTGATGAACGATGCCCACCTCGACCCCGTCGGAAGCGCGTACAGGCGTTCCGCGCTGGACCGCGGAGTAATGGATCGCGTGTCCCTCGTCGCTCACCGGGAAAAGGATAGGCCTCGACTCTGGCCGGCTATTCCCTAGCCGGCTGCATCAAGGCGCTCCCGGACCTCGGGCGAGGCGCAGAACTCCTGGATCACGCGCGAGAGCCTTCCTCCCTGCCAGGCGAGCGGCGAGGAGCCCGGCTCCTCGCTCACCAGGCGCGCCCGCGGGAGCGCCTCCGCCCAAGCCTGGGCCACCTGGTAAGGGTGCCCGGGATCCGCCTCGTCGTGGCTCGCGACCACCAGCGCCGGCAGATCGAGGTCCCTCAGCGCGCCCAGCCCCTCGAACGGGAGCGAGCGCGGCACCTCACGGAGCGCCCCGGCCACCCCCTCCGGGTGCTCGTGCTGGGAGAGGCGCTGGCGCGTGATCCGCAGCAGCGTCTCGCGCCAGTCCTCGTCGAGACCGTCGTCGTAGGCCTCGAGGAAGCCCTCCGCCCCGCCGCGCTCGAGGCCCTCGGCAAGCCGGTCCCAGTACGCGAGCGACTCCGCTGGAGCCGGCTCCCCCACCACCGCCGGGCCGATCAGCACGGCCGCGGCGAACCGGCCGGGGTCTCGCAGGGCGAGCGCCGCGATCGTGTGGGCGCCCATCGAGTGGCCCGCGAGAATCGGCCTTGCATCCCCCGCTCGCGCGCCGATCACGGCGGCGGCGTCGTCCGCCAGGTTGACATAACCGTAGGCGCCCTCCGGCGCCGCCTCCGAGCGCCCGTGCCCGCGGCAGTCGTAGGCGACCAGCCGGTAGCCGTTGCGCGGCAGGTGATTCGAGCCGTGGACGACGTAGCGCCGGGCGGCCGTGAGGCCATGCAGGAGCACGATCGCGGGGCCGTCGGCACCGGTCTCCTCGCCCGCGAGCGCCACGCCCCCGCCGGACTCGAGCGTGAAGTCCACTAGCGATCGAGCGTGATCCGCTCGATCACGACCGGGACCGCCGGCTCGCCGCCCTCGGGCCCCAGCGCGGGATCGGCCAGCGACTCGATCCGCTCGACCGTCTCCTCCCCGCCGGAGAGCTCGCCCAGCACCGCATACTCGGGTGGCAGCGCAGCGTCGGCGGTGACGACCACGAAGAACTGGCTCCCCGAGGCCCCTGCCGGTTCCAGCCCGGTCTTGGCCATCGCGACCATCCCCTCGGTGTACGAGGTATCGGGCGGCGGCTCCTCGGTGATGGTGTAGCCGGGCCCGCCGGTGCCGTCGGCGGCCGGATCGCCGCCCTGGATCACGAAGCCGTCAACCACCCGGTGAAACGGCGTGCCGTCGTAGACCCGCTCCTCGACGAGCTGGACGAAGGAGCTGACCGTCTTCGGCGACACCTTTCGGTCCAGCGCGATCTCGAAGTCGCCGCAGTTGGTCTCCACGGTGGCCGTGATCTCGTCGGCCGGGCCGACCTGCCGCCTGGGTGGTTTCAGCTTGACGCGCTTGGGCTCAGCCGCGGGCACCTCCTCGCAGGCCTCGGCGGCGGCGGCGCCCGGGCCCGTGGTGGTCGTGTCCGCCTCGTCCTCGCCGCAGGCGCCCAGCACGAAGGCGCCGGCGACCACCCCGACGGCGAGAGCGCCTTGGGAGGTGGGCGGCTTCGGGCGCATGGCGGCGCAGCCTACTCAACCCCTCTCGCGCGACTACGCTGCCGTGGTGTCGCCGCACCTCCTGCTGGTCAACCCCTCCGCGGGCGCGGGCCGCGTTCGCGAGCTGCTGCCGGCCGCGCGCCGGGCCCTCGAGGGGCATGGCATCGAGTATCGGGTGGTGGAGACGACGGGCATCGAGCACGGTTGCGTCGAGGCGAGGATGGCGGCCGCGGCGGGTGAAACCGTCGTCGTCATGTCCGGGGACGGCCTGGTTGGCCAGATCGGCGGCGCCCTCGCGAACACCGGATCGGCGCTGGGCGTCCTCCCGGGCGGGCGCGGCAACGACCTCGCCCGCGTCCTCGGCATCCCCTTCGACGTCGAGGGTGCCACCGAGGTCCTCGCCGCCCGGAGCGTCCGGGAGATCGACGTGGGCGAGGTGAACGGCAAGCGCTTCCTCGGCATCGCGAGCTGCGGCTTCGATTCCGACGCCAACCGGATCGCCAACGAGGCGAAGCGGATCAGGGGCCAGGCGGTGTATCTGTACGCGGCACTGCGGGCGCTGGCGGAGTGGGCGCCGGCGAGGTTTACCCTCACGCTCGACGGCGAGCGCACCGAGTTCACCGGCTACGCCGTCGCCGCCGCAAACAGCCGTGCCTACGGCGGCGGGATGTTCATCGCGCCCGAGGCCGAGCTGGACGACGGACTGCTCGACGTCGTCTGGACCGCCGGCGTCGGCAAGCTTCGCTTCCTGGCTAACCTGCCGAAGGTGTTCAAGGGGACCCATGTCTCGAAGCCGCAGGTGACGGTGAGGCGGGCGGCGGAGGTGCGGATCGAGGCCGATCGTGACTTCGCCGTGTACGCCGACGGCGACCACCTGGCCAACCTGCCGGCGACCGTCCGTCTGCTGCCCCGGGCCCTGCGGGTGATCGCCCCCGAGGGCGCCCAGCTCGCCGGGCCACGGTGAGCGCGCTCTTTCGCGCCAAGCTCGCGGCCGCGCGCGCGACAGGTGCTCTCAGCCGTCGCAGCGGCCGCGGCGGCGGCACCACGCTCCCCGGGCGGGTGTTGCTGCGGATGGCGCCGGACGCGATCGCGCGCCTCGGCCGCCGGCTCACGGATGGCTCGACGATCGTCAGCGCGACGAACGGGAAGACGACGACGGCGGGGATGATCGCCGCGGCGCTGCGGGCCTCGGGCCGCGATCCGGTGCACAACCGGGCGGGCTCGAACATGACCTGGGGGGTGGCGACCGCGCTCTTGGAGCAGAGCGGCTCGGAGGGCCTGTTCGAGGTCGACGAGGCATGGCTGCCGAAGGTCGCGCAGGCGCTCCGCCCCCGGCTGATCGTGCTCTCGAACCTGTTTCGCGACCAGCTCGACCGCTACGGCGAGCTCGAGACCCTCGCCGACGAGTGGGCGGCGCTCGTAGCCGAGCGCGCCGGCGCCACCGAGTTCGTGCTCAACGCCGACGACCCGCTGATTGCCGACCTCGGCCGCGACACGAACCTCGCGCGCCGCCCGGGGGTCACGTACTTCGGGATCGAGGATCCCTCCCAGGCATTGGCGGAGCTGCAGCACGCCCACGATGCCAAGCACTGCCGGCGCTGCGGCGCCCCGTACGCCTACGAGCGGGCCTTCGTCGGCCACCTCGGGCACTACACCTGCCCGGACTGCGAGGCCGACCGCCCGGCCCCGGACATCGTGGCCGAGCGGATCACGCTGCGCGGCATGGGCGGCTCGGACGTGCGGGTGCGGACGCCCTCCGGGACGCTCGACCTCGCCCTCCCCTTCCCCGGGCTCTACAACGTGTACAACGCCCTGGCCGCGCTGGCGGCCGCGCTTCACCTCCGCGTACCGGCCGAGACGGCCGCCGAGGGCCTGGCTTCGACCAGGGCAGCCTTCGGGCGGGTCGAGACGGTGGCCGTCGACGGCAAGCCGGTGTCGATCCTCCTGATCAAGAACCCGGCGGGAGCCAACGAGGTGCTCCGCACCCTCCGCCTTGAGGGCGGCGAGGATGGGCTCGACCTCTGGATCGCGCTCAACGACAAAATCGCCGACGGTCGCGACATCTCGTGGGTGTGGGACGCGGACTTCGAGCTTCTGGCCGGGTCGGTGCGGCGGGTCGTCTGTGCGGGGACGCGCGCCCCGGAGATGGCGGTGCGGCTGAAGTACGCGGGCGTGGCGGAGGAGGCGATCGCGGTCGAGGAGGAGATCGCGGGCTCGCTCGACGCGGCGGTCGCCGATGCGCCCGCGCGGCTCTTCGCGCTTCCCACCTACACGGCGCTGCTCGAGCTGCGGACGCTGCTCGCGTCGCGCGGCCTCGCGGCCGAGTTCTGGGCCTGACTACGTACCATCCCGTCGGGAATGGGCCAGGACATCCTGCTTACCGGCACCGGGCGCTCGGGGACGACGCTCACCTGCCATCTGCTCAACCGGCTTCCGGACACGGTGGCGCTGTTCGAGCCGATGAGGGTCAAGGACTTCGCCGAGATGAACGGACAGGCCGAGATGGCCGGTGCGATCGGCCGCTTCTGCGCCGAGCAGCGCTCCTCGCTGCGCGAGCGCGGAGTCGCGGTCTCGAAGCAGTCGGATGGGGTGATGCCGGATAACCCGTTCGGGACCGAGCGCACCGCGGAGGGCCTGCGCCGGAAGTTCGTCTCCAAGGGCGAGGTCGCGGTCGACAAGGACCTCAGCCCCGACTTCACGCTGGTCGTCAAGCACATCTCGGCCTTCACCGCGCTCCTTGGCGAGCTGGTGAAGCGATTCGAGGTGTACGCGATCGTCCGCAATCCGCTGCCCGTCCTGGCGTCGTGGAACAGCATCGACTTCAACCTCCGCGATGGACGCATTCCGGCAGCAGAACGGATCGATTCCGAGCTGGCCGCGAAACTGACGGCGATCGACGAAGCGCTCGACCGCCAGATCTACCTGATGGGCTGGTTCCACGCACGGTTTCGCCGTCATCTGCCGGACGAGTCGATCATCCGCTACGAGTCGATCGTGGAGACGGGCGGGGCTGTGCTCGAGGCGATCACGCCCCGCGCCTCGCAGCTCGACGAGCCCCTCGAGAGCCGCAACCAGAGCCAGCTCTACGATCGCGACCTGCTGACCGAGATCGGCGAGCGCCTGCTGCGCTCAGACGGCGCCCACTGGGAGTCGTACACCCGCGAGAGCGTCGAGCATCTGCTCGAGCTGTCGCTCTCCGGCGGCGACTGAGGGCACTCGCGGTCGTGCGCACGGTCCTGTTCTTCCGGGACTTCAGGAAGTTCCACGGGGGGCACCTGAAGGTCTGGGACTACTTCAACCACGTTCGCGCCTCGCCGCAGTTCGACGCGAGGATCGCCTTCACGGAGAACAGCGTCTGGACCGCGGCCAACCCCTGGACGAGCGCCCGTGAGCATGTGGTCGACTCGGCCGCCGAAGTGCGGCCCGACGTCTTCTTCGTCGCCGGGCGTGACTGGCTGCGCATGGACGAGCACCCGGCGGCCGGCGCGGACCTGCCGGTGGTCAACTTCGTCCAGCATGTGCGCCACGCCGACCCCCAGAGCAACCGCTTCCAGTTCCTGCCGCGCAGGGCGATCCGGGTGTGCGTGAGCGAGGTGGTCGCCGCCGCCGTGCGCGAGACGGGCCTCGCCGCGGGACCGATCTTCGCCAACCCGAACTCGGTCGATCTCGACGCCCTGACGCCCGCGGGGGACGGCGAGCGCGACATCGACGTGCTGATCGCCGGCTTGAAGCAGCCCGAGCTGGGGGCCCGGCTGGCCGAGCGTGTCGAGCGCGCCGGGCGGCGCGTGGAGTTGCTCTCCGGGCTGCTCCCGCGCGACGAGTACCTGAGCAGGATCCAGCGCGCGCGGGTCACGGTGTTCCTGCCCAACGAGGCCGAGGGCTTCTACCTGCCGCCGCTGGAGGGGATGGCGACGGGGACCCTGGTCGTATGTCCCGAGCATGCCGGGGAGCGCGCGATCTACCAGCCTTCCCGCAACTGCTTCCGTCCGCCCTACGCGCTCGAGGACGTCGCGGGGGCCACCGAATCGGCGCTCGCGCTGGCTCCCGACGAGGCGGAGCGGATGCGGGCCGCGGCGCGGGACACCGCCGAGGAGCACAGCCTTCGCGGCGAGCGTCGCCGGTTCCTCGACATCCTCCACCGCGTCGACGAGCTGTGGTAGCCGCCGGCGACTCCGCGGTCCGGCCCCCAATCGTGGTTCTCGGGATCGGAGGATCCGGCACCCGGGCGATCGCGGAGATCCTCACGGTTGCCGGGGTGTTTCTCGGGTCCCGCCTGAACGCGGCCGGCGATTCGCAGGTGATCGGCCGCTTCATCCGGCGCTGGGCCGGACGCTACCTCGAGGACCGCGGATGGGTCCAGGCCCTGGCACGCGATGCCGATGCCGACCTGCCCGCCGACGCCGACCCGGCGCTGGCCGGCGAGCTCCGGGCCGCCCTGGAAGCCCACCGGGATGGGATTCCCTCCCCAGGCGCGAGCTGGGGCTGGAAGAACCCGCGGACGGTGTATCTGTTGCCGGCGGTGCACGCGGTGGCGCCCGGGGTCCGCGTCGTCCAGCTGGTCCGAGACGGACGCGACGTCGCCTACTCGCGAAACCAGAACCAGCTCGAGGCCTACGGCGAGCTGATCGTCGGCGACCTCGGCGACCGGCCCGCGCCTGTCCGCTCGGCGGCGCTGTGGTCGCGGGTGAACCTCGCGGTGTTGCGCTGCGGCAAGCGGCTGGCCCCGGACCGACACCTCGTCGTCCGCTACGAGGACGTGTGCAGGACCCCCGCCGCCGAGGCGAAGCGCCTGCTCGAGGGGCTCGGGCTTCGGGCAGATGCCGGCATCGTCGAGCGCGCGGCCGCGCTGGTCTCGGCGTCCCCGTCGGCCGGGCGCTGGCGAAAGCACGACCCCGGCGAGGTCGACGCGGTGGAGAAGGTCGCCGCCGAGGGACTGCGCCGGTTCGGATACCTCGACGGGTGATGCGAGGATGAACGCGACGATGGCGCCGCCGGCGGAAACCATCTGGCACGAGGCCGAGTGCGGCGGCTACGCCGAGGATCTGGCGCTGTGGGAGGAGCTGGCCGCCGCGCACGGGAGCCCGGTCCTGGAGTTGGGGGCGGGCGCGGGCCGCGTTGCCCTCCACCTCGCCCGTCGCGGTCACGACCTCGACGCGGTGGACATCGACGCCGCCCTGGTGGCGGCGTTCAACGAGCGGGCCGCGGCGGAGGGTCTGCGAGCCGGCGCGCGTGCCGGCGACGTGCGTGAGCTGGAGCCGAGGCGGCGCTACCCGCTGGTGATCGCGGCGATGCAGCTCTACCAGCTCCTCGGCGGGCCCGCCGGCAGGCTGGCCGTGCTGCGCTCGATTTCGGCCGCGCTCGCCCCGAGCGGCGTCGCCGGGCTGGCGATAGTCGAGGGCGAGGTGCAGGGCGAGGCGGGACCGGACACGCTCCCCGACGTCCGCGAGGAAGGCGGCTGGGTCTACTCGAGCCTGCCGCTGGCGGTTCGCGCCACCAACGGCAAGCTGGTGGTCCGGCGTCTTCGCCAGCGCGTCTCCCCGGCGGGCGAGCTGACCGAGGCCGAGCACGAGGACGTCCTCGACCTGCTCGATGCGAGAGCCGTCGAGGCGGAGGCGCGGGCGGTCGGC
>Ga0299913_10000256_pt1 | contig 30595 bp, 30 predicted proteins | sample RVTome_9_FD_201360 | JGI IMG/M metagenome (GOLD analysis project Ga0299913, IMG submission 201360) | Soil microbial communities from uranium-contaminated site in the Upper Colorado River Basin, Wyoming, United States - RVT155D38 (version 2) ... | reverse complement strand
GAGCGCGCGGCCCGGATCGAGGAGCTCCTGGAGGACCTGCCCCCGGAGCCGGAGGGCCCCGGCGCGGGAGAGGACGAGTGACCGCCGGCGTGCTGGCGGTCGACAAGCCGGCGGGCCCCACCAGCCATGACGTCGTCGATCGCGCGCGTCGCGCGCTCGGCACGCGACGCGTGGGCCACTTCGGTACGCTCGATCCCTTCGCCAGCGGCCTCCTCGCGCTCGGGGTCGGACCGGCGACGCGTCTGGCGCCGTTCTGCGTCGGGCATCCGAAGACGTATCGCGCGACCGTGCGCCTGGGAGAGCGGAGCGACACGGACGACTCCGAGGGCGCGATCGAGGCGACCCCTCCCGTACCGATCCCCGATCGCGCCGCCGTCGAGCGCGCCACGGCCGCGTGGGTCGGAACGGTCCCCCAGGTGCCGCCGGCGTATTCGGCGAAGCACGTCGACGGCCGGCGCGCGTACGCGCTGGCGCGAGCCGGCGAGACCGTGACGCTGGCCGCGGCGACGGTGCGGATCGACGCCATCGAGATCGAGCGCTACGCGTGGCCCGAGCTGGAGATCCTCGTCCGCTGCGGCCCCGGGACCTATCTCCGGGCGCTGGCGCGCGACCTGGGGGAGGAGCTGGGGACGGGTGGGCACTGCTCCGCCCTGCGGCGGATCGCGTCGGGCCCGTTCCGGGTCGAGGACGCGATCGCGTGGTCGGCCCTCGCGAAGCCCGAGGTGGCGCGCGCGGCGCTGGCGCCCGCGTGGCGCGCGGTGGCCGATCGCCCGCTGGCGCGGCTCGACGGAGAGGGCCAGCGCGCCTTCGCGGCCGGACGGGAGATCGACGCGCCCGGGGACGCCGCGGCGGCCCCCGGCTGGGCGCGGGTCCACGGTCCGGGCGGGTTCCTCGGGATGGGCGAGGTCGTGGAGGTCGCCGGGGGCCGCCTCCGCCTCCGCCCGCGCCGGGTCCTGTTCCCGGACGGAGAGGGCGCGGAGTGACGGCCGAGCTGCCGGGCAGCAGGCGCACGACCGTCACCGTGGGGACGTTCGACGGGATCCATCGCGGGCACCAGGCGGTCCTGGTCGAGATCGTCCGGCGGGCGCGCGACGCCGACCGCGCGGCGGTCCTGGTCACGTTCGACCCGCATCCGCTCGAGATCGTGGCGCCCGAGCGGGCGCCGGCGCTCCTCACGACCCCCGGCGAGCGCCGTCTCCTGTGGCCGCTGTTCGGCCTCGACTACGTGCACGTCGTGGCGTTCACCGAGGCCGTGCGACAGATGCCTCCCGAGACGTTCGTCCGCGAGGTGCTGGTCGGCCGCCTGCGGGTGGGAGAGCTGGTGATCGGCTACGACCACGGCTTCGGGAAGGACCGCTCCGGCGACGTCGACGTGCTGCGTCGACTGGGGGCGGAGATGAGTTTCGCGGTGGACGTCGTCGGGCCGGTCGAGATCGCCGGTCGCGCGGTGTCGAGCAGCGCGGTCCGACACGCGGTCGAGGCGGGGGACTTTCCCGCGGCGGAGGCGGGGCTCGGGCGACCCTACGCCGCGCTGGGTCGGGTGGAGCGCGGAGCCGGACGGGGCCGGGCGCTCGGGTTCCCGACCGCCAACGTGTGCCTGGACGACGCCCGCAAGTGCCTGCCGCCCGACGGCGTGTACGCGGTGCGCGTCGAGCTAGACGGGACGCTCCACGACGGGATGGCGAACCTCGGGTCCCGCCCGACCTTCGACGAGCAGGAGCGGAGGCTGGAGGCGCATCTGCTGGACTGGAGCGGCGAGTCGCTGTACAGCGCGCGGCCGCTGGTCGAGTTCGTCGCCCGGCTGCGCCCGGTACGGCGCTTCGCCGGTCCCGCGGAGCTGGTGACCCAGCTCGAGCGCGACCGGCAGGCCGCGCGCCGGGCGCTGGGGTCCCCGGCCGGGGCCCGTGCACGGGGCGGGGTGGTCTAAGCGGCCGTCAGGCGATATTTTACACGACTCCATCCGGAAATCGGATCATTCTCGACCATTCAGCGACAAGGCGCACGATGAGTCTCGCCACGACGGAAAAGAGCAAGGTCATCGATCAGTTCAAGGTCAGCGAGGGGGACACCGGGTCGGCCCGCGTCCAGATCGCCCTCCTGACGCGGCGCATCAACGACCTCACCCAGCACTTCCGCACGCACGCCAAGGACCATCACGGTCGGCGCGGTCTGCTGAAGATGGTGGGTCGCCGGCGTCGCCTGCTCGACTATCTCAAGCGCACGGACGTCGACGAGTACCGCCGCATCCTCGAGGAGCTCAGCCTCCGCAAGTAGAGGGCGGTTCACCCGGACGGAACCCTTCCGGGATCCAGCGGGTCCGGGCGGCTCCTTCGGCGTGAGATGTTCGCGGCGCGCAATCTCCGCGCGCGCCCCGCATATCTTACGCGCGAAATCCGGTCGCCTTCCTATCCGCTTCCCCTGAAGGTTCCGTTCATTCACGTGAACGGCGCGCGGCCCAACGGGCCGCACGCATGTCAGGGAGAAGGCAATGGAAACCACGAAGAAGTCGATCCGCGTCGGGGCCGAGGACCTGGTCATCGAGACCGGGAAGATGGCCCGCCTGGCCAACGGTGCCGTGACCGTCCGCTTCGGCGAGACGATCGTCCTCTGCACCGCCACCGCCAGCCCCAAGGCCGATCACAGCAAGGGCTGGTTCCCGCTGTTCGTCGAGTATCGCGAGCAGATGTACTCGGCCGGAAAGATCCCGGGCGGCTTCTTCCGCCGTGAGGGTCGCCCCGGCGAGAAGGAAGTCCTCTCCGCGCGCCTGATCGACCGCCCCTGCCGTCCGATGTTCCCCGACGGCTTCATGCACGAGACCCAGCTGGTGTGCAACGTGCTCTCCTACGACGGGACCTACGACCCGGACGTGCTGGGCATCGTGGGCTGCGGCGCGGCGCTGGCGGTCAGCGGGATTCCGTTCGCCGGCCCTGTGGCCGGCGTCCGGGTCGGCAAGGTGGACGGCGAGTACGTGATCAACCCCTCCTTCGACGTGCTGGAGCAGAGCGCCATCGATCTGGTGATCGCGGGCACGGCCGACTCGGTGGTCATGGTCGAGGGCGCCGGCGACGAGGTCTCCGAGCAGGACCTGCTGGGAGCCATGGAGGCCGGCCAGAAGGCGATCACCGAGATCTGCGCCGTGATCGCCGAGCTCGGTCGCGAGGTCGGGAAGCCGGAGATGGGGTGGGAGCCTCCGCTCGAGGACGCCGAGCTGGAGCGCAAGGTGCGGGGGTCGGTGGAGGCGCGCGTCCGCGAGGCGATGCGCATCGCCGACAAGGAAGAGCGCAACCGCACGTTGGACCGGATCCGCGACGAGGCCGCCAAGGCGTTCGAGGCCGAGCTCGGTGACGGCTACGCGCAGCGGGCCGGCATCGTGAAGGGGGCCCTGAAGGCGACCGAGAAGTCGGTCATGCGCGGCGCGATCGTCGATCAGGGCGTGCGCTCCGACGGGCGCGGGCCGAAGGACATCCGGCCCATCGAGATCGAAGTCGGCGTTCTGCCCCGCACGCACGGCTCCGCGCTGTTCACGCGCGGGAGCACGCAGTCGCTGGGCACGGTCACGCTCGGGACCCGGCAGGATCAGCAGATGATCGACGACCTGGATCCCAAGTGGGACAAGACGTTCATGCTCCACTACAACTTCCCGCCGTTCTCGGTGGGTGAGGTGGGGCGCTTTTTCACCGGTCGCCGGGAGATCGGCCACGGCGCGCTGGCCGAGCGGGCCCTCAAGGGCCTCTTGCCGCCGCACGAGGAGTTCCCGTACACGATCCGCGTGGTGTCCGATATCCTGGAGTCCAACGGCTCGTCGTCGATGGCGAGCGTGTGCTCGGGATCGCTGGCCATGATGGACGCCTCCGTTCCGCTCCGCAAGGCATGCGCCGGCATCGCCATGGGTCTCGTCAAGGAAGGCGACAAGCTCGTCGTCCTGTCGGACATCCTGGGGGTCGAGGATTTCCTCGGTGACATGGACTTCAAGGTGGCCGGGACGCGCGAGGGCATCACCGGCTTCCAGATGGACATCAAGATCAAGGGCGTGGCGTTCGAAGTCCTGCGCGACGCGCTGGAGCAGGCGCGCGAGGGTCGCATGCACATCCTCGGCGAGATGGACAAGGTGCTCAGCGCACCGCGCAGCTCGCTCAGTCGCTGGGCCCCGCGGATCCTGTCGATCACCGTCCCCAAGAACAAGATCCGGGACATCATCGGCAGCGGCGGCAAGATCATCCGCGGGCTGCAGGAGGACACGGGCGCCAAGATCGACATCGATGACAACGGCGTGGTCACGATCGCGTCGATCGAGGGCGCGGGCGGCGAAGAGGCCCTGCGCAGGATCGAGGCGATCATCGAGGAGCCCGAGATCGGGCGCATCTACGAGGGCCCCGTCAAGAGCGTGACGGCGTTCGGGGCGTTCGTCGAGATCCTTCCCGGGCGCGACGGCCTGGTCCACATCTCCGAGCTCGAGTATCGGCGGGTGGAGCGGGTCGAGGACGTGCTGAACGAAGGCGACGTCGTGCAGGTCAAGCTGATCGGCATCGACAACCAGGGGCGGGTAAAGCTGAGCCGCAAGGCGCTCCTCGAGAAGCCCGAAGGTTATGTGGAGCCGGAGCCCCGCGAGGATCGGCCGGGGGACGGGCGCGGAAGGGGCGGTCGGGACCGCGATCGGGGCCGCGGCGGACGTTCCGGAGGCCGCGGCAACCGCTAACGCTCTCTTCCTCGACGGAGGGTCTGCATGCGCATCGGTGTGCCGCGGGAGATCAAGACCAACGAGAACCGGGTCGCGTTGCGCCCCGCCGGAGCCGAGATCTTGGTCGGCGACGGGCACGAGGTCTGGGTCGAGCGGAAGGCGGGCGAGGGTTCCGGCTACCCGGACGAGGCCTACGCGGACGCGGGCGCGCGTCTCGTCGACGGGCCCGATCCGGTGTTCGGCGAGTGCGACATGATCCTCAAGGTGAAGGAGCCGCTTCCCGCCGAGGTGGCCCGCATCCGCCCGGACCAGGTGGTGTTCACGTACTTCCACTTCGCGGCCAGCCGCGAGCTGACCGAGGGGATGATCCGCTCCAAGGCGATCGCGATCGCCTACGAGACGGTCGAGGAGGCGGACGGGACGCTGCCCCTGCTGGTGCCGATGAGCGAGGTGGCCGGTCGGATGGCCGTCCAGGAAGGGGCCAAGTACCTCGAGAAGCTGATGGGCGGGCGGGGGATCCTGCTGGGCGGGGTGCCCGGCACGCCGCCCGGCGAGGTGGTGATCCTGGGTGGCGGTGTGGTGGGGATCAACGCGGCGAAGATGGCCGCCGGGCTGGGCGCGCGGGTGACGATCCTGGACGTCTCGCTGCCGCGCCTGCGCTACCTGGACGACGTGATGCCCGCCAACGTCGACTGCCTGTTCAGCGATCCTCACACCGTGCGCGAGATGATCGCCCGCGCGGACCTGCTGGTCGGAGCGGTCCTGCTCCCCGGCGCGAAGGCGCCGAACCTGGTGACCCGCGAGGACCTCAAGACGATGAAGGAAGGCGCGGTCATCGTCGACGTGGCGGTCGATCAGGGGGGTTGCATCGAGACCTGCAAGCCCACGACGCACGAGGACCCCGTCTACGTGGTGGAAGGCGTGGTGCATTACTGCGTGGCCAACATGCCGGGCGCGGTACCTCGCACCTCGACGATCGCGCTGACCAGCGCCACGCTGCCGTACGCGCGGCGGATCGCGTCGAAGGGCTGGGAGAACGCGTGCCGCGAGAGCCCGGCGCTGGCCGCGGGACTCAACGTCGTGCGCGGGGAAGTGACGTATCCCGGAGTCGCCGAGGCGTTCGGCTTGCCCTACCGGAGCGCGGCGGAGATCCTGTAGGATGGTCACGAAGGAAACGGGTCTCGCGGACCTCCAGTTCCAGCGCCTCGGGGAGCACGAGCTCGCGGTGCCGTCCTATGCCACCACCGGATCGGCGGGCCTGGACCTGTGCGCCGCGGCCGCGCATCGGATCGAGCCCGGCGAGCGCAAGCTCGTCGGCACCGGATTCGCGATCGCGCTGCCGCTCGGCTGCGAAGGTCAGATCCGCCCGCGCTCCGGCCTGGCGGCCCGCAGCGGGCTCACCGTCCTCAACGCGCCCGGGACGATCGACGCCGATTATCGCGGCGAGGTGAAGGTGCTGCTCATCAATCTCGGGGTGGAGCCGGTGGAGATCCTGGCCGGCGATCGCATCGCACAACTCGTCGTAGCGCCTGTCTCCAGGCTGCGGCTGGTCGAGGTCGACAGCCTGCCGACGACCGCCCGCGGAGCGGGCGGATTCGGGTCCACGGGCCGGTAGACGTGCTGGACTTCCTCCGATCGAGCACCGGCCAGTTCCTGTCCAGCGAGATCGCCGTCGACCTGGGGACGGCCAACACCCTCATCTACGTGAAGGGCCGCGGCATCGTTCTCAACGAGCCGTCCGTGGTGGCGCTCGACGCCGGGACGCGGGAGATCCTCGCGGTCGGCCTCGAGGCCAAGAAGATGCTCGGCCGCACGCCCGGCGGGATCATCGCGGTGAGACCGCTGAAGGACGGCGTGATCGCGGACTTCGAAGTCACCGAGAAGATGCTCCGCGATTTCCTCGAGCGGGTGCTGAAGAACCGCTTCATGCCGGTCCGGCCGAAGGTCCTGATCTCGGTCCCCAGCGGGATCACCGAGGTCGAGAAGCGGGCCGTCCGCGACAGCGCCGAGTCGGCGGGCGCCAAGGAGGTCTACCTGGTGGCCGAGCCGATGGCGGCGGCGATCGGGGTCGGTCTGCCGGTCGAGACCCCGACGGGGAACATGGTGATCGACATCGGCGGCGGCACGACCGAGATCGCGGTCATCGCGCTGTCGGGGATCGTGAGCGACACCTCGATCCGCGTGGGCGGCGACGAGTTCGACGAGGCGATCCTGCAGTTCCTCCGGAAGACCTACAACATCCTGATCGGCGAGCCGACCGCGGAGCTCGTGAAGATGACGATCGGTTCGGCGTATCCGTCGAATGGCGGCGAAGAGGTCATGGAGGTGAAGGGACGCGACATCGTCTCCGGCATCCCCAAGACCGTCAAGGTCGGTTCGGCCGAGGTGCGCGAGGCGATCCAGGAGCCGATCGCGGCGGTCGTAGATGCCGTGCGCCAGGCGCTCGAGCGCACGCCGCCCGAGCTCGCCAGCGACATCGTGGATCGCGGCATCGTGATGACCGGCGGGGGCGCGCTGCTCAAGGGGCTCGACTCGCTCCTGCGCGAGAACACGAGTCTGCCGATCAACGTGGACGAGGAGCCGTTGACGTGCGTGGTGAGAGGCACGGGGAGGATCCTGGACGATCCCGAGAAGTATCGAGGAGTGCTCACTCTTTCTCGCCATTGAGGACCCGTAGGTGGCGCTGTTCCGGTCCGCTTGGCGGGCGGAGGTCATGGCGGCCACGCTCGCGGCCGCGTCGCTGGTCCTCCTCGCGCTGCCCGAGGCGCGGCAGGACGCGATCGCCCGCGCCGCGAACCACGTGGTCCTGCTCCCGCTGGCTGGGGCGCGCGACGTCATGGGCGGCTATCTCGGGCTGCGCGAGGAGAACCGCCGGCTGAGGACGCAGCTTCAGGCGGCGCGACTGGAGCTGGGGGCCACGGAGGGCCTCAGGATCCAGAACCGCGACCTGTCCCGCATGCTCGAGTTCCGCGAAGATCAGCCCGTCGACCTCGTTCCGACCCGCGTGATCGACCGCGACTTCGGCACGCTTCCCACGACCTTCGTCATCGACGTAGGGCGGGAAGACGGCGTCCAGATCGACCAGCCGGTCGTCACGCTGGAAGGATTGATCGGAAAGACCGTGGACGTGGGTCGCTCCGCCAGCGAGGTGATGCTCTACTCGCACCCGGAGTTCAGCGCCAGCGCCATGCTCGTCGGCGGAGACCACCTCGAGTACGGCGTGGTGCGCGCCGCGCCGGACGGCGACGTCGAGCTGTACCTGCCACTCCGGTCGCGCTCCGAGCCCGGCGACCGGATCGTGACCTCGGGATACGGCGGCACGTTCCCGCGCGGGATTCCGATCGGCGCCGTCGAACGGGGCCGGGAGGACCAGCGCCTCGGACTGCAGAAGATCGACGTCGTCCGCCCGGTGGTGGATCTCGGCTCGGTGGGAGTCGCGTTCGTCCTGCGGCGACTGGTCGATCCCGGCGAGTCGGTAGGCGACGTTCCCAGGCTCTACTGGCCGGGCTACGCGTACCCGCCGATGGCGGGGGAGGCGTTCGGTCTCGCGGTGCCGGACTCGCTGCCCGCGGACAGCGCGGCGTCGGACCTCGCGCCGGCGGCCGGGCCGTGAGCCTCGCCACCCGCGGCACCCCGTGGGTCGCGCGCATGTCCCGGCGGCGGTTCGCCGTGCTCGTCCTGGTGTGCGTGATCGGGGCGCTGCTCCTCGAGGGCCCGCTCGAGATCGGCGGCGCGAGCCCGGACTTCATCCTGATCCTCGTCGTCTACGGCGCGATCCGCGCCGGGGCCTTCGGCGGCTCCGTGCTGGGCTTCGTGGGGGGGCTCTTCCGGGACACGCTCCTGCTCATGCACTTCGGCCTCCACGCCCTCGGGCTGACCGTGATCGGATACGTCGTCGGGAAGCTGCGCGAGAGCCTGTATCTCGATGCCCCGGCGATCGATACGCTGCTTCTGGCCGGGAGCAAGATGGTGCTCGACGTGCTCGTCCTCGGGGTGGCGTCCGGCGGGGCCTGGAAGGCGTTCGAGATGCGCTTCTTCTGGGAGGCTCCGGTGAGCGCCCTGTACACCACCCTGGCGGGGGCGCTCCTGGCGCGCCTGGTGGGCGGGCGCTGAGGGTTTGGCCAGGTGCTTGCAGGATGGATGACCGTTGGATAGCTTGGTCATCCCCCTGACAGTTTCTCGACCATTCGGCCCTTCGAGGTTCGCTCAGGCGCAATGGTGTCTCCGTTCGGCCGACGCGCACTCTCTCCGTTCGACCCCCTCAGCCGGAATCGCCGCGCCCACCTCGCTCGACTGACGATCGTGGCGGGTCTGGTCGTCCTGACCGGCGGGTTCTTCCGGCTCCAGGTCGTGCAATACGCCGCTCACGAGGCGCAATCGACGAACAATCAGGTGCGCAGCATCCCGCTCGCCGCGCCGCGCGGCTTCATGTACGACCGCGACGGGGAGATCATCGCCGAGAACCTGCCCGCCTACTCGGTCTCGCTCATGCCGTCGTCGGAGCGCGATCTGCGAGCGGACATGGAGCGCCTGCGGCCGATCCTCGGATTGACGGACGCCGACATCGAGGAGCTCGAGCGACAGTACGCGCTCGCTCCCGGCCAGCCGATCCTGCTGGACGACGCGCTCGACTACCGCACCCTCTCGCTGCTGGAGGAGAAGCGCAACGAGGTCCCGGGCATCCTGCTGCAGCCCAAGCCGCGCCGCGTCTACCCGCACGGTCGCGCCACCGCCCACCTCACCGGGTACGTGGCCCAGATCAGCGAGCGGGAGCTCGGCGACCGCGAGGGCCTGGGATACTCCGCCGGCGACATCCTCGGCAAGACCGGGCTCGAGAGCATGTACGAGGCGGAGCTGCGCGGAGAGAAGGGAGCCGAGTACGTGGAGGTCGACGCCCTGGGGCGCCGGATCCGGCCATGGCCCGAGCAGCCGTTCCAGGCTCCGAGCCGCGGACGCGACCTGCACCTTACCGTCGATCTCGATCTGCAACGGCGCGCGGCCGAGATCTTCCCCGCGGACCGGCGGGGCGCGGTCGTGGCGCTCGACCCGCGTACCGGCGACGTGCTGCTGCTGTACTCCAGCCCGTCCTTCGATCCCAACGTCTTCAGCGGCCGCCTGACTAGCGACGATTGGCGCCGGTTGATCGACGACCCTTCCACCCCGCTCCTCGACCGCGCGATCCAGGCCCGCTATGCGCCCGGCTCGGTGTTCAAGCTCGCGACCGCGGCGATGGCGATGATGCTCGGGGTGGTGGAGCCCGACGAGTTCGAGGACGTTCCCTGCCGTGGCGGGTACCAGTTCGGAAGCCGGTGGTTCGGCTGCCACGCCGTCCACGGATGGGCCGCGCTCCAGGACGCCATCATCACCTCGTGCGACACGTACTTCTATCAGGTCGGTCTCAAGCTCGGGCTGGAGGAGATCACGCGCTTCGGCCGCGCCTGGAAGTTCGACCAGAAGACCGGCATCGACCTGCCGAACGAAGTGGCGGGCACGTTCCCGGCCTCCAGCGCGTGGTACGACGAGCTGTACGGAGAGGGGCGCTGGGGCTCGGGGGTCGTGCTGAACCTGTCGATCGGCCAGGGCGAGATCGCGCTCACCCCGCTCAAGCTGGCTCAATTCGTCGCCGCCGTCGTCAACGGCGGCGAGATGCTGCAGCCGCGACTGCGACGCAGCGACGCGCCGCCCGAGGTGCAGGCGACCCTGCCCCTGTCGAGCGACCAGTTCCAGATCCTCCAGACCTCCATGACCGGCGTGGTGAACGACTGGCGCGGCACCGCGTACCTGCGCGCGCATTATACCCCACTGCGCTACACGATCGGGGGCAAGTCGGGGACCACCGAGCACAACGCGGGCGAGCCGCACGGCTGGTTCGTCGCCGTCGGGCCGATGGAGGATCCCCAGATCGTGGTGGCGGTGGTGGTGGAGGAGGGGCGCAGCGGATCGGCGCAGAGCCCGATCGCGATCGACCTGATCCAGACCTACCTGGACGACCGGAACGGACTCGCCCCCACGCCGTCCGCTCCGCCCCCACCCGTCGCTCTCAGCGAGTCCGCCCGCGCGGCGGACTGAGCCGGCAGTGAGGCGCGCGGCCACCGAACAGAACTGGTACCTGCTCGCCCTGGCGGTCGCCCTGGCGCTGGGCGGGATCGCGTTGCTCTACAGCGCCAGCCAGACCGCCACGGGCGCGAACTCGGAGTACTGGCAGTTCCAGCTGATCTGGCTGTTCGTCGCCCTGGTGGTCTACGCGGTCATCGGGATCGTGCCGATGCGCTGGATCGAGAAGATCTCGCGGCCGGCCTACGTCCTGTCGCTGGTCATGTTGATCGCCGTGCTCGCCTTCCCCGCGATCTCCGGAGCGCGGTCCTGGATCCGCTTCGGGGTGGTGGGATTCCAGCCCTCGGAGTTCGCCAAGATCGCCACGATCCTCGTAGTCGCGCAGTGGGCTGCGCGGCTCAAGAGCCCGCCCCACGGCCTGACCGCGCTGGTCGCGCCCGCGCTCCTGGTGGGGATCCCGGCCGTGCTCACGCTGCTGCAGCCCGATCTCGGTACGGCGATCGTGTACGTGCTGCTGCTGGCCGCGCTCTGCTTCTGGGCGGGCACGCCACCCGTCGTCGTGTTCCTGCTCCTGTCGCCGCTCGTCAGCGTGCTGCTCACCTTCTCGTTGCCGCTGTGGTCGCTGTACGTCCTCGCGCTGGGGGGTCTGCTGTTCGTGCTCCGTCCCTCGCGCTCCACCTGGCTCTACGTCGGCGCCACCAACCTGCTGATGGGGATCGTCGCGCTGCCGCTCTGGAATCAGCTGGCGGGGTACCAGAAGCAGCGGCTCCTGATCTTCCTGCAGCCGGAGAGCGATCCGCGCGGCGCCGGCTGGAACGTGATCCAGTCCAAGGTCGCGATCGGCTCCGGCGGCTGGTTCGGCAAGGGGTTCCTCGAGGGAACGCAGAAGCGGCTCGCCTTCCTTCCCGAGCGCCACACGGACTTCATCTTCTCGGTGCTCGGCGAGGAGCTGGGCTTCCTCGGCGTGCTGGTCGCCTTCGCGTTGTTCGGCATGCTGCTCCTCGAGGGCGTCCGCATCGCAGAGCGGAACCCCGACCCATACGCCAGCACCGTCGCGTTCGGACTGGTGGCGCTGATCGCGAGCCACGTGGCGATCAACACGGCGATGACCGTGGGGATGATGCCGATCACGGGGCTCCCGCTGCCGTTCGTGTCCAAGGGGGGATCGTTCCTGGTGGTGTGCTTCGCGGCAGTGGCGCTGTGGCGCAAGATCTGGGTCGAGCGCATGCCGGCCAGACGCTGATTCGACGGATACTCAGGCCCGAGAGGGAAGTCAGGAGGAGTCGTGGCGCGCAGTCTGAACAAGGTGATGCTCATTGGAAACCTGGGGGTGGATCCCGAGGTCCGGCACACGTCGAGCGGAGTACCGGTGGCGAACTTCCGCATGGCGACGAGCCGCTCGTGGAGCACGGACGGGGGCCGGACCGAGGAGCGGACGGAGTGGCACAACATCGTCGCTTGGCGGCGGTTGGCGGAGATCTGCCAGCAGTATCTGAAGAAGGGAAGCAAGGTGTACATCGAAGGGCGGATCGAGACGCGCTCCTGGGATGACGCCTCCAGCGGCCAGAAGCGGTACATGACGGAGATCATCGCCGACCAGATGATCATGCTCGACTCCCCGCAAGGCGGCGGTGGCCGCGCGTCGGGGTCCGCACCGCGGTCCTCCCGCGAGCCGGCCGGCGGCGGCGGTGAGGAATACGACTTTCCCGACAGCGATCACGACGACGACCTGCCGTTCTGAACCCCGCCCCGGAGCCGTCGACCGACCTCCGGCGTGACCTCGGTCTGCTGGACGCGGTCGGGATCGGCTTCGGCGCGATCATCGGCGCCGGGATCTTCGTCGTCACGGGCTTGGCGGCCGGGATCGCCGGCCCGGCGTTCCTCCTCGGCCTCGTGATCGCGGGCGTCGCGGCCACCGCGAACGCGCTCTCCTCGGCCCAGCTCGCCGCCGAGTATCCCCGGTCGGGAGGCACGTACGAGTACGGGCATCGCGTGCTCGCGCCGGCGGTGGGGTTCGCGGCCGGCTGGATGTTCCTGGCGAGCAAGATCGCCGCGGCCGGCACCGTCGCGCTGGGACTCGCGGGCTACCTCGGTGGCTTCCTGCCGGTGCCGCCGCGGGTCGTCGCGGTGGCGGCGATCGCGCTGTTCACCGCGCTCAACTATTTCGGCGTGCGGCGATCGAGTCGCGTGAACCTCGCGATCGTCGCGGTCTCGCTCGCGACGCTGCTCCTGTTCGTCGGGCTCGGTGCAGGCGCCTTCCGGGCGGAGAACCTGCGGCCGTTCGCGCCCGGGGGCTGGCGCGGGATGCTGGAGGCGAGCGCGATCCTGTTCTTCGCGTACACGGGCTACGCCAGGATCGCCACCCTGGGAGAGGAGGTCCGCGAGCCCCGCGCGACGATCCCCCGCGCGGTCCTGATCACGATCGTGGGCGCGATTCTGCTCTACCTCGCGGTGGCCCTGGTCGCCGTCGGCGCGGCCGGCGCGGGAGCGATGGCCGCGACCGCGGCCCCGCTGCGCGTCGCGGCTGACCGGAGCGGGTTCCCATGGCTGGGAGCGGTCGTCTCGATCGGCGGCGTGACCGCCATGCTCGGGGTCGTCCTCTCCCAGCTCCTCGGTCTCTCCCGGATGGCCTTCGCCATGGCGCGGCGCGGGGACCTCCCGCGCTTCCTCGAGCACGTCGGCCGGCGGAGCGGGGTGCCCGACCGGGCGGTCGTGGCCGTGGGCGGGATCGCGGCCGTGGTGGCGGCCACCGGCACGCTCGTCACGGTGGCGTCCGCCGCGGCGTTCACGATCCTCGTGTACTACGGGATCGCGAACCTCGCCGCCCTGCGCATGCCGCGCCGGGCGAAGCTCTATCCGGATGTCGTCCCGGTGGTCGGCCTCGCCGCCTGCGCGCTGCTGGCGGGTTCGCTGGCCCCGCGCACGATCGCGACCGGGATCGCGCTCCTCGCCGCGGGATTCGCGGCGCGCTGGCTGTCGCGCCGCGGTCGGGCCGGCGCCTGAGACGAGCGACCGGCGCCACCCGCGGCTCCGCTTGACAACCACGCGCGGGCGCGCGAGATACCGACCGCCACCAGACGACTCCCGAAGGAGGAGAGAGAGACATGCAGCGACGTCGTTCGAGCCGGACGCGGGTGTGGGCCGCGGCGCTGGGGATCGTGGCCGCCGGGCCGGCGCTGGCGGGCCCCGCGCGGGCGCAGGTCGAGCCGCCCCTCGCGCTGCTCGAGCCCGGCTACCTGCTGTCGGTCGGCGAGATCGTGGACCGGGACGCCTGGCGGGACGCGGAGACGGTCGTCGGCGCGGTCGGAGAGACGCGGGTCGACGACCGGACCCAGACCCAGCATGACCTGCTCTACGTGCCGCGCGTCGTGGGCGGTCGGACGCTCGCTCCGGGCGACCGGCTCCAGTTCTTCCGGCTCGACCGACGGATCGAGGACCCTGCCACGCGCGAGCCCCTGGGCGACCTCCTCCTGCCGACCGGAATCGGGACCGTGGACAGCCTCGCGGGAGAGACCGCAAGGGTCCGGGTCGATGCCGCGTTTCACCCCATCGTCGTGGGGGACCGGGTCCGGCTCGTGACCGGGGTCGAGGCGGTGGCTCCTGCGGCCATCGGATCGGCGACGTCCGGCGGGAGGATCGTCGCGTTCCAGGAGGAGAAGGCGATCCACCCTCCGTTCGACCGGATGTTCCTGCGGCCCGAGGGGGCGGGCGGGATGGCTCCCGGGCAGCTCGTCGAGCTGTATCGCCCGGGCGACGCGAGCGCCGGGGTGCGGCTTCCCGACGAGGTCCTGGGACGGGCGATGGTCGTGCGGGTGGACGGGGCCCTGGTGGCGGCGGTCTCGTTCGAGCTCGATCGGTCCGACCTCGCCCCCGGCGACCTGTTCCGGCCCCTCCCGGCGGCTTCCGCGGACTGAGAACCGACCCTACCGAGGGTCGCGGCGCGGAACTTGTATCCTCCAGGGGCGTATGATATGCTGAGATGATGAGCGCGCCATCCCTCCGCGCGGCGTGCCTGGGCGGCACGCTGCTCCTCGCGTCCGCCGCTCCGGGGCTGGGCCAGGACGGAGCCACGAGCCTGCTCAGCTGGAGACCCGAGGCGGGCCCCGGGCCGACGCGCTCGGAAGCCGCCGCGTCCACCGCCGAACGACTCCTGAACCCCTCCATCCCGGTCTCGATCGTTTCCCGCTACAGCGAGTTCGAGCGCGAGTTCGACGGCGATTTCGGCGTCCAGGGTCTGACCCGGGACCGGGACGGCGACGTCCTCGACGACATCCGTCAGCGTCTCGACGCGCGCTGGGGGGATGCGACCATGTATCAGTGGATCGAGCGCGGCATGGCGCTGTACGCCCGATTCCAGGCCTCCACCCAGATCCGCAGGAAGGGGTTCGACATGGGGGTCGAGATGGACGACGTGGCCGAAGGCAAGCTCGGCGTGCGCGTCCAGCGATCGCTGGAGTGACGGCCGGCTCGCGCGCGCACCCCGCGTCCCGGTTCGCCGCGCCCCTCGCGGGGCGCTTTTTTTTGCCCGCGCTCGCGCTCGCGGTGGCGCTCACGCCTGCCGGCTGTCGCTCCGTCGCGCCGCCGGAGCTCCCGTCCGACGGCGCTCCCGGGGCGATGCTCCCGCCCGCGCCGCCGTTCGCCGCCGAGCCCACGATCCGCGTGGGCGTGGCATGGGGCGACACCTCGGTGGCGCTCGCCAGCGGGGACCGCTGGTGGATCCACGAGTCCGGATCGAGCCGGCCGATCGCGGTCGTCGATAGCGAGCCGGGCTGGCGGGTCGTGCGGCTCCCGTTCGAGACCGCGCTGCGCCTGCGCCGACCGGACGGCTGGCTCAGCCAGCCCCACCTGGGGCCGGTCCAGGCGGCCTCGCTGGGCGGCGCGCCGATCGAGGCCGCCGGCGTCGCATACCCGGGCGCGATCGAGGTGTCGTTGCGATCGGACGGCACCCTGACGGCGGTGAACGTGGTCCCGCTCGAGACGTATCTGGAGGGGGTGGTTTCCCGCGAGCTGGGGCGTCCGGGGCCCGACGTCCGCGCGGCCCAGCTGGCCCAGGCGGTGGCCGCGCGGACGTATGCGCTCAAGCGCATGGGGAGTCGCGCGGAGCTCGGATTCGACGTCTACGGGAGCGTGCTCGACCAGGCGTACCTGGGGGTCCCCGGGCCCGCCGACTCCCTCGCCGTGCAGGCCGTCCGCGCGACCCGCGGCGAGGTGCTGCTCTACAACGGCTACCTGATCGACGCGTACTACCACTCCACCTGCGGGGGCCACACCGCGCGGGTCGAGGAGACGTTCGACGGCCCGCCCGCCCCGTACCTGACCGCGGTGAGCGACCAGCGGCCCGACGGCGGGTACTGGTGCCAGGGCTCGCGCTACTTCCGCTGGACGGCGAGCTGGACCGCGGAGGAGCTCGACGCGACCGTGAGCCGGAACCTCCCGACCCTCCTGCCGCTGCCCGCCGACGGGATCGGTACGCTCGTCGACCTCGATCTCGAGTCCTCGACGTCCGAGGGGCGGGCGCTCGCGATGCGGGTCACGACCACGACCGGCCGGTTCCTGGTGCTTCAGAACGCGATCCGCACGCTGTTCGCCGATTCCGCCGGCCACATCCTCCGGAGCACCCAGTTCCTGTTCCGCCCCGAGCGCGTGGGAACGCGGCTCACCGGGCTCTCGCTGGTGGGCGGGGGCTGGGGCCACGGGGTGGGGATGTGCCAGGTGGGAGCGATGGGCCGGGCGTCGGCGGGCTGGGACTACCACCGGATCCTGTCCGCCTACTACCCGGGCACGGACGTGCGGGAGCTGTATTGACGGGCCGGGCGGGGCGCGCGGGCGCCGCCGGCATGCTGGCCGCGATCGTGGCGGTCTGCGCGCCGGTCCCTCCCGGCCCGGGCGTCGATCCGGGCGTCACGACGGTCCCGATCCGGGATCGCTACGCGCGCGCCCGGGTCGAGATGGTCGCGGCGGTCAATGCCGACCGCGCGCGTCACGGCAGGCCGCCGGTGGTCCTCGATTCGCTGGCCACCGTGGTCGCCCAGGATCACGCCGACGAGATGGCGGCGGTCGGCTTCCTCAGCCACTACAGCGCGAACGGCTTCGCCCCGTACGAGCGGTACGCGGCCGCGGGGGGGACGGGCCACCTGCGCGAGAACGTGTTCCGATCGCTGCGCCGCGGCGGATCCGAGCCGCCCGGGTCCGACCCCTGGGAGCGGTTCGACGTGCGCGGCGCCGAAGCGTGGCTCATGGCCTCGGACGGGCACCGCGCCGCGATCCTCGATCCACACCGCGCCCGCCTCGGGGTCGGGATCGCGGTGGACCGCGCGCGCGGCGCGGTGTACGTGGTGCAGGAGTTCGTGACCGCCGCCGCCACGCTGGCGACGCCCGGCCGGGTCCTCCCCGGACAGGAGGCCTCGGTGTCGGGTCGGCTACGCGTGCCCGGGGCGCGCCCGCTGATGCTCGTGCTGTCGCGCGAGCCGTCCGAGCGCCCGTGGGTCGCTCGCGGCGCCTCGCCGCCGGGGGGTCCGTACGCCGACGGCGGGTCGGAGTCGCTGATCGTCCCGCCGTGGGCGATCCGCTGGAACCCCGGAGACCGCTCGTTCGGCCTGGACCTGCGCATGGGCCGCGGCGCGGAGGCCGCCCGCTGGTACGCGATCCTGTACGTCGCTCCGGAGGACGCCGTCCGGAACGCGCTGGCCGAGCGGCGCGCCGACACCCGCAGCGGCTGGCCCGCCGCGGCCTTCGTGCTCGAGGTCCTGTGACTCGCTTCGCTCGGCGCCCCGACTTGAGAGGGGGATCGGGCGGGGGTACCTTTCGTCCCATGCACGAGCGACGCAAGACCCGGCCCGTCCGGGTGGGAAAGGTCACGATCGGTGGAGACGCGCCTGTCTCCGTGCAGTCGATGACGACCACCAAGACGACGGACATCTACCCCACGCTGCAGCAGATCCGGAACCTGGAGGTGGCCGGCTGCGACATCGTGCGGGTCACGGTGCCGGACGAGGCCAGCGCCGAGGCGCTGCCGGAGATCAAGGCCGGGATCTCGATCCCGCTGGTGGCCGACATCCACTTCAACTACCGGATCGCCCTGCTGGCGCTCGACGCGGGCATCGACAAGCTGCGCATCAATCCCGGAAACATCGGCGGCGAGAAGCGCGTCCGCGCGGTGGTCGAGAAGGCGCGCGAGCGGAACGTGCCGATCCGGATCGGCGTGAACAGCGGCTCGCTGGAGCAGGACATCCTCGAGCGCGACGACGGCCCGACGGCGCGCGGGATGGTCGAGTCCGCGATCCGGCACTGCGAGATCCTCGAGCGGATGGACTTCCAGGAGATCATCGTCTCGCTCAAATCGAGCAACGTGCCGCGCATGATCGAGGCCTATCGTCGCTTCGCCGACGAGCGCGACTACCCGCTCCATCTGGGCGTGACGGAGGCCGGGCCGGTCGAGGCCGGTACGATCAAGTCGTGCGCCGGCCTGGGGACGCTCCTGTCGGAGGGCATCGGCGACACGATCCGCATCTCGCTCGCCGACGACCCGGTGATCGAGACGCGGGTCGCGAAGAAGCTGCTCCAGGTGCTGGACCTGCGGCCGAGCGGGATCAACGTCATCGCCTGCCCGTCGTGCGGCCGGGCGGAGGTCGACGTGCACAAGCTCGCGACCGAGGTCGAGAAGCGGACCGCGCACCTCGACAAGAACATCACCATCGCCGTGATGGGCTGCGCCGTGAACGGACCCGGCGAGTCGCGCGAGGCCGACATCGGGATCGCGGGCGGCGTCCGCAAGGGGCTCCTCTACCTGAAAGGCGAGAAGGAGCACACGATCGCGGAGGAAGAGCTCGTCGACGCGCTCATCGCCCGCATCGAATCCGACCTGTAGTGTCCGCTCCTCGACGCTAGCGTGACCGACCCGCCGATCCGGATCGGGCTGGTGGGCGCCGGGGCGGTCGCTCAGACCGCCCATCTCCCCGCCTACCGTCGGCTGCGCAAGGGCGCGCTGGTGGCGATCTGCGACAGCGAGCCGGCCAAGCTGCGCGCGCTTCGCGAGCGGACGGGGGTCGTGCACGCGACGTCGTCGCTGGACGAGTTCCTGGCGCTCGACGACCTCGACGCCGTCGACATCTGCCTGCCGAGCCACCAGCACGCCGATGCCGTGATCCGCAGCCTGGAGGCGGGCAAGCACGTCCTGTGCGAGAAGCCGCTCGGCCTGAGCGCCGCGGAGGTCGAGGCGGTGCTCGCAGCGCAGGCGCGGAGCGGCCGCCACCTGGTGGTGGGGATGAACAACCGCTACCGCGACGACTCGATCCTGCTGCGGAAGTTCATCCAGGACGGCGCGCTGGGCGAGGTGTTCCACGCCCGCGCGGGCTGGCTCAAGCGCCGTGACCGGGTGAAGCCCGGCGCCTGGCAGTACGAGCGCGCGAAGTCCGGGGGCGGCGTGGTCATGGACCTGGGCATCCAGATGCTCGACCTCTCGCTCTGGCTGGCCGGGTATCCGGAGCCGGAGCGCGCCAGCGCGGCGTTCTACTACCACATGCCCGGGGTCGACGTCGAGGACACGGCCGTGATCGCGCTGACGTGCGCCGGCGGCTTCACCGTCAGCCTCGACGTCTCGTGGCATTTCCTGGTCGATCACCAGGAGTACGACCACTTCCTGGACCTGTACGGCACGGCCGGCTCGGGACTCCTGAACCCGCTCCGCATCTTCCAGCATCTGTACGGGAACCTGGTGAACGTGACGCCGGATTCCCCGCGCCGGATCGGGAACATCTACATGGAGTCCTACGAGCGGGAGCTGGCGTTCTTCGTGGGCGTCGTGGCGGGGGTTGAGAAGCCGCCGCCCCTGAGCGAGCAGCGAACCCTCGCCCGGACGCTGGACGCGATCCGGCTGGCGGCCGCCGAGCGGCGCGAGGTGCGGCTCGACGAAGTCCCGACGTCGAGCGGCGCGTGACGGCCGACGCTCGAGGCCGCCCGCCGGTCGCCCCGTGGTGGTGGTGGCCGCCGGCGGGCGGGGTCCTGTTCGCGCTCGCGTACCCGCCGCTCGACCTCCTCCCGCTGGCGATCCTCGGGCTGTGGCCCTTCCTCGCGTTCCTCGACCGGGATCCGGTGATCCGCCCGCGGACGGGCTTCGTGGGGGGCTACCTGTTCGGCCTCGCCCACTTCGGTGCGCTCCTGTACTGGATCGCGGGGCTGACCGGGTTCAGCGTGATGGCCGTCCCCGCGTATGTCGCCTCGGTCCTGATCCTGGCGCTCAACGGCGGGCTCACCGGGCTCGCGGTGGCGCTCGGACGCCGCCGCGGGGTCCCGGTCGCGGTCGCGTTCCCGCTGGCGTGGACCGCGGTGGAGTGGCTCCGGTCGTTCGGCGACCTGGGGTTCACGTGGGCCGTGGCGGGGGACGCGCTGGCCGACTACCCGCTCCTGATCCAGACGGCCGAGCTGGGTGGGGTATGGCTCCTGACCCTGTGGCTGACCGGCCTCTCGGCGGCGCTCTACCGTCTGGCGCGTCCGCGTCCCGGCACCCGCCGCGCGCGGATCGCCGCGCTCGCGATCGCGCTCGCGGTGGTCGTCCCGGCATACGGCGCGTGGCGCATCCGCGACCTCGAGCGCCGGATCGACGGCTGGCCGAAGCTGCGGGCGGCGGCCGTCCAGCCGAACGTGCCCCAGGAGGTCAAGTGGGATCCCGCGTTCGTCGACGAGACCTATCGGCGCCTCGGGACCCTGACCCTCTCGGCGGCCGAGGCCAGCCCGGGCCTCGTCGTATGGCCCGAGTCGGCGGTGCCCGGCTACCTGCGCTACGACCCGGCGGCGCGCGCGCTCGTCACCGGGCTCTCCAGCCGGATCGGCGTGCCGATCTTCACCGGGACGAACGATGCCGACACGCTCGCCGGGAGGAGCGGGTCCGACGCGGGCGACTTCCGCGTCTTCAATGCGGCGTATCTCGTAGCGGGCGACTCGATCCTCCCGGGCCGCTACGCGAAGCGGCGGCTCGTGCCGGTCGCCGAGCGGGTGCCGTTCCTGCCCGGCCAGCTGAGCGGGTTCTTCGAGCGCCTGAGCGCCTGGACCGGGCAGTTCGCGCCGGGGACAGGCTGGACGACCTGGTCGGTCGACGGCCATGGGTTCGGCGTCCTCATCTGCTACGAATCCGTGTTCCCGGAGTCGTCCCGCGCGCTGGTCCGCAACGGGGCCGACTTCCTGCTCAACATCACCAACGACGCTTGGTTCGGTCGCACCGCGGCGCCCTATCAGCACGCCAGCCACCTCGCGCTGCGCGCGGTCGAGAACCGGGTCTCGTTCCTGCGCTCGGCGAACACGGGGATCTCCGGCTGGGTCGACCCGATCGGCCGCTACCGCGAGCGGACCGGGCTGTACGTCCCGGGGCTGGTGGTGGCCGATCTGCCGATGAGCGGGATCGAGACCCCCTGGACGCGCTGGGGCGCGTGGGTGCCGCTGGCGTCGCTGATCGCGCTCGCGGCGCTCTGGCTTGTCGGGCCGCGCCTGGGCCGGTAAATTCATGCGCTTCCGTCCGATGGGACCGTTATGCAAGGCGGGCCTCGCGGGCCGCCACCGAATCCAGGAGAGCACGCCGATGAAGTCCGGCATCCATCCAGAATACAAGGCCGCGCGCATCGTGTGCGCCTGCGGCAACGTGATCGAGACGCGCTCGACGGTGGAGGAAATCCACGTCGAGATCTGCTCCAGCTGTCATCCGTTCTTCACCGGGCGCCAGAAGCTCGTCGACACCGCGGGCCGCGTGGAGAAGTTCCGCGCGAAGTACGGTCTGAAGGGGGAGAGCGCCGGCGAGGGGGTGGAGGAGACCGCGGAGACCCCGGTCGAGGCGTAGCGGCCGCCCGCGGCGCGCCGCGCCGCTCGTCACCCGCAGGGAGCAGGGGGCCGAGGCCACCCTGCTCTTCTCGTTTCTGGGCCCGCGGCCCGGCCCGGCCGGGACCGCGACCCATCGGAGCCCATGGACCTGGCACCCCGCATCGAAGAGCTGCGAGCCCGATTCGCCGAGGTCGAGGCGCGCCTGTCGGAGCCCGCTCTCGCGCGCGACCTCGACCGGCTGCGCGAGCTGGGGCGCGAGCACAGTCAGCTGGCGCCGGTCGTCGCCGCGGCCCGGGCATGGGAGACGGCTCGCCGCCATCTGACCGAGGCGCGCGAGATGATGCGCGAGGCGGAGGATGCCGACATGCGCGAACTCGCGCGGGCCGAGGTCCCCGGGCTCGAGGCCGACGTCGAGCGCCTGGAGGACGAGCTCAAGCGACTGCTCGTCCCGCGCGACCCGCTCGACGACAAGGACGCGGTGCTCGAGATCCGCGCCGGCACCGGCGGCGAGGAGGCGGCCCTGTTCGCGGGCGACCTGTTCCGCATGTACTCGCGCTACGCCGAGCGCCGGGGCTGGCCGGTCGAGATCATCGACCTCACGCCCTCGGACACGGGCGGCGTGCGGGAAGCCGTCGCGCTGGTCCACGGCGCCGGCGCTTACGGCACGCTAAAGCACGAGAGCGGTGTCCATCGGGTCCAGCGTGTCCCGGCGACCGAGTCCCAGGGCCGGATCCACACCTCGGCGGCGACGGTGGCGGTGCTGCCGGAGGCCGAGGAGGTCGACGTCGAGATCGACGACAGCGAGCTCAAGATCGACGTGTTCCGCTCCTCGGGACCGGGAGGCCAGAGCGTGAACACGACGGACTCGGCGGTCCGCATCACCCACCTGCCCACGGGCCTCGTCGTCCAGTGCCAGGACGAGAAGAGCCAGCACAAGAACAAGGCCAAGGCGCTGAAGGTCCTTCGCAGCCGGCTGCTGGACCGGAAGATCGCCGAGCTGGAGTCGGCGCGCGCCGAGAGCCGCCGCGCGCAGGTCGGGACGGGCGACCGGAGCGCCAAGATCCGCACCTACAACTTCCCGCAGAGCCGCGTCACGGATCACCGCGTGAACCTCACGCTGCACAAGCTGGCGGACGTGCTGGCCGGCGACCTCGACGATCTGATCGAGGCGCTGGCGCTGGCCGAGCAGGCGGAGCGGATCGTCGGATGAGCGCCGCCGGGGGCGCGCGCGGAGCCCGCGCGAAGAGGCCCGTCCGCCCGGGCGGCACGATCGGTTCGCTCCTCGACGAGGGCGAGCGCCGGCTCGCCGAGCGGGATGTCGAGTACCCGGACACGAGCGCGCTATGGCTGCTCGCCGCCGCGGTGGGAGAGCTCGAGGACCCCGACGTCCTCACCCGGCGCCGGCGCCGACGCGTGGACCCCACCGCCGAACGGACGTACCGCGAGCTGCTCGCGCGGCGCGAGGCCCACGAGCCGTACCAGTACATCGTCGGCGTGACGGACTTCCGCGACCGCATGATGGAGGTCGAGCACGGCGTGTTCGTGCCGCGCTCGCAGAGCGAGCGGATGTGCGACGAGATCGAGGAGTGGGCCGCGAAGCGCAAGCGGCCACGCGGCGGATGGCGGATCGCGGAGCTGGGTGCCGGGAGTGGGGCCGTGGCGGTGTCGCTGGCGCTCGGGCCGCTCGCGCCGCGCCGCGTGTGGGCGGTGGACGTCTCGCTCCAGGCGCTCGATCTCGTGCGGCGGAACGCGCGGCGGCACGGGGTCGAGCGCACGGTCGTCCCGCTGGCCGGGGACTGGCTCGAGTGGTCGCGGCCCGAGCCCGTCTTCGACATGGTCATCGCGGTGCCGCCGTACCTGAATCCCGGCGACGAGATCTACTTGAGCGAGGAGAGCGTGCGCTGGGAGCCCATGGAGACGTTCTTCGGAGAGCCGAGCGGCGACGATCTCCTGCGGCATCTCGCGGACGCCGCCGGCCGGCGACTGCGCCCCGGCGGTCTGTTCGCCTGCCAGCTGGACTCCGAGCAGATCGAGATGATTCAGGAGCACGTCAACGGCAATCCCGATCACCCGCTGACGATCGAATGGATCCTCGCCGACGAGGACGACGACGAGGACGCGATCCTCGCCGTCCGCACCGACTGATCGTCGGCGACCGCCATCCGATCGACGGCTGGACCGTGCTCTCGATCCTGCGGACGACCGCGGGCTTCCTCGAGGAGCGCGGGGTGGCCGAGCCGCGGCTCTCCGCCGAGCACCTGCTGGCCGACGTCCTCGACTGCCGGCGACTCGATCTCTACCTTCGCTACGACCGTCCCCTGAGCCCCGACGAAGTAGACTCCTACCGCCAGCGTGTCCGGCGCCGGCTGGCCGGCGAGCCGGTGCAGTACATCACCGGGGTGGCGGGCTTCCGCGGGCTCGAGCTGGCCGTCGATCGGCGGGTCCTCGTGCCGCGGCCGGAGACCGAGCGGCTGGTCGCCGAGGTGCTCGAGTGGGCGCGCGCAGAGGCCGGGCGCGGGCGCGCGCCGGAGGGGGGCTGGCGGATCCTCGATCTGGGGACCGGCTCGGGAGCGATCGCGTGCGCGCTGGCCGTCGAGCTCGAGGGGGTGCGCCGCGTGGTGGGGAGCGACCGGAGCGTCGAGGCGCTGGCGGTGGCGCGGTCGAACGCGGGGCGGGTGGGGGCGGTTCCGGTGGCCTGGGTGGCGGCCGACGGGCTCGCCGCGTTCCGCTCCGGCGCCACGTTCCACGCGATCGTCGCCAACCTGCCGTACGTGCCGGCGTCCGATCGAGCTACGCTTCCGGTCGAGGTGGCCGGCTGGGAACCTCCGGGCGCGCTGTTCGCTGGCCCCGCGGGAACCGAGGCGATCGCGGACACGGTCCGGGAGGCGCCGCGCTGCCTCGCGCCCGGAGGGCTCCTGGCGCTCGAGGTCGGACGCGGACAGGACGTCGAGGCCCGGCGGCGGGTCGAGGCCACCCCGGGGATCGAGTTCCTGTCCGGCTACCGCGACCTGGCCGGCGTGCCGCGCGGCGTGCTCGCGCTCGCCGACGCAGAGGAGGGGTGATGGAGCAGCTCGTCGTCGTCGGGGGCCGGCCGATCGGGGGCGAGATGGTCCCCGCCGGGAACAAGAACGAGGCGCTGCCGTGCCTCGCGGCCGCGCTCCTGACCGAAGCGGCCATCCGGATCGAGAACGTCCCCGACATCGCCGACATCCGCACCATGGTCTCGCTGCTCGAGACCCTGGGCTGCACCGTGACGCTCCATGACCACGCGGTCACGGTCGGGGCGGCCGGCGCCGGCGCTCCGGACCTCGACATGGCGCGTCGGATCCGCGGCTCGTTCCTGCTCGCGGGCCCGCTGCTCGCGCGCCGCGGGCGCGTCCACCTCCCCGCGCCTGGGGGCGACCAGATCGGGCGCCGGCGCGTCGACACCCACCTGCTCGCCTTCCGCGCCCTCGGCGCCTCGATCGCCATGGAGGAGCGGGAATACGTCCTGCAGGCCCCGGAAGGACTCCGCGGGACGGACATCTTCCTGGACGAGGCCAGCGTGATGGCGACCGAGAATGCGGTCATGGCGGCGGTCCGCGCGCGCGGCACCACGCGGATCGCCAACGCCGCCTGCGAGCCGCACGTCCAGGGCCTGTGTCACATGCTGGTCGGCATGGGAGCCCGGATCCGCGGGATCGGGACGAACCGGCTCGAGATCGACGGCGTCGAGGCGCTCGCGGCGCACACCCACCGCATCGGCCCCGACCATATCGAGGTCGGCTCGTTCGTGGGACTCGCGGCTGTGACGGGCGGAGAGCTCGCCATCCGCGGCGCGGGCGTCGAGCACCTGCCGATGATCCGGCTCGGGTTCGAGCGGCTCGGCGTGACGATCGAGATCGACGGCGACGACGTCTACGTGCCCGGCGGGCAGCGCCCCGCCATCGTCGACGACGCGGGCGGCGCGGTCCCGCAGCTCGACGACGCGCCGTGGCCCGGGTTCCCGGCCGACCTGACGTCGATCATGGTCGTCGTCGCGACCCAGTCGAAGGGGACGATCCTGATCCACGAGAAGATGTTCGAGAGCCGACTGTTCTTCGTCGACCAGCTGCAGCGGATGGGCGCGCGGATCATCCTTTGCGATCCGCACCGGGTGGTCGTGACCGGGCCGGCCCCCCTCGCGGGAGCCCAGATCTCCAGTCCCGACATCCGCGCCGGCATGGCGCTGCTCATCGCGGCGCTCGCGGCGCGCGGCGAGTCGGTGATCCAGAACGTGCACCAGATCGACCGCGGGTACGAGGACATCGCCGGGCGCTTGCGCGCGCTCGGCGCGGACGTTCGCCGCGAGCCCGAGTGAGCCCGACCGGCGCGTCTCCCGGGACCCTCTGGCTGGTGGGGACCCCGATCGGGAACCGGGGCGACCTCGCCCCGCGGGCGCGGGAGGTGCTGGGCCGGGTCGGGGTCGTCGCCTGCGAGGACACGCGCACCTGCCGCGCGCTCTTCTCCTGGATGGGGCTGCCGGCCCCCGAGCTCGTCGCCTACCACGACCACAATGCCGAGGCGGTCGCACCGGGACTCGTCGCACGGCTGGCGGCCGGCGAGGACGTGGCGGTCGTCTCCGAGGCGGGGATGCCCGCGATCCAGGACCCGGGCTACCGGCTCGTCGTCGCCGCCCGCCGCGCGGGGCTGCCGGTCGTCCCCGTCCCGGGACCGAGCGCCCCGCTCCTCGCGCTCGCGGCGAGCGGGCTCCCGACCGACCGTTTCGCGTTCCTGGGCTTCGCGCCGCGCAAGGGGCGCGAGGCGTGGTGGGCCGAGGCGCTCGCGCGCTCCGAGACGGTGGTGGTGTTCGAGGCGCCGACGCGGGTCGCGGCCACGCTGGCGGCGATCGCGGACGCGGAGCCCGGGCGCCGGGTGTGCCTCGCGCGCGAGATCACCAAGCTCCACGAGGAGTTCGTGGGCGGCGCGGCGCGCGAGGTGGCGGATGAACTCGCGGCCCGCGCGGGACGTTTGCGGGGGGAGTGCGTGATCGTGGTGGCCGGCGCCGGCGAGGAGCCGGCCCCGCGGGCCCGGCCGTGGCCCGAGGCACTGCGCGCGCTGCGCGCGGACCGGAGCGGCGGCGCGCTCTCGCCGCGGGCGCTGGTCGACGTGCTCGCGTGCGTCTACCCGGGGGAGCGGAACGCGATCTATCGTGTGGTGCACGAGGAGGTCGAAGGATGAAGGCAGCGACGTCCCTGACGGCCGCGGCGACGCTCGCGGCCGCGCTCGCGCTGGTCGCGCCGCGGGCCGTCGAGGCCCAGGGGCTCGGGGGCCGGGGCACCTCGCCGCCGGAGTCCGAGCTCACGATCGCGCGGCTCCGCTACGCGCCCGGAGACTGGTACGGCAACCCGAGCTCGCTGCCGAACCTGCTGGCGTTCGTGCGCCAGGAGCTCGGGCTGCCGACCGCCGGGCAGGAGGCCGTCGTGGCGGCCACGGACCCCGAGCTCGGTCGCTACCCGCTCCTGTATCTGACCGGTCACGGGGAGATCCGGCTCACCGAGGCGGAGGTGGCCGCACTGCGCGGCTACCTCACGAACGGCGGCTTCCTCCACGCCGACGACAACTTCGGGATCGACCCCACTCTGCGGCGCGAGATCGACCGCATCTTCCCCGGCGAGCCGCTGGTGGAGCTGCCGGCGGACCACCCCATCTACCGGGTCGCCTTCCCGATGGCATCAGGCTTGCCCAAAGTCCACGAGCACGCGGGGGGCCCTCCGCGCGGCTACGGGGTATATCACGACGGGCGGCTGGTCCTCTACTACTCGTTCAACTCCGACCTGGGCGACGGGTGGGAGGACGCCGACGTCCACGACGATCCCCCCGCCGTCCGCCGCGCCGCGCTGGAGATGGGGGCGAACGTCTTCGTCTACGCGCTGACGCATTGAGCGGGGGCGGGGCGGGGTCGCTCGGGGTGGTTCGAGTGTTTTGACGTGGCAGGGCACCTAACGTATTTTACGGCAGGGAGATCGCTCGAATGAACGAGCGCCGAAACCGGATCCGCACGAAGCTCATCGTCACGTTCATCCTGCTCGTCACGACGCTTATCGTGGCGAGCGCGATGGTGTGGTATCGGGTGGCGACCGCCCACGTGCGGCGCGAAACCGAGAACCGGCTCCTGGCGGTGGCCGAGGCGGGCGCGCTCGTGGTCGACCCGCTGACCGCCACCGCGCTCGTCAACCAGGTCGGGCCGCGGACCCAGCAGCTGGCGGAAGGCCACCTGCGGGCCATGCAACGCCGGCTGGGAGTCCGCGAGGCCTACGTGTTCGACCCCGGCCGGCGCGTCCTGGCGACGACCGACACGGTGCGCATGGACGTGGGCTCGGTGGCGCCGGGGCTGCGCAACTACGCGCGCGAGATCGAGCGCGCGCTCCAGGGCGAGGCGGTCGTCACGGAGCCGTTCAGCGACGAGCGCGGAAACGTGTACCAGACGGCGATGGTGCCGCTGGTCGGGTACGCCGACGAAGCCCAGACGCAGGAGGCGATCGTGGCGGTGCTGGCCGTCGACCTATCGCTCGGCTTCCTCGAGGTGTTCCACGACTTCCGGCGCACCACCATCCTGCTGTCGCTGATCGCGATCCTCCTGACCGTGGTGGTGGGGGTCGTGTTCGCCCGCACCCTCTCGAACCCGATCGGCAAGCTCGTCTCCTCGGCGGAGCGGATGGAGCGCGGCGATCTGGGCGAGCCGGTGGACGTGGATTCCGGCGACGAGATCGGCTACCTGGGCCACGCGCTGGAGAACATGCGCCGCGGCATCGTGCGTCGCGACCGGCATCTGAGAACCATGCTCGCCGGCGTGGCCCACGAGATCCGCAACCCGCTCGGCGGGATCGAGATCTTCGCCGGCCTCCTGCGGGACGAGATGGACGAGGAGGATGCGCGGCGCTCGCACCTGGAGAAGATCATCCGCGAGGTCCAGCACCTGAAGACGATCATCAACGAGTTCCTGATCTACGCCCGGCCGCGTCAGGCCATGGTCGAGCCATTCGGCCTGCGCGAGGTGGTCGACGACGCGCTGTTCCTGCTGTCGGGGGACGCGCACGAGCGCGGCGTGGAGATCGAAGTCGAGATGGCCGACCGCGACCTGGCGGTCTTCGCCGACGTGGAGCAGATAAAGCGCGCGCTCCTCAACCTGATCAAGAACGCCGTGCAGGCGTCGCCCGCCGGCAGCCGGGTCGAGATCCGCGCCCACGAGGCGCAGGGCAAGGTGCGGGTCATGGTCAAGGACTTCGGCGCCGGGATCCATCCCGACCACCTGAAGCAGATCTTCGATCCGTTCTTCACCACCAAGGGGAGCGGCGCCGGGCTGGGGCTTTCGATCGTGCGCTCGATCATCGAGGAGAACGACGGCGAGATCTGGGTCGAGAGCGTGCCCGGCGAGAAGACGATCTTCTTCGTCGTGCTGCCCGCGGCCGGCTCGGCGCCGGGCTACCGTGCGGTCCAGGCCGTCGCGGCGGAGAGCGGAGCATGAAGGACGGCACGGCCCCGGCGCGCGTCCTCGTCGTCGAGGACAACCCCACCGTGCGGGACGGGCTCGAGCAGATCCTGCGCCGGGCGGGCCACGAGGTGGTCGCGGTGCAGGACGGGAGCACGGCGCTGCGGCATTGCCTGGAGGGCCCCGTCGATCTCGTGATCACGGACTTCAAGATGGAGGGGATGACCGGGCTCCAGCTCCTCGAGGAGCTGCGCCGGCAGTCGGTTCCCGGCGATCCCGAGGTCATGCTGATCACCGCCTACGGGACGATCGACATCGCGGTCGAGGCGATGAAGCTCGGCGCCGTGGACTTCATCACCAAGCCGTTCGACACCAGCGAGTTCAAGGTCAAGGTCGAGAAGGCGCTCGCCACCCGCGCGATCAAGCGCGAGCGGGACGCCTTCAAGGCGCAGGCCGAGTATCTGCGCGAGGAGGTCGAGCACCACTTCGGCGAGATCGTCGGCCGCTCCGCCGCGATGCGCGGGATCTACGAGTCGATCCGCAAGGTCGCGGAGGCCACCTCGTCGGTCTACATCTACGGCGAGAGCGGAACGGGCAAGGAGCTGATCGCGCGCGCCATCCACCGCGAGAGCGCCCGCGCCGAGGGGCCGTTCGTGAAGGTGAACTGCTCGGCGCTGGCCGAGGGGCTGCTGGAGTCCGAGCTGTTCGGGCACGAGAAGGGCGCGTTCACGGGCGCGATCCGCGAACGCAAGGGGCGCTTCGAGCTGGCGCACGAGGGCACGCTGTTCCTCGACGAGATCTCGGATATCCCGCTGTCCACCCAGGTCAAGCTCCTGCGCGTGCTCCAGGAGAAGGAGATCGAGCGCGTCGGCGGCGAGCGCACGATCACGGTCGACGTGCGGATCATCAGCGCGACCAACCGCGACCTGGCGCCGATGGTCGAGACCGGCGAATTCCGCGAGGATCTGTTCTACCGGCTGCACATCATCCCCATCGAGGTCCCGCCGTTGCGCGAGCGGAAGGAGGACATCCTGCCGCTGGTCACGCACTTCCTGCACGCGATCGGCGCCGAGGTGGCCAAGCCGGTCGAAGGGGTCTCCGACGAGGCCATGGATCTTCTCCTGCGCTACGACTGGCCGGGGAACATCCGCGAGCTCGAGAATATGATCGAGCGCGCCATCGTCCTGTGCGAGGGGACGGTGCTCGACGCGCAGTTGTTCCCGCTCAACGAGCGGCGCACGCCGCGGGCCGGCTTCGGGGCCACGCTGAGCGTGCCACCGGCCGGTACGATCACGCTCGACAACGCGCTGGAGCGGATCGAGCGCGCGATGATCGAGGACGCGCTCGAGAAGTCGAACGGCGTCAAGACGAAGACCGCCGAGCTGCTGGGGATCAAGACGAGCGCGCTGTACTACAAGCTCGAGAAATACGGGTTGAGCGGTGGGTAGCCGGACGCGCCGCCTGCTCCTGGCCGTCGCGCTCGGGCTGACGGCCAGCGTGCCGGACGCCGCCGCCCAGGTGGAAGGACCGGGGATCGTCGAGCTGCGACGACTGATCACCCAGCGCGAGCCGGAGATCGCGCGGCTCGAAGCCCGGTAGCGCGTGCT